>Ga0105242_10003153_pt1 | contig 12874 bp, 13 predicted proteins | sample KBSM24metaG_FD_81521 | JGI IMG/M metagenome (GOLD analysis project Ga0105242, IMG submission 81521) | Miscanthus rhizosphere microbial communities from Kellogg Biological Station, Michigan, USA - KBS M2-4 metaG | ecosystem: Host-associated > Plants > Roots > Rhizosphere > Soil | place...
CGCAGGAGACCGCTATCCCCGCGGCGAACCGTGCCGCCGAGCGAGCCACAAGTCTCGATCCCAATCTCGCCGAAGCGTATGCGACGCTGGGCCTTTTGCGCTCACGGCACGACTGGAAGTGGGATGAGGCGGCCGTATTCTTTCGCCGGGCCATCGACCTCAACCCCGGTTACGCCACCGCGCACTTCTGGTATGGATTTCACTATCTCGCCATGACCGGCCGTCTCGAGGAGGCACTGGCCGAGGCAGAACTTGCTGTCTCGCTCGATCCATTGTCGGTCATCGCCCAGGAAGGCCGTGGCTTCGTTTTGATGGTGTCGCGCCGCTACGAGGAGGCAATCGAACAATACCGGTTGCTGTTGGAGTTCGAGCCGTCCTTCTACAAAGCGTGGACGTCACGAGGGCGAGTGTATGCGCAAATGGGCGACTACGCCAGGGCCATCGAGATGTACGAAAAGGGTCTCCAACTAGGCGGCAGGATTGCTAATATACTGGCTGCGCTCGGCCAGGCGCACGCGCTCAACGGAGAGACGGATCGCGCAAGGGAGTTATTGCAGCAACTGCACGAAATGTCTTCCTCGGCGAGCCGGACCGGCTCCGGGACTTCGGCCGTTCCGGCCACCTGCTTCGCCATCGTTCACCTGGGCCTCGGGGAAAATGACCGCGCACTCGAGTGGCTGGAAGCGGGCATGGAGCGGCGTCAGATGTCCTTATCCGCGCTGAAAGCGCATCCGGTTTACGACCCTCTTCGACAAGAACCGAGGTTCCAGGCGCTGTTGGTGCGTCTCGGACTAAGCCAGGCTAGCCTAAACGAGCGACAGAGGTAATGTCCACATGACGTGCCTACCGATAACACCCAATATCGGAGTTCACACCAAGCAGTGCTCGCGGTTGCTTGCGTGAAAGTTTGAATCTGGAACTTCGCAATTGTCCCAGCGTTGTAGCTCCAGAACGAGGAAGGGTCTTGGCGGGCCTGTGAGCGATCTCCTCCGCACAAGTAGTCAAACGGCACCACCACCATCCGCGCAATGTCTCACAAATTCGCGCCAGACGGCTTTTGGCAGGGCGCCGGGTAGCAGCGGGCGTTGTCGCCAACGCAGCAGGCAGAATCCGGGCTGGCCGGTTGCCCCGCAGATTACTTCCTGGCCGAAGCTGCGGCGGCATTCTGCGCATGGCGGGACGCGCATTCCAGCAGAGATTCTTCATTGTAAGCGGCGCCTAGTCCGGACAATCCTGATTGTCCAAACTAGAGCCAGTGGCCTCTCAGTAGTAGTTTATAGTTTATAGCTATAGGCAAATTCCGCGAACCCTAGCATAATCAACAGATTTGCAATAACTGCTTTCACCCAGCCGGAACCGGTCAATATTTTTTCGCAGTAAGTCCCCCTCTGGCCTCAAAACCTGGCACACCACTTACGGTTGGGAGGGGCAAGCAAACGGGAAGTGGGCCCCACCCATAGACGGCAGGATTTCTCAGGGGCTGCCCTATAAAAACAAAAGCTTCCCTTTATGTTTCAAGAGTATACTGGTCAGAGCGCATGAGCCCAAACCGCGCCCACCGGCCAGGGTGGAAGGTTTTGGCGCGTGTCCAAGAAAATTTCGAATGAAAAGTTCTGCGGGTTTCGAGACAGAGATTTTGTGGATGGATCACGACTCTCAATTCCGGGATTTCAACTTCTCCTCATCAGTTTTAAGTCCGACTCCGACCCAACAAGAACTGGCGCAATGGATCTGCGATGCGCGCGCCAGCGATTCTTTTGCGCTACATCACTTGGCTGACGCCATGCGCCTGACCTTGCGCCCATCTGCCTTCGAGGCCTACCTCAGGACATACCCGCGAAAGGCGATTACCCATCTCGAATACTTCTATACCAAACTGCGCCAGTATCTGAGAATGCTTTTAGATAGCGACCCGGCAACACCGTATATGGAACGACCACGGAAATTTCTTCGGGTACCCGACTATAGCGATGCCTGGCTTGAGCTTGACCTGCTGCTCTTAGAGTTGCAACCCGAGAACCACGAGCACCTCGATTGGCACGGATTGGTCCGCACCGTCTCAGAAAGCCATCAGGATCGCCCAGGTGCGCTCCGGGCGTGGTGGAGCCAGCAACTTGCGATGTCTGCCTCTAAGACGCGACGGATGAGGCCTGCGACCACGCGGCGCATCCAGCTGGTTCGGCAGGCTCTTAAGGATCGCAAGTCTCCCCGCGAGATTTGCGAGATCCTGGATGTCCATGGAATCGCGGTAAGCCGGCAAATGATGAAGGCGGGAATCGAGAGCTGGACGATGGCCTTCGATGATAAACAATTCCGGCGCAATGTTTATACGATGATTTCCAAGTCGGTCGAAAAGATGTCAAGCCCTTCGTAGTTTCCACGCAGTTTCCACGCTCTACAGAGCTACTCGACCGAGCACAACTCAGGCCGCCTCGTTTCAGTCACTTAGTTCGGTCATCCCTTCAAATCGAGTTTCCAAACCTGTTTCCGTCAGACGATTGGGAGGGGTGACGCACGAAAATGGCTTTACGATTTGAACGTGCAGGCCGACATCCGAGCGAGTGTTCTTGTCCGCCACGTGGAGCGCGAGAATGTTTGACACTCCAGATGCGGATCGGACAAATCCGCTAGGGGATACATCGCCCTCTCTGGGGAGGCCAAGCGAAGATGGATCGCACCGGCCTCTACCTTTACGCGAATTACCTGAGGTTCTTACGCTTCGCGAGGTAGCGAACGTTTTGCGCTGCTCGAAGGCTCATGTCTGCAAGATCGTGAATGGACACATAGCTCTCACTCCTCAGATTCCGGTGATAAAACTTGGGAGACGCAAACTTGTCAGGAGGGAGACTCTCGTACATTGGCTCGCGGAGAATGAGCAAGCTGCTAGGATGGATTCGTCGCTTGAAGTCGATGCTGGCAGACGCGCATAAGGAGCAATCTGAAAATGCGCAGACGGCGGTATCAGTCGGGAAGTTTGAAGAAGCGGTGCAGTAAGTGGGTCGGGCAGTGGTGGGAGGGAAAGCGCAGGCGCAATCGCGTCCTGGGGCTTGTCTCAACCATGACGAAGTCCGAAGCCAGGACCGCGTTGAACCAAATCTTGGCCGGACTCAGAACCAGCCAGGGTAGCGAAAAGGACATGAGCCTGAGCCAGTTCATTGAGGGCGTCTACTACCCGTTCTACAGACGGAAGTGGAAGCAATCAACGACTGATAACAACGTCAACCGGGTGAATACCCATGTGGTTGTGGCGTTCGGTAGTCGGTCGGCAACAAGCTTCCGTCGGGATGAGCTTCAGAGGTTTCTCGACGAGAAGTGCGCATCCGGGCTCTCGTTCAGCATGGTGGACCATCTTCGCTGGGACTTGAAACAGATCTTCGAAATGGCGGTTGCTGAAGACCTGATCGGAAAGAATCCGGCGAGGTTGCTGTTCACTCCGAGCGAGGCCAAGCGGGGAGAACGGCTCGTGATGACTCTTGAGGAGGTGAGACGATGTTTTCTAGTTCTTGATCTAAGGGAGCGCTTGATAGTGGGACTCGCAATCGTTGCTGGGATGAGACCTGGCGAAATTCTGGGGCTGACGTGGAGGCACATTGGGCCCGACTACGCGGACATTCGGCAGCGGGTCTATAAGGGGCAGATCGATCGCCCTAAAACGGTGCAGTCCGTCCGGCGCGCGGCACTATCGCAGGGTTTGATCGCAGCCCTGGAGCAGTGGAAAGTGATTAGCCTGAACGTTAACCCGGAGGACTGGGTGTTCCCTTCTGAATTGGGTACTCCCCTGTCGCGAGACAACGTCCTTAGGCGCAGTATTAGCCCGCGAGTCAAGACCGTTGGGCTGGCCTGGGTGAACTTCCAGGTGATGCGTCGAACGCACTCGACGCTGATGAACAATATGGGTGTCGAAGGGAAGCTTGTTGCTGACCAACTCGGGCATTCCCTCGACGTAAACCAAAACGTCTACACCAAGTCACCGGTCGAGCGGCGGAAGGCAGTTGTCGACCAGTTGGAACGCTCTCTGGTGATGTAAATGGAGTACAAACGGAGTACAGGTTGGAACTGGTGGCGCTAAGTGCTTGAATTTCTTGGAGCGGGAGACCGGGGTCGAACCGGCGACGTCCAGCTTGGGAAGCTGGCATTCTACCACTGAATTACTCCCGCTTTCTGGCTACACAGCTACTAAGCTAAATCGAAACCAAAATCCTGTCTATACAGTCGATACTGTCTATCCAATTCCCTACGGTCAGACTCGAAAACAGACAGTAAATCAGACAGTACACTAGCTTGAGAATGTAGTTTCTCGCACCCGACCGGAGTATATCACAGCAACAAACCGCTTACCGTTTGCGAACCGGTGATGCCTTGGGCTTATACCCCCGTTCAGCCATCCAGGTCATGATACCGTGGGGTTCCAAATCTGAATTATCAGGAACCGTCGATGAACCATTGGGTAGGAATGAGTTACCAGCACTTGCTCAAGAGCTGGATGTTCTTGATTACCGAGAACGACCCGTGCGTGATCGAGGAGTCGTCGAGTTTGTTGGGGCCAAAACGGAGTCCCGGCGCAAAGCTTAGCGGCTGTAGCGTGGTGTCGCTCTCAGCCCATCGGTGCATCGAAAACTGCTGTATTGCCTCGGCTCTGACTCGATGTCAAGCAGCGGCGATAGAATGGCTTTGGGAGGACAATACTCGGCGATGCGATTGCTGAACCTAGTTGCCGCCGGACTCCTGGTCGCGATTGGTTTGCCAGATTTACAAGCTGTGCCATTGCAGCCGGTCACGTTCAAAAAGGCTGAGTTGGAGCATCGATTTCTTCTGCAGATCAATTACGAACAGCAGAGCGGGCCTCAGGACTTCCGAACGAGCCGCAGTCGGATTGTCGTCTTCGAGCGAACTGGCGCGGTCTTGCACATGCTCGATGTGTCCGATCCGCGAGAGGACTCTCCCGCGCACATCCTGGCGACTATTCCAATCCGTCACGAGACTGGGACCACAGTCGAAGTCGATCTAAATGAAGGGTTCGATATGGTTTATTCCGAGGAAGATCGCACGGGGGAAGACTACTACGGACGGATCGATAGGCATGATCAGACAACATTCAGGCTCTTCGATCGGAACCTCGTATCCGTTTCATATCACGACGCCATGCTTGTGGTCGACCAGGACGCGCGTACCGACGACGGCCGTCACATTGTCGTTCACTACTATCTAAGTCTGTACAATCCGTCTCGCGATTTCCGCCCGTTCGAAATGACGAACTTGCGACGGTTCGGGTTCTATGAGACATACCCGCAGTGGCGTTCGGGCCGTTGGGTTCTGTATGCCATGAAGTTCGACGTTCACGAGCCGATCGTGTTCGCACTATCGTCTGCCATTCCCAAGCGTTATCGAGGCGCCGTCCGTGACGGTGTGTTGTATTGGAACAGGGCGTTTGGCAAATCGCTGATTCTGGTGATCGATGCACCTCCCTCGGTCCGGGCGCCGAATCCCGACTACAACGTCATTCAATGGGTCAGCTCTAGTGACTTCGCGTCCACGTCATATATCCAGAGCGACCCATTGACGGGACAGATCCTACACGCGGACGTCTTCGTCTTGCCCGAGACCATGATGGACGGAGATCTCGAACGGCAAAATGATCATCTCAGGTACATCGTGGCGCACGAAGTCGGTCATGCGCTCGGGCTGCGGCATAATTTCGCACCGGGCACTGGCACGACGACCGTCATGGGCTATTTCAAGCTGCCGCGGATTCTGCAGATCGGTCGCCAGATTCGAACCGGCGGGCCGGCGCAGCCTTACGATGCGGCAGTCGTACAGCATGTATATCTTGACGCGCCTCTCGACGTGAACACGCTGCCCCCGTTCTGTACGGATGACCAGCAAGGATGTTTGCCGTTTCGTCCCATGCCGAAGGAATCGGAGGGCATGCGCGGCGACGCGTTCGCTAAGTGAGGAGCCCGCGCGAATTCAACAACAGGCGGTCATAGACCTAGTCAATTCTATCCTCAATTTTATCTGGTCTAAATTACCGAGAGAAGGTCACCTCGAAGGGGCGCTTAAGGCATCCGGCAACGCGCTGCCGCGCTAATGGAGCAGAGCGGCTAACGACTCTTTGCCCCACTCGCCATCATAACGGACGCCGTTTAGAAACAAGCCCGGTGTGCCATACACTCCGTTTTGGACGCCTGCAAGAAAATCGGCGCGGACTCTCTCGCTGTACTTTTCGTTCTTCAATTCCTCCCGGAACCTTCCGACATCCAGGGCTAACTCTTCCGCATAGCAAATCAAGTCTTTCGTGCGAAGAGCATTTTGTCGCTCGAAGAGCAGTGTATGCATCTCCCAGAATTTGCCCTGCACCCCCGCTGCCTCGGCCGCTTCCGCGGCTTGCTGTGCATGGTGATGGATACCGGAAAGCGGGTAGTGCCTGAACACGATCCTCAATCGGGAGGCAATATCCTGCTGCAGATCTCGAAGGATCACATACAGGCGGCCGCAATCCGGGCACTCGTAATCCCCGTATTCGACGAGCGTGTAGGACGCATCCTCTGGACCGCGTACGTGGTCCATGGGACGTATCGGAAGCAAGAGGCGGGACAGGTCTGCCGAATCCATAGGTGCGCTGGTGCCTAGACACTGAGTATAGATGCACGAATCACTGCCGAAGCTTCAACGAGTGCTGTTCACTCCGGGGATACCATCGGCCAGCGTGGGATCGCCTATCTGTTCGTGCCACCGCGAGACCGGCAGTTGTGAGGTTAGGATCGTAGTAGCTACCGTTATGTACCCATAACGGGCTTTCCGAAAACCACGCTCCCAGCCGGGGATGGTTCGATTACTTCCGGATACCCCGTCATGCAGGCCCTACCCGCTTCTTGATGGCGTTAACTTAACTGATTCAGTCACATGCGTCTCTCTCAATCCGACCCCGCTCGGCCCATACGAAACCTGCCACGCCGATCAGCTATGTGCTCGACGAAAGCAGTATATTTCGCCGTTTGCGACGTCCGTTCCGGTGTATTCACATTCCTTCTGGACGGTAAGGATCTGATGCCGCTCTGCATGCTCCACCCGTCGGAGGCGGCGGAGCTCGCGGCGAAGCGATAAACGCTTCGTCGGAGAATTCAGCGGCTTCGTCGGAAAAGCAGCGATTGTCGAGCCTCTTCTCCGTAGTCTGGAGCCAGGAGGTTTACAATGATTACAAAGTTAATCGTGGTCGCGGCTCTTCTAGCCGCCAGTTTATCGGCCCAGAGTCAGCCTCAGCTCCCCTTACCGGATCTCGTCGGTCCCCTCAAAGCGACTCCCGGATGTCTGGGCGTCGAGACGGCGCGCACTGCCAGCGGCAAGATGGTCATCTTCGCGTGGTTCGAGGACAAACAGGCGGTCATGCGCTGGTACAACAGTGAAATGCACCGGCAACTGATGAAGATGGCCGGCCCGCCCGACCCGAGTCATGTTCCGCTGGCGGGCATCGCCGAAGATAGCGGACCGATTCTCGCCATCGCCTCGCTCACGATGTCGAATCAGCCGCCAAAGGGCTCTCCGTTGCCCGTCTCGCAGATCGCCATCGAACTGTATCAGCCGCTGCCGGGCGGCGTATTTGTCGGCGGCAGATTCGCCCCGAATAGTGTTAAAGTGCCCGGCATGCGGGATTTTTCACCGCAACCCGGCAAGTGAGTTCCGCGAATGAACACTCAGCCTATGCCCCGCCATTGGACGCTCAACATCGCGAAGTTCATTGGCTTCACTGTATTGATTACAGCAATCGTGGCCGCGATCGCGCCTTCGTACTGGGCGTCTAATCGTCACAGCGACCTCGCGGTTTTCTTTTTTATCGCGCTGATCATCGGCGGCCTTTCGTGGAGCGTTATGCCCACGCTAGGAGCCTGGACCGAGCACAAACCGCCGCTCCTCCGCTGGACCATCCTGGTGTCGGCGTTACTGGCCACGGGAACTGTCGGAACTGCCATTGCCGCGGCCATCCGATACTACGGGTTCGGTGCCGGGAAAAGTGTGTACTCCCCGATGCTTCTTTTCACGAACACGCTTCCGGTCGCTCTGGCGGTTACGGTGGTGGTGGGCGTAATCACCACGCTGATCGTTTCGAACAAAGAACGACTGGAAGCGAGCCGGATGGCGCTCCAGACACAACGGCTGGAACGTGAACGAGCGGAGAAACTGGCAGCCGAAGCGCAGCTCGCGTCGCTCACCTCGCGCGTACAGCCGCATTTCCTGTTCAACACGCTGAACTCGATCTCGGCGTTGATCCGGGAAAATCCCGAGCAGGCGGAGCAGACCATCGAACGGCTGGCGTCTCTGCTGCGGTCCTCGCTGGATCAGACCGAGACGGTTCCGCTGGAGCAGGAGATCAAACTGGTCCGCGACTATCTGGAAATTCAAAAAACCAGACTGGGTGAGAGGCTGCATTTCGAAGTTACGGTAGAGCCCGGCGTCCAAGCGGCGGTGCCTCCGTTTTCGGTGCAGACTCTGGTGGAGAATGCGGTCAAGCACGTCGCCGGGCGGCGGCAGGAGGGCGCAACTCTTCAGATTCGAGCGAGGCGCTTCAACGGTGATGTGGTCGTGTTTGTGACGGACAACGGGCCCGGCTTTACCGAGGATTCCATGCGAGCCGGGCACGGTTTGGACAACCTTCAGGGCCGACTGCGAGCCATTTACGGAGACCGCGCTGGTGTTGAATTTCTCCGCGAGGCTGGTTCGATGATCGTGCGCCTTCGCGTACCGGCGGTATAAGCCTTATGAAAGCAACGATGGCGGTGTTGTGCGCCAGTGTCGTCCTTTCGGCGCAACCGGCTGAGATCGGTACCTGGGAAGAATCGACTCCCGAAAGCCAAGGCATGGACTCCACGGAGCTTGTGAAGCTGCTCCGCTATATCAACCAACAGGGAAAGACGCTGGACAGTCTTCTAGTCATCAGACACGGCCGCCTCATATTGGAGCTGTATTATCCGCCCTACACTCGGGACGAGGAGCACATCGTCAATTCCGTCACCAAGAGCTTCATTTCCGCGCTGGTCGGCATCGCGATTGAGCAAGGCTATGTGCGTAGCGATCGGAGCACATTGCTCGACTACCTTCCCGAGGTTGCGAATGCGAGTACATACCCAGGAAAGGCGGCCATTCAAATCCGGGATCTTCTAACCATGAATTCCGGGATCGATTGGCCGCAATACGGTCCCAACAACGTCTCGGATGAGATGGGCCGGAGCCCCAACTGGGTGCATTTCATATTGAGCCGGCCGATAGCGGCGAAGCCGGGCAGTCAATCCAATTACAGCAACGGCGATGCGCATCTCCTCTCCGCGATCATCCAACGGGCCACTGGTGAAGACTCGTTGGAATTCGGGTGGGAGCATCTCTTTCAACCTCTCGGAATGCCCCGGCCCAAGTGGTTTCGCGACCCACAGGGAATAAACATCGGCTCGGCGACGATTTATCTGCCTCCCCGCGAGATGGCAAAGCTCGGATACCTGTATCTGCACGATGGCGCGTGGGAAGGCAGCCAGGTAGTTCCGGCGGAATGGGTCCGTGCTTCGCTTGAGCGCCACACCGGAATTCAAACCAGCGCCGGATTCGTGGACTATGGCTATTATTGGTGGTTGTATCCTCAATTGGGAATGAGTGAAGCTTGGGGTGGCGCTGGACAACGCATCGCTATATTCCGCAACCTCGATATGGTGACCGTTATGACGGCTGACATTTCTGACGACGCTCCGGTGACTGCTTTCCGTTCGGAGATCTACAAGCGGATCCTGCGAGCAGCGCGGGCTCAGACAGCTCTTCCGGAGAACGTCCGGTCGCTGGACGAGTTGCGCGGACTCGTTAGATCCGCTGCCGCAGCCCAACCTCACCCGGAACGCGCATCCTGGCCGATTACAACTACCGGGATTCTGGTCCTTTTCGGAATTACATGGCTAGTGCTGCGACGGCGAAAGAGCGAGTGAGAGGCCGCGTTCGATGAAGGTCTTTCTGATCGATGACGAACCGCTCGCGGTCCTTCGCCTCCGGCGGCTTCTGGAGGACAGCGGCCGCGTGGAGATTGCGGGCGCGAGTAGCGATCCCAGGGAAGCTTTCGACCAGCTCCGCCGTTCACGTCCGGACGTGCTGTTCTTGGATATCGAGATGCCCGGGATGTCGGGTTTCGAACTGCTTGAGCAACTCGGTGAGCCACAACCATTGGTGGTCTTCGCTACGGCTTACGATCAGTACGCTCTGGACGCCTTCAAGGTCAATTCGATCGACTATCTGCTCAAGCCGATAGAACCGGCGCAACTGGAGCGGGCGTTAAACAAACTCGACCGCATTCTGGGCGGTAGCGAGGCTCGCGGCGATGTCAACGCGCTCCTGAAGCAAGTGCGGGCCATGTTGTCGGATCGGCAGCCGCAGTATCTGGCTCGCATCGCGTCGCGGGTGGGAGACCGCGTGGAATTCATCGAAGTCGCGCAGGTCACGCACTTTTACGCCAAAGACAAGCTGACATTCGCCGTGGCCGCGGCGAAGCACCATGCGTTGGACCTGAGCATCGCGGAGCTGGAACAGAAGCTTTCCCCTCAAGATTGGGTGCGGATTCATCGCTCGACGCTGCTGAACGTGGACGCGGTGAAGGAGATCCATACCTGGTTCGGTGGCAAGCTGCTGGTGAAGCTGAAAGACGGCCGGACAGAACTGCAGGTGGCTCGCGAGCGCGCCGCCGAAGTGAAGGCGAAGCTCGGAATATGATGGCTGATACGCGGACGGTGTTCCTGGTAATCCTTCTTTCGCTGATTACACGTGCACAACTGATTGACGACTACAAGCCGTAGCGCGGCCGGTGGCAGACTGAGTGGCTTTGGCGGGATAGTTTCCGGATGGTCGGCAACCCGGAAGTTACGCCAAGAAAACGGTCGCGCCGGGAAGCTACCGATATGTCCGCATAACGGCCTTCCCATAACCATGCTCCTAGCCAGGGATGGTTCGATTACTTCCGGAACGCCGTCATTCAGGAGTAGCCCACTTCTTGATCGGGTACGCCACCTTATGAGGCGATGGTGAAGATTCCAGTTTTCGTCGCAGACTAAAGATCCATGAACGCGCGCTTGTTGCTCATCTCATACCGACTGAAAATAATATCGGCAAACATGGATACGGTGGCACTGGCGCCAAACGTCCTCATTTTTGCGTTGACCAGCTTGGTTATACTGCTGGTGGTTGCTCAACAAATCGTCCTGATTGTAGACGTTTTTGCGCCAGGGAATTATGTTGCCACCAGTGAAAGCCATCCTGATCTTGCTAAGTGAAATAGAAGCAAGTAGCTGCTAGCCGTGCGAATCATGTTCATTTCGTCTGGCCTGATAAGTAAACTACAGGATCGCAAAGAACCGCCAACGTACCTCGAGGCGTGCGCCGAAATTTGGAATTTGAGAGAACCAAGGCGGCCCGAGAGAAAGTCGTCGAAAATGAGTTTGCGGAAGCCAGGGCGGTGAACCGCCCATGCTTCCGCCGAAGGGGTTTGGTTGAACTACTGAGCCGCAGCGGCGGTCAGGATGCTAACAACCTTGTTGAAGATCTTGTTGATCTGGCTGGCAACATTGGGCATCACGGCGCCGGCGGCGACGGCTACGAAGCCCGCCATCAACGCGTATTCGATCAAGTCCTGGCCATTCTGGTCGGTCCAGATCTTCAACCGCAGAATCATGTTTTTCACTTTGTTTGTCATTGAGTCTTTCTCTTTCCTCCCGTTAATTGGGATACACTTGTGTGCATCTCAAGTCAAAAGTATCAGCCGCAAGCGTTTTGAGGAATCAGGATTACCTCCTAAGGAGAGCCCTTAAACCTTCTGATCGCCGCGCCCCGTTTGACCCCTGAACCTTAGACGCCAAGGCTGCTCCCCTGCGACTTGCGTCGGTCACAACAGTTCTCAGCAGGCCAACGACTCGGTAAACGGCTGGGCTTTCTTGTGCGTTACGATTGTGGTTTGTATGGCTATCGATCCGTCGTCCTCAGAAGAGCAGGTGTTGGTTTCTCAATATCACGTCGCCACGGAGCGGTATACCGCCGCCGTTGGTGAATTATCGCACCAACGTGCGACGACGGATCAAGAGGCCTATCAGAAGCTATTGGTAATCGTCGAGGATGCCCGCAACGAATGCGAGCGGGTTCGGAATGCACTTATCAGACTCCACGATTCGAAGTAGCGATCAACCGACATTTAGATTGGATGAGACGGCTGGCTCACCTTAGACAGCGATAAGCTGTGAAACGCATTCTGAGCGGCGCAAAATGTGAGAACGGCCAATCAACCCACGAGGCATTCGACTCTTGGAGCGCAACGCGTATTATGTCTACTGTCGATGCCAACATCTTCCCAGCGGCTGAGGTCGAGGTCCCAGGGATGTACGCGTACCCTCCCCTCAGGTGGGCCCATTATAAACCTCACTGAGCTTGATCGCGAAAACAATTTGCAGAATTACTCGCCCGTACGGTATAAATACTTTTGTTCTGGCTCAGCCTCGTTGGCCGGTTTTGAAGTGGCCACGTATGGTCGGTTTTCAGGTGGCCGCCGAGGCGTTTTGCCGGGCGTCGCGTATAAACACGCCGACGGTGTTGGCTGCCGTCGTTAGTTCGTTCGTGGGTCCGGGAAGATCGTATCCGGATAGTGGTAGTGATCCCGGCCACGGTTATATCCGTTATCCGCGATGCCGACGGAAAGCGGCTGGTTCAGATAGAACGTCACGATCGATTCCGCCGGAACCCAGACGCGTCTACCACGCGTCAGCAACTGGCCGCCCGCGCCCGCGCCGGCTCCTGCCGCGGCCCCAATCGCCGCGCCTTTGCCACCACCGGCGATGGCGCCAATAATCGTGCCAAGCAAAGCACCGCC
>Ga0105242_10003155_pt1 | contig 12872 bp, 13 predicted proteins | sample KBSM24metaG_FD_81521 | JGI IMG/M metagenome (GOLD analysis project Ga0105242, IMG submission 81521) | Miscanthus rhizosphere microbial communities from Kellogg Biological Station, Michigan, USA - KBS M2-4 metaG | ecosystem: Host-associated > Plants > Roots > Rhizosphere > Soil | place...
GCTTCACCCACTTGCTTACCTCGAATTAAATCTACAACTAAACGAACTTTACGAGGAGCAATACGTACTGTTCTCGCGACAGCTTTAGCTTGCATTTAAAAGCCTCCTCTCATATTAGCGTCTTGTTTTCTTATCATCACTTGCGTGACCTTTGTAAGTACGAGATGGTGCGAATTCACCAAGTTTGTGACCTACCATGTCTTCAGTAACATAAACTGGTACATGTTTACGACCGTCATATACAGCAATTGTATGACCAATGAACTGAGGGAAGATAGTTGAACGACGAGACCAAGTTTTTACTACTTGCTTGCTGTCAGTTTCGTTTAACTTCTCAATTTTGTTGATTAAATGGTCATCTACAAAAGGTCCTTTCTTTAAGCTGCGACCCATAAATGAACCTCCCTTCGTGATTGTCCTACGGTTCGTTTGAACCGTAGCTCAATCCCGTTATTTTTTACGACGACGAACGATAAATTTATCGGATTTGTTTTTCTTCTTACGAGTTTTGTAACCAAGTGTTGGTTTACCCCATGGACTCATTGGAGACTTACGTCCGATTGGAGCACGTCCTTCACCACCACCGTGTGGGTGATCGTTAGGGTTCATTACAGAACCACGTACAGTTGGACGGATACCTAACCAACGAGAACGACCGGCTTTACCGATGTTGATTAACTCGTGTTGTTCGTTACCAACTTGACCTACAGTTGCACGACAAGTTGCAAGAATCATGCGTACTTCACCAGAAGTTAAACGTACTAATACGTATTTACCTTCTTTACCAAGTACTTGAGCAGATGTACCTGCAGAACGAACTAATTGTCCACCTTTACCAGGTTTCAATTCGATGTTGTGTACTACTGTACCAACAGGAATGTTAGCTAAAGGAAGCGCGTTACCTACTTTAATGTCAGCTTCAGGACCTGACATAACTTCTAAACCTACTTTTAGGTTTTTAGGAGCAAGAATGTAACGTTTTTCACCATCAGCATAATGAATTAATGCGATGTTAGCTGAACGGTTTGGATCATATTCGATTGTAGCAACGCGTCCAGGTATTCCATCTTTATCGCGTTTAAAATCGATGATACGGTATTGACGCTTGTGCCCACCACCTTGGTGACGAACAGTCAATTTACCTTGGTTGTTACGACCACCTTTTCTCTTGACAGGTGCAAGTAACGATTTTTCTGGTTTGTCAGTAGTAATTTCAGCGAAATCAGAAACTGACATGCCACGACGACCATTTGAGGTTGGTTTATACTTTTTAATCGCCATCTCAATTTCCCTCCTTCTCTAGTAATCTTAAGCTTCGAAGAATTCGATTTCGTTGCTCTCTTGAGTTAGTGTTACTACCGCTTTACGACGACGGTTAGTAAGACCACTGTAGCGACCTACACGCTTGAATTTACCTTTGTAGTTCATGATGTTTACTTTTTCAACTTTTACGTCAAAGATTTTTTCGATAGCATCTTTAACCTCAGTTTTATTAGCTCTTACATCAACATCAAACGTATATTTTTTCTCAGCCATTAAGTCTGTTGAACGTTCTGTAATTACGGGGCGCTTAATAATATCACGAGGATCTTTCATTATGCAAGCACCTCCTCTACTTTTTCAACTGCGTCTTTAGTGATTACAAGCTTATCATGGTTCATAACGTCTAATACGCTTAAACCATTAGCTGCAACAACTGTTACACCAGGAATATTACGTGCTGAAAGTGCAACGTTTTCGTTAAGATCAGCAGTTACTACTAATGCTTTGCGTTCTACTGTTAGGTTTTTAAGAACTGCTACCATTTCTTTTGTTTTTGGAGCATCAAAAGAAAGAGCTTCAAGAACAACGATGCTGTTATCTTGAACTTTAGTTGATAATGCAGACTTAATTGCTAAACGACGAACTTTTTTAGGTAATTTGTAGCTATAGCTTCTTGGAACTGGACCAAATACTACGCCACCACCACGCCATTGTGGAGAACGGATAGATCCTTGACGAGCACGACCAGTACCTTTTTGACGCCATGGCTTACGGCCACCGCCTCTTACTTCAGAACGATTTTTAACTTTAGAAGTACCTTGACGTTGAGATGCGCGTTGCATTACGATCGCGTCGAAAAGTACTTTGTTGTTTGGTTCGATACCGAAAACGGCATCTTGAAGTTCGATTTCTCCAACGTTTTCACCGTTTTGGTTAAACAATGCTACTTTTGGCATTGGTTATTCCTCCTTTCTCGAAGAATTATTATTTAGATTTAACTGCAGATTTAACAGTAACTAGAGATTTTCTAGCTCCTGGCACGTTACCTTTTACTAATAAAAGATTGCGTTCTGCGTCAACTTTAACGATTGATAAGTTTTGCACAGTGATGCGCTCTCCACCCATGCGTCCTGGTAATAATTTACCTTTGAATACGCGGTTTGGAGCTACAGGACCCATTGAACCTGGGCGACGGTGGTAGCGAGAACCATGAGACATAGGTCCGCGAGATTGTCCGTGGCGTTTAATAGCACCTTGGAAACCTTTACCTTTTGAGATTCCTGTTACATCAATTACATCGCCTTCTGCGAAAATATCAACCTTGACTTCTTGACCAACTTCATATGCTGAAGCGTCCACACCGCGTAACTCACGGATGAAGCGCTTAGGAGCAGTATTAGCTTTAGTAGCATGTCCTTTTGCAGGTTTGTTAGATAGTTTTTCACGGATATCTTCGAAACCTAATTGGATTGCTTCGTAACCGTCTGTCTCAGCGTTTTTAACTTGAAGAACTACGTTAGCAGAAGCTTCAATTACTGTTACTGGGATCAAGTCACCATTTTCAGCAAATACTTGAGTCATACCGATCTTTCTTCCTAAGATTCCTTTGGCCATTAGTCACACCTCCTAAGTATCTTTTCATTCTTTATTTTAAATTAAAGTTTAATTTCGATATCTACACCAGATGGTAAGTCTAAACGCATTAATGAATCAACAGTTTGTGGTGTTGGATTCACGATATCAATTAAGCGTTTATGCGTGCGCATTTCGAACTGCTCACGAGAATCTTTATATTTGTGTACTGCACGTAGAATTGTATAAATTGATTTTTCAGTCGGTAATGGAATCGGACCAGATACAGCCGCACCAGAACGTTTTGCAGTTTCTACGATTTTCTCAGCAGATTGATCAAGAATTCTGTGATCATATGCTTTTAAACGAATGCGAATTTTTTCTTTTGCCATTATTTTCCCTCCTTTTTCGCCTATTTTACAATAGACATTCTCCGCGGAAATTTCCCCACACTCGCCATGGCAAAGCGGCCGGGTGTGTCGGCAACCTTCCGCATCATCGCAGTCAAAGACCAACATTTTTATTATACTAAAAATGGGTTCATATTGCAACAATAAAGTTAAAAAACTTTTTTATGTGTCGCACACTTTTTTCATTATATATAAAAGGAGATCATTTTGCAAGTGTAATAGTAAAAACTATCTTTACCTTTTATCACCAAATAAAAAAGGAGTAGGTTACCCTACTCCCTTTACTGAAACGAGAAATTACTCGCTGATTTTAGCTACAACGCCAGCGCCTACTGTACGTCCACCTTCACGGATTGAGAATTTAGTACCTTCTTCAATCGCGATTGGAGCGATAAGTTCAACAGTCATTTCGATGTTGTCGCCAGGCATTACCATTTCTACGCCTTCAGGTAAGTTACAAATACCAGTTACATCAGTTGTACGGAAGTAGAACTGTGGACGGTAGTTTGTGAAGAATGGAGTGTGACGTCCACCTTCGTCTTTAGAAAGAACGTATACTTCAGCAGTAAATTTAGTGTGTGGAGTGATTGAGCCTGGTTTAGCTAATACTTGTCCACGTTGGATTTCTTCACGTGCTACACCACGAAGTAAAGCACCGATGTTGTCGCCAGCTTCAGCATAGTCAAGAAGCTTACGGAACATTTCTACACCTGTTACAGTAGTAGATTTTGGCTCTTCAGTTAAACCGATGATGTCGATAACGTCACCAACTTTAACTTGTCCACGCTCTACACGACCTGTAGCAACTGTACCACGACCAGTGATTGAGAATACGTCCTCAACTGGCATCATGAATGGTTTTTCAGTGTCACGTTCTGGAGTTGGGATGTACTCATCAACAGCGTCCATAAGCTCGATGATTTTAGCTTCCCAATCAGCGTCGCCTTCAAGAGCTTTAAGAGCAGAACCTTTGATTACTGGTACATCGTCACCAGGGAAGTCGTATTCAGAAAGAAGGTCACGTACTTCCATTTCTACTAATTCAAGTAGCTCTTCGTCGTCTACCATGTCACATTTGTTTAAGAATACAACTAGGTAAGGTACACCTACTTGACGAGAAAGAAGGATGTGCTCACGAGTTTGTGGCATTGGACCATCAGCAGCAGATACTACTAAGATACCGCCATCCATTTGAGCAGCACCAGTGATCATGTTTTTAACATAGTCAGCATGTCCTGGGCAGTCAACGTGTGCATAGTGACGAGTGTCAGTTTCATACTCAACGTGTGCAGTTGAGATTGTGATTCCACGCTCGCGCTCTTCTGGAGCAGCGTCGATCATGTCGTAAGCCATTGCTGCACCTTTACCACTTTTCTTAGCAAGAACAGTAGTGATAGCAGCTGTTAAAGTTGTTTTACCATGGTCAACGTGACCAATTGTACCGATATTGGCATGTGTTTTTGAACGGTCGAATTTTTCCTTAGCCATTCGAAAATCCTCCTTAAAATTCATGTAGTTTATGTTTTATGAGGCCGTGAAAGGGAATGAGCTCCACTTTCACAGCGTACATAAGTAGTTATACTTCAATAAAGAGTGAAAATCAATTATTCACCTTTATTTTTTTTAATAATTTCTTCTGAAATTGATTTAGGAACTTCTTCGTAGTGATCGAAGTGCATAGAATATGTTCCGCGACCTTGAGTGTTTGAACGTAATGCAGTTGCATAACCAAACATTTCAGAAAGTGGAACGAATGCACGTACAACTTGAGCGTTACCGCGTGCTTCCATACCTTCTACACGTCCACGACGAGACGTAATGTCACCCATGATATCTCCTAAGTATTCGTCAGGGATAACAACTTCAACCTTCATCATTGGTTCAAGGATAGCTGGGCTACATTTTGATACTGCGTTTTTAAGAGCCATAGAAGCGGCAATTTTAAACGCCATCTCACTTGAGTCAACGTCATGGTAAGATCCATCAACTAAAGCAGCTTTGATATCGATTAATGGATAACCAGCAAGAACACCGTTTTGTAATGCATCTTCAAGACCAGCTTGAACTGCAGGGATGTATTCACGTGGAACTACACCACCAACGATTTTGTTCTCAAATTCAAAGCCTTTTCCTTCTTCGTTAGGTTCGAACTCAATCCAAACGTGACCGAATTGTCCACGACCACCAGATTGACGAGCGAATTTACCTTCAACTTTCGCACCAGCGCGGAAAGTTTCACGGTAAGCTACTTGAGGAGCACCAACGTTTGCTTCTACTTTGAATTCGCGACGCATACGGTCAACGATGATATCAAGGTGAAGCTCACCCATACCAGAGATGATGATTTGACCAGTCTCTGTATTAGTTTCCGCACGGAAAGTTGGATCTTCTTCTTGTAACTTTTGAAGAGCTGTAGTCATTTTATCTTGGTCAGCTTTTGATTTTGGCTCAACAGATAAAGAGATAACTGGCTCTGGGAATTCCATAGACTCAAGAATTACAAGACTCTTTTCGTCACATAGAGTATCACCAGTAGAAGTATCTTTTAATCCTACAGCTGCCGCGATATCTCCAGCGTATACTTCAGAAATCTCTTCACGAGAGTTAGCATGCATTTGTAGGATACGACCTACACGCTCACGCTTACCTTTTGTAGAGTTTTTGATGTATGAACCAGAGCTTAGTACACCAGAGTAAACACGGAAGAACGTTAATTTACCAACATAAGGGTCCGTCATAACTTTGAACGCTAATGCTGAGAAAGGAGCGTTGTCGCTAGACTCACGCGTAACTTCTTCTTCTGTTTCAGGTACGATACCTTGGATTGCTGGTACATCAACTGGAGATGGTAGGTAATCAATTACTGCATCTAGCATTAATTGTACACCTTTGTTTTTGAATGCTGAACCACAGATAACTGGGTAGAATTCAACGTCACAAGTACCTTTACGGATACCAGCTTTTAGTTCTTCAACTGTAAGCTCGCCTTCGTCTAAGTACTTCATCATTAATTCTTCGTCAAGTTCTGCAACAGCTTCTACTAAGCTTGCACGGTATTCTTCAGCTTGCTCTTTGTATTCCTCAGGAATTTCACGAGACTCTGAACGAGTACCTAAGTCATCTTCGTAGAAGTATGCTTTCATTTCCACTAGGTCAATGATTGCTTCGAACTCATCTTCAGCACCAATTGGTAATTGGATTGGGTGAGCATTTGCACCTAAACGATCGTGGATCGTTTTTACAGAGTACAAGAAGTCAGCACCAATTTTGTCCATTTTGTTAACGAATACGACACGGGGAACACCGTACGTAGTCGCTTGACGCCATACTGTTTCTGTTTGAGGCTCAACACCAGATTGAGCATCAAGAACTGCCACAGCGCCATCAAGTACACGTAATGAACGCTCAACTTCAACAGTGAAGTCTACGTGTCCAGGAGTATCGATGATGTTAACGCGGTGACCTTTCCAAGAAGCAGTTGTCGCAGCAGACGTGATAGTGATACCACGTTCTTGCTCTTGCTCCATCCAGTCCATTTGTGAAGCTCCTTCATGAGTTTCACCAATTTTATGGATACGGCCAGTATAATAAAGAACACGCTCAGTTGTTGTTGTTTTACCAGCATCAATGTGAGCCATGATCCCAATATTACGAGTGTTTTCTAAGGAGAACTCTCTTGCCATCTTAGGTATTTCTCCTTCCATATTATAATTTGTTTTTTAAAAAGTTTCGTTAAAAGATTACCAACGGTAATGAGCAAATGCTTTGTTAGCTTCTGCCATTTTGTGAGTATCTTCACGTTTCTTAACTGCAGCACCAGTGTTGTTAGCTGCATCAAGGATTTCGTTAGCTAAACGCTCTTCCATCGTTTTTTCTCCACGAAGACGAGCATAGTTTACTAACCAACGAAGACCTAGAGTAGTACGACGCTCTGGACGTACTTCTACAGGAACTTGGTAGTTAGAACCCCCTACACGGCGTGCTCTAACTTCTAGTACAGGCATGATGTTTTTAAGAGCTTGGTCGAATACTTCCATAGCTTCTTTACCACTGCGCTCTTGTACTAAATCGAATGCTCTATAAAGAATAGCTTGTGACTTACCGCGCTTTCCATCAAGCATCATTTTGTTGATTAAGCGAGATACAAGCTTAGAATTGTAAATCGGATCTGGTAATACGTCTCTTTTTGCAACAGGTCCCTTACGTGGCATTCTACTTCCTCCTTTCACTTTTAAAAGTTTATCTATTAATTGTTAAGCTATTATTTTTTAGCTGCTTTTGGTCGCTTAGTACCATATTTAGAACGACCTTGCATACGGCCATCCACACCAGCAGTATCAAGTGCACCACGTACGATATGGTAACGTACCCCTGGTAAATCTTTTACACGTCCACCGCGGATAAGTACCACGCTGTGTTCTTGTAAGTTGTGACCAATACCTGGGATATAAGCTGTTACCTCGATACCGTTTGTTAAACGTACACGAGCATATTTACGAAGAGCCGAGTTCGGTTTCTTCGGTGTCATAGTACCCACACGTGTACATACACCACGTTTTTGTGGAGAAGATTGGTTAGTTTGAGCTTTTTTGAAGCTGTTGTAACCTCTGTTTAAAGCAGGTGAGTCAGATTTTTTACCTTTACTCACACGACCATTACGGATTAATTGGTTAATAGTAGGCATTTAAATTTTCCTCCTTTCGCCTTTTGTAAGACCACACATCCAGGTGGTTCATTTTTTAGCAAAAAACAAAGTCTTTGAAACTAAAAGTTCAAAAACGTGTTAACTAATAATTGCAACAGTTGCAGCGTTAACTTCTATCCTACAAGCTTGACCAAGCTTTCGCATAGAAGGGACATACGTATACGGAACGTTTTCTTGCTGTGCCGTTTTTGCCACAATGGATGTGACATAAAAATCAGCGTCTTCAGCAATGATGACTTCCTTTACTGTACCTTTTTTTAATGCTTTCACCGTCTGCCTTGTTCCTACAATAATATGATCAGCCTGTAATACTTTTTCATAAGACATTATCATATCCTCCAAAGTAACAGGTAGTTTATAGGAGCACCTTTGATATAGTATCATTCCCTAGAATGGATGTCAACTAACGTTTTGTAGTTTTTTTAAAAAACATCCATTCTAGAGTAATGATTTTATAATTAGTCGATTGTTACCGTTTCTTCAGCTTGGTTTTTGATCGGTTCAGCATTACGATATCTCGTCATACCTGTACCAGCCGGAACTAGCTTACCAATGATAACATTCTCTTTAAGTCCAAGCAACTCATCACGTTTTCCTTTGATTGCAGCATCCGTAAGAACACGCGTTGTTTCTTGGAATGATGCAGCAGATAAGAAGGAATCAGTTTCAAGAGATGCTTTTGTAATACCAAGTAATACAGGACGGCCTGTCGCTGGACGATTGCCTTCAAGTAATACTTTTTCATTTGCATCAGTGAATTGGTGAATATCAAGTAATGAACCTGGTAATACATCTGTATCTCCTGAATCCATTACGCGCACTTTACGAAGCATTTGGCGAACCATTACCTCTACGTGTTTATCTCCAATTTCTACCCCTTGCATACGGTATACTTTTTGCACCTCACGAAGCAAGTACTCTTGTACAGCCGTGATGTCTTTTACTTTTAGTAATTCTTTAGGATCAATTGAACCTTCTGTTAATTCTTGACCACGTGCAATGCGCTGTCCTTCAATAACTTTCAGACGTGCACTGTACGGAGCTGTGTAAGAACGAGTTTCAATCTCTCCTTGAACAGTAATTTCATGTTGACGATCGCGTCCTTCAGAAATGCCGGCAATTGTACCTTCAATTTCAGAAATAACGGCTTGACCTTTAGGGTTACGCGCTTCGAAGATCTCTTGGATACGCGGTAAACCTTGAGTGATATCGTCTCCAGCAACCCCACCTGTATGGAATGTACGCATCGTTAACTGTGTACCTGGCTCACCGATAGATTGAGCAGCGATGATACCAACTGCTTCACCCACTTCAACTTCTGAACCAGTTGCAAGGTTACGACCGTAACATTTTTTACATACACCGTGGCGAGTGTTACAAGTGAATGCAGAACGAATCCATACTTCTTCAACACCAGCATCCACAATTGTTTCAGCTAGGTCTTCTGTAATTAGTTCGTTTTCTTTCACTAACACTTCGTTTGTTCCTGGGTGAAGTAGTGTTTTTCTTGCATAACGTCCAATTAGACGCTCATCAAGTTTCTCAATTTCTTCTGTTCCTTCTTTGATTGCAACAGCCAAAATACCGCGGTCTGTACCACAGTCGTCATCACGTACGATAACGTCTTGTGCCACGTCAACCAGACGACGAGTAAGGTAACCTGAGTCAGCTGTTTTAAGAGCCGTATCGGCAAGACCTTTACGTGCACCATGGGTAGAGATAAAGTACTCTAATACTGTTAAACCTTCACGGAAACTAGATTTGATTGGTAACTCAATGATACGACCAGACGGGTTGGCCATTAGTCCACGCATACCTGCAAGCTGAGTGAAGTTAGATGCGTTACCACGGGCACCAGAGTCACTCATCATGAAGATTGGGTTGCGTTTGTCTAATGATGCCATTAATTTACCTTGGATAACGTCTTTCGCACTGCTCCATACAGAGATAACACGATCATAACGCTCATCTTCAGTAATTAAACCGCGACGGAATTGTTTTAGTACGTTATCTACTTTAGCTTGCGCTTCTGTTAAGATAACTTCTTTTTCTCCTAAAACCACGATATCAGCTACACCAACTGTAATACCGGCTTTAGTAGAATATTTGAAACCTAGGTCTTTCATACGGTCAAGCATTTTAGAAGTCTCAGTAATTTTGAAACGTTTAAATACTTCAGCGATGATATTACCTAAGATTTTTTTCTTAAACGGTGCGATAGCCGGTTGATTCTTGATGAATTCCTTCACATCTGCACCTTTTTCAACAAAGTACTTCTCAGGAGTTTTCACTTCTAAGTTTTCTCTTGTTGGTTCGTTAATGTATGGGAACGATTTTGGTAAAATTTCGTTGAAAACTAATTTACCAACCGTTGTAACAAGCAATTGTTGATTTTGTGCTTCTGTAAACGTTTCGTTGTTTAAAGAACCTGCATACACAGCTACACGTGTATGAAGATGCACATAACCGTTTTGGTACGCTAATAGTGCTTCATTTGTATCCTTGAACACCATACCTTCTCCAACTGCCTCTTCACGCTCAAGCGTTAAGTAGTAGTTACCTAATACCATATCCTGTGAAGGTGTAACAACTGGTTTACCATCTTTAGGGTTCAAGATATTTTGAGCAGCAAGCATTAAGATACGTGCTTCTGCTTGTGCTTCTGCAGATAATGGAACGTGAACCGCCATTTGGTCACCGTCAAAGTCAGCGTTATATGCTGTACATACAAGCGGGTGAAGACGGATAGCGCGACCTTCTACAAGCGTAGGTTCAAATGCTTGAATACCTAGTCTGTGTAGCGTTGGTGCACGGTTTAAAAGAACTGGATGCTCTTTAATAACCGATTCTAATACGTCCCATACTTCAGGTTGCACACGTTCAATTTTACGTTTTGCACTCTTGATGTTATGAGCTAAACCGCGTTCAACAAGCTCTTTCATTACGAAAGGTTTGAAAAGCTCTAACGCCATTTCTTTTGGAAGACCACATTGATACATCTTTAAGTTCGGACCTACAACGATTACCGAACGGCCAGAGTAGTCAACACGTTTACCTAATAAGTTTTGACGGAAGCGACCTTGCTTACCTTTTAACATGTGAGAAAGAGATTTTAATGGACGGTTACCTGGTCCTGTTACCGGACGGCCGCGACGACCATTATCGATTAATGCATCTACAGCTTCTTGAAGCATACGCTTTTCGTTTTGAACGATAATGCTAGGAGCTCCAAGGTCTAATAAACGCTTTAAGCGGTTGTTACGGTTAATTACACGGCGATATAAATCATTTAGATCAGACGTAGCAAAGCGTCCACCATCTAATTGAACCATTGGACGAAGTTCTGGCGGAATAACCGGTAGAACGTCTAAAATCATCCAAGAAGGTTCGTTACCAGAATGACGGAAAGCCTCTAGTACTTCTAAACGTTTGATAGCACGTGTACGACGTTGACCTTGAGCAGTTTTCAATTCTTCTTTCAAAGCATCTACTTCTTTATCAAGATCGATGTCATGCAATAATTTTTTAACAGCTTCAGCACCCATTGCTGCATGGAAAGTTTGTCCGTACTTCTCACGATACGCACGGTATTCTTTCTCTGATAAAAGCTGTTTCTTTTCAAGTGGTGTATCACCAGCATCTGTTACTACATAAGAAGCAAAATAAATGATTTCCTCTAGCGCACGAGGGGACATGTCTAAGACAAGTCCCATGCGGCTAGGAATACCTTTAAAGTACCAAATATGAGAAACAGGTGCAGCTAGCTCGATGTGACCCATGCGTTCACGACGAACTTTTGCGCGCGTAACTTCTACGCCGCAACGATCACATACAACACCTTTATAACGAACGCGCTTATATTTTCCGCAGTGACATTCCCAGTCCTTTTGTGGACCAAAAATACGCTCACAGAATAAGCCGTCTTTTTCAGGTTTTAACGTACGATAGTTGATCGTTTCAGGTTTTTTTACCTCACCGTACGACCAAGAACGAATTTTATCTGGCGAAGCTAGACCGATTTTCATATACTCAAAGTTATTTACATCTAGCAAGGAGCCTACCTCCCTTTTAATCTACAGGTTTTTTCCCTTAACGTTTATATGAAAGTAATTCCTTACTCTTTTGTGACAGGATCTTTTTGTCCTTCAGAAAGGCTTTCTTCGTTATCTGCAATAATTGATTCTGTTGGTTGCTCATGGTCCTCTTCTGAGTCCATGATATCAATTTCTTGCTCGTCAGCAGAAAGCATCTTCACATCCATACCTAAACTTTGTAGTTCTTTAATTAATACTTTGAACGATTCAGGTATGCCAGGTTCTGGAATGTTTTCACCTTTAACAATTGCTTCGTATGTTTTCACACGACCTACTACGTCATCTGATTTCACTGTTAAGATCTCTTGTAATGTGTAAGCAGCACCGTATGCTTCAAGTGCCCATACCTCCATCTCACCAAAACGCTGTCCACCGAACTGCGCTTTACCACCAAGTGGTTGTTGTGTAACAAGTGAGTATGGTCCAGTAGAACGAGCGTGAAGTTTATCGTCTACCATGTGAGCAAGTTTGATCATGTACATGATTCCTACTGATACACGGTTATCGAATGGCTAACCTGTTCGACCATCATATAGAACTGTTTTAGCATCACGAGACATGCCAGCTTCTTCAATTGTTGCCCAAACATCTTCCTCACGCGCACCATCAAATACTGGTGACGCAATGTGGATGCCAAGGTAACGTGCAGCCATACCCATATGAAGCTCAAGTACCTGACCGATGTTCATACGAGATGGTACCCCTAGAGGGTTCAACATGATATCGATCGGTGTTCCGTCTGGAAGATAAGGCATATCTTCTTCTGGAAGGATTTTAGAGATAACCCCTTTGTTACCATGTCGTCCGGCCATTTTGTCACCTTCAGAA
>Ga0105242_10003158_pt1 | contig 12864 bp, 11 predicted proteins | sample KBSM24metaG_FD_81521 | JGI IMG/M metagenome (GOLD analysis project Ga0105242, IMG submission 81521) | Miscanthus rhizosphere microbial communities from Kellogg Biological Station, Michigan, USA - KBS M2-4 metaG | ecosystem: Host-associated > Plants > Roots > Rhizosphere > Soil | place...
CGTCGCCGATGGTACTATACGCAAGAGTATGGAAGAGTAGGTAGCTGCCAGATTTTTCTTCGCCCTGGTTAGCATGCTACCCAGGGCTTTTTTTTGCTTAGTAAGCTGAGAATCTCCCCCTTTTCGGGGGGTCAAATATGTTCTTAGTCTTAAATTAGAAAATCGGGACTCACGATCGATGAGCCGCTTGCATCAGTATGGATTCTGTAATGCTTGCATCCGATTTTCCATTCAATCGAGTATCCCGGTGTAAGAACTTGCGGGTAAAATTGCCCCTCTTTTGGACAGCCTAGCGATGTATCCGACCAGGTGACAAGTTGGAATCTGTCTAAAATAACTTGATTCGGATCTAGATCGAAATCCGGGTCTTGTTCTTTCAGAAGCTGTAATAATTTCGCTTTCGCAGCATTTACGATCGAATCCGGAATACCTGTAATGCTATAAAAAGTATTGATTGATTGACTGGGAGAAAAATTACTGATGATTTCTGATTGCATAATTCCCTATAAGTTGGTTCATTTTAATATTAGGTGATTGTCTTTTTGTTTTCAATTTGCATTGTTTATTTTAATTATGTTCAGAAGCTCGATGAAAAATTTTATTCGGATATGTTCTAGAGGCAAGATTCGACTGTTGCGGGTTCCGACTTGCTGGGGTCGAAAATCGGCAAAATATAGGGCGAGATCTCTTCATAGGTATAGTTCGCCCTGAGACGAGCCGCTTGGTCATAGAGTAAAGTCGCTAGGTTGCCTATAAACGGGACGAATTCGCAGCCACCGCGTTGTACGTTCAAGACTCCATGAACCGCATACCAAAAGTGGGCGGCTGCTTGGTTCCTATGCTCTCGATTCCCGGTGATAAAATACTGACAGGATTTGTAGGCGCACGACACATTACCTGCAAGAGTTTCCACTGAACCGTAAACGATTCTTCCGGTTCCTGAAAGGCTCGATACAAGAGGGATATAACCGAGAGTATTCAAGGTTTTTTCAAAATTAGCAAGTCTGTCATCTAAATTTTTGTATGTAATAGAAGTCATTGTTCAGTCCAGACGATTATTTAGTTTTTTATTATAACAATTTCTGTTTTTTTCTTCCAGTTAGAAATTTTTTACATATAAATAAATTATTTAAATTCATTGTTAGCTCTTTTTTTATATCTTGGCTTGTTTTATGAGCCTGAAATTAGAGAGTAAGCGTTCTCTAAGGTGTCCATTGCGAATTAGGCGGATTCTATTTTTATTATTACTCGGGGGGTGCGTCCGGATTCCGGAGTCGGAGCAGGCGATTCCTGAGTCATCTAGCGGCATTTCCGCAACCGTGCAGGATGCGATCCGCTCAGGGGGATTTGAACCAGGGGAATGGGTGCAGCAAAAGTGGTGGGAGCAGTTCGACGAACCGGTATTGACCGCGTTGATCGATCGGGGCTTGCGCAGCAGTCCGAATTTGTTGCTGGCCCAAGAACGATTGAAGGCTGCGGCCCAAGTGGCTTTACAAAAAAAGGCGGCGCTTTACCCCGAACTGGATCTGGACACGTTGGATATTTGGACCCATTTGAGCAAGGAAGGGTTTTTCCGTGCGTTTAGCCCGACGTTCCCTGCAGTCGTCAATGATTTTTATATCGGCCTATCCTTTAGCTATGAATTCGATTTTTGGGGGAAAAACCGCGATTTATTTCATTCAGCTTTAGGAGAGGTTGCAGCGAGCGCTGCTGAAACGATGCAGGCCGAACTGATGATGGCCACTTCGATCGCCTATACCTATTTCGAATTGCAGTTCCTCTTGCGGAAGAAACAGCTTCTCGAAGAGCGGAAAAGCAACCGCGAATCTGTCGTTCAGATCTCCGTGCAGCGCCATCAGGGAGCTTTGGATACGGCGTTCGAGCCTCTTGCTGCCCAGGCAGACACTTTGGATTTAGAGGCTGAACTCAAAGAATTGCATAGCGATATCGACGGGCATATCCACAAGTTGAAGGCGCTGGCCGGAATGCAGCAAGATGAGAATTTGGACATCCGCCAAACCGAGCCAAAACCACTGCGGTTAGGTCTCCCTGAAACGCTCGGGCTGGATTTGATTGCCAGAAGACCCGACTTGATCGCATTGAAGCGGCGGCTTGAGGCGGCAGCCAAACAGGTGGATGCCGCTAAGACCGATTTCTATCCGAACATCAATCTAAAAGCTTTCCTGGGAATGGAAAGCGTTTTCTGGTCGAAACTATTCAGGTCGGACAATTGGGACTTGATCGCGCTGCCTGCGATCCATTTGCCGATTTTCACGGCGGGTCGGATCCGGGCGCAGCTTTATGAAAAACTAGCCGACTTCAACGAGGCTGTCTATTCATACAACCAATTGATCTTGGAAGCGGCGCAGGAAATCGCCGACAGCCTGACGAAAATCAGCGCGCTTTTGCAAGAGATCGAAATCAGAAAGCGATCGCTGAGCGTGGCCCTTTCCCAAGAGGCGATCGTTCTCCGCCGCTATGTCGGAGCCCTTGCCACGCGTTCCGATAGTTTGACGGCGCAAGATACGGTTTTGCAAAAACAGCTGATTCTCGCGACAGTCGAGTATGGCACGCAGCTCGCGGAAATCGAACTGGTTCGGCAAATGGGCGGGGGCTTTCATGATAATGAATAGAAAGCCGGCAAATGCGATCGCCGGGATCGCCGCAGAATTATGGTTTGATTCTTATGAATGACAAGCAACCCGAAAAAAGCAACCATTATGGGAAGATCTGGATCGGAGCGGTTCTTTTTTTCTTGATTGTCGGACTCGGTTGGCTCGCCTATTGGTTCATATGGGGGCAGTTTAAAGAGGAGACCAATGATGCCTATGTCAACGGAAACATGATCATCATCAAGCCATTTGAAGCGGGGATCGTCGTTGCGATTTTGGCAGACAACGCGCAGATGGTAGAAAAAGGACAGCCGCTCGTCGAACTAAACCGGCACGATTTCGAAATCGCTTTGGAAAAAACAAAGGCTGACTTGGCCGATGCCGTCCGCTATGTTGTGCAGATGTTTTTGAAAACGGAGGAGCTCAATTCTAAAATCAAGGTCTTTGAGGCAAAAGTTGCCAGAGCGCGTCTGGATTATGAGCATCGGGCGGACCTCGTTTGGGATGGGAGCGTTTCCCGCGAAGATTTTGAGCATAGTGAATTGGATCTTGCGGCAGTGGTCGCGGCTTTGGCTCAAACCGAAAAAGAATGGGCTGAGGCCGTTGCAGAGATCCAGAATACGACTCCGTTTACCCATCCGAGGGTCGAGATGGCCAAAGCAGCTGTGAAACAAGCCTATTTAGCTCTTCACAGATGTACGGTACTGGCGCCTGTATCGGGGATCATCACGCAGCGAAAAGCTCAAGTGGGTCAATGGGTGGAAGCGGCAGAGCCGTTAATGGCACTTGTTCCCCTCGAAGAGATCTGGGTCGATGCCAATTTTCGCGAAATGGAGCTGAAACATATCCGGATCGGCCAGCCGGTCGAACTCATTGCCGATATGTACGGCCATGATACTGTCTTCCGAGGACGAATTGCAGGTCTGAATCCAGGAACCGGAAGCGTGTTCTCGATTCTCCCACCTCAAAATGCCACGGGCAATTGGATCAAGATCATTCAGCGGATTCCGGTCAAGATCAACTTGAACGGAGATGAGCTGAAAGAGCGTCCGCTCGTTCTCGGTTTATCCATGACTGTGACTGTCGATACCCATGACAGGTCGGGAAGAAGGCTTCCCGCGGCGGGAATGGATCGTTTGATCTATCAAACCGACATTTATGCAAACGAGCTGAAAGGGGTCGACGAGATGATCCAAGAAATCCTGTCCCAGAATTGTTCTTGCGAGGTAAGGGCGTTATGAGTGCCGCGCCGCCCCCTTTTACTTTGGTGCAGCGCTGCCTTTTTTTATTCTTCGTCTCGCTTGTCACCCTTTTGATCGTCTTGGACTATTCGATCGCGAATATCGCGATCCCTTACATCGCAGGAGGGCTATCCGTAAGCGTCGATCAGGGAATCTATGTGATCACGTTCTTTTCGATCGGCAACGCGATCGGGCTTGCGCTGACAGGCTGGCTGGCCCGCCGAGTCGGTCAGGTGCGGCTCGTTCTTCTTTCTGTCGCCCTGTTCACGTTCTTTTCTTGGATTTGCGGACTGGCGCCCAACCTTTTCATCCTTGTCAGCGCTCGGTTCATCCAAGGCCTTGTAGCAGGACCGATGCTCCCCTTGAGCCAAGCCATTCTCATTAAAGAGGCCAAGCCGGAACACCGGGCAAGGGATTTATCGGTTTGGAGCATGACGGTCATTACGGGACCTGTCCTTGGTCCTCTGCTTGGAGGTTACATCTCCTATTGGTACAATTGGTCGTGGATTTTCTATATCAATATCCCGATCGGGATCGCATGCTTCATCGTCCTTTGGTGGCTTTTGCGCAATCGCGAAACGGAGATCGAAACAGTCAAAAGCGACATCCCTGGAATTTTGCTTGTTTCGATTGCTCTCACTTGCTTGCAGATCTTTCTCGATAAAGGACAGCAGTGGGATTGGTGGAATTCGAGCGCGATCCGCGCCTCATTCATCACCTGTATCGTCACGACTGTCTTCTTCATTATCCGGGAACTTGGAACGCCCTATCCATTTTTTCAGATCAGGCTGCTCAAAATTTTTTCCTTCTCATTCGCGATCCTCCTTCTCTTCGTGACATACGGGATCTATTTCGGGTCGATTGTGATCGTTCCTCTTTGGCTTCAGCAATTTATGGGCTACGATGCCATCAAAGCGGGGATTGCCGTCGCGCCTCTAGGGATAGGTCCGCTCCTGCTTGCTTTGACTACGCCGGTCCTAATCAGAAAAATCGGCAATCTATTAACTCTCGCTTTGAGTTTCTTAGCCTTTGGTTTTTCAGCCTTTTATACTTGTTCTTTCCTTACATCGGTCGATATCGAACACATCGGATTTTCCCGGTTTCTCATGGGTCTCGGATTTGTCGGCTATATTACCCCGCTCATCCAAATGAGCATCCAGCATATCTTGCCGCAAGATCTTTCCAGCTCGGTGGGGATTTTCCATTTTTTCCGCGCTCTTTCAGGAGCGGTCGGCGCCTCGGTGTTCACGACGATCTGGGAGAGAAGGTCGATTTTCCACCATGAAAGAGTCGGCTCGGCTCTGACGCTCTTCAATCCCTTCACCCCGCAGACGCAAGATCCCGCTGTCCTGCAGGCTCTGAACGGAGCTTTGGATCAGCAAGCTTCCATGCTTGCGATCAACGACGCATTTTATCTCATGGGATGGCTCTACGTCGGTTCTTTAGCGTTTCTCATGGGGTATTTCGTTTGGATCAAATGGACAAAAAGAGAATCTGAGCAGAGACACGAGGCGGTTCATTCATTTGAATAATACCCTCTTATCGTTATATTTCGCGCTATTTCTTATCTTGATACCAACGTTTGCTGACTTCGATGACTTGCATGTCGGGGTTTATATAGGTGGCGAACTTACTAAGATTTGAGCTTGTCCTGATTAAAATCTCTCCTCGAGCCAATAGTAAGCAATCGATCAGAGCCTCCCTTCCAGTTTCATACGGATTTTTTGTATTGAAATGGAGAGGTTGACCATCTGTGGATCTGCGCGCCTTGGACACCGCAATTTTACCGGGAAACTCCTCTCGCATTTTCTGGACGAACCCTTCTTCGTCAGCAGCGACGAAAATCTTAAATGTTTCTAAATTGTTTTCGCGGATATATTTTTGGACGTTTTCAATCATTTCTTCATAGGTCACTTTCCGCGCTTCGCAATTCCTTCCGTTGCAACTTTTATCCGTTCCGCGATAGTGTACGCTGATTACATGAGCCTCGGAAAAATGATCGGCAGCAAACCGATCTACTTCTGCTTGAATTCCACTTTCCAATTTAAAATATTTTTTAAATAATGCATTCGCTTCTTTCCTGGATATCCCCAGGCTGCCATGAACTCCTTCAATGCTATTTGCTAGACGGCCATATTCATTATTATCGAATTGAACACCCTGGTCGGCACATTTATTATGATTGACCTTGACAATGTTGACCGGTTCGAAATAATAGTTCCACCAATTCTCTTCTCTTCGAGTGGGATCATAGTACAGACCTTTATTCCCAAAATTGATTTCGATTCCTCCCGAATAGATGCTTGTTTCATGATCTCTCATAAGCCCCAATAAATAGTGGAATACGCTGAACATGCCGCAACCGTCGCAGGGGAGATTGGCTACCGCTCGGAGGCTTTGGATTTTCTCCAAAATTAATTCTTTATTGGGATGTCCGATCGTTGCAAATCGATGGAAATGATTGGTAGATCCGCAAGAGCTTTTCTCGAGAATGAATGCAATTTTGGGATGTTGGAGAATCTCAGGATATTTGAGCAAATGATTGGCAATTAATTCAATTTTAGGATGTTCGAAAATCCGAGGTTGTTTGAGCAAATAATCGACAGATATTCTAGAACTCTTCTCGAGAATTAATCCGATTTTGGGATGTTCGAGAATTCCAGGTAGTTGGAGAAAATGATCGGTAGATCCGGTAAAGCTCTTCGAGAGAATTAATTCAAATTTGGGATGTTCGAGAATCCCAGGTAGTTTGAGCAAATGATCGATAAAAGAGCTCTTCTCGAGAATTAATTCAATTTTGGGGTGTTCGAGAATTCCAGGTTGATGGAGAAAATGATCGGCAGATCCTAAAAAGCTTTTCGAAAGAATGAATTCAAATTTGGGATGTTCGAGAATCCCAGGTAGTTTGAGCAAATCATTGATGAATATAGATCTGTCATCGGACAAGATTCTCGCGAGAATTAATTCAAAATTGGGATGTTCGAGAATCTTTGGTTGTTTGAGCAAATGATCTAAAAAGACTGGAGAGCTTTTCTCGAGAATTAATGCGATTTGGGGATGTTCGAGAATCCCTGGTTGTTTGAGCAAATGAGAGGGGATATGAGAGCATTTCTCGAGAATTAATTCAATGTTGGGGTGTTTGAGAATTTCGGGTTCATAGAGCAAATGGTCGATATAAGAGCCCTTCTCGAGAATTAATTCAATGTTGGGGTGTTCGAGAATTCCGGGTTCTTGGAGCAAATCTGAGGAGCATTGATGAATCACTGCTTCGAGTTCTGGATGATCGAGCATCGCGGGTTGTTGGAGCAAAGGATAGTTTGGATAGATAGATTGAATCCGGCAAAGACTGGAAGCTCCTAGATTCGATAAAGCAATGGAGGTGATTTTTTCAGAGAGCCAGAGCCATTCTCTAGCGCAGATAGCCGCACCCGCAAATATCGAAGCGGTCGCTACGGCATAACTAGAAAAAGGACTGTTTGATAAAACTCTGTTTAAATTGTTTGTTTCATCAATCATAATGTCTCATATTAATTTTTTTGTAATTAAATATTACTAAAAATTAAATTAAAAGTCAATCGTAGTTTTTAATATTTTCAGAACAACATTCAAATTAAATATTTTGTTGATATTAAGCCTGCTGAAAAATTCCCTTTAAATTTTGTTAAGTAAAATTTTTAGGTTTTTCATATGGTTGTACTGCATTTCGTAGTCAAAAATGAATGGCAGAGAACGCCGTATTGAAGAACCTATCCCCACTAAGAGACTGTCCACGAACTTCGTTTCAGTCGATTTTTCGGTTCTTTTGACCAGCTTTTCGACTTCAAAGCTTGTGGGGCCATATGTTGTGTCGATATTGCCCCCAGTCTTGAATCGAACATCGGCTCAAAAGAACCGAAAAATCGACTGAAACTGATTAGTGGGATAGGTTCAAGAGAAAGAAGATGGGCAAAAGAGATGAGAGACCATCTCTGAATTTTTAATTTGCGGGACACCTTCTTACAATGTGTTGAACAGAAGTAGGTTCCAAAGGGCTGTTAATTTTTTTGTTTACAAAATAAGGCATAACTTCTACTAGTTAGGTAAAAGCTCTCAAAGGAAGGAGTTGCTCATCTATGAAAAACGCTCAGGTCCTTCAAACAATTGCAATGATCCTACTTCTGATCGGCGGCCTCAACTGGGGTTTGATCGGTCTTTGTGAATGGAATTTCATTGGATCCGTTTTCGGATATACCTCCGTTTTGACAAGAACGATCTATATTTTGGCCGGCCTCGCAGCCATTTATCGCATCGTTGTCTGGGCAAAAACGGAAAAGTAAACGGGTATCTTGTCATGAATCGAGAGGGGAAAGTTTTCGCCTCTCTATTCTGTCGAGATAGGCGTTTCGGTGTGGACTGAATGGTATTTGGATCGTATCCGAAGACCATTGAGAGTTTTTTTTCTGTAATGCAAATCGGCTTTCTGTCGAAGGCATGCGCACGCCCATCTTTTTTTAATCGCCCTCCAACTTGAAAACTCCTTGAAGGGATGAGTTCAAGTTACGATCGTCGATTATAGCGGCTTTGACGCGGAAATTATCTCAAGAATTTTTGTTAAGAACTACTAGAAGCGGCGGTTTCTGTCTCTTTCCGGATATAGCCTTGACGCAATTCTGCGCTGTAGAACAACCAAAGGCCGATTGAAACGATCCCAGTGGAAAAAAGGATGGTCGGAGAAAATGGCTCCCCGAGGAAGATCCAGCTATTGAATGATGCGAAAATGGGAAAAAGCAGGCCCATGAAAGAGAGGAACGTAGCAGTGAACCGCTTCAATAGAAGGCCATAGAGGTTATAGCAGAGGATGTTCGAAATAAAAATCATGATCAGAAGGCCTTGAGCAAACGCACCAAAGTTTCCTGATGCGATTGGGGTAGGGGTCCATGTGTCTACAAGAAGAGAGTGGGCGAGGGCCAAAAGGCCTCCGATCAGCATGCTCGATCCATTGACCATCAAAATAGGAATCGATTGGTTTTTGACCAGAAGGCGAAGCAAGATCCAGCCATAGCCTGAACAGATCGAAGCTCCGATGACGGCCAGCTCAGGCCAGGAAATGAAAGCCAAGCTGGATAGGAGTTCCTCGGATCCTTTCTGAGCGGCCAAGACAGGGATGAAGCCGGCAAAGCCTATGGCCATCCCCAGCCATTTTTTTCCGTTCATTTTTTCGCCGAAGTGGAGATAGGAAAGAAGGGCTGAAAAAAATGGGGTGAAACTATAGAAAAAACAGGTCTTGGCCGCTGTCATTTGCTTGAGGCCCCAGAATTCAAAGGCATTCGTCAAATAAATACTGAAGATGGCAAGAACGCCGAGAGACAGGAGCTGTTTGCCTGTGATTTTGAAGGCCGATCGTTTGCGCCAAGCGAGATATCCGAGGATCAAGGCTCCTGCAACGAGCATCCGTACCGCGGTCAAGAAAAGGGGCGGAGAGACCTCGAGAGCCATTTTTCCAAGAGAAAAAACGCTGGACCAAATGGCAAAAGTTGAAATAAGGATCAGTATCGACATGGCCCTTGCCAAGATAGCAAGCAGTGGAGATTTGGTCAAGAAAGAGCTGTTTATGTAAAATGATCGCGGCTTTTCTACCTATGCTCGACTTTGTACAGTTTTTGGCGAGCAGATGTAGGGGAAGCGCTCGGTAAATTTTTTATTTCTTCGCGAAATTCATAGACGAAGGGAGCTATTAATGAGCGAAGCAATAAAAAATTTACCAGCGATTCTCTCGGAGATGCCGCCACAAAATTGTACAAAGTCGAGCTATGGCTAACGAAATAATTTTCTTGATACAGATCCTCCTTGTCATCGGGTTTACGGTCGGCGCTGCCCGGATCGGACAGAACGCCTTGGCCGCTCTCGTAGCTTTGCAAGGAGTTTTGGCCAATCTCTTCGTCGTCAAGCAGATGGATCTGTTCGGCCTGACCGTCACTTGCAGCGACGTCTTTGCAGTCGGCTGCGTCGTGGGGCTAAACCTAATGCAGGAGTATTTCGGCAAGGAGGCCGCTAAAAAAATAATCTCGATCTCTTTCTTCGCTATGGTCTTTTTCGCCTTGGTCTCTCAAATCCATCTTTGGTACGCCCCCTCTCCTCAAGACCAGACGCACCCTGCATTTGCAGAGATCCTTGCGTCGACTCCTCGGATTATCCTCGCGTCGATCTTCGTCTTTTTTCTCGTGCAGAAATTCGACGCTATGTTTTTCGGCTGGCTCAAAAACGCAACGAACGGCCGCTATCTCGCCCTCCGGATGGGGATCTCTCTTCTCCTTTCCCAATTTATCGATACCTTCCTCTTCAGTTTCGCTGGACTTTACGGGATTGTCGCTTCTCTCTTTGACGTCATCGTCGTCAGCTTCGCGGTTAAATGCGTCGTGATCGGATGCAGCGCCCCTCTTGCCGCTCTATCGAGGCGCTTTGTAGTGATGAAACAGGACGCTGCATGAGTTTTCATTTCGAAATCCTCCATCGCTCTTCCAAATCGGGCGCCCGCCTCGGACGGATCCATACTCCGCATGGCGTCATCGACACCCCCAATTTCGTAGCGGTCGGAACGAATGGAACTCTCAAGGCGCTCGACAACCGGATGGTGGATTCGATCGGCCTGCAGCTCATGTTCTGCAACACTTACCATCTCCTGCTCCAGCCCGGCCCTGACATCGTGCGCCGCGCGGGGGGCCTTCACCGTTTTATCAATAGGACCATGCCGATCATCACCGATTCCGGAGGTTTTCAGGTTTTTTCTCTCGCTTACGGCTCTGTGGCCGACGAATTAAAGAGCCAAGGGAAACGGAAGCGGGACGGCCATGTGATGAAGATCGACGAAGAAGGCGTCCTCTTCCGCTCCTATCGAGACGGCGCACCGGTTCTACTTACTCCCGAAAGTTCGATTCGGGCCCAAAAGGCATTTGGCGCCGACATCATCATTCCCCTTGACGAACTGCCCCCTTATCACATTGGCCCTGAGAAGCTGAAGCGCTCTCTCGATCGGACACATCGATGGGAACAGCGGTCGCTTGAAGAGCATCTGAAAAATCCGCAGGGGCAGGCCATTTATGCGGTGATCCATGGGGGAGTCGACCCTGATTTGCGAAAAGAGAGCTGCGAGGTTTTAGGCCGGCTTCCCTTCGATGGGTATGCAATCGGAGGCTCTTTAGGAAAGACCAAATCCGAGATGTACGAGATGCTCTCCGCAGTCCTGCCGCGCGTCCCTGCTGAAAAACCGAACCACCTTCTCGGCATCGGAGATCTCGAGTCGCTCGAAATGTGCGTCCCCCTTGGGATCGATACTTTCGACAGTTCCTACCCGACCCGCGCAGCGCGTCACGGCTTTCTGCTCACTCAGGAAGGGGGAGTGAAAGCCGAGCAATCGGGCAACGCCAACTGCTTCGGCCCGATCGAATACGGCTGCTCCTGCTGGACTTGCACCCATTTTTCCATTGCATATCTCCACCATTTATTCAAAGCCAAAGAAGCGACTGCGCACATCTTGGCGACTGTCCACAACCTTCATTTCATGGTAGAAAGGATGAAAAGGTTCCGGGACGACATCGCTTGCAGGCGAATCTAAAAATCATTATAGTGCCAAAGGCGCTAGACTATGTACAATTGCATAGCGGCGTATCCGAGAGAATCGCTGTCAAATTTTTCATTTCTTTGCTGATAAATAGCGCCTTCGGCTATGGATTTCGCAAAGAAAGAAAAAAAATGCAGAGAGCTTCCTCGCTAAAAATTGTACGAAGTCGAGTTGGAGTATCCTTATGTCTACATTCCGTTCAGAAAAGCAAAAGAGACAAATTCCTATATTGCTCTATCCTCCGTTGATCGAGGCGATTTTCGAATTGCATTGGGAACTGCAGGGAGATAAACAAACAGGGCGGCTGCGAGACCCCTCCTATCCTATGATGTACGGCCGCATCTATGAAAGGCTGAAAAAAGATTTTCCCCACATCGAAGACTTGCCGTCTATTCAAGTCCATCCGGAAGCCAGCCCTTATGTAGTGCGCCATAGGATCCGAAAAGAAAAAATGGGGTATCCTCTGATACAGATCGGACCCGGCATCGCAACCCTCAATTGCGCCCAGGGTTATTCATGGAGTTCCTTCAGAGAACATATTTTGCGCCTGGTCGAATCGATCTCCGATCTGTTCCCGACAACGGTTGCGCCCCTCAATTTTACAAAATGTGAAATTCGCTTCCTCAACGGGATCCGTTTAGGCACGCAAGATGAGAACCCTCTTGCTTTTCTTGCCGATAAACTGCACATAAAGATGGAGGTGGATGCCGATTTGTTTCTCATGAATCAGATGTCCGATCAGCCGAATGCCGTGAACTTTATGATTGGCTATCCACTTCGAAAACCGAATGGAAATCTCGGCTTGAGCGCTCAGTTAGGGCAAATGGACGGGAAATCGGCTTATCTCTTTCAGACGCAAGTGATTTCGCTAGGAGAATGGGTTCCTTCGGATCCGCGTGAATTTGAAACTTGGGTGGACGACGCGCACAGCGCTTCGGTCGGTTGTTTCCTTTCACTTTGCAAGGGAGCGTTGATGGATAAATTTTGTGGAGGATAGATGACGTCGCTTAAAAGAGTTGCCGTGACAGGCGCCGCCGGACAGATCGCCTACAGCTTGATTTTCCGGATTGCCGCAGGAGATCTATTGGGACCCGATGTGCCCATGGCACTTCATCTTTTGGATCTGCCTGAAGCCGAAGGAACTTTGAAAGGCATCGAGATGGAGTTGAATGACTGTGTTTTTCCTCTTCTTAAAGAAATCAAGATTGGATCCAAGCCCGAAGAAATTTTCGGAGGCGTCCATTATGCCTTGCTCGTCGGCGCGAAACCGCGCGGACCGGGGATGGAGCGAAAGGACCTCTTGGCTGACAACGGGAAGATATTCGTCAGCCAGGGCAGTGCGCTGAACAAAGTCGCGTCCAGGGATGTCCGCGTATTTGTCTTCGGCAATCCATGCAATACGAATTGCTTGATC
>Ga0105242_10003161_pt1 | contig 12860 bp, 9 predicted proteins | sample KBSM24metaG_FD_81521 | JGI IMG/M metagenome (GOLD analysis project Ga0105242, IMG submission 81521) | Miscanthus rhizosphere microbial communities from Kellogg Biological Station, Michigan, USA - KBS M2-4 metaG | ecosystem: Host-associated > Plants > Roots > Rhizosphere > Soil | place: Michigan...
ACGCTGTAGCTGTAGAGCTTCTTGTCGGCCGCCGTGAACAGCAGCGACTTCGAGTCGGGTGTCCAGACGATCGCGCCCTTCTCGTTGTCGAGGTCGGTGATCTTCTTCGGGCTGCGCCCTTCCGGATCGCTGATCCAGATCTCGTCGCGGCCGGACTTGTCGGACATGTAGGCGATGTACTTGCCGTCGGGCGACCATTTCGGGAACTGGTTGCGCGACGCCTGGTTGTCGGGCGCCACACGGGTGATGTCGCCGCGCTCGGTCGCGATGGTGAAGATCTGCCCGCGCGCGGAGATCACGGCTCGCCGGCCCGAAGGCGAGAGGTCGAACGCGTCGACTTCGTCCTTCACCGTCTCGACGTCGCTCTCGTTGTCCTTCTCGTCGCCGGCAATCTCGATCTTGATCTCGCTGGTCTTTCCCGTGGCGACGTCGAGCTTCCAGATCCCGAAGAGCTCTTCGTACACGATCACCTTGCCGTCGCTCGACATCGACGGCCAGAACAGGTTGCCGTCGACGTGGCGGGTCACCTGCACCGGCTGCCCTCCCGCCGCCGGAATCTTGTAGATGTTGTTCGCGCTCTTGCGGACCTCGGGGCTGCCCGGCGCCACGCTCTTGTCGTTCGGCAGCGGATCGGCGACGTAGTAGATCGCCCCGTCGCCGCCCCACATCGGCCAGTAGCGGTTGTAGCGCTCGTCCGGCAGCAGCCTGGTGTAGGTCTTCGCCGCGAGATCGGCGACCCACAAATCGGCAGCGAAGCTGCCGCGATAGTGCTGGCGCGTCCAGACGGCCGGATGGCGGTTGAACACGAGCGACTTCCCGTCCGGCGAGTAGCTGCCGTAGTAGCCCCAGTCGACCGGAAGCGCCTGCTCCTGGCCGCCGCCGACCGGCACCTGGTACAGCGTCGCGACGTTCGGGAACACGCCGTCGCCATGCGAGGCGCGGAACAGGACCTGCTGCGAATCGCGGGTCCACCCGACGACCTCGTCGGTCCCGGTGTGGAACGTCAACCGGCGAGGCGCGCCGCCTGTGGCGGGCACCACGAAGACGTCGTTGTTGCCGTAGCGATTCGAGGAAAAGGCGATCCACCGGCCGTCCGGCGAGAACCGCGGGTACATCTCGTGCCCGCGGTGGTCGGTCAGGCGCTGCGGCGCCGTGCCGTCCTCGTTCGCGGTCCAGATGTCGCCGAGGTAGCTGAACGCAATCTTGCCGGCGTGGTAGTCGGGGTGACGGGCCAGCCTGATCGGCGCCGACGTCTGCGACGGGCGGCCGAGCGCGAGGATGAGGAGAGCCGTGGCGAACACGGCGAGGGATGCCCTTCGAACCATCGCTGCCTCCTTGCGGACGCGCCGGATCCTACCACCTCATCGATCGAGGACGGACTAGGTGACCGCAAATAGCGGCGGCTGTTTCTCGTAGTCGCGGGTCAGCCCCTGATAGGCGGCTGCCAGGGTCACGAGCTCGCCCTCCCGGTACAGCTGTCCGGAGAACATCACGCCGGCTGGCGAGCCGCTCGCATTGAATCCGTTGGGCACGGCGATGGACGGGTGGCCGGTCAGGCTCATGACCGGATTCAGGCTCGTCGCCGAGTCGAGGGTGAGCGTCGTGAACAGCACCGCGTCCACCGTCGCCATGACCTTCGCCACCTCGGTCATGAGCGCCAGGCGCCGGCGATTGGCCTGGAGGTAGTCCACCGCCGTCACCAACTGGCACGCGCGAAGATACTGGCCCGTGCGCGGGCGCACGCCGCGGTCGAGGCCGCCGCGCGTCAAGGTGTCGAACGCGGCGGCTCGCTCGACATATTCGATGAAGTACGAGAGATCGCCGCTCGGCAGCGCGACCTCGTGCATGGTGCAGCCCAGTCGCTTCAGCACGTCGAGAGCGCGCGCGTTGTTGGCGCGCGCGTCCGGATCCTTTTCCGCCTCGAGCATCGCCGGGACGTAGCCAATCCGCGTCGGCCGCCGGGTGCGGGCGGCGTCCCACGCAAACGGCACGTGCTCGGGGACCGCGAGGTCGCGCCCGTCGGGGCCGGCGATCGCACCGAGCACGATCGCACAGTCCTCGGCCCGGCGGCAGAGCGGGCCGATCTTGTCGAGGGTCGTGCCGGCGGACATGACGCCGTTCCGGCTCACGCGCCCGAACGTGGGCCGCAGGCCGACGACGCCGCACCGCACGGCCGGAGAAAGAATCGACCCGCCGGTATCGCTGCCGATCGCAAACCCGACCAGGCCGGCCGCGGCCGCCGCGCCGGAGCCGGCCGACGAGCCGCTCGAGCCTTCGCTCACATTCCACGGGTTGTTGGTGCGGCCGCCCGACCACTGATCGCCGAACGCCAACTCCCCCGTCGTCAGTTTCGCCACCAGCACCGCGCCGGCCTCGTGCAGCCGCTCGACGACGGTGGCGTCCGCGTCGAACTCCTGCCGCTCCAGGGGCGCCGCGCCCCACCGCGTCGGATACCCCCTGGCTGCGATGATGTCCTTCACGCCATAGGGGACGCCATGAAGCGGTCCGCGATGTTTTCCGGCGGCGATCTCGGCATCCGCGGCGGCGGCCTCTCGCATCGCCCGCTCTTCGGTGAGGCTCGCGACGCAGTTTAAGGCAGCGTTGTGTCGCTTCAGCCGGCCTAGGTACATGCGCGTCAACTCGACGGAGGAGACTTGACGCGTTCGGACCAGCTCCGACAACTGCCGCACGGGCAGAAAGGCGACGTCTTCGATCCTGGCCGGACGCGCGACACGAGCCGCTGGAGCCAGGCGGACGCCGCCACTCTGTGGCGGGTCGAGCGCGACGCCGGGGGGACGCGGGTTGAAGTGGAACGGCAGCGGCGAGGCGTTCGAGAGCGTCGGCTTGTCGATGCGATCGACGTTCGCCACCAGGCTCGACAACGATGCCGTCAGATCCTGACACTGGGCGTCGGTCCAGTCGAAACCTGCGAGGCGCGCGGCTTCGCGAACCATCGCCACCGTGATCGTCCGGGTTCCGGGCTTGATCTGCGCCCACAGCGCGCCGGGAAACAGCGTCGAGGTCAGCCCCGCCGCCGCGAAATAGGCGACAAAGGCGCGGCGATCGAAGTCGGACACCGGACCCACCTTCTGCCCGCATCGGGCACGCACGCGTTCGCGCGCGATGACTACTTCGAGATCGACTCGTTGCGCATGCGCCCGTTCACGCTTACGTTGCGCAAGGTCAGATCGCGCACGCTCTGCAGCACGTCCGCGGTCGCAACGCCGTCGAATCTGCAGTCGGTGACGCGCACGTCCGACACCGGCGAGCGCTCGTATCCCTTGAAGAAGAACACGTATTTGCTCTTCCGGCTCGTGACGTTGCGGATGTCGACATCACGCAGCACCGGCGTGAATCCGCCGGTGTCGCCTTCCTCGTAGTAGAAGTCGGCCGCCACGATCGCCTCGGCGACTTCGCCGACCGTCACGTTCCGCATCGCCACGTGCTCGATCACCCCGCCGCGCTCGGCGTTGCTCTTGAAGCGGAGGACGCGGTCGAGCCGTGGACTGTCCATGTGGCATCGCTCGGCGAAAATGTAGCGGGCGCCGCCGGAAATCTCGCTGCCGATCACGACGCCGCCATGCCCATCACGCATCTGGCAGTCGCGAATGATGACGTTCTCGATTGGGGCGTGCAGCCGCCGGCCGTCGTTGTTCCGGCCTGACTTGAGCGCAATGCAGTCGTCTCCCGTGTCGAAGGTGCAGCCTTCGATCAGGACGTCCGAACATGACTCTGGATCGCACCCGTCGTTGTTCGGGCCATGGCTGCGAATCGTCACATTGCGTACGGTGACGTTCGTGCACAGCACCGGATTGAGCTCCCACATCGGCGAATTGAGAATCGTCACCCCTTCGATGAGCACCCGGCGACAGCGGTACGGCTGCACGAACACCGGCCGCATGAAGCTGCCGTCGCCGAACACGCGCTCGGCGACCGGGACACCCCGTTTTCCCATGTCGAACAAACGGTCCCGCGAGGCGCCAGGCTTGATCGCCTCCGTGCGCCACGGCCACCAGTGGGAGTCGCCGGCCTGCCCGTCGAGCGTGCCGCTGCCGGTAATGGCGATGTTCTCCTGCTCGAAGGCATAGATGAACGGGGAGTAGTTCATCAGCTCGACGCCTTCGTACCGGGACAGGACGACCGGCAGATACGCGCGGGCATCCTGTGAGAACGCCACGACCGCGTCCTTCTCGAGATGCAGGTTGACGTTCGATCGCAACACGATCGGACCGCTGAGAAAGCGTCCGGCGGGGACAATGACGCGTCCGCCTCCCGCATCGTGGCAGGCGCTGATCGCGGCGCGAAACGCCGCTGTGGCATCGGCGTCGCGATCCCGGACGGCGCCGAATCGCGTGATGTCAAACCCGCGGGCAGGAAACGTGGGCGGGGATATGCGACGAAGGATCGCGCCCGCTTCGGCCCACAGCCCCGCCGACGACTGCGCCTCCAGACGGCTCTGAGCCAATGCCACGCCGACCGCCGAGGCGGCGGCAGCCTTGAGAAAATCACGCCGGTCAGGCCATTGACGCCTACTCAAGGGTTACAGCGTCCAGAAGGGAGCGAGAATCGGCCGAAGCTCCGTCAGCGCCGCCTGCCCGCGCGACGATGCGACCCCGCTGGACGGCCAGGCGGCCGGTGCGGCGGGCGCCGCGTGCGCGCCGATGACGGCGTCGAGCGACGCCGCGAGCGCCTGGAGGTCGTATCCCCCTTCGGTGACCGACACGATGCGCCCGCGGCAGCACTCCTCGGCAACCGCCCGCAAGTCCATCGTCATCGCCGCGAACGCCGCGGTCGAGAGCCGCATGCCGCCGAGCGGATCTCGCTCGTGCGCGTCGAACCCGGCGGACGCCAGGATCACGTCGGGCTCGAACTGGCGCAGGATCGGGAGCACCACCGTCGCGAATACCAGCTGATAGTCCTCGTCGACCGCGCCGACCTCGAGCGGGATGTTGACGGTGAAGCCGCGGCCCGCGTCGCGCCCCACTTCGTCCGCGGCTCCGGTTCCGGGGTAGTACGGGAACTGGTGGGTCGAGATGTACAGGACGTGCGGATCGGCCTCGAAGATGTGCTCCGTGCCGTTGCCATGGTGGACGTCGTAGTCGACGATGGCGACCTTCGCGGCGCCCTGCGCGCGCGCGTGCGCGGCCGCAACCGCGATGTTGTTGAACAGGCAGAACCCCATGGCTCGATCGCGCTCGGCATGGTGTCCCGGCGGGCGCACCAGCGCCACCGCCGCCTTGTGCAACCCGCCCATCACGCGCTCCACCCCGTCGATGGCCGCGCCGGCCGCCAGCAAGGCAATCTCGTACGACTCGGGCGAGGTGTAGGTGTCGGGATCCAGCTGCCTCGATCGTCCGACGGTCTCCGAGATCCGGCGGAGGTGCTCGCCATCGTGAACCCGCGCGAGCTGCTCGGTCGTCGCCTCTCGAGGCGCGACGATCTCGGTCCCGCGCTCACGCCAGCGGGCGGCGACCGCGTCCATGACTTCGGCGCGCTCGGGTCGCTCGGGATGCCCGGGGGGCGTTTGATGTTCGGCGAAACGCTCGGTCGCGATCAGGATGACGGACATAGGGGATTGTGGATTGTAGATTGCGGATCGCGGATTACGTACCATCGAAATCATGAGCGAAGCACGCGTCGTTCTCGTTACCGGGGCCAACCGCGGCATCGGCCTCGAAGTCTGCCGCCAGCTCGCCTCCCGCGGTCATCGGGTGATTCTCACGGCTCGCGATCGGTCAAAGGCTGAAGGGGCGGCCAGGGCCGTGCAGGCCGCCGGCGACATCGTGCCGGCCGTCGTGGACGTGACGAATGCCCGGAGCGTCCAGGCGTTGGCCGACGACCTGGCCGGTCGAGGCGAACATGTCGAGGTCCTGGTGAACAACGCGGCCATCCTGGTGGACGAGGGCCAGCAGATTCTGAGGGTGACGCCGGAGGACCTGCGGCTCACCTTCGAGACCAATGTCTTCGGGCCGATCGCGATCTGCCAGGCGCTCGTGCCGGCGATGGTCGCGCGCGGCTATGGGCGGGTCGTCAACGTGTCGTCGGAAGCCGGTCAGCTGGCGTCGATCACCACCTACGCGCCTGCCTACTCGATGTCGAAAGCGGCCCTGAACGCGTTCACGAGGCAGCTCGCCGCCGCGACGAGGGGCACCGGCGTGCTGGTCAACAGCGCGTGTCCGGGCTGGGTGCGGACGGCGATGGGCGGTCCCGGAGCGCCGAAAACAGTCGAGCAGGGCGCCGACACGATTGTCTGGCTCGCCACGCTGGATCCGAAAGGGCCGACCGGGGGCTTCTTCAGCGATCGACAGCCGATCGCCTGGTAGAAGGATCCCGCCTTCGGTTTTCACGGCGGGAAAAGAACGGCGAATTTCGAAAGCGTTCCGGCAGCTCAGGCTCGCGAACCGTATAAAAAAGTCGTATTCGCTACGGCAGCAGAATTGCCCGTGGCCCCGTCGCGCTGCGACATCCAGTCCGCAGCGGTCGAGTAGACGGAGGCACACATGAAGCGACGAGAGTTCTTCGAGAAAGCGGGCCTCGGGTCGGCGGCGTTGGTCACTCTGCCGGGGTTCAGCCCGGCAGCGGGTTCGAAAGGCGCCGGCGCGCAGTCGGAACACGACCATGGGCACGACGGCAAGCACGAAGAGATGGATGGTCCGTTCGCCGTGGTCGACGTCGCCTTTGGCCAGTGGGACCTGGAGACCCCGCTCGACCGTTTCCCGAACGCATCCCCGCGCGACCGCAACTACCACCACATGACCCCGGACATCGCCGAAGTCAAAGCCGGCGGCGCGGTCAACTTCCACATCGCGGGCTTCCATCACCTCCTGATTTACGACAACGGCACCAAGCCGGCCGACATCAACATCGCCGCGACGATTCCGCCGACCACGCAGCCCGTGCCTCCGCTCATCAACGACCCGGTGAAGCGGATCTACCGCGGTCTGGACCCGAGCGTGCTTCCGCTCCTTCCGGGCAGCACGCCGCCGCAGCCACTGCAGGACCGCATCGAGACCGTGCGGTTCCCGAACCCGGGCAAGTTCCTGGTGATTTGCGGCGTGCTGCCGCATTTCTTCGACGCGGCGACCGGACAGTTCATCATGTTCGGGTACGTCAGAGTGCGCCGCTAACGTCAGGCGTGTAGCTCGTAGCGCGAAGGCTTTAGCCGAGCGAGGGCTTCAGCCGAGCGACGATTTCAGCGGCCATCGTCACGCTCGGCTGAAAGCCTTCGCGCTACAACGACGGTATCGGCCTAAAGCATCGCGAGCGCGCGGGCTTCGAGCGCCGTCAGGCGTGCTTCGAGCGCCTGCCGCGCCCGCTCCATCGCCGCATCGTCCGCACCGGCCGGCACCTCGATCGGCTCGCCGATCGCAATCGCCAGATCCGAGAACGGCTTCGGGATCTGCGTGCGGTCCCAACTGCGCAGCGTCCACTGCCGACGGGCTTCGATGTGAAACGGCACGATCGGGTTGCCGGTGGCCTTGGCGAGCCAGATCGCGCCGGGCTGGGCTACCCGGGCCGGGCCGCGCGGGCCGTCGAGCGTGAAGGCCGCCGGCTTCCCGGCCGCCATGTCGCGCTTCAGCTGCACCAGCGCCTTCACCGCTCCCCGCGAGGTCGAGCCGCGCGCGGTGCCGTAGCCGAAACGCTCGATGATGCCGGCGATCCATTCGCCGTCGAAGTTCTCGCTGGTGATGACAACGATGCCGCGGCCCCGGAAGAAGTAGGTCGAGGGCAGAATGCGGCCGTGCCAGAACGCCATGATCGGCTGGCGTCCGCTCCGCTTCACCTCGTCGAGGTGCTGCAACCCTTCCTGGCGCCAGCGAAACGTCGACGCCAGCGCGGCGATGAGCGGGTATCCGAGAGTGGAGATCAGGCGCGCCTGAAGGCGCTTGAAGCGGGACGAGCGCCAGTCGCCGGCTGTCACGCTCGTGGCTGGAGCTTCCCGTTCACGTAGGTCATCAGATCGACGAACTGGGTGTCCGACTGCGCGCTGGCGCCGGCGCCCTTGAGCATGATCGAGCAGAACGGGCAGGCGGTGATGACGGTGTTCGCGCCGGTGGCCTGCAGCTGCTTGAACCGCACGTCGCTGATGCGCGTGCCCTGTTCCTCTTCCTTGTCGTTGAACAGCAGGCCGCCGCCCGCGCCGCAGCAGTACGGGTTCTCGCGGTTGCGCTCGACCTCGCTGATGTCGCCGCCGAAACGCTCGAGCAGGGCGCGCGGCTCGTCCACCTTGCCGGCGTAGCGCCCCAGATAACAGGGGTCGTGGAACGTCACCTTGTCCCGTGACGTGTCGGCCGCCAGCTGCTCGCGAGTCAGCTCCTCGATGTAGACCGACGAGTGGACGATCTCGACCTCGTAGCCGAACTTCTTGTAGTCCTCGCCGATCGTCTTCACGCAGTGCGGGCACGAGGTGAGGATCTTCTTGGGGCCTGCCGCCTTGAGGTCCGCGATGTTGGCGTTCGCCAGCTCCTGGAACATGTACTCGTTGCCGGTCCGCTTGGCCGGGTCGCCGTTGCACTTCTCCTTCGACAGCACGCCGAACTTCACCCCGCAGCTGCGGAGAATCGCGAACATCGACTTCAGCGACTTCTGGAAGTCGGCGTCGAACGAGCCGGCGCATCCCAGCCATACCATCACGTCGTGCTTCGCCGGATCGAAGATTTCGAGCTCGGCTGAAGTCACGAACTTGGTCCGCTGGTCGTAGCCCAGACCCCAGATGTTGCTGCGGCGTTCGAGGTTGTTGTACATCGCGCCGAGATACTCGGGCGCGTCACCGTTGGACGCGAGGCCGCGGCGCGATCCGATGATGATCGGCAGGTGCTCGATGCCGACCGGGCACTGGTTCTCGCAGGCGCCGCAGGTCGTGCACTGCCATAACACCTTCTCCGAGTAGATTTCGCCGAGCTTGCGCTCCTGATTGCCGGCGAGCACCGCTTCCTGCGTCTGGAGCACGATCGTCTTCGGGTTGAGCTCCTTGCCGGCGCCCCACGCCGGGCAGTTGACCTGGCAGCGTCCGCACTCGACGCAGGTGAGCGCGTCGAGGACGATCTTGCTGCCGAGATCCTTCACCGTTTCGAGGCCGACCTGCTCCTTCTCGAAGTCGAGATTCGGCAGGTTGCCGAGCTCGGTCGACTTCAGGAACACCGTGATCGGCGACAGCACGAGATGCAGGTGCTTGGAGGCCGGGATCAGCGCCATGAACGCGAGGATCACGGTCATGTGAATCCACCAGTTCACCCGCTCGGCGGCGGTGCCCTCCTCCAGACGGAACGCGAGCAGGAACGTGATCATCAGCGTGGCGATGAACAGCGCGATGACGATCGATTCCACCGACACCTTCGTCCCGAGCGCGACCGGCCGGACGAAGGCGCGCCGGATCAGGAGGTAGGTAATCCCGGCGAGGACCGCCGTCGCGAACGGCGTCAGGGCCAGGCGGTAGGCGTGAAACCAGCCGGCGTGCGTGAGGTCGAGGATCCCGAGACCGTACAGGAACTCGGTCAGCGTATAGCCGCCGAACGCCACGAACCCCCAGAACACGAACGCGTGCATGAGGCCGGTGAACGGCCGCTCCTTGATCGTCCGCCACTGCAGCAGCACGTCGACGACGAAGCGGCTGGTGCGGACGCCGAGGTTGTCGAGGGAGAACGTGTTGGGCGCCGCCGCGATCAGCTGGACGCGGCGCGTCACCTGCGCGGCGAAGGCGGCGACGCCTGCCAGGAACAGGAGCCAGAAAGCCAGGATAGACACGCGTCAATTGCAGGATTGCAGGATTGCAGAATTGCAGGAAGGAAAGGAAGAAGTCCTTCCCACTTCCCTTTCTGCAATCCTGCAATCCTGCAATCCTGCAATCCTCATTTGACCGCCTCGATGATCGCCGGCACGATCTCGAACAGGTCGCCGACGATGCCGTAGTCGGCGATCTCGAAGATCGGCGCGTCGGGATCCTTGTTGATGGCGACGACGGTGCTCGAGCCCTTCATGCCGACGAGGTGCTGAATCGCGCCGGAGATGCCGAGCGCCAGATACAGCTTTGGCGCGACGGTCTGGCCGGAGCTCCCGACCTGGCGTTCCATCGGCAGCCAGCCGGCGTCGCAGATCGGCCGCGACGCCGCGATTTCGGCGCCGAGGGCCTCGGCGAGCTTCTGCGCGATCGCGATGTTGGCCTGCTCCTTGATGCCGCGGCCCACCGAAACGATCCGCTCGGCCTGCGACAGATCGACCGCCTGCTTCGCCTGCTGAAACGGCGGCTCCGGCTTCTCGCGAATCGCCGACGCGTCCACCGTCACGCTCAACGCCCGCAGCGGCGCCGCCGCGGCGCCCTTGACCACCTGATCCACGCGATACGCGCCGATCTGGAAGGTGACGAAATGCGGCGCCGGCCCCTGCGGCACGACGTCGGCGGTCAGCTTGCCCTGAAACATCGGCCGCGTGAACGCAGTGTCTGCGCCAGCGGACTTGATCCCGGTGACGTCGGTCAGCAGCGCGCGATCGAGCCGCGCGGCCAGCTTCGGCGCGAAGTCGCGCGTCTGATAGGTGTGCGGCAGCAGCACGTGCGTCGGCGCCAGCTGGGTGATGGCGTCCTGCAGCGCGGCGGTGAACCCGTCCGGCGTGTAGGACTCGAGCGCCGGGCTCTCGACCGTGACGACTTCCTTGACCTGGGCGGCCGCCAGCTCGGAGGCGACGGCGCCGACGCTGGCGCCGGCGACGAGGACGGCGATGTCGCCGCCGATCATCCCCGCGAGCTGCTGCGCGCCGACGATCGTCTCCCAACTGGTGCGATTGAGCTTGCCGCTGCTCTGTTCGGCGATGACGAGGATCATGCGATCACCCGCGCTTCCTCGCGGAGCCGGCGAACCAGCTCCTTGGCCGCTTCAGCCGGCGAGCCCCCAATCAGCTGGGTCTTCTTGCCCTTCTCAGGAACATACAGGCTGGCGATCTTCTGCTTGCCGCTCAGGCCTGCGGGGACGCCGGCCTTGCGAATCTCTTTTTTCTTCGCCGCCATGATCCCCTTGAGCGTCGCGTAGCGCAGCTGGTTGATGCCGCTCTGAATCGTCAGCACCGCCGGCAGCGGCATCGCCACCCATTGGAACCAGCCGCCCTCGAGCTCGCGCTTGACGCGCAGGGTGCCGGACTCCGCCTGCACTTCCATGATGATGGTCGCGTGCGGCAAGCCGAGCTTCTCGGCGAGAATCACCCCGACCTGCGCGAACCCCTGGTCGTCGGACTGCAGCCCGGTCAGCGTCAGGTCGAACTTCTCTTCCTGCATCGCGGCGGCGAGCGCGGCGGACGTGACGAACGCGTCCGCGCTCGCCAGCCCATCGTCCTCGACGTGAATCGCGCGGTCGGCGCCGCGGGCGAGCGCTTCGCGAATCACCTGGGCGACGCGCGCCGGACCGGCGGAACAGACGACCACTTCCCCGCCGTGCTTCTCCTTCAGCCGCAGCGCTTCTTCGAGCGCGTAGGCGTCCGGCTCGTTCATCTCGAAGCTGGCGTCCTGATCGCGAATCCAGGTCTTGTCGTCGTTCAGGCGCGGCTGCCACTCGCGGGTGGGGACCTGTTTGATGCAGACAGCAATCTTCATTTGGTTATCTGGTCAGCTGGTAATCGGGTCATGGGTTTTGGCTATTGGTGATTCAGCATGCGTTCGTGAGATGACCAAATGACCAGATGACCCAATAACCAGATGTCATGCTTCGAAGCGCTTGAACAGCAGCGCGGCGTTGGTGCCGCCGAAGCCGAACGAGTTCGACAGGGCGTAGGTAATCGCCAGCGGCCGGCTGTGATGCGGCACGTAGTCGAGGTTGCAGTTGTCGTCCGGTTGATCGAGGTTGATGGTGGGCGGCGCAATCTGGTGATAGACCGCGAGCACCGTGATGCCGGCCTCGAGGCCGCCGGCGGCGCCGAGCAGGTGCCCGGTCATCGACTTGGTGGACGAGACCGCGACATCCTTGGCGTGATCGCCGAAGCAGCGGTTGATCGCCAGCGTCTCGAGCGCGTCCCCCTGCGGCGTGGACGTGCCGTGGGCGTTGATGTAGTCCACGTCGGCGGTCGTGATTCCGGCGCTCTCGATGGCGAGGCTCATCACCCGGAACGCCCCGTCGCCGTCTTCCGACGGCGCGGTGATGTGGTAGGCGTCGGCCGACATGCCGTAGCCGACCAGTTCCGCGTAGATGCGCGCGCCGCGCGCCCTCGCGAACTCGTACTCCTCGAGGATCAGCACGCCCGCCCCTTCACCGACGATGAAGCCGTCGCGATCGCGGTCGAACGGGCGGCTCGCCTTCGCCGGCTCGTCGTTGCGGGTCGAGAGCGCCCGCAGCGCCCCGAATCCGCCGATCCCCATCGGCGTGATCGCCGCCTCCGAGCCGCCGGCGATCATCACGTCCGCGGCGCCGCGTTCGATGATCTCGAAGGCGTCGCCGATCGCGTGCGCCGACGCCGAACAGGCGGTGCAGGTCGCGGAGTTCGGCCCCCTCGCGCCGAACCGGATCGACACCTGGCCGGCGGCCAGGTTGATGATGGCGGACGGGATGAAAAAGGGCGAGATCTTGCGCGGCCCGCCCTCGAGCAGGGCCTTGTGCTCGCGCTCGATGGTGGTGAACCCGCCGATCCCCGACGCGATGAACACGCCGACACGCCGCGACAGCTCCGGCGTGATGGTCAGCCCGGAATCGTCCATCGCGAACTGCGACGCGGCGATCGCGTACTGAATGAAGATGTCCATCTTCTTGACATCTTTTTTCTCGATGTACGCCAGCGGGTCGAAGTCTTTGACTTCGCCCGCGATGCGCGTCGCGAACTGGGTCGTGTCGAACTTGGTGATGGTATCGATGCCGCTCTGGCCGGCCTTGATCCCCGCCCAGTTC
>Ga0105242_10003163_pt1 | contig 12859 bp, 9 predicted proteins | sample KBSM24metaG_FD_81521 | JGI IMG/M metagenome (GOLD analysis project Ga0105242, IMG submission 81521) | Miscanthus rhizosphere microbial communities from Kellogg Biological Station, Michigan, USA - KBS M2-4 metaG | ecosystem: Host-associated > Plants > Roots > Rhizosphere > Soil | place: Michigan...
CCGAAGTCGACGCCCTGCTTGTGCGGCACCTTGAGCGCGACCTTCTTGTCGATCCAGGTGTCCTCGGCAAGTTAGACCGTGCCGAAGCCGCCGCTGCCGATCGTCGACAGGATCTTGTACTTTCCGATGATCTGTCCGCGAAAGAACATTCGTGCGCGCAGTATAGCAGTGCAGACCGCGTCGCTGCGCGCGAGGCGCTCACTTGACGATCACCTCGCCTTGCGCCTGCCACTTTCCGCTGGTCGTACGCACGTCGAACCAGACCGTCCTTCGGTTTGCCGCGACGTACGTGAAGTCGTACGTTTCGCCGACGGCAATCGTTTGCCGCGCCGGAACGGAAACGGCGTCCGCGTCCGGCACCGTCGCGCCGTCCTTCGCGATCGGCGTCCACTGTGCGAGACCGTTACCTGTTTCGAGCGAGACGTTGAAAATGTCATCCGGTGTGATGTTGATCAGGCGCACGCGGTGCGTTGCGCCGGCTTTCCACGAGAAGCGCGGCGCGCGCTCGCCGTTCAGCACGACACTAGCCGGATCCTGCAGGATGTTCGCGGCTTCAGACGTGATATTCCTGCGGCCGACGACGAGCACGTGATCGGTTGCCGGGTCGAAGGTTTCTCCCGGGTTCATCACGATCAGCGGACCGTACATCCCGGACGACAACTGCACGTAGTCGTGCAGGTGGGTGTGGTAGATGAAAGTGCCCGCGCGGGGCGGCGTGAAGCGGACGACAAACGTGGCGCCGGGTTCGATCATCGGCGCCAGCTGGCGGGAGATGCCGCTCCAGTTGTGCACGCCGTCGTAGAAGCTGTCGAGCTCCATGCCGTGCCAATGGAGCGCCGTCGCCTCCTGCAGCCGGTTCACCACGGTGATCTCGACCGGCTCGTCGCGGCGCAGAACGATGGCCGGGCCTGGCGAGGAGGCAGGTTCCGACGTCGACGCAGTCGTCCCCTCGGTCAGCACAAAGCCGCCGGCCGGCTCAGTGCGACCGCCAGACCCTGGCTGAATCGTCAGCGTCAGTTTGCGCGGCGCTCGCTCAGGCACCGTGCGGGTATGACTGCCTGTTTCGGAAGGCAGGACGGTCACTCCGAGAATCATGCCGGCCATGCCGCCCGCTTCGTCATGAGCGGCATGGCTGCCGTGCGCGCTGGTGTGCCCGGCGTCAACGTGGCCGCCGCCCGGTCCTGACAAGCGGCGCATCGGCGACACGTGTCCCATGATGTGGCAATGGAAGAGCCAATTGCCCTCCCGCTCAGGCGTCCATTGCAGCGTCATCGTTCCGCTGGACGGGAGCATCTGCGTGACGACGCGCCGCGCACGGGTTGGATCGGCGACCGAGTCCTTCAGGCCGTCTCCCTGGCTCAGGACATCGAAATAGAAGCCATGCAGGTGCATGGGGTGGATCTGCGAACTGAGGTTGATCACGCGCCAGCGCACGCGGTCGCCGCGCCGGTATGTCATCCGTTCAGTGGCGGGCCACGACAACCCGTTGATGACGAAGACGAATCGAGGATCAGCCGACAGGAAGGCTTCGCCCGTATCGTCCGCCGTCATGATTCGGCCCAGCTGAATCGGCGTCAGGTTGCTCCACTCGGTGATCACCAGCACGCGATCGGGTTCGACCTGGCCGGGCGGATCGACGATGAACCCGCCGGCCAGCTCGCGGAACGGCACGGGAGCGCCCATCGTCGTCGCCCAGTAGTGATAGGTGCCGGCCTTGCCGCTGGTAAAGCGCGCTTCGCGCGTTTCACCTGAGGGAACGTCGAGTGGTGCACACGCAGATCCATCGCGGGCGCAGAGCCCGTTCACGTGCAGAGGGGAGGCAAGCTCGTTGTGAATCGATACGACGATCCGCGTGCCCTCGACGACCCGGATCAGCGGAGCCGGCACCGTCAACGATGACGAGATCTCGCCTAGGGCGTCGACTGACAACGCCGGGCCGTCAGCACCCTCCGGCCGCCAAAGTCCTGCGGCTGCGCGCAAACGCAGCGTCAGCGTGCCATCGGAAATAAGGCCGGCCGCCCGTGTGTTGTCGTTGGCGGCGATCGTCTCTCCACCGCCGGCGGCGGCCGCCAGCGTCACGCCAGACGCGGCTGGACCCGCCGTGAACCAGACGCTCGCGGCACACGCGAGCCATACATTCTTTCGAAACATCACTTCACCTTTCAGGAAAACAGTCCGCTCGGCTGAAGCCTTCGCGCTCCATGACGACGCTCGGCTGAAGCCGTCGCGCTCCAGGGGACGCTCGGCTAAAGCCTTCGCGCTCCAGGGGACGCTCGGCTAAAGCCTTCGCGCTACATGGCGACGCCGCTCGCCTGCACGGCAACCATCGTACGAAGCGTGTGTGTGCGAGTCCTGAACGAGAAGTGAGAGAACGGTCATTTTTCAACGGCCACGGTTCGCGGTGCGGCCTCATATAATCCGGGGCGTGCATCGCTTCTACGCGCCGACCCTGGATCCGGGAGACGAGACCGTGCTGCTGCCGCGCGGCGAGGGAGAGCACCTCACGCGCGTGCTTCGTCTCGGGGCCGGCGACACGGTGACGGTGTTCGATGGGCGCGGACGCGAGTTCGTCGCGCGTGTGGTGAGCGCGATCCGCCGCGATGTGCGCGTGCAGATTGTGTCGCCGCACGAGGCGGTCCCGGAGTCCGCCGTCGCGCTGACCCTCGCGCAGGCGGTGCTCAAGGGCGACAAGATGGACGACGTCATCCGGGACGCCGTCATGCTGGGCGCCTTTGCGATCCAGCCGATCGTCACCAAACGGAGTGAGACGACGGTGGCGGCGTTGATGAAGGGGGCCCGTCTGGAGCGGTGGCGTCGCGTGGCGCTCGCGTCAGCCAAGCAGTCGCGCCGTGCCGTGCTGCCGGAGATCCGCATGCCGCTGACGCTCGAAACCGCGCTCGGCGAGCCCGCCGCCGCTCTCAGGCTGATGCTCGTGGAACCGGGAGCGGAAGCGAACCCGGAACGTCTCTCGGCACTCCAGCAGGCGGCGGTGCCCGAGGATGCGGTGGTCTTCGTCGGTCCCGAAGGCGGCTGGACGGCGGACGAATGCGCGGCGGCGCAGGCCCACGCCGTCCGCCTCTTCTCCCTCGGCCCGCGCACACTGCGAGCCGACGCCGTCGCGATCGCCGCGCTCAGCGTTTTGCAGTTCGTTTGGGACAATTGAGCGAGTTCAGAGTTCAGCGTTCAACGTTCGGCGTTCTGTGAACCCTGCACCTTGAACCATGAACCCTGAACCCGTTATTTGAGACTGACCGTGAAGTCCTTCGTCTTCACGTCGCCTTCGGTCAGCGTGACACGCGCGGCTCCCGCGCGGTGTTCGTCGAGGTAAGCCGGTTCGAACCACTCTCCCTGCTGCGATGGATCGACCGTCGCCAGGTAGTAGTCGCCCGGCGGCAAACCGCGGATGCGGTACTTGCCGGTCTGGTCCGGGCGCGCGGTCATGATCTGGCGCGATTGAGGCCTCCAGAGCGTCGAGTCGGTCGGGAACGCAAGCACGGTGAAGTCGGGCACGGGCGTGCCGTTCTCGGCCGTCAGCGTGCCGTTGATCTCGCTCTGCTTGTCGGTGAAAACCAGCGTCACGTTCGCGAGGTTCTCGCCGCTTCGCAGCTGGATGGGCGCGTCGGTGATGTCACGGCCGCCAACCGTCACCGATTGCAGCAGCCAGGTGCGCGAAGCGTTGCTCGGACGAATCAGGTGCGAACCGGCGGAAATGCCTTCGATGGTGAAGTGCCCATCCTTGTCCACGCGCGCGCTGGACTGCGGACCGAAATCCGACTGATCCGTCGACGGCGCCGTGATCCGGAACTGTGTGTAGTCGGGAGCAGGGGAGCCGCCAGGGAGAAACGAGATCGTGCCGCTGATCGTCGCGCCAGCCGAAAGAATGACGGCGATGCCAGCCAGGTCGTCGCCGTTGACGCTGATCGGCTGCGCCGCGAACTGCGGCGTTTCCGAATCGGTCCCTCGGGCTCTCAGGATGTAGTGTCCGGGAGCCACGTTGCCAATCGTGAACGAGCCGTCCCACTGGATGCGCGCGCCGAAGTTCATCCCGATCTGGTTGCCGCGCGCGCCGCCGCCCTCGGCCATCAAGTTGATGTTGCCGCTCGTGACGGGTGTCCCGTCCGGATTCGACACGACTCCGCTGATCCGCGATACCCGCACCAGCTGCATGCCGAAGTTGATGTCGAGGACTTCCTGGCTGAGACCGACGGTCACGGCCTTGGCTTCGTTGACCGAGGGGACGCCGGGATAGTAGGTCGGCGCGTAGTTGGTCTGTTCCTGTTCCGGCGATCCGCCGGAACCAGGTCCGCCGCCCCGCCCGCCTCGTCCGCCGCCGAATCCTCCGGGTCCGCCCGGCCCACCGAACGCTCCTCCAGCCGGCCCGCCGCCGCGCGCCACGGCGTTCACGTAGTACTCGCCGGGCATCAGGCCCCACACGCGATAGAGTCCCTTGTCGTCGGTCTGCCCGTTGCCGGCCGGTGTGAGGCGTCTCTCACCCTGCAGGTACTGGTATCGCATGATGCGCACCATCACCCCGGGCATCGCGTCGCCGTCCTCGTCGAGGACGTGACCGCTGATGACGCTGCCTCTCGGAAGCTGGAATTCGATCCCCTTCAACTGCTGACCGTCGGCCAGCTGCAGCGGCGTGCCGGCCTGGAGGGGGCGCCGTTGTCCGTACGAGAGCGACACGAATCCCGACTTTGAAACCGTCAGCGTGTAGCGGCCTGCCGGCAGTTCGGTCAAATCGAAAACGCCGCTGTCGTCGGTGAGCATGCCGCGTCCGCCAGGAAGCTCGACGGCCGACACGAACACGCGCGCACGCTTCACCGGGCGGCCGTTGTCGGCGGCCAGCACACGGCCGGTAATGCGGCCAGCCGGCGGCGGTGGCGCATCTTTCGACTGGGCCGGCGTGTCGCGGGCCGGCTGCTGGGTGGATGACTGGCCTGGTCGCGGGCCCGGCTGCTGCGCGACAGGAGCGGCAGCAAAAGCGGCGACCAGCAACGACGTCGTCAGGGCGAGCACGCGTGCCATCACACCCTATTAGACAGGAAGAGCTGGCCGCAGGTTGTGTGTCACGTTTTTTTCACGACGAGACCCACCCAGCCGTCCTCGTCGCGCTCCCAGCAGACTTCGGTGCCGGAGAAGGCCTGGCGTACCTGGGCGCCCTCGTGCGACTGAATGCCGCTCAGGATGAGGAACCCGCCGGGCCGGACGGCCGCGAGCAGGGCAGAGACGGATCTGATCAGCAATGCCGCAGTCAGATTCGCGGTTACGACGTCGGCGGGTGTCAGCGCGGCGTTCGCCAGGTCCATTCTTTCGAATCTGACCTCGCGCGCTTCAGGGTTCAGATCGAGGTTGTCGCGCGCCGATTGAATCGCGTCCGGGTCGTAGTCGATGCCGAGCGCATGCGCAGCGCCGAGGCGGACCGCCGCGATGGCGAGCACGCCGGATCCCGTGCCCACGTCCAGCACCGCGCGTCCTCTGAGGTTGATCGTCTGGAGCGCCGCCAGACAGAGTCTGGTGGTTACGTGGTGACCGGTCCCGAAACCCATCGAGGGCAGGATCACTACTTCAATGTCTAAGGGCTGAGGGCTTAGGGCTGAGGGCTGCTCCAAGGCTGAGGGCTGCTCCAGGGCTGAGGGCTGGGGCGTCTCATGGGCTAAGGGCTCATGGCTCTCCAGGGGTGAGGGCTCAGCGCTGGGGGCTGGGGGTCCATGGTTGATGGCCCATGGTGGAGCGACGGTGATTCGGCCGACGGTGATCGGCTTCAGGTCCTCCTGCGATCGTCGTGCCCAGTCTTCGTCGGACACATCGACGGCGGTGACCTTGAAGCGGGTAGAAAGGGCAGCCTGCGCCTTGTCGCGATCGCCAGAATTGCCGAAGAAGATCCGCAACGACTGGTCGCGCTCCTCGACGGCGGTCGGGCCGAAGTCGTCAACGATCACGAGGAGCAGGTCGGCCTCGCTGGTGCTGACGTCGAGTGCGGGGTAGTGCTTCATGCCGGGAATCACGCGCGCCGACTGCTCGCGCCGCCTTCTTACCCGAACATGTCCTTCACACGATCGAACAGGTTCCGCTCGTCCTGCTCGTCTCCGCCGCGCGCGCGCGGTTCGAACTTGTCTTTTGGCAGCGCCTTGGCGAGCTCTTCGATCAGCTTCCGCTGGTCTTTCGTCAGCTTCCGCGGCGTCTGCACCTGGACGGTGGCAAAGAGATCGCCGCGTCCGCGTCCGTTGACGTCCGGCATCCCCTTGTTCTTCAACCGAAGAGTAGTGCCCGTCTGCGTGCCTTCCGGCACCTTCACCGTTTCGTTGCCGTCGAGGGTCGGCACCTGGATTTCACCGCCGAGCGCGACGGTCGTGAAGTTCACCGGGATCTCGCAGAACAGGTTCACGCCGTCACGCCTGAAGAAGGCGTGTTCGTGCACGTGCACGACGACGTAGAGATGGCCCGCGGGACCGCCTGCGGATCCTGACTCGCCTTCGCCGATGAGGCGCAGCTGCTGGCCGGTGGCGATGCCCGGAGGAATCTTCACAGTGATCTTCCGGTCGCGAGACACACGTCCCGCGCCACGACAATCGGCACACGGCTTGGTGATGATCTTCCCCGCGCCGCGGCACTGCGGGCAGGTGCGCGCCACGGTGAAGAAGCCCTGCTGGTAGCGGACCTGTCCCTGGCCCTTGCACTGCGGGCAGCTGCTGGCCGTCGAACCCGGCGCAGAGCCGCTGCCGCTGCACGTCGCGCAGGTTTCCTGCCGCGGAATCTGGATGGAGGTTTCCGCGCCTTTGGCGGACTCCTCGAACGAGATCTCGAGGTCGTAGCGGAGATCGGCGCCCCGCTGCGGGCCGCCGCGGCGCCGGCCGCCTGCCCCGCCGAAGAGATCGCCGAAGCCGAACATGTTGCCGAGGATGTCGCCGAGATCGCCGAACTCCGCGAAGACCGACGGATCGAAGCCCGCGCCTGCGCCCGCCGCCGAGCTCACACCGGCGTGGCCGAACCGATCGTAGAGGCTGCGCTTCTGCGAATCCGCGAGGACGGCATACGCTTCCGCGCACTCCTTGAATTTCTCCTCAGCGAGCTGATCGCCCGGGTTGCGATCCGGGTGGAATTTCATCGCGAGCTTGCGGTACGAGCTCTTGATTTCGGTGTCGGTCGCGGTCCTGGTGACCTCGAGCACTTCGTAGTAGTCGCGCTTGCTCACGCCTTTGCCACCTTCACCATCGCCGGCCGCAGCAGACGGTCGTTCAGCATGTAGCCTTTCTGCAGTTCACCGATGACCTCGCCTTCGCGATGCTCGGGGCTCTCTTCGTGGAGCACGGCCATATGGACGTTCGGATCGAAGTCGGTGCCGAGGACGTCCATGGCTTTCACTCCCTGCTTCCGGAGCAGGTCGTGCAGCTTGCCGTGGATCAGCTCGACACCCTTGCGGTACGCGGCGCCGCCTTCGCCGGCGTCCACGGTCAGCGCGCGATCGAAGTCGTCCACGACGAGCAGCAGCTCCTTGAGGATATCGACGACCGCCTGGTCCGCTTGTTCCCGGCGTTCGCGTTCGATGCGCTTACGGTAGTTCTCGAACTCCGCGCCTTTGCGGAGCCAGCGATCCTTGTAGTCGTCGCGCTCGCGCTGGAGCTCGACGAGCTCGGAGGTCTCGGGTTCGGCGACGGAGGCGTCGGGTCCGTCGTTCATGGGTTCATCAGACATATTGACGATTCTTCTTGGATCAAAGCTTTCCAGCGCCGGACTGGCCCTTCGTGAGCCGGCGGGTGCGGCGCGTGAACGTCTCTAATTTGGATCTCGCAAAACGCGCGACACGGCCTGCGCCGCGCCGTCAACCGCGGCAATCGCGCGAGAGTAGTGCATGCGGGTTGGACCAATCACACCGACCGAACCCGTGCCGGAACCATCGTCGTAGGTCGAGACGATCATGCTGAACGGCCGCAGGCTCGGATCGAGGTGCTCGGCGCCAATGACCACGGTGAGTCCTGGACCGTCGATGTATTCGTTGAGCAGCTCGAGCAGCTTCTGCTTCTCCTCGATCATGTGGAGCAGCGCCTGCAGCGTCCCCACCGTCAGCCCGGTCGCATCGTCCAGGAGCGAGGCGGCGCCGTCGACGTACATCGGGCGATCGTCGGGTAAATCGGAAAAGGTCCACGTCGCGAGCTGGAGCGCGCGCTTTCGCAGCACGTCGTACAACGAGCGCTCCGCATTGATGCGCTCGAGCACCGCTTCGCGCGCGCGGTAGAGCGGCAGTCCCGAAAACTCGTCGTTGAGGTACGTCGCCGCCTGGCGCAAATCGTCGGCGCCGAGCGGTTCGGCGAGCTCGATGACCTTCTGAATCACGTGACCGCCGCTCGCGACGATAACGACCAGGACTCGCAGGCCGCTCAGCGGCACGAACTCGACGCGGTCGAATACCGCCGCTTCGTGCGCGGGCCGAACGGCAAAGCCGACGCCGCGCGACGCCTGGGAGAGCATGTGCGAGACCTGGGGCAGCAGCGAGTCGAGCAGCCCCGCGGGACTCCCGCGTCGAAGGCGAGCCTCGACGGCGGTCGCCGACCGGTTGGGGCGCTTCGAATCAAGCAGGAGATCGACGTAAAACCGGTAGCCGCGATCAGTGGGAATCCGTCCGGCTGAGGTGTGAGGCTGCTGGACGAATCCCTCTTCTTCAAGGCGAGCCAGGATGCTCCGCACGGTGGCGGACGATACACCGAGCCCGGCAGCAGTCACCAGTAACGACGATGCAACGGGTTCGCCGGACGTGATGTACTCGCGGACCAGAGCCGCCAGCACACGTTTTGACCTATCTGCGGCGTCTTGTGTCATTTAGGGTTGGCAGTCTCAATGGCGGACTGCCAAACATTATACAACGGGTGTGGGCGCTCTTCGCCGCACCCGGCCGGTCTCTGAGACGGGACCTCTGAGACGGGACCTCTGAGACGGGACCTCTGAGACGGGACCTCTGAGACGGAACCTCTGAGACGGGACCGTCCTACAGGCCGGCCCGGATGGCTAGATTTCGCGCCGCTGCGCGCGCCTCGGCCGTAACGTCGGCCCGGCCCACGCGGACCGGAGCAAATTCATCGACGAGCAGCTCGCCGTCCACGATCGTGGTTCGGACATCGCTGCCGCGGACCGCGTAGACCAGCGTCGAATACGGATCCGGGCCAGGCGCGAGGTGCGGACGATCGCGATCCACGACGATCACATCGGCCCTCTTGCCGGGTTCGAGCGATCCGATCTCGTGTTCCAAGCCGAGCGTCCGCGCCCCCGCGCGTGTGGCCATCCAGAGAACATCCCGCGCCGGCAGGATCCCCGGCTCCCGTCGTGTCGCCTGCAGCACCGCGGCGAGCCGCATCTCCTCGAACATGTCGAGACGGTTGTTGCACGCGGCGCCGTCGGCACCAAGCGACACGGTGATGCCGCGCGCGCGCATCTCCGCAACCGGCGCGATCCCGGATCCGAGCTTGAGATTGGACCCCGGGCAGTGCATCACCTTGATGTCGTGATCGGCCAGCAGCTGCTGATCGCGATCGTCCACCCACACGCAGTGCGCCGCGCACAGATGCGGTGATGCGAGATGCACGTTCGCGAGGTACTCGATGTTCGTGCGCGCGCCGGTGGCCTTCTGCACGATCGCAATCTCCTCGCGGGATTCCGACGCGTGCGTGTGCACGAGCGCTTTGTGCGAGTCCGACAAGCTCGCGACGGCCTCCAGGAGCTCGCGTGAGCACGAGACGGCGAACCGCGGCGCGAACGCCGCGCGGAGACGCCCATTCGACGCACCGTGCCACCGCGCGCGGATGGCGAGGCTCTCGTCGATCGACTGGCGCGTGCCTTCGTGGAGCCGTTTCGGCGCCTCCGCGTCGAAGTCCATCATGCACTTGCCGATCGTCGCTCGCAGTCCGCTCTCGGCCACCGCGTCGAACACGACGTCGGTGTCGTGCACCGTCTCCATCGTGAGCACCGCCGTGGTGCCGCTGCACAACAACTCGGTGGCGGCCAGCCGCGCTGCAGCGCGCAGCGACTCGGCGTTGTGCGCGGCTTCCATCGGCCACACGCGCGTCCGGAGCCAATCCATCAGCGCGAGATCGTCGGCGTAGCCCCGGAACAAGGTCTGACACAGATGGACGTGTGTCTGAATGAGTCCCGGCAGCACGTAGCCGCCGCGTGCCTCCACGGTCCGATCGTGACGGCCGTCCAGGGTCGGCCCGATCGCGGCGATCCGGCCGTCAACAATCGAGACATCGCCCTCGACGACGTCCAGGCGATCGTTCAGCGTCAGGATCGTTCCGCCGCGGATCAGGAGAGATGACATCAAAGTTAGAAGTTAGAAGTTAGAAGTTAGAAGTTAGAACTTGGAAGGTAGAAGTCCAGAGACTTTGGCGTTCAGCTTTTTACTTCTAACTTCTCAGGTTTGGCAGCCGAGCGGAGCGCGGGAGGAGTCCACCGAAGCGATGTCGGGTGTTCCTTGCCGTGCTTGACGGCGATCAATTCGGCGAGAATGCTGACGGCGATTTCCTGCGGCGTCACCGCGCCGATGTCGAGGCCGATCGGCGCGTGCACGCGCGCGAGCAGTTCGGCCGGCATCTGATCGGCCGACAGCGCTTCGTAGATTCGTGCGACCTTCGCGCGGCTGCCAATCAACCCGAGATACCGCAGGTCGCGAGGCGCGAGGGCGCGGAGCGCTTCGAGATCGTTGGTGTGCCCGCGCGTGACGATGACGACGTACGCGTGCGGCGGGATCGGCGCCCGCTCGATCCACGCGGGAATGTCATCGACGACGATTTCGGCGGCCGTGGGGAAACGCTCGACGTTGGCGAATTTCTCGCGGTCGTCCGCCACGTGCACGCGGAACCCGACTTCCTGCGCGATGCGCGCGAGGTGGAAGCCCACGTGGCCGGCACCGACAATGTAGAGCTCAGGCGACGGCTCGATCGGTTCGATATACACGTCCATCTGACCGCCGCACACCAGGCCGGTCTCCTGCGCGAAGTCGTCGTCGAGCTCGTAGTGGACGAGCTGGGGCGCGCGGCTGCGGATCGCTTCCCGCGCCTTGCCGAACGCGTCGTTCTCGTAGCAGCCGCCGCCGATGGTCCCGACGATCCGGCCGTCGCCGAATACGAGCATCTTCGCCCCGACGCGCTGCGGCGTGGAGCCCGTGGTCGAGACGATCGTCACCAGGGCCGCGGGCTCGCCACGTTCCAGGGCGTCAGCGACTGCGGCGAAGACTTCGCGATTCATCTTTGGGAATTATAGTGCTCCACATTGCAGGATTGCAGAATTGGAGGATTGCAGGAAGGGAAGGGCGAAGATCTTCATCTTTCCCTTTCTGCAATCCTGCAATTCCACCATCCTGCAATATCAGCGATGAACGTCGCAGACCTCGTGCGGCTCGGTGCCGGCGATGAACGACTCCCGAATCACCTTGGGGCACAACGACGTCGCGAGCTTGCCGGTTTCCGCGTCGATCTCGGCAAACGCGATCCCGTCGGGCACGGTGAACGGCACGCTCGTGCGGCCGGCGAGGGCGTTCTTCATGAACTGCGTCCAGATCGGCAGCGCCGCACGCGCGCCGCTGAGGCCCACCGGCTGATTGTCGTCGAAACCTACCCAGACGACGGTGAGCAGCTCCGGAGTGAAGCCGGCGAACCAGGCGTCACGCAGGTCGTTGGTGGTGCCGGTCTTGCCGGCCGCGTCGAGTGTGAACCCCATCGACCGCGCGGCGGCAGCGGTGCCCTCGTTGAGCACGCTTCGCATCATGTTGGTCACCAGGAACGTCGTGTCAGGTTGTGACACCTGACGGGCGACCACGGGGTTCTTCTTCAACACGTCCTTGCCGCCGGTGATGATTCGCGAGATGTGCTGGAGCGAACGCATCATGCCGCCGTTGGGAAACAGGGTGTACGCGGTGGCGATCTCGTAAGGCGTCGCCTCGAATACGCCGAGCGCAATCGATGGGTACGCTTTGGGCGGCGCACCGAGACCGAGTGTCTTCCAGAACGCGGCCACGCGGTCGTAACCGGCCTGTTGCGCCACGTGAATCGTGCCGAGGTTGCGCGAGTGCGCGAGCGCGCGGCGGAACGTAATCGGACCGTCGTACTCGTGCTCGTAGTTCTCGGGCGTCCACACTTGATCGTCGAACTCGAACGTCTCCTGCTCGTCGAGGGTGATTGACGCCGGCGTCACGTCGGTGCGGCCCTCGTCGCGTGCGTGCTCGAAGGCCGTCAGGAATACGAACGGCTTGAAGACTGACCCGGGCTGACGGCGTGCGACGATCGCCCGGTTGTACTGCGACTGGTTGTAGGAGCGTCCGCCGACGAAGGCGAGGATTTCACCCGTCCGCGGATCGACGGCAATCAGCGCCGCTTCGGCCTTGCCGCGTTTTCGCTTGGCGAGCAGACTGTCGACCTGCGTCAGCCCATCGCGCACCGCATCCTGCGCCAGGCGCTGCAGATGCAGATCGAGCGTCGTGTAAACGTCGACGGCCTGTGTCGTCGTCGTGGTGAGCCCTGGATATTGCTCGGCGAGCGTCTGGCCGACGAAATCGACGAAATACGGCGCTTCCGCTTCGAGGGCGCGCTGGACGATGACGAGCGGCTCGTGAGTGTCCCGGTCGGCGACCTCCTGAGTGACGTAGCCGGCGTCGACCATCGCCTGCAGCACGACGTTGCGTCGCTCCTTGCAACGCACCGGGTTGGTGAACGGCGACAGCGCAGACGGCGACTGGTACACCCCCGCAATCGTCGCGGCTTCGGCGAGCGTCACGTTGCTGACGTCCTTGCCGAAGAAGAGACGCGAGGCCTCCGGGACGCCAACGATGCCGAACGATCCGCGCTGGCCGAGCGTCATGTCGTTGAGGTACATC
>Ga0105242_10003164_pt1 | contig 12858 bp, 11 predicted proteins | sample KBSM24metaG_FD_81521 | JGI IMG/M metagenome (GOLD analysis project Ga0105242, IMG submission 81521) | Miscanthus rhizosphere microbial communities from Kellogg Biological Station, Michigan, USA - KBS M2-4 metaG | ecosystem: Host-associated > Plants > Roots > Rhizosphere > Soil | place...
AGTAGTATTTGCTCCGGCAGTTAGTGTATATGGCATCACACCTTTGCCTAACCCACCTCCCGCAGGTGGATCATACGGCTTGGAAGCCAGTAAGCTGCAGCCTCCACCGACTACAACTGCTACCATTGCTACACCAACCAACGGCGCATCGTTCACGACCTCGCCCATTACGGTAAGCGGCCTGTGTACTACCGATCTACTTGTACAGATATACGACAACAATGTTATGGTAGGTGCCATAAACTGTACCAGCGGTAGTTTTAGCTTGCAGGTTAGCTTATTTACTGGCCAGAACGATCTCAGCGCTACTCAGTACGACGACTTGGGTCAGGCAAGTCCGATTAGCAACACAGTTAGTGTCACCTACAACAATGCTAATTTTTCGGCCTTTGGCGCGCTTATCACACTCACTAGTAACTATGGGCGCCGCGCTGCCAACCCAGGCGATACACTCACCTGGCCGCTGCAGCTTTCAGGTGGCACCGGTCCGTACGCCTTTAGCATAGACTGGGGAGATGGCACAAAGCCCGATCTAAAAAGCCAACCCTTGGCTGGCGAGGTGGAAATAAGCCATGTGTATGCTCAGGCGGGTATTTACCATGTAACGGTCAAGGTTACGGACGTCAATGGCGTCAGTGCGTTCATACAGTTGGTTGCTGTAGCGAACGGCACCCCTACAAATACCGGCGGCACGAGTGGTACCAGCAAAGGGGGCACCGTTATTATCACTAAAGTGGTGTGGTGGCCGGCTGTGGTTTGTTTACTGTTGCTGCTCCCTGCGTATTGGCTCGGGCGTCGCAGCGAACTCGTGACCCTGCACCGCAAACTGGAAAAGGATATGGCGAACTACAAAGAGTTGTAGCGGCCAATCTGTGGATAACTTGTCAAGAGGAAAGTGAAAAAAAGTCTTGCACTGGGTAACATAAGCGTGATATAAACAGATATGTAATAAACAAAATAAAGATAACTAAAACTATAAAAAAGGAAAGAATATGAAATCTTTAAGATTCTTGGATAGACGGGCTGGCTACAGTTTAGCTTCCATAGGCTTACTGCTGGGTACAGTAGCTCCAGGTATATTGCCCGTCTTTGCGTCGGCGGCTCAGTTGACAAGCAGGAGTATACAGTTAAGCAACTCCGCGGCCGCTGCGTCTGGTGTTAGTTACACAATAACTTTTACCCCAACAGCGACATTCCAAGGTATTGTTATCGACTGGTGTGATGATACTCCTATCTTAAACTCGAGCTGTAATGCCCCGTCAGGATTTAATGCTGGTACCACTCCGTCGTATAGCTTTACCGCTAACGGTCCAAGTGGCACAATGAACACTACTAACTCAACTGCTAATCACACTGCAATTGGTGGAACCGTTGCATCGGGCAGTGCAACTAACCCAGTCACGCTTGTTCTATCGGGTGTTCATAACCAAACGGCGGCTGCCTCTTTCTACGCTCGTATTTACACCTATGCCTCACTAGCCACACCAGACTGGACTGACGCTACAAACACCGGAACAACGCAGGATAGTGGTGGCGTAGCAATGGCTACAACTCAGACAATTGGCATTACCGCCCTCGTCCGAGAAACCATGACCTTCTGTGTATCTGCGCTTGCTCCCGGGCCAGGTTGTGGTACTTCTGGTCAGGCAGTTACCAGCCCAACGCTAACACTGGGTCACGGTGCGCCACTTGCCTTAGACTCTGGTACTGTTGACACCGCTACGGCCTATGCACAGCTTTCAACAAACGCAGTGAGTGGTGCCATAGTGAACATGACAAACAACAACTCTTGTGGCGGACTAAAGCGTACTGGTGCTGCCACCTGTGAAATCCCTGCAGCAGGAAGCGGCGCTAACACCACGGGAGGGTTCACCATCCCAACCGGTGGGGCCGGTGGTTTCGGACTTAGTATTGGTACTCCTGCCGGTACAGGAACGAACTTCGGAACAGTTACATCGGTAGCTCCCTACGATGGTGGTGCAAACAAGTATGGTATGTACACTACAGGTGTAACTAGCGCTTATGGCGACACTATCTTTAACACTGCTAGTGGCCCAATTGCTAACAAGAATGTTCCGTTAGTATTCGGTTCTGCTGCGGCCAACACCTCTCCAGCTGGTACCTACACGGCCAACATGAACGTAGTAGCAACTGGTACTTACTAGCCAAGACAGCAACTACTCTGCAAACAAAAACTCGCCATTCCTGGCGAGTTTTTGTTTGCAGGTTATGTAAGGTGTTTGAAAACAGTACCGCATCTGGTACCATAAGAGTAATTACAATAGATCTGCATGGGGAATAAAGAGTGAAACTAGCACGGCTGTCAAGCGTATTTGCCCTAACTGTCAGTACGGTTGGCCTATTGATGACACCTATTATGACTTCTGCCGCACCGGTCAGAGTGCAAGATATAAAAAGTAATAGTAGTACGCTTAAGATCTCACCCCTTAGGACGGATGTCACTATTAACCCTGGAGGCACGGGGAGTGTAGTCATAACAGCCTATAACATTACAAACACCCCAATTCTCCTTAGGGCTATTGAAAACGACTTTACTGCGGGGGACGAAAATGGCAAGCCATCGGTTATCCTAGACGAGAATAGTTATGCACCAACCCACAGTCTAAAACGCTTCATGGTACCTCTGTCGAACATAACTGTTCCGGCACAGGGTAGCGTAGATGTTACGGTAAGAATAACCGTACCCAAATCTGCTCAGGCTGGTGGTTACTTTGGTGCAGTGCGACTTGCTTCGGCCGCCGATTCGTCTGGTAAGCAGGTCAACCTTGGTGCAAGTGCAGTGTCGCTAATACTGCTGACAGTGCCGGGACCTGTGGTCGAGAAACTAACAATGACCAATTTTGATGTCCAGCAAAACGGCGGTACTGCCAGCAACTTTCGTACCCCAGACAATTTGACGCTATTCCTGCGTTTTGAGAACAAGGGTAATGCCCAAGAGGCACCTTTCGGACAAGTCTACATACAAAAAGGTAAGAAAGTTGTCTATACACACAACTTTAACAGTGATGTTCCAAAGGACGAGATATTGCCGGACAGTGCCCGCCGCTGGATGGTACCACTGAAGGGCTTTAGTAAATTTGGTAAATATACCGTGAGCGGTACATTTGGGTACGGGGCTAAGGGTGAAACTATAGACATCACCAAAACAGTGTGGATCGTTCCTGTTGCCTATATTATGGGCATAGTCGGGATAGTAGTCTTCTTGATTATTGTTGTCGGTGGATTGTTCCTGTTCTTACGGTCCTACAAGCGCAAGATTCTTCGCTCCTCTCGCCGCCGCTACTAGTGCACGACTAGTCATAAGCGCTCAAGTTTGCTAAAATAGGTGTAATATGTCACAAAAAGTATACGTCGGGATGTCCGGCGGTGTAGATTCGTCGGTTACGGCTGCCATGCTCCTGGAGCGGGGCTACGACGTCACGGGCGTCTACATGAAAAACTGGAGCCAAGACTTGCCAGGGATGATTTGCCCGTGGAAGCAGGACTATCAAGACGCCAAGCGCGTTGCTGTGCAGCTGGGGATTCCGTTCAAAATGTACGATTTCCAAGAAGAATACCGCCACAAAGTGGTAGATTACATGATTGCCGAATATCGCGCTGGCCGTACACCGAATCCGGACATAATGTGCAATCAGGAGGTAAAGTTTAAGCTATTTTTGGATGCTTGTCTGGCAGATGGTGCGGACCTAATTGCAACCGGTCACTACGCCCGCGTACAAGACGGCCAGCTGCGTACGGCGGCAAATGTGGAGAAAGACCAGACCTATTTCTTGTATCGTGTTACCGAGGATGCGTTGCGGCACAGCCTAATGCCCATTGGCGATTTTGCCACCAAAGACGCCGTGCGCGCTAAGGCTGTCGAGCTAGGCTTAGCCACAGCTGCCAAAAAGGACAGTCAAGGCATTTGTTTTGTGGGAAAGGTTGGCATAAAGGACTTTTTGCTGCACGAACTGGGCGAGCAAGAGCATGGGCCAATCATCGACCAAAACGGCGTAACCATGGGCGAGCACGACGGCGCCATTTTCTACACCATTGGCCAGCGTCATGGCCTGCAAGTAGGTGGTGGCTTACCATTCTACGTGGTTGGCAAAGATATGGCGGCCAACATTGTCTACGTTACCACCGACCTACAGGATGACCGTCTGTGGCACCGCAACCTGCAACTAACAGACCTGCACTGGATAAATGCTGCTCCCGAATCAGGCAAAACCTACCAAGTCCGCACCCGCTACCGTGCCCCCCTAGTCGAATGTAAATTGGTTTGGGAGGACGGACCTCCCAAAGTTCTGCGATTGGAGCTGGGCGAGGATATCCGAGCTATTACGCCAGGGCAGTCGGCGGTTTTGTATGACGGTGGCCGGGTTGTTGGCGGCGGGATTGTTGTTTAGGATGGCCGGCCTTCGGTTTTGGGCATGTCTTCTGCCCGGCTATTCCTTTGCCATGGTGTAACGAAGCGTGTGATACCGATCATTGCGTCAACGTAGTATATATGACATCATGAAAATGAAGGCGTATAACCGTTATGAGCACTCTTCTAGAACGACCAAGGGAAGCTGATTTCTCGGTGATCAAGCCGGAAGTACTGAGTTTGGACGCCCCACCCGAACCACTCGATCGATACGGCCAAGACAGATGGTTCCTAAACGACATGGGTGGGAACGACTACACAAACCAACCACCCCTTGATCTGGAATGGCGACGTAAGATGCGCGTACGTATGGTGGCAGCGGCTATAGCTCTAGGCGCCAGCTTAGTAGCTGGCGTGGGCGTGGTAGAAGATATGGGCGCCAGCTCAGATCATATGGCTGCCAGGGGTGCCTACGCGGCAGTGGTTCACCAGGGGCAGCAAATGGAAGCTGCGTTGGCCGACCCAAATGGTTTACCTGGCCGGGCGGTTTTCCTGGGGCAGCCGCACACTCTGCGACAGGCAGACGGGCAAGAGTTACAGGGGGACGTTGCGTCACATAGGGCTGAGGTGGCGTATAGAATGGCAGGTGGCTTGGCGTTAGCGACCGTGTTGCCGTTTTTGGTTGCTGCCGTACGGCGTCGACGTTCAAAAATTATGTCTGGCTTGCAGAAGGCTCAAGGGGCAGTTGGCTCCGGGCTGCGCGATACTTTTCAAGCGGTTTCTTCGCTACTGCCACGGTCTTACGTCGGTCACCATCGATCCCCACATAGCACCAACGAATCTCAGCCTACTGTGCAAATTGGCTAGAAGTGATTCAGCACAGCACGTCCAGCGTTTCTTACTTCGGGCGTGAAAAAGCCGCGTGAGTTGATGAAGAGTGTAAAAAAGTAAAAATGGGGCAAAATATGCCGCGTCATTAGTACTTTGTACAAATCTCCGCTCATGCGGCTAGTGCCTCTGCAGGTCCAATGATATCTTGGAGTCTTCAGCCGTAGAGGGCTTTCGTCTTTAGGCGGGCGTGCTTAATGTTCCTTTGAGGGGGTCGCGATCGCTGCGATCATAAGAACCAAGAACAGGATGGCGACCAGGAAGTAACCCAGGACTCCGAAGGGAATTGGCAGGGTCTCACCGGTCACTTTCTCTAGGGCGCCATGTGCCACTGATGCGTCAAACGACGCGTGCAGCGACATGATTACCCCCAGAGCGCTCGCGGCGATGGCAAGCCGCTTCAAGCGTCGTGCGTACACAATACCTCCCATTGGCAGTATTCGCCTCTTGACGAACGTATAACATATTGACATGAGTATGAACGTTTGTCAATGTTTCACATCTGACCCACCTCTGTTACAATAAACCTAATGAACGCACAAGAGATCCGCAATAACTATCTAAAATTCTTTGCAAGCAGAGGACATAAAATTATCCCTCGTGGCCCGCTGGTGCTGCAAAATGACCCCACTACACTTTTTGCAGGCAGTGGTATGCAGCAGCTTATGCCATATTTGCTGGGTCAAGACCACCCGGGTGGTACCCGCCTGGTAGACAGTCAAACCTGTTTACGTGCGCAAGACATAGAAGAAGTGGGCGACAACCGCCACACGACGTTCTTTGAAATGCTTGGTAACTGGAGCTTGGGAGACTACTTTAAGGCCGACCAACTGCCGTGGATGTTCGAATTTATGATCGACATCGTGGGCTTAGACATCAACAAATTCTACGTTACCTGTTTTATTGGCGACAAGACGTTCGATATCCCCAAGGACACCGAAAGCGGCGAGATTTGGAAAAAACTGTTTGCCAGCAAGGGAATTACGGCCGGTGAAATTGAAGTTGGCAGCGAAGCCGATGGCTACCGCATAGGTACGCCAGATGGTGTGCGCATTTTCTATTACGACGCCGACAAAAACTGGTGGTACCGTGGCAAAAAGATTGCCGATATGCCGGTGGGCGAGCCGGGTGGCCCGGACAGCGAAATGTTCTACCGCTTCGACGACAGCCCGCACGGCGAAGCCGATAAAAAGCAATACGGCGAATTGTGCCACCCCAACTGCGACTGTGGTCGATTTATGGAAATCGGTAACAACGTGTTCATGGAATACGTGCGCCGCGAAAGTGGCTTCGAGAAGCTGCCTAAGCAAAACGTGGACCAAGGTGCGGGCCTGGAGCGCATTGCCGCTGCCGCGCTAGACGACCCAGATGTGTTCAAGATAAGCGTTTTGTGGCCGATCATAGAAAAACTACAGGCCATTAGCGGCAAAACCTACCAGAGCCACACCAATAGTATGCGGGTTATTTCTGACCACCTGCGTGCTGCCACGTTCCTGGCCGTAGATGGTGTGGTGCCGAGTAACAAGGAGCAGGGCTATGTGATGCGTCGCCTAATGCGCCGTGCTATTCGCTTTGCGTTCGATCTGGGAATTGAGCAGAACTTTTTGGAGCAAGTAGTGCCGGTGATTGCCGACCTCTATGCTGCCGATTATCCAGAAGTTCAGGTCAACCGCGACAAAGTTGTGGAAGTGCTCGTTAAGGAAGAAAAGGTCTTCCGCCAGACGCTGCGCAAAGGCCTACAGATGCTGGTAAAACTAGGTGCAGATGGCCTGAACGGCGAAGCGTTGTTCACGCTGTACGACACATTTGGTTTCCCGTTGGAACTGAGCACCGAAGAGGCATTTAAGCAAGACATTCAGCTTTCCGCTGACTGGCAGCAAGAGTTCGACGCCAAAATGGCCGAACAACGCGCTCGCAGCCAAACAGCGGCCAAGGGCACCTTCAAAGGTGGTCTAGGCGGCCAAAGTGACATCCACAAAAAATACCACACCGCCACCCACCTGATGTACCAATCGCTTCGCACGGTGTTGGGTGACCATGTCATTCAGCACGGCAGTAACATCACCGAAGAACGTTTGCGGTTCGACTTTAGCCACGACGAAAAAATGACACCAGAGCAGATCAAACAGGTGGAAGATATGGTGAACGAACAGATTCAAAAAGACCTAAAGGTTAGCTTTCAGGAATACCCAACCAAAGTCGCCCGCGAAGAAATGGGCGCATTGGGTGCTTTTGGCGACCGGTACGGCGATACCGTAAAAGTTTACAAAATGATAGCCGACGGCGCCGAAAAACCATTCAGCTTTGAAATCTGCGGTGGCCCGCATGTGGACCACACTCTGCAACTCGCCGAACCGGCTGAAGATTCCAGCGAACCGAAGCATTTCAAGATTCTGAAAGAAGAATCCAGCAGTGCCGGCATCCGGCGCATTAAAGCCGTTTTGCAATAAGTTTTCGGTTAGCACTAACGGTCTTCTACAGATATGGTTAAAGCGTCCCGCTGTGCTAAAATATCAAGCATATGCTCGATAAGTTTAAGGGTCTGAAAGATGCGGCGCTGAGCCGAGTTAGCGCAGTAAAACGAGGGGCGGCTGGGAAGACGGCTGCTGATGAGCCACGGCATCTTATTGCCCTAGACATTGGCACCGAATACATCAAGGCGCTGATTGGTCGGGTGGAAGACGGTGAAATTACCATCGTGGGTATGGGCCGGGCGCACCAGGGACTTAGTGACATGCAAGCTGGAGCGGTCGCGGACATTGGTGCGGTGGTGGAAAATTGCGATTCCGCGCTGAATCAGGCCGAGCAACAGGCTGGTGTGAGTGCTCGTGGTGCCATCATCGGCATTGCCGGCGAGCTGGTAAAGGGCACTACTACCACGGTGCGGGTGGCGCGCAAGCAACCCAACAAAGCGCTGGACATGGTAGAGGTGGAGCGCATTATAAAGCTAGTCCAAGAGCGGGCCGAAGCAAAAGCCAAGCAGCAACTGGCCTGGGAGCTGGGCGGCAAGAACATCGACGTAAAGCTGGTAAACAGTGCGCTGGTGGGTATAGAAATAGACGGCTACACGGTAACCAACCCGATTGGTTTTCAGGGACGAGACGTGGTGGTGCAGCTGTATACGGCCTTTGCGCCGCTGGTGCATATTGGCGCATTAGAGCGTGTTGCCGAACAGTTGGATCTAGATTTACTAGCGGTAGCGGCTGAACCGTTTGCCGTAGCTCGCAGCGTGATTGGCGATGACCAGACTAACACAATGAGTGCCATTCTGATGGACGTTGGTGGTGGCACGACGGATATTGCAGTTATAAACGACGGTGGCGTGCAAGGCACCAAAATGTTTGGTATTGGTGGTCGGGCCTACACCCGTGGTGTGGAGCGTGATTTGGCAGTGGATTTTGACCTGGCAGAAAAGCTAAAAGTGGCATTGGCCCAGGGTAAGGTACCGCCAAAGCAGGTCAAAAACGTGGAAAATGCGCTGCGCAAGACGCTAGATGTTTGGATGAGCGGTGTGGAACTAGCCTTAGGTGAATTTACTAAGTTAGACCATTTGCCCCACAAATTACTGCTCTGCGGTGGTGGCTCATCGCTCGATATGCTCATGGACCGCCTGCACGACGCCGATTGGCACAAGAAACTTCCGTTTACCCGTAAGCCAGTGGTGCAGCACATCCATCCGGACCAGGTTGTGGGCATTACCGACGAAACTGGTAAAGTTACCGATCATACCTTTATTACTGCCATGGGACTGCTACGGGTGGGGCTGGATACGGTACAATATAACGGTACGGGCGCCAGCTCGGTAAAAGAGAAAATCGACAGGATCCTGCATGTCTAAAATCCAATCTGCATCTAGCATTGCAGCCAAAGAAACTATTTACGTCGACGTAGACGATGAAATCACCGCGATAATCGACAAAGTTCAGTCTGCCAAGGGTAAGGTGGTAGCTCTGGTACTGCCTAAGCGGGCGCCAGTGCTGCAGAGCATCGTGAACATGAAGCTACTAAAACGCACGGCCGATAGTGCTAGCAAAAACCTAGTGCTTATAACTAGTGAGGCAGGTTTATTACCCCTGGCTGGAAACGTGGGTCTACACGTGGCTACTTCACCCAATAGCCGACCAGAAATCCCCGCTCCTCCAGTTGGCCCAGACGACGAACCAGAAGATGCAGACGAGCCACTGCGCATCGTAGATGGTACTAGTGGTGAATTTGACCCCGCGAAGGCGAGTGCTAAGACGGTAGGAGAACTGGCTGCCGCGGGGGCTGCTGGCAAAATTGCGGCTGACGATGTTGAGGAAGACATAGACATGACCGACGAGGCCGATGAAGGTCCAGATGACACGGTAGAGCCACACACAAAACCCACCAAGAACAAGAAGCTGTCTATACCGAATTTCGATAGTTTCCGCAAAAAAATGGCACTGGGAGTGGTGGGCGTTATAGCGCTAATTACATTGTGGATTTTTGCGTTTATTATCTTGCCGAAGGCTACTGTTACTATCAGTACAGACACGAGCACTATTAACACCAACTTGAACTTAACGCTTGACACAACCGCCAAGAAATTGGATACCACTAACAATACACTACCAGCCACGGCGGGGAGCCAGCAAAAAACCGACACCCAGCAAGTACCCGCTACTGGCCAGCAAAACAACGGTGCTAAAGCGTCTGGTACGGCGGTGTTTTACAATTGTGACAAGGCCGACCGATTGTTTGGGCAGAATCAAACCATTGCAGCTGGTAGTAGTATTAGCAGCAATGGCAAAACCTATATTTTGCAGTCTAGCGTGACCATTCCGCCTAGCAGTTACAAACCCGACGGTACTTGCAAAAAAGACGCACCATCTGCTTCGGTGACGATTCAAGCGTTGCATGGCGGTGCTGATTACAACACCGGTAACACTACCTTTAGCGTTTCATATGCCAACCCGGGCGATGGCACGGCTAGCTTTAGTGGCGCGGGCAGTGCATCTGGCGGTACCGATGACGTCGTAAAGATTGTGTCACAGGGTGACATAGACGGAGCTACTACCAAGCTCAAAGCCACGGATACCAGCACGGTAAAACAACAGCTTACTACGGGTCTGCAAGCTAAGGGTCTGGAAGCGGTAATATCCACGTTCCTGGCTGCCGACCCACAAATAACTACCAGCGCGCACGTTGGCGACGCAGCTGATACGGTGACGGTCACTGCGGTTACTACCTACACTATGCTTGGTGTACAGAAATCTGACCTAACGTCGCTAGTAGAGGCTAACGTAAATAAACAGCTCGATAAGGGCAAACAGGTTATTTTGGATAACGGCGTAGCCAATGCCAAATTTAGCCAGCAATCCCCCGGTTCTGCTACCAATGCGTCGGTTACTATGAGCACTAAATCCGTCGCCGGTCCGCACCTGAATATCGACCAGCTCAAAACGCAGTTAGCGGGCATGAAGAGCGCTGACATAAAGCAGTTAATCAAACAGACGCCAGGCGTCACCGACGTTCAGGTAAAATTTAGCCCATTATGGGTCAACACGGTACCAAAGAAGACTGCCAAAGTTATCATCGTGCTTGATAAGTCTGGGTCGTAAGGCTAGGCTGTAAACACACATATGGCCAATGCATCTTACATTCTGGCTTTAGATTACGGCGCAGCGCGCATAGGCGTGGCCATAGCCAGCAGTATTGCTCGATTGCCACGACCTTTGACTACGCTAGCCAATAGTCCCGAAGTGTCCAGCGAAATTGCTCGATTAGTACAACAAGAGGATGTTAGTTTGGTGGTGGTTGGTTTACCGCGAACGCTAGACGGTGGCTATAGCCAGCAAACCCACGCCGCCGAAGCGTTTGCCAAAGAATTGGCGGCTGCCCTAAGCGTGCCTGTAGAATTGGCCGACGAAACGCTAACGAGCGTGGATGCCGAAGCAGAACTAGCCGGCAAAAAACACGACAAAGGTGCAATAGACGCACTGGCTGCTACGTACATCTTGGAACGTTATTTAACCGAGCATTCGGCCATGGAAAACCACACATGAAATACCGTGTAGATGGCAGTGTACGACGCAGGCCGTGGCTACGACGAATTGTGGTCAGCCTGAGTGTGCTGGCGGCGCTATTGCTGGCCGCCACAGTGGTCATTTGGCGATTCTACAATCGCAATCTGCAGCCGGTAAGTAGTCATGGAGCTACCCAAACTGTTACCATTGTTGCTGGCTCCACGCCGTCGAGCATTGCCGATGCGTTGCATACAAGGGGAATTATTCGCAGTGCTTGGACGTTTGAAACGTATGTTCGGCGTGAAGGTGTTGGCGGAGATTTGCAGGCCGGCACCTATAGTCTCAGCCCCACCCAGAGCATGCCGGGTATCGTAGCACAGCTAACCCACGGCAAGGTCACTACGCACCTGATTACTATTCTGCCCGGCCAACGGCTAGACCAAATCGAGCAGGCGCTTATAAACGATGGCTTTAGTAAAGCGGACGTGGAAGCCGCTCTGCAGCCGTCGCTGTACGAAGGTAGTGCGGCGCTGGTTGACAAACCCAAGGGTAACAATTTAGAGGGTTATTTGTACCCTGATTCGTTTCAACGTACCGATACCACCAAGGTGTCGGCTATTATTCAAGAATCAATTGCCGAAATGCAGAACCACTTAACGCCCGATGTCCGTGCGGCGTTCGCCAAAGAGGGCTTAAGCACCTATCAGGGCATTATCTTGGCTTCAATCATTGAAAAAGAGGTTTCCAGACCGGCAGATCGAGCGCAGGCTGCGCAAGTGTTTCTAAAACGAATTAGTATAGGCATGACTCTGGGAAGTGACGTAACGGCCATATATGGCTCTCGCTTAGCGGGCCAAGGAATTTCAGTTAGCTACGATACGCCGTACAATACGCGTATTCACACTGGCTTGCCACCAACGCCGATCAGCAACGTTGATAACAATGCCCTGCAAGCGGTAGCGCACCCGGCCAATACCGATTGGCTGTTCTTTGTGGCGGGCGATGATGGCACGACGTACTTTTCAAGTACGCTGGCCCAACACGAGGCTTACGCGCAGCAGTATTGCCACAAATTGTGTGGTAGATAACAGGGGTTAGTGTTTGTTTTAGGGTTGCTTGTAGCACGGTAAATTGATACTATTGGCGTGTAACTTATGCTCTAATACAGTTGGAGTGTTAGTTATGTTTTTACCAATGTTTAGCTAGTAGCTACACACCGGAGTCTCACATTAGTACCATTCCTTCCGGGCCAATTTCGGCTCGTATGATAAATCAGAAGCGGTTGCAGTTAGGTAACCGTTTTCAAAAGTCTCTCCGTCAGAGGTCGCTCCGTAAGCGGCTGATTCGTTACGGGCTTATTATTACCAATGTCGCGGTACTGGGCGCAGTAGTGGCATTTGTGGTTGGTGGTTCGCATGGCAACCACTCTACGGCGTCACGGGCTGTTTCTGCCAGTAGCGATACCGCCACAAATCCCATCGATGGCCTGACTTCCTACGATATTGCCGCCAACGTTGCTCATATGGTTAGCCTGCCGGAGGTAAAGGCCATAGACAGCCAGGCGCAAAGCGCCAAATCAACGCTGGCAGTGAGCGCCAGCGATACTAACGTTGC
>Ga0105242_10003166_pt1 | contig 12851 bp, 11 predicted proteins | sample KBSM24metaG_FD_81521 | JGI IMG/M metagenome (GOLD analysis project Ga0105242, IMG submission 81521) | Miscanthus rhizosphere microbial communities from Kellogg Biological Station, Michigan, USA - KBS M2-4 metaG | ecosystem: Host-associated > Plants > Roots > Rhizosphere > Soil | place...
ACAGCCGCTCCGAAGAAGAAGGCGGTACGGCCACGGCAACAACCGCGACGACGACGACGGTCGCGAAGACGCCGGCGAAAAAGCCGGCGCCGAAAACCAAGAAGCATTGAACTACGACGCGTTCGTCGAGCGTGACGTCGCCGGCATTCGTTCCACGATCGCGGACTTTCGCCGCGACCACTCCTCCGACGATCTCTTTCTCGCGGTGGCACGCTTCGCCGTCTTGGCGTACGCGCCGTCGCTGCACGCGAAGCACGCGCTGATCGCCTGCCTGTCGGCGTACGACGTCCGCGAGAAGGTCGGCGACCGGTGGGACGAATTGCTGGCCGAGTGCGCGATCTACGCCGCGCAAAGCCGCCAGCCGTGGAGCGAGCCGCCGATCCTCGACTCTTCTTCGGATGATTTCCCGTCGCGCGATGAGCTCGAGCGCGACGCCGGCGACGACGCGCTCCTGATGATCGATACCGCGTACGCGCTGATCCCGATCCTCGGCGAGAAGGGGAAGGACGTGTTGCTGCGCATGCCGATGCTGGAGATGTCGTCCGGCCCGCAAACGCGCTCGCCCGAGGGGCCGCTCGAGACGCTGATCGATCGCGTGATCGCGTCCCGCGGCTCGATCGAAAGCGTGCAGTCGTTTCTCGTGCAAAACAAAGGCACCGCTCCCGCCCCCGTCTGCCCGCCGGCCTATCCTCTCGCCCGCGATTACGCGCACACCCTCCTCGCACACGCGCACGCGCCAACCTATCGCCGCGATGAATTTCTGGCCGCCGTGAAGCACAATCTCGCGCATGGCGAAGATTTCTCCGAGTGGAGCTTTGCGTAGAATCAGATCGCAGATGGCAGAAGGCAGACGGCAGACCCGCCCGCGCTTTCGCTTCGGCCATCTGCCATCCGCCGTCTGCCTTCTGATTCTCACCGGTTGCGCAACCGCGCCGCGCATCCAACTTCCCGACGATCCCACGCTCTGGTTCGTGCTCGTCGAAGACGACAACGGGCGCGTGCTGGCATCGGTCAACGCCGGCGAGCGGATGGTTCCGGCGTCGAACCGAAAGCTCTTCGCGTCCGCGACGATCGCGAACTGCCTCGGGCTCGACACGCGGCTGCACACCGAGATCTGGCGCGACGGCGACGACCTCGTGATCGTCGGCGACGGCGATCCGTCGCTCGGCTCGTGGCGCTACGAGCGGACGGAGGACTTCAATCACGTCGCCGATCTCCTCGTGCAGCGCGGCGTCACGCGCGTGCGCGACGTGATCGCCGACGTCTCCCGCTTCGACCGCGTCACGATTCCGGGAAGCTGGAAGTACGGGAACCTCGGCAGCGACTACTCCGCGCCGGTCGACGCGATCACGTGGGGCGAGAGCGAGATCCCCACTGACCGCGCCGTGCCCGACCCGGGGCTGCACGCCGCGAATGCGATGCGCGACGCGCTGTTCTCGCGCGGCATCGTGATCAGCGGCACGACGCGGGTTGTCACTGTGGGCACCCACATCACGGAGAAGATCGCCGACCTGCCGTCGCCGTTCGTCGCGCAGCTGCTGGCGACGGTGCTGAAGAACAGCCACAACCTCTACGCGGAGATGCTCTTCAAGCGCTCGTCGAACGGGACGTACGACGAGTCATTCGCGCTCGAGCGCGCGTTCGCGACGGCCGAGGCGGGCGTGGCGGCGAATGATTTCAACTTCGCGGACGGATCGGGCCTCTCGCCCGACGACCTCGTGACGCCGCGCGCGATCGTGAAGATGCTGCGCTGGATGAACGACCCCGTGCGCCGCGGCTTCTGGTGGTCAACGCTCGCGCAACCGGCGAACGAAGGCACGCTTCGCCGGCGCCTGGTCACGCTCGATCATCGCCTTCGCGGCAAGACCGGCACGATCAACGGGGTGAACGCGCTCAGCGGAATCATCGCCATGCCGGATGGCCGCTACCGCTATTTTTCGATCGCGGTGAATCACAACGTCGGAGAGGACGCGGTGAAGATCATCGACTCGCTGGTGGAACAGATCGCCGGAACGGCTCTCCAAAAAAAGTAAGCGCCTCGACATCGCCGTCGCGTGAGAGCGAAAACAGGACCTCTTCATCGACTTCGTCGAAGTCCGACTCCGCGGAGAACACGTCGTAGTGAAAGTGGGTGAGGGGGATGGTGAGGCGGTTCCACTGCAGGACGAGCGCGCCGTTCACGAGCGTGATCTTCACGTCGCCGTACGCGGGATTCGAGTACGTGCCGGCGTAGGCATCGAGCGCGCGCGAGGGATGCGTGCCGGGTTTACGTTTGGCCTTCCGCTCTTCCTTCTCCCGCGCTTCCTTCTCGTCCGCCTTGCGATCGATCATCAGGTAGTAGGCGTTCCAGTCGCGCGGCGGCTTGCCGCTGAGCATGTCGGCGAGAGCGTTGCGGATGGAGACGAGGGCCATGCCGCGCCCGAGGTTCGAGAGGACGACGAAGCCGGCATTGCGCTTCGGGAGGAGGTCGACGTGCGCGCGGAAGCCGTTCAGCGCGCCGGAGTGCGAGACCAGCAGCTCGCCGCGGTAGTCCTGCACGTTCCATCCGAGGGCGTAGGAGAGGACGTTCGTCTCCGGATGCGTGTCGCGGGTTAGGTTCTCCATGCGGATGGTGGTGTGAGGGGTCTTCGTCTCGACGAGCATCTCCTCCGAGACGAGCTGCGCGCCGTCGAAGACGCCGTTGGCGAGCTGGAAGCGCAGCCAGTTGCCCATGTCGCGGGCGCTCGATTTCACCGCGCCGCCGGCGCCGATCGTCGTGGTGTCGCCGGGACGCTGCGGGGTGATGCGATTCGTTTTCCAGTCGTAGTGATAGCCGGTCGCGTGATCGGCCGCGTTCCAATCCGCGTCCGACGTGACGGTGCGCGTCATCGACAGCGGCTTGAAGATGCGCGCGCGCACGAAGTCGTCCCACGACATCCCCGACGCGTGCGCGACGACTTCGCCGGCGGTGATGAACATGATGTTCTGATACTGGTACGCGCTGCGGAACGGCTTCGACAGCGCGACGCTGCCCATGCTGCGGATCACCTGCTCGCGCGTGAGCGGCGTGTAATCCCACAACTCGTCGTGCCGCGAGAGGCCGGTGCGATGCGAGACGATGTCGCGGATTGTGACCTGCTGGTCGGCGCAGGGATCGGCGAGCCGGAAGTATTCGAGATGCTTCCGCACCGGATCATCGAAGGAGAGCTTCCCGTCGTCGGCGAGCATTGCCAGCGCGGTGGTGGTGAATGCTTTCGAAGTCGAGGCGAGCTGGAACAGCGTGTCGACCGTGACCGGCTCGTTCGTCGCGAGGTCTTTGACGCCGTACGACGCGACATAGACGACGCGATCGTTCTTCACGATCGCTACCGCCGCCCCCGGAATCTGCCACGCCTTCATCGTCGCCGTCATCACCCGGTCGACCATTTTTTTCGTGTCGACCGTGTTGTTCTGCGCGAACGCGGACAGGGATAGAGCGAGGGTGAGGCATGCGAGAAGCGGACGCATGGGGAGATTGTAGGTTGCTGAGTTGCTGGGTTGCTAGGTTGCTGAGCGCATTTAGCAACCCAGCAACTCAGCAACCCAGGAACCGCTACGTCACTCCAAGAATCATCTTCCTCGTCGACGGCGCCCTCTTGATATCCGGCACCGTCAGCGGACGGATCTTCGCGATCTGTTCGACTACGTGCTGGGCGGACATCATGGCGCCCTCCTGCCAGCCGGGGAGCGTGGAGACCTGGTCGCCGACGATGTGGAAGTGGCGGTCGGGGGCGAGGAGGGTTTCGTACGCGTCGGCGTCACCGGCCGACTCTTCCTTCCAGTTCGCCCAGCCGCCGCGCTGATACGGGACGTTCTTCCAGGCGATCGACATCCCTTTCTCTTCCGGAATGATCGCCCGGTCGTTGAACTCCGGATGCAGCCGCGCGGCCTGTTCGCGCGCCTGATGCAGGCGCTCGCTCAGCGTCAGCCTTCCGAAGTCGTCGGCGTGCGGCGGATAGTTGTACGCGCCGGTCAGCGTTCCCTTCGGCTCGAAGTATTGATACGACGGATACCAGATCTGCGTGATCGGCTCCTCGATGTAGCTGATGCCGCCGTAGATCTGATTCTTGTCGTTCTCCCAGAACCGCGCGTTCGCCTGCCAGCCGACCTTGCACGTCGCGTCGAACCGGGCCGCGTCGATCGCCTTTCGATATGAGTCCGAGAAATTCACGTTCGCGCTCGCGGCGATGTCCTGCAGGATCGGCAGGGGGATGTTGCTGATGCAGTAGTCGGCGCGCAGCACCGCTTTCTGTCCGTTGTACTGATTCAGATACTCGACTTCGACCGCGTCGTCGAACAACTTCAGCCCCGTCACTTCGCTGCGATACGCGATCAGCGTTCCGACCTGGCGGAGGAAGCCCTGGACGATCTGGTCCATGCCGCCCACCGGCTGAAAGAGCGTCGGCTGCCACTCGAACTCGAGCGGCTGATAGAACGAACCGAACGTGCCGCCCCAGAACTGCGAGCGCAGGAGCGTGCGCAATGGGACGGGTTGCGGCGCGGTGCAGGTGTCGTAGATGTCGAGCTGCGCGCAACCGGCGCGCGTCGAGCCGCAGTACTTGAACGAAAGCGGATCGTCGCACGTTTCCTTTTCGGGAAGCACGCACGTCGAGCCGGTGGCATTGAGATCGCCGAACGTGACGAGAAGCTCGAGCAGCCACGCGCGCTCCTGCGCGGTCAGCTCCTTGTTCAGCGAGCCTTTGCAGACCTGCTTCGCGAGCAGCTCGGCGATGTAGCCCTGCGCGTCGGTCTGCAGCTGCCGGCGCAGGATCGCCGTGCCCGCGAACGCGTCCTTGCGCTCCCAAAGGTTCGCGGTCGTGGTCATGTTGTAGATCTCGAGCGGGACGCCGAGGATGTCGCAGTAGTAGAGGACGCGGCGGTGGTGGAACGGAAGGCGTCCCGGGCCCATGTTGAGGTAGAGCCCTTCGTCGAAGTCGCACGTCTGATGCGTCACGCCGTGCTCCTTGCTCTGTTCGGTCACGACGGTGCCGCGCCGCGCGGTGAGGCTGCGTCCTCCCGCGCGCTGCTGCGGCTCGAGGATCAGCACTTCGTAGCCGGCCTTGCGTAGCTCGTAGGCCGCCGTCAGTCCGCCGATGCCGGCGCCGAGGATCAGCACGCGTTTTCCGGCTCCCGATCCGGACGGCAGGCGGGGCGGGCCTTCCCACGCCTCCATCTTCATCCAGCCCATCGCGGTCATCACTTCATGGACGGCGACCGAGCCGCCGAGCATGCCTACCATTTCGAGAAACTGCCTTCTCGTCCAGGACATAGACGCTCCTTTCCGCGGTCAGTAATCGGCTTGTGGAGGAATTACTGAAGAGTGTAGGGGCGGCTCGCGCGCCGCGTCAACGACTCGCGGAGGAAGAAGAAAAGCGCGCCCGCGGCGATCACGTAGAGCGCGGCGATGCGCAGGTGTTTCTCCGGCGAGACGACGACGTAGCCCCACAGCCCGAGGGCGACGATCGCCGGCAGCGGGTAGAGCCACATGCGGAACGGGCGGGGGCGATCGGGCTGGCGCACGCGGAGCGCGATCGCGCCGATGATCTGGGCCATGAACGGGATGATCGCGCGGATCGAGAGGATGCCGGCGATGATGTGGCGCAGCGGCAGCCAGACGAACAGCGCGGTCACGATCCCCAGGAAGATCACCGAAACGAACGGATACGCCTGGGTCGCATGCAGCTTCGCGAAGATGCCGAAGAAGTTGTTGTCGCGCGCGGCGGCGAAGAGGATCCGCGAGTAGCCGAGCATCACCGAGAAGATCGACGCGAACGCCGTCCAGAGAATCATCACCGACACCCACCGCGCGGCGTTCGGCCCGATGAGCGTGCGGATGTATTCGGCGACGACCGAGGTCGAGGTCGTGGCCACGTCGTACGGCAGCACGGAGATGATGCAGGCCTGCATCACCACGTAGATCACGGCGATGGCCAGGATCGAGATCACGATCACCCGCGGAATCGTCTTCTCCGGCTCCTTCACTTCATCGCCGAGGTAGGCGATGTTGTAGTAGCCGAGATAGTCGTAGACCGCGAAGATCATCGCCGCGCCGAGTCCCGCGTAGCCGGTCAGGCCGTCGTGCCGCGGCGCTTTCCAGAACGCGAACGCCTCGAGCTTCAGATGCGGAAGGCCCGCGGCGATGATCACGGCGAGCGTGGCCAGGACGCCGATCCAGAGGATGACCGAGAAGCGGCCGATGGCGTCGATGCGGCGGAGCAGGAGAAGGACGATCAGGATGCAGACCACGGTCGCGGTGAGGGGAATGCTGCGGCCCGTGGCGGGAAGAACCGGCTGCAGGTATTGCGCGAATCCGATGCAGCCCGAGGCCAGCGAGAGCGGCGCGCTGATGAGGATCTGAAAGAGGAAGAGGAACGAGATCAGACGTCCGGCGCCGCCGAACGACTCGCGCAGAAAAACGTACGAGCCGCCCGCGTGGGGCATCTCCGCCGCGAGCTCCGCGGTCACGATGCCGTCGCAGATCGCCAGCAGCGCCGCGAGGAGCCATGCGGCCATGCAGCGCGCGCCGCCCATCGTCGCGAGAATGTACGGAATCGTAATGAACGGCCCGATCCCGACCATGTCTATCATGTTCAGCGCGACCCCGCGCCAGAGACCGATCTCGCGTTTGAGCGTCGTCATATAGGAGTGCGGCGGCAGAGCCGCCGCTCTGGTTCAGCGAAGCGCAGTTTCGCGGCGTTATACCAGAGCGGCGGCTCCCGCCGCCGCACTCCTACATCCCGCGCACGATCTGGTTGATCGCGGCCACGACCTTCAGCGAGCGCGTCGAGCGTCCGACCGTCACTTCCGAAAGGCCGTTCGACATCAGCGCCTTCTGGCCGTGCTTCTGCCACCAGCGGCCGACGAACACGATCTGGCCGATCTTGCCGATCACCAGCTCGCCGGTCGAGGCGCGGCCGCGCGGGCGGAGCTCGACGACGAGCAGGTCGCCGTCCTCGATGTTCTGATCGCGCATGCTGTCGCCGCGCGCGCGGAAGACGATCTCGCCGTCTTCGACGACCGAGCGCGGAAGCGCGATCTTCTCGCTCTTCGACTCATCGACGGCCTGGCCCTGGCGGAGCTCTCCGGCGGTTTGCACCTCGAGCCAGTCGGGGCGTTCGCGGAGCACGTCGCCGCTCGAGGCGGTGGGGAGCTCGAGGCGGCGCACCGGCATGCGCGGGAAGTTGATCTCGAGAGAGCCGGCGATCGACTCGGCGCCGAGGATGCCTTCGGCGCGGGCGAGGATCGCCTGGGCGCGCTCCGCTTCGACGCGCGCCTCGCGGATCGTGTCGGTGAGGAGAGGCACGTTGAGGGCCGAGCGTTCCTTCTCGCCGCGGCGGAGCGAGACGTCGCCGAGCGGGATCTCGGTCAGCTCCAGGACGACGGCGACGCGCTGCAGGATGCTGACCGAGACATTCGCTCCCTTCTCGAGCGCGGCGAGGTGGCGGCGGCTCACGCCGGCCATCTTGGCGAGCCTCGCCTGAGTGAAACCTTTCTTCAGCCGGGCTTCTCGAACACTCTGTCCAAGCATAGAAGGAACTTTTAGGTTACTAAGCGAATGAGAAATACGCAACACATTGCCGTCCAACTGGGTACGGATCAGGGGGATGCGAGAGTCCGGATGCTCGAGCGGCACTCCGTTTCCGTCCACGTCTTCCATGACATACACGACACTCTCGCACACGGAGTGACGCTAAGACGCTTTTCCACCCCTTGTGGGAACACAGGTGACGCAGAAACGTGTCAGGAGCGGATGCGAGTCAGGAACGCCGCAAGTAACGACGGCCGTACTGTTTGCGAAGTATTCTGCTCCGTCAGGCCCGAATTGCCGACGTGCGGATTGACATCTATACTGCTCTCGCTTAAGATGCAAGATACTGCACATGGCGACGCGTCTCGAGCGATTTCTGAAGAGCAGGGGGATCAAACCGGCGCATCTCGCGCGGGAGTCTGGGTACAGCCGCCAGCATCTGTTGCGGATTCGGATGGGACGGATGGACCCGACGCGTAAGTGCATTGCGGCCATCGCCGCAGCGTGCCGCAGGCTCTCGGGCGAGAACGTCCGCGCGTCCGATCTCTTCGATCTGGGGGAGGAGCAATAGCAGACATTGCAGCCGATCAAGCATAGCCCCGAGCCCGACACGTTCAAAACCCGGCGCGTGGCGGTGGTCGACGGCGACCGCGAGGCTGGGGAAATGCTGCACATGTTCTTCCGCCTGATGGAGCTGGAGTGCTCTCTGCTGGACCCGTTTTCCGACGTCGTTGCCACCGTCCGTAGACTCGACCCCGACGTCGTGATCCTCGATCTCGATCTCCCCGATCTACGCTCGCTGGATCTCGCCCGCGAAATCCGCTCGCCGATCATCTTCGTCACCGACGACGATCCCGCCCTCACCGGCGTCGATCGCCCCGTCATCCGCAAGCCCCGCGACCGCTTCGAGGAGCTGTTGCGGTTGATGGAGATGGTGTTGGCGTTGGAGAGGTGAGAGGACGGTTGCGCGGTTGCGCGGTTCGACGGTTACCCGGTTTCCCGGTTTCCTGGTTTCCCGGTCTCCCGGTCTGTGCTCATGGCTGGGCAACCGGGCAACCGGGCAACTGGGCAACCGGGCAACTGGGCAACCGGATCAATCACCGCGCAACTGCGCAACCGCGTAACCGCGCAACCGCGATGCTACGATTCCGCGCGCAATGAAACGCCTCCTCTGCATCGCCATCCTCGCCACCGCTTGTGCAACCGCTCCGAAGCAGCCGCCCGTCGTTCAGCTTCCGCCGCCCAAACCGCTGCTCGGGCTGCACGGCTTCGATCTCTCGACCATCGACCGCTCCGTCAGTCCGTGCGACGACTTCTATCAATACGCGGTCGGCGGATGGCAGAAGGCGCATCCGCTGCCGGCGACGTACGCGCGCTTCGGCCGCTTCGAGGAAGTCGCGGAGCGCAATCGCGACACGCTGCGCGCGATTCTCGAGGCGTCCGCGAAAGAAGCCAATCCGGAGCGCGGCAGCAACACGCAGAAGGTCGGCGACTTCTGGGCCGCGTGCATGAACGAAAACGCGATCGAGCTGCAGGGCGCCGCACCGATCAAGCCGGATCTCGACCGCATCGAGGCGATCCGCGACCGGCGTGAGATCGCCGCCGAGATTCACCGGCAGCTGCAGCGCGGACTCTCGCCGCTCTTCCGCTTCTCCGCACAGAACGATTTCAAGAACAGCCAGATGATGGTCGCCGCCGTGTCGCAGGGCGGCCTGGGACTTCCGGACCGCGACTACTACCTGCGCGACGACGAGAAGTTCGCGACCACGCGCAGGCAATACGTCGAGCACATCACGAGGATGTTCGAGCTCGCCGGCAGCGATCACGCGAAGGCGGCCGCCGATGCGGAGCGCGTGCTCGCCCTCGAGCTGCACCTCGCGCGGGCCTCGATGCCGCGCGTCGAGATGCGCAAGCCGGAGAACATCTACCACATCACTCCCGTCGCGGAACTGCAGTCCATCGCACCGCGGCTCGACTGGACATCGTTCTTCAATTCCATCGGCCTCGCCGATCTCCGCTCCCTCAACGTCGCCCAGCCGGAGTTCTTCAAGGAGGCGAACCGGCTCCTCGAGCAGGCGCCGCTCGAGTCGTGGAAGGCATACCTGCGCTGGAACCTGATCGACTCCGCCGCGCCGCTGCTCTCGACGCCGTTCGTGAACGAGGACTTCGCGTTCCGCGGCCAGATCCTCTCCGGTCAGAAAGAGATTCAGCCGCGCTGGCAGCGCTGCGTGCGCTCGGCCGACATGACTATCGGCGAGATCCTCGGGCAGGAGTACGTGAAGCGCGCGTTCACGCCCGAGGCCAAGCAGAAGATGAATGAGCTGATCGACAACCTCGTCGCCGCGTTGCGCGAGGACATCCCGAAGCTCACCTGGATGGGGGAGGAGACGAAGCAGGCCGCGCTGGCGAAGCTCGAGGCCTTCCGCCGCCGCATCGGATATCCCGACAAGTGGATCGATTACTCGTCGGTGAACATCGGGCGCGACTCATACGCCGCGAACGTGGTTGCCGCACAGGCCTTCCGTGTCCGCCGCGCCGCGGGCCGCGTCGGAAAGCCCGATGACCCGAACGAGTGGGGATTCTTCACGCCGGCGACCGTGAACGCGGGCTACAGTCCGACGCGCAACGACATCACGTTCCCTGCGGGCATCCTCCAGCCGCCGTTCTACGATCCGAACGCGGACGAGGCCTACAACTACGGCGGCATCGGCACGGTTATCGGACACGAGATGACCCATGGCTTCGACGATCAGGGCTCGAAGTTCGACGCCGCGGGCAATCTGCGCAACTGGTGGTCGGAGCAGGACCTGAAAAACTTCCAGGCGCGCGCGGAGTGCATCGCCCAGCAGTACGGCGAGTTCGTGGTCGAGGACAACCTGAAGCTGCAGGGGAATCTCGTCACCGGGGAGGCGATCGCGGATCTCGGCGGCGCGACGCTCGCGCTGCGCGCGTATCAGAAATCGCTCGTCGGAAAAGATCGCCGCGTCCTCGACGGCTTCACGCCCGAGCAGCGCTTCTTCCTCGGATTCGCGCAGGTGTGGGGCCAGAACATGTCCGTGGAGGAGGGGAGGCGCCGCGCACTGACCGATGCCCACGCGCCCGGCCCCGCGCGCGTGAACCTCACCGTGCAAAACATGCCGCAGTTTCAGGACGCGTGGAACTGTCCATCCGCCACGCGCATGACGCGCGACGCGGCCAAGCGCTGCGGTATTTGGTGATCTAGGAGTGCGGTGGCGAAGCCACCGCTCTTAGAGCGGCGGCCATGCCGCCGCACTCCTAGATGCTACGAATGTAACCCTCGGCCGCCATCCGCTTCCCCGAGGCCGTGTAATCGCCGAGGTCCGCGACGCCGGACGCATCGACCCAGGTCGTGTAGAAATTGAAAAGCGCGCAGACGGTAATCGCGTCGTAGATCGCCTCATCGCTCCAGCCCGCGGCGCGGACGGCGTCGACGTCGGCGGGGGTGATGTCCCACGCATTGCGCGCCGCTTTCTCGATGAGCAGGAGCAGCTCCGCGAATTTCGCGTCGATCGGCGCGCTGCGATAGTCGTCGAGCACGGAGTCGACCATCTTCCGGTCCCCGAGGAGCTCCGCCGCGACCGCGGCGTGAGAGCCGGTTCAAAAAACGCAGTTGCGCTGGCGCGACGTGAACGCGGCGATCAGCTCGCGCTGGCCGGGCGAGAGCGGCGACGGTCCGCGCATCACTTCCTGCGTGAACATCGCCAGGAACTTCGTCCGCTCGGGCTTGAAGTTGAAGAGATGGAGAATCTGCGGCACCGCAATGCCGGCCGCTTCCATCGCCTCCGCCGCGATGCCCCAAGGACTCTGCGGATGATGGTGCTGCACGTCGGTGAGATGCATCCGTAGATGATAATGCGCGGCGCATGATGCGGTATCCCCTCGAGCCCGACGCGGACGAAATGCGGCGTCTCGTCGACGAAGCGATGAAACACATCATCGCCCACGTCGAGTCGCTGCCTGCGCAGCCGGCGATGAACGTCGAAGGCGCGACCGAATACGCTCGCTCTTTAATCGAGCCGCTGCCGCGGCGCGGCGAAGCGTACGAGACGCTCCTCGATTTCCTGTTCAAGGATGCGATCCCGCGTTCGTTCACAGCCGCGGGGCCGGGATATCTCGCGTACGTTCCGGGCGGCGGTCTCTTTCATTCCGCGATCGCAGACCTGATCGCAGACGCGGTGAACCGCTACATCGGCGTCTGCGCGGCGGCGCCGGCACTCGTGCAGCTCGAGGCGAACGTCGTGCGCTGGTTCTGCGAGATCGTTGGATATCCGCGCGGAGCGGGCGGCGTGCTCACCAGCGGCGGCTCGCTCGCGAACTTCACCGGCATCGTCACCGCGCGCAAGGCCCTGCTGCCGGACGATTTCCTGCGCGGGACACTGTATTGCTCCAATCAGATCCATCATTCATTTCAGAAGGCCGCGAACCTGGCCGGGTTTCCGTACGCGAACATCCGCGAGCTTCCGGTCGACGAGACGTTCCGCATCCGCATCGACGCGCTCGAGGACGCGATCGCGCGCGATCGCCGCGACGGCTGGACGCCGTTTCTCATCGCCGGCAGCGCCGGGACAACCGGCACCGGCGCGGTCGACGATCTCGAGGCGCTGGCGCGCGTCGCCCGCGCGAACGCGATGTGGTTTCACATCGACGGCGCGTACGGCGCGTTGTTCATGCTCACCGAGCGCGGCCGCGCCGTGCTGCGCGGCATCGAGCAGGCCGACTCGATGATTCTCGACCCGCACAAAACGCTGTTCCTCCCGTTCGGCACCGGCGCCGTGCTCGTGAAGGACGCGCATGCGCTGCGCCGCGCGCATTCGGTGTACGCCGACTACCTGCCGGCGATGCAGGACGAGGACGAGCTGGTCGACTTCTGCGAAGTCTCGCCCGAGCTCTCGCGCGACTTCCGGGGCCTGCGGGTCTGGCTGCCGCTGAAGATGTTCGGGATCGAGCCGTTCCGCGAGCAGCTCGACGAGAAGCTCGATCTGATTCAGTTCGCCGTCGAGGAGCTGCGGAAGATCGAAGGCATCGAGATCATCGCCGAGCCGCAACTGACGATCACCGCGTTCCGTCTTCGTGGCGACGACACGCTCACGCGCGAGCTGCTCAAGCGCATCACCGCGCGCAAGCGGGTCATGCTCACGCCGACGACACTGCCGGACGGCCGCTTCGTCATCCGCATCGCCATCGTCTCGCACCGCACGCACCGCGACCGCGTGGAGATGATGCTCGACGACGTCCGCGACGCGGTCCGCGAGCTCTCATGAAGCGCCTCATCGTCCTTGCCGCC
>Ga0105242_10003170_pt1 | contig 12844 bp, 11 predicted proteins | sample KBSM24metaG_FD_81521 | JGI IMG/M metagenome (GOLD analysis project Ga0105242, IMG submission 81521) | Miscanthus rhizosphere microbial communities from Kellogg Biological Station, Michigan, USA - KBS M2-4 metaG | ecosystem: Host-associated > Plants > Roots > Rhizosphere > Soil | place...
AGGAGGAGCGCCGGCTCTTCCGGGTGGGCGGGACGGTGGTGCGCGAGGGTCAGACCATCACGCTGAATGGCGCCACGGGCGACGTGGTACGGGGCGCGCTGCCGCTCATCGATCCCACGCTCTCCGCCGAGTTCAAGGAGCTGCTGGCCTGGGCGCGCGAGCTCGCCACCACCCGGGTGCGGGCCAATGCCGACACGCCGGAGGACGCGCTGAAGTCCCGCGAGTTCGCGGCCGAGGGCATCGGGCTCGTCCGCACCGAGCACATGTTCTTCGCGGAGGATCGCATCCCCATCGTCCGCGAGATGATCATGGCCGGGGACGCCCAGACCCGCCAGAAGGCGGTGGACCGGCTTCTGCCCTTTCAGCGGGAAGACTTCGTGGGGATCTTCACCGCGATGAAGGGCCTGCCGGTGACGATCCGGCTCCTGGATCCGCCGCTCCACGAGTTCCTGCCCAAGTACAAGGACGTGCTCGAGGAGTACACGCGCCTGGACGCCCGTGGGATCAATCCGGCCCGGCATCAGGAGCTGGGCGAGATCAAGGCGCGGCTGGAGGCGCTTCAGGAAAGCAATCCCATGCTCGGGCACCGCGGCTGCCGGCTCGGCATCACCTTTCCCGAGATCTACGACATGCAGGTCCGGGCCATCATCGAGGCCGCCTGCGCGGTGGCCCGGCTCGGGGTGGGGGTGGAGCCGGAGATCATGATCCCGCTGACGGGGACGGTGGCGGAGATGCGCCTCACCGCCGACATGACCCGGCGCGTGGCGGAGGTGGTCCAGAGCGAGGCCGGCGTGCGCGTGCCCTACACGGTGGGGACCATGATCGAGGTGCCCCGCGCCGCGCTGGTGGCGGGCAAGCTCGCCGAATACGCGGAGTTCTTCTCCTTCGGGACGAACGACCTCACCCAGATGACGTTCGGCTATAGCCGCGACGACATCGGCAAGTTCCTGCCCTTTTACCTGGAGAAGAAGCTGCTCCCCGCCGACCCCTTCGCGGTGCTGGACCAGGAAGGTGTGGGCGAGATGATCACGATCGGGATCGAGCGCGGGCGCGCGACGCGGCCGGGGCTCAAGGTAGGAATCTGCGGCGAGCACGGGGGCGACCCCTCCTCGGTGGAATTCTGCCACCGGGTGGGAATGACCTATGTGTCGTGCTCGCCCTACTCGGTGCCGGTGGCGTGGGTGGCCGCCGCCCAGGCGCAGATCGCGGATCCCCGTCACGCGCCCAAGGCGCGAAGCAACGACCGAAGAAGGGAGACCAAGCGGTGAAGATGTCAGGAGCGCGGATCTTGCTGGAGTCACTGAAGAAGGAAGGCGTGGACATCATCTTCGGCCTGCCCGGCGGCGCGGTGCTGCCGATCTACGATGTCCTGTACGACTTCGAGGGCATTCGCCACATCCTGGTTCGCCAGGAGGCGGCGGCCGGCCATGCGGCGGAGGGATATTCCCGCACCACCGGTCGGGTCGGTGTCTGCCTGGTGACCTCCGGGCCCGCCGCCACCAACCTGGTGACCGCGCTCCAGGACGCCCTCATGGATTCGATCCCCCTGGTGGCCTTCACCGGGCAGGTGCCCACGCATCTCATCGGGAACGACGCCTTCCAGGAAGCCGACAATGTCGGGATCACCCGCTCCGCCACCAAGCACAACTTCCTGGTGAAGGACGGCGATGATCTCGCCGGCACCATCAAGGAAGCGTTCTTCCTCGCCCGGAGCGGCCGGCCGGGGCCCGTACACGTGGACCTGCCCAAGGACATCCTGGTCAAGGAGTGGGACTTCTCCTATCCGGATACCGTCCACCTCCGCTCGTACAACCCCACCTACGACGGCCACCCCGGCCAGATCAAGAAGGCGGCGCGCTCGCTGATCCGCGCCAAGCGGCCGGTGCTCTATGTGGGGGGCGGCGCCATCTCCGCCGACGCGTCTCCGGAGCTGCTCGAGCTGGCGGAGCTGGCCCAGATTCCCCTCACGCAGACCCTCATGGGGCTGGGCGCCTTTCCCATGGCGCATCCCCTGTCGCTGGACATGCTGGGAATGCACGGGACGTATTACGCCAACATGGCCGTTCACCACTCCGACGTCCTCATGTCGGTGGGGGCGCGCTTCGACGACCGCGTCACCGGCCGGGTGGACGCCTTCGCGCCGAACGCCGAGATCATCCACGTCGACATCGACCCCTCGTCGATCTCGAAGAACATCCCGGTGGCCATCCCCATCGTGGGCGACTGCAAGCGCGTGCTGGCCAAGCTGCTGGAGGCGGTGCGCGAGGAGCTCAAGTCCTATCCGGCGGGCGTGATGAAGGAGACGCGGCGCCAGTGGGCGGCGCAGATCGCGGAGTGGCGGCGCGACCAGCCCCTCCGCTACGAGTGGAGCGACGACGTCATCAAGCCCCAGTTCGTCATCGAGGAGCTCTCGAAGCTCACCGACGGGGAGGCGTTCGTGGTCACCGGGGTGGGGCAGCACCAGATGTGGGCGGCCCAGTACTACCGGTTCAAGCACCCGCGCATGTGGTGCACCTCCGGCGGGCTCGGCACCATGGGCTACGGGCTGCCGACCGCCATGGGCGTGCAGGCCGCGCATCCCGGCAAACAGGTCATCAACATCGACGGCGACGGCTCCTTCCAGATGAACAGCCAGGAGCTCGCCACCTGTCACGAGGAGCGCCTGCCCGTGAAGACCATCATCATCAACAACGGCGGGCACGGCATGGTGCGGCAATGGCAGCGGATCTTCTACAAGGAGCGCTTCAGCGCCATCGATCTCGGGCCCAGCCCCGACTTCGTGAAGCTGGCCGAGGCCTACGGATGCACGGGAATCCGCGCCACCAAGCCCAGCGAGGTGATGCCCGCGCTCGAGAAGATGATCGCCACCCCGGGCCCGGTGCTGGTGGACGTGTGGGTGGACAAGCACGAGTGCGTGTTTCCGATGGTGCCCGCGGGCGGGGCCAACACCGACATGATCGTCGCGCCTCCCAGCCGGGAGGTCCGCGATCGCGCGGCCAAGTCGCAGACGGGGTTCTAGCGTGAGCGGCGACGACCAGCGCAAGCACACCATCGCCGTCCTCGTGGAGAACAAGTTCGGCGTGCTCTCCCGGGTGGCGGGGCTCTTCTCCGCCCGCGGCTACAACATCGAGAGCCTGTCGGTGGGCGAGACGCTCGACCCCACCGTCTCGCGCATGACGCTGGTGGTGCGCGGCGACGCCTTCGTCATCGAGCAGGTGATCAAGCAGCTGCACAAGCTCATCGACGTGATCAAGGTGACCGACCTCAGCGAGGAGGACCACGTGGAGCGGGAGATGCTCCTCCTCAAGGTCAATGCGGAGCCGGGGGCCCGCGCGGAGATCCTCCGCATCGGGGACATCTTCCGGGCCAAGGTGGTGGACGTGACCCCCACCACCTACACGCTGGAGGCCACCGGCGAGGAGGGGAAGATCGAGGCCATGATCGAGCTCCTGCGGCCCTTCGGCATCCAGGAAGTGGTGCGCACGGGGAAGGTGGCCATCGCCCGCAGTCCCAAGAATCGCGTGCGGAAGGTGGAGGAGAAGCTGGGCAAGCGGCCGGGGCCGCCGCGCCCGCAGAGCCAGGATCCGAAGGTCGTCGGTTTCGCGGACTAATCACTTCCAAGGAGACCATCATCATGCCGGCCAAGATCTATTACGACCAGGACGCCGACCTCGGCCTCCTGCGGGGCAAGAAGGTCGCCATCATCGGCTACGGGAGCCAGGGGCACGCGCACGCCCTGAACCTGAAGGATTCCGGCCAGGACGTGGTGATCGGGCTCTACAAGGGCTCGAAGAGCTGGACCCGGGCCGAGAAGGCGGGGCTCAAGGTCATGAGCGTCAACGAGGCCGCCGCCGCCGGCGACATCATCATGATCCTCCTGCCCGACCAGACCCAGCGCCAGGTGTACGAGGAGTCCATCAAGGGGGCGCTCGGCAAGGGCAAGATGCTGATGTTCGCCCACGGCTTCAACATCCACTTCAATCAGGTGGTGCCGTCGCCCGACGTGGACGTCTCCATGATCGCGCCCAAGGCGCCCGGCCACGTGATGCGCGACCTCTTCACCCAGGGACCCGGCGTGCCCGCCCTGGTGGCGGTGTACCAGGACGTGTCGGGCAAGGCCAAGGACCTCGCGCTGGCCTACGGCAAGGGCGTGGGCTGCGCGCGCGCCGGCATCATCGAGACCACCTTCAAGGAGGAGACGGAGACCGACCTCTTCGGCGAGCAGACCACGCTGTGCGGGGGCGTCTCCCACCTCATCAAGAACGCCTTCGAGACCCTGGTGGAGGCGGGCTATCAGCCCGAGGTCGCCTACTTCGAGTGCATGCACGAGATGAAGCTGATCGTGGACCTCTTCTACCAGGGGGGCCTGGCCTACATGCGGTACTCGGTCTCCGACACCGCGGAGTACGGCGACTACACCCGGGGGCCGCGCATCGTGGACGATCGGATCAAGGCGGAGATGAAGAAGATCCTCACCGAGATCCAGTCGGGTCAGTTCGCGCGGGAGTGGATCCTGGAGAACCAGGCCAACCGCGCCGGCTTCCTCGCCATGCGGAAGCGGGATGCCGAGCATCCGATCGAGGAGGTCGGGGCCCGGCTGCGGAAGATGATGTCCTGGATCAAGCCCCCGCGGGAGTAGGGACGGCCGCGGGGGGGCGGTCGCGGTGCGCATACCGGTGGCCGCCGAGGGATTGCCATTCATCTTTCCCCCGGCGGTGGCCGCGTGTATTCTGGCCTGGATGGGATGGCCTGTCGTCGCGGGGATTCTCGCGGCGGTGGCGCTCGCGTTCCTGGCGTTTTTCCGGGATCCCGAGCGGACGGCGCCGGCGCTGCCGGGGGCCGTGCTGGCGCCCGCCGACGGCAAGGTCATGGGCATCGCGGAGGTCGAGGATCGCTGGGTGGGCCGAGCGGTTCGCCTCTCGATCTTCCTCTCGCCCCTCGATGTCCATGTGAACCGCGCCCCGGCGGCGGGCCTCGTGCGGGATGTGGAATACGTGCCCGGGCGCTTCCTCGCCGCGTACAAGCCGGAAGCCTCGGAGCAGAACGAGCGCTGCACGGTGGCACTGGAGGCGGACGTGGCGCGGCTGTCGGTGCGGCAGATCTCGGGCGTTCTCGCCCGGCGCATCGTGTGCCGGGCGCGGCCGGGCGACAAGCTTCAGGCGGGGCAGCGGTACGGGCTGATCCGCTTCGGATCACGGACAGATCTGCTGGTCCCGGCGGGAACGGAGCTGCGGGTCCAGGTGGGAGATCGGGTCCGAGGCGGGGAAACCGTCATGGGGGTGCTGAAGGCATCATGAGACGACGGCATATTCCGGGCGAAGGGGCGCGCGGAGCGCGGAGGCGGCGCTGGCAGGACCTGCGCGAGCAGCGCCGGCGCGGGATCTTTCTCTTGCCGAGCCTGCTCACCACCGGCAATCTCTTCTGCGGCTTCCTGGCCCTCATCCTCACCACCCAGCGCCGGTTCACCGAGGCGGCGGTGGCGGTGCTGGTGGCCATGGTGCTCGACCTGCTCGACGGAAAGGTGGCGCGCCTCACCAAGACCACCAGCCAGTTCGGCGTGGAGTTCGACTCCCTCGCCGACGTGGTCTCGTTCTGCGTGGCCCCCGCCTTCATGCTCTACAACCTGGCGCTGGCGCCCCTCGGCCGCGCCGCCTGGCTCGGGGCCTTCCTCTACGTGATCTGCGGCGCGCTCCGGCTTGCCCGCTTCAACGTGTACACCGGCGTGGTAGACCGCCGCTATTTCGTGGGCCTGCCCACTCCCGCCGCGGCGGGCATGGTGGTGGCGGTGATCCTCCTCTTCGACGGCGAGGAGACGCTCGAGCGCTGGCAGGCGGGCGCCATCGCGGTGGGCACCTACATCGTGGCGCTGCTGATGGTTTCGACCTTCCGCTACTGGAGCTTCAAGGAGATCGACTTCGCGCGGCGGCGCCCGGTGGGGCTGCTCCTCCTCGTGGTGCTCGGGGTGCTCATCGTGGCCACCCATCCGCAATGGTTCCTGCTCGCGCTCTTCTCCGCCTACCTGCTCAGCGGCCCCACGCGTCCTCTGTGGGCGCGCCGTCGCGAGGGCGGCGTGCCGGTGGACAAGGCGCCCCGGGACGCGCACTGACACGCTGAGACGCCGACCCCGAACACCCGGAGAGACGACACACCCATGACGACGCACAAGATCGCGCTGCTGCCCGGTGACGGGATCGGAGCGGAAGTGACTCCAGAGGCCCGCCGGGTGCTCGAGGTGGTGGGCAAGGCCACCGGCACCAGCTTCGAATTCGAGGGGGGCCTGGTGGGCGGCGCCGCCATCGATGCCACCGGGGGCCCGCTGCCCGACGCGTCGCTCCGAATCTGCCAGCAGGCGGACGCCATCCTGTTCGGCTCGGTGGGGGGGCCCAAGTGGGACAATCTCCCCCAGGAGACGCGGCCCGAGCGCGGGCTCCTGCGCATCCGCAAGGAGCTGGACCTCTTCGCCAATCTCCGCCCCGCCAAGTGCTTCCCCATGCTGGTGGATGCCTCGCCGCTCAAGCGCTCGGTGGTGGAGGGGACCGACCTCATGGTGATCCGCGAGCTCACCGGCGGGCTCTACTTCGGCGAGCCCCGCGGTCGCGAGGCGCTGCCGGGCGGCGGCGAGCGCGCAACCAACACGATGAGCTACACCACGAAGGAGATCGAGCGAGTGGTTCGCGCCGCCTTCGACGTGGCGATGAAGCGGAAGAAGCGGCTGGCCTCGGTGGACAAGGCCAATGTCCTCATCGTCTCCCAGCTCTGGCGGGACACGGTGAACCGCGTCGCGAAGGACTATCCCCAGGTGGCGGTCGAGCACGTGCTGGTGGACAACTGCGCCATGGCGCTGGTGCACAAGCCCACCCACTTCGACACCATGGTGACCGAGAACACCTTCGGGGACATCCTGTCCGATGAGGCGGCGATCCTGGCCGGTTCCATGGGCATGCTGCCCTCCGCGAGCCTGGGCGGCAAGGTCGGGCTCTACGAGCCGGTGCACGGGACCGCGCCCGATATCGCCGGCAAGGGCGTCGCCAATCCCATCGCCGCCATCCTGTCCGCGGCGATGCTGCTCCGCTACTCGCTCAACCGGGGCGCGGACGCGGATCGCGTGGAGGCGGCGGTGCTCAAGGTGCTCGAGGCGGGCCACCGCACGGCGGATATCCGGACCGCCGGCGAGCGGACGGTGGGCACGCAGCAAATGGGTGATCTGGTGACACGCGAAGTCGAGAAGTCCTACTAGCGAGAGGGGATCGGACCAGTCATGGCGTCAGGAGTGCGGGTGGCGGTGGTGGGGGCAACGGGGGCGGTGGGGCAGACCACGCTCAAGATCCTCGAGGAGCGGAAGTTCCCCCTGAAGGACCTTCGCCTCTTCGCGTCCGCGCGCTCGGCGGGCAAGACCATGACCTTCGGCGGCGAGACGCTTCGCGTGGAGAAGGTCGGGCCGGAGTCCTTCACGGGCGTCGAGATCGCGCTCTTCTCTGCCGGCTCCGCGCAGTCGAAGGAGCTCGCGCCGCTGGCGGTCAAGGCGGGCGCGGTGGTGGTGGACAAGTCGAGCGCCTTCCGCATGGATGCCGCGGTCCCGCTGGTGGTCCCCGAGATCAACCCGCATGCGTTGAAGGGGCACGCCGGCATCGTGGCCTGTCCCAACTGCACCAGCATCGTCACCGTGATGCCGCTCAAGCCCCTGCACGACGCGGGGACGCTCCGCCGTGTGATCGCCACCAGCTACCAGGCGGTGTCGGGCGCGGGGGTGAATGGGGTGGAGGAGCTCCGCGAGCAGACCCTCGCGTGGGCGCGGGGAGAGGCCATGGTGCCCCGCTACTTCGCCCACCAGATCGCCTTCAACGTCATTCCCCACATCGACAAGTTCGCCGACAACGGCTATACGGGCGAGGAGATGAAGCTGGTCAACGAGGTGCGCAAGATCCTCGAGGCGCCCGACCTGCCGGTGTCCCCGACCACGGTGCGCGTGCCCGTGTTCACCGCGCACTCGGTGGCGGTGAACGCGGAGACGGAGAGGCCGGTGGGGGTGGCGCGCGCGCGGGAAGTCTTCGCCGCCTTCCCGGGGCTCAAGCTCTGGGACGAGCCCGGCGAGCAGCGCTACCCGATGCCGGTGCACGTGGAAGGGCAGGACGAGTGCTTCGTGGGCCGCGTCCGCCAGGATCTCACCGCGCCCAATGCGCTCAATTTCTGGGTGGTGGGAGATCAGCTCCGCAAGGGGGCGGCGCTCAACGGAGTCGAGATCGCGGAGCTGCTGATCCGCTGACCCGCGGGGATCCAGGCACGACGACCTTCCGGCTCACCCTCGCGTACGACGGCACCGGCTTCCACGGCTGGCAGTATCAGCCCGACCAGGTCACCGTGCAGGGGCTCCTGATGGATGCCTGCGCGCGCCTGGTCGGCGGGTCCGCGGCCGCCCCGGCGAAGGTCACCGGCGCCAGCCGCACCGACGCCGGCGTGCATGCCCTCCGCCAGGTGGCGAGCCTGTCGCTCGACGCGGAGCTGGCTCCGGACGCCTTGCGCCGCGCCCTGAACGCGCTCTTGCCGGCGGCGGTGCGCGTCACCGACGCGCGCCCGGCTCCGGCGGGCTTCGACGCCCGGCGCTCGGCGCTGGGCAAGCGGTATCTCTACGTGATCGATCGCGGACGCACCGCCGATCCCTTCCTCCGGCGTCACGCCTGGCATCTCCCGCGCCCCCTCGATGACGGCGCGATGGCAGGGGGTCTGCGCCACGTCCTGGGCAAGCACGACTTCTCCGCGTTCTGCGCGGCGGCCGGGCGAGACCGGTCGCCCACGTGCACGGTGCGCTCGGGGCGGGTGCTGGCCCGGCAGGACCGGCTCGCGGTGCTCATCTCGGCGGACAGCTTTCTCCACCACATGGTCCGGAACATCGTGGGCAGCCTGGTCGAGGTGGGGCGCGGGGCCCGGGCGCCCGGCTGGATGGCGGAGATCCTGGACGGCCGCGACCGGCGGCGATCCGGTCCCACCGCGCCCCCTCAGGGCCTCTTCCTGGTTCGCGTGCTCTACGGGGGCGAGGGCCGATGACGGAGAAGCCGCCGGAGGGATTCCGCCGGCGCAAGCGCGAGGACCATGCTCTGACCCTGATCCGGGAGATCGAGGAGAATCTGGAGGACATCCCGCGAGTGCGGCGGCTCCTTCTCGAGCTGGGCCGCTACTATGATCCCGTGCTGGGCGGGGGGATTGTCGACCCACCGCTTCAGAAGGCCATCGTCGCCGCGCTCGAGACCGGGCGACCCGCCGACGCGCGCGCCCTGATCAAGGCTCGCTATGACGCCTACCTGAAGGACCGTGCCCATCTTGGCAAGGAGGATTCCTAACGCAAAGCGTCACCATCGATAACGCCGATAACCTTGACGCATCGGTGGTCTGACCAATACACTTCCCCTAGCCCAAACTCGAAGTGACTCGCTGGCCGGCGGCGGGCCCACCACACACTCAACGAGGAGCGGCTATGAGCCTTTCGCGTCGGGATTTCTTCAAGTACGCGGGAAGCACCGGGACTGCCGTCGCTGTCGGCGCGGGTACCCTCGACCTTCAGCCGGCGGCCGCCGCCGCGACCTCCCTCCGGATCAAGGAAGCGAAGGTGCACCCGGGAGTCTGTCCCTATTGCGCGGTGGGCTGCATCCAGCTCGTGTATTCGAAGGGCGACAAGATCATCGACATCGAGGGGCATCCCGACACGCCGCACACGCTGGGCCGGCTTTGCCCCAAGGGCGCGGCCACCATCCAGCTCTCCAACAACCCGCTCCGGCCCACCAAGGCGCTCTACCGCGCGCCGGGGTCCGACAAGTGGGAGGAGAAGCCGCTGGCCTGGATGTACGACGAGATCGCCAAGCGTTACTACGAGACGCGCGAGAAGAACTTCATCGAGCGCGAGAAGGACAAGGACGGCCACGAGGTGGTGGTCAACCGTCTCGACGCCATCGCGTCCCTGGGCTCCGCCTGCATCGACAACGAGGAGTGCTACCTCCTCTCCAAGCTGAACCGCACACTCGGCATCGTCTACCACGAGCATCAGGCCCGAGTCTGACACTCCGCCACGGTCCCAGCTTTGGGGACCACGTTCGGGCGGGGGGCGATGACGACCAATCTGATCGACATCCAGCACTCGGATGTCATCATGGCCACCAGCAACTTCGCCGAGAACCACCCCGTCGGCTTCCAGTGGGTGATGAAGGCCAAGGAGCGGGGAGCCAAGTTCATCCACGTGGATCCCCGCTTCACCCGCACCAGCTCGGTGGCCGACATCCACGTGCCGCTGCGCTCCGGCACCAATATCGCGTTCTTCGGCGGGCTCATCAGCTACGCGATCGAGAACAACCTGTACTTCAAGGACTACGTCACCTACTACACCAACGCCTCCTTCCTCATCGATCCCGCCTTCAAGACCGCCACCGACGGGGGCGGCCTCTTCACCGGCCTCGAGCAGACCGGTAAGGGTGGCAACGACCCCCACATCGCCCAGACATACAAGCGAGATAGCTGGAAGTATCAGCTCGACGGGGAGGGGAACCCCAAGCGCGACCTCACGCTCAAGGATTCCAACACCGTCTTCCAGCTCATGAAGCGGCACTACAGCCGCTACACGCCCGAGATGGTGGAGCGCATCTGCGGCATCCCCAAGGACAAGTTCGTCCAGGTCGCCAAGCTCTACTGCGAGAACAGCGGCCCCGAGAAGACCGGCACCATCACCTATGCGCTGAACCTCACCCAGCACACCAACGGCGTCCAGAACATCCGGGCGCTCTGCATGCTGCAGATCCTCCTCGGCAATATCGGGCGGCCGGGCGGCGGCGTGGTGGCCCTGCGCGGCCACGCCAACGTGCAGGGGGCCACCGACCTCGAGCTGCTGTACCACGAGCTCCCGGGCTATCTCGCGATGCCGCTCCGGGACCTGCATCCGGACCTCAAGACCTATCTCGAGAAGGTGACACCCAAGGGCGGATTCTGGGTGAACCTCCCCAAGTTCATGGTGAGCCTGCTCAAGGCGTTCTACGGCGACGCCGCCACCAAGGATAACGAGTTCGGCTACCAGTGGCTGCCCAAGCGCGCCTCCGCCGACGCCTACAGCCACCAGCACATCTTCGTGGACATGTACAAGGGCAAGATCAGGGGCTTCCTCGCCGACGGGCAGAACCCGGCGGTCGGGGGGCCCAACGCCAAGCTCGCCCGCGCCGCCATGGGCAAGCTCGACTGGCTCGTGGTGAAGGACATCTTCATCACCGAGACGGCGGAGTTCTGGAAGGCGCCCGGCGCCACCGCCAAGGACATCAAGACCGAGGTGTTCTTCTTGCCCGCCGCGCCCGCCGCCGAGAAGGACGGCTCGCTGACGAACACCATGCGGCTCATCCAGTGGCACGAGAAGGCGGTCAACCCGCCCGGCGACGTCACCTCCGACGCCGAGTTCTTCGTGAGCCTGGCCAAGCGGCTGCAGAAGATGTACGCGGGCTCCAAGAAGCAGCGAGACCAGGGCTTCCTCGCCGCGAGCTTCACCTTCGGCGACGATCCCAAGGAGCCCAACATGGAGCTGGTGCTGAAGGAGATCAACGGCTTCGCCACCGAGGAGATCACCGACAAGGACGGCAAGGTGGTCTACAAGAAGGGCCAGGCGCTGAACTCCTTCGCCCACATGACCGACGACGGCAAGACCGCGGGCGGCTGCTGGATCTATACCGGCGTCACCGTGGAGGGACCCGACGGCAAGCTCGTCAACAAGGCCAATGCGCGGAAGCCCGCCGACGAGAAGGACTACCTCGCGCATGGCTGGGGCTTCGCGTGGCCGGCCAACCGGCGCATCCTCTACAACCGGGCCTCCGCCGATCTGTATGGCCGGCCCTGGAGCGAGCGAAAGAAGCTCATCTGGTGGGACCCGGAAGCGCCCGGCGCCAAGCCGGAGGAAAAAGGCAAGTGGGTGGGCCTCGACGTGCCCGACTTCAACGCCTTCCTGGCTCCGGACGCCAAGAACGGGGACAAGCCGTTCATCATGCGGGCGGATCTGGTGGGCGCCTTCTTCGGCCCGCTCAACGACGGGCCCTTCCCCGAGCACTACGAGCCGGTGGAGTCGCCGACCCGGAACCTGCTCTCCAGCCAGCAGAACAACCCGGTGGTGAAGATCTGGGACGTGCCCGATCAGAGGAACGACCTGGCGCCGGTGGGCTCGCCGGACTTCCCCTACGTCATCACCACCTATCGGCTCACCGAGCATCATCTGTCCGGCGTGATGTCGCGTTACCTGCCCATGCTGGCGGAGCTGTTCCATTCCCACTTCGCGGAGATCAGCCACGAGCTGGCCGCGGAGCTCGGCATCACCAACGGCGAGAAGATCACGGTCTCGAGCCCGCGCGGCAAGGTTCACGTCACCGCCATGGTCACGCACCGGCTCAAACCCTTCCTCATCGACGGCAAGAAGGTGCATCAGATCGGGGTGCCCTGGCACTGGGGCTACAAGGGCATCGACGCCCTGCCGGGGAGCAAGGGCGACATCACCAACGACCTCTCGTCGACAGTGGCGGACCCGACGGTGTACATCCAGGAGACCAAAGCCTTCGTCTGCAACGTCAAGAAGGGGGTGGTCTAGCCATGGCGCGCACGCTCGCGATGTTCACGGACACGTCCCTGTGCATCGGCTGCCGGGCCTGCCAGGTGGCGTGCAAGCAGTGGAACGAGCTGCCGCTGGAGCAGCCGGAGTGGACGGGTGGGTACCAGAACCAGTCCCACTTCACCGACAAGACCTACCGCCTGGTGCGGTTCATCGAGAAGCCCAAGGCCGACGGGCAGCTCCAGTGGCTCCTCATGTCCGATGTCTGCAAGCACTGCGCCCAGGCCG
>Ga0105242_10003177_pt1 | contig 12816 bp, 11 predicted proteins | sample KBSM24metaG_FD_81521 | JGI IMG/M metagenome (GOLD analysis project Ga0105242, IMG submission 81521) | Miscanthus rhizosphere microbial communities from Kellogg Biological Station, Michigan, USA - KBS M2-4 metaG | ecosystem: Host-associated > Plants > Roots > Rhizosphere > Soil | place...
CCTATCGGTAAGTGAGCGGCAGACCGTAATCAACCTGTTCGGCAATTCGGTTAACACCACGAACGTGACGGCGCGCGCGCAGGCGCTGCGTCAGGTAGCCGAGGATGCCGATCTGTTCAATGCGGAAGCCAATCGCGCCTTTGTGTTGACGCAGTACATCGGCTATCTGCGACGGAATCCGAACGACGCGCCTGATTCAGATTACACTGGCTACGACTTCTGGTTGGGCAAGCTGATCCAATTCAACGGCAATTATGTGGCGGCCGAAATGGTGAAGGCATTTATTTCGTCGGATGAGTACCGTCATCGCTTCGGGCCTTGATACGAAATCGGTGTCGAGGAGCTGATTGCGGCCAGGCGCGAAATGCCGAGGCTGAGTTTTTCACTCAGCGTGCGTGCTAACTTTCACGGTGAATACCGGTGCCCGGGATGAGGGGGTAAATAGTTTCAGCATACGTTCAGCGGCAGCTTCCAAACGATGATCCATTCTTTGGGGTTCGGCGCTGACCACCAGGGCGCTGCGATCGTCCGAGAGGGCACATCCGAGCGAGGCGGCAAAGTAAAAGGCGCGCCCCAGCAGTTTATCCAACAGCGATGAACGAACCTCATAAATAAAGACCGGCCGCTCATTAAGGCAAAGAAAGAGGTTCGCGATATTTCCCAGCAGCAGGCCGTGTTCGGTTAGCACCTTGACCGTGATCAGGTCGGCCCCTCTCGGCAATTTAATTAACGGCGAGGCGCTGGCCAGTACGAGCGAATGATCGCCTTTCACAATCACGGCGTCCGGACCAATTCCATGAACGTCACGAATGCTCACGAGCGTATCGCCCTGATCGGCGTGACGTTTCACCGCCAGACCTGCCAACTCTCCTGATACCGGATCAATCAGCAGATCCGTGATCTCTCCCAGCTTGTTCGCCGTTTCAACGGACACAACGGTACGCCCAATCACTTTGTCGATTCTCTCAACACGATCCACGGTAAAACTCCTATGTCAGTTTTGGCGGTCCGATAGAGAAGAGAAACCGGCGGCGAGACTAACGCACGAGCCACCAGGCTCGTCGCCGCTTCGCAGTCAGTGCGTTCTCCAGTCCACACTGACTGAGAATAGATATCGGATGATCTCGGGACGGTTCGATTCAATGGCAACGAATGTGCCATGAGCGTGGCGATGGAAACTCATTTAAATCGGGGAATGTTTTGACGCGCTGGTTCGGCGACAACGCGTTTGCTGTTCGAGTCTGATGCATTGCTTTCCCTTAACCCGGGTTGTCATGAACGTACCTCAACTAACCGATTGCCGCCATCACCATCAACAGTTCACTTCAAGTTAAGATGCAATTAACGGCGAGTTAAAAGGACCGTTGTACGCTGGCCGCCGTGGCGGAAGCTTCTGAAGAATTTGGCGCTGTCGCAGTGGCCGGGGTGATCACTTACGATCTTTCGGTTCGCGATGCCGAGTATCTCGAACTAAGGAACGTGATGGAACCGCATCAATATGTCCTGATACACATCGAAGCCCTACCAGGCCTGGTCAGTATCCTGAACAAGGCCGAGCAGCAGATCTCATCTCGCCGCGATTAATCGAGCAGGCATCTTCAAATTCATACGTTGCGATGCCCGAGCGTTGCAATCAACAAGAGCATGTAGCGCACCTTTGATCGACGCTCAATACAACGAGTCAATATTCCTGACAACTGGTTGCAAAAAGAAAAGCGGGCGAGGCCCTCCCACAAGCCCCGCCCTGGGGTTACGTGTCCTCACCCCACGTAACCAGTGCGCCCACCGGGAGGCAGGCGCGGGCGCATACTATCCAACCGCTGTTGGAAAATCAATAGACAAGCGTGAAACGGCGGTGGATTAGTTTGGTGTCAGGAACCGAACGACTTCGACTTGAGCGCAAGCGTCCTCGCTTGCATTCTCCAATAAGGGCAACGAGACGGTTGCGCTCCAGTCCGACGTGGCATCGCGGTTGCTCTCAGGTTGCCGCACGCCGGAAAGTGATTTCCCGGCGTAGCGAACGCATACATCAGAAGCTTTTCGCACAACCTAAATCAAACAGGAAACCCAATCATGACCACCCACAGCACAACCTTGACGCACGCTGAAATTCGAGACCGAATAACCCCGCCGGGCGCCTTTGAACCCGACTTTCGACGAATTGAAGTCGACCGAAAGGGACCGAGAAAAGTCTTGTTGGTCGAGGACGATCACGACTATCGCTCGCTCCTGGCGCTGGTTCTGGAGCAGAGAGGCTACGACGTGCGAGAAGCGGAAGATGGCCAGGAGGGTTTGCATATTGCGCAAACCACCCCGGTTGATATGGTGCTCGTCGATTTTGATCTTCCCATCCTTCACGGCCTCGAAGTCGTTCGTCAGCTTCGGCAGCAGTCGAGATTTGGCGCACTACCCATCGTGATGATGACCAGCTACGGTAGTCGAGTTCATGACAGCGCAATCAATGCGGGCTGTAATGAATTCCTGGCCAAGCCTATTGATTTTCTGGCACTGGACGGCATCCTTCATAAATTCGCGCCCACGAATTAGCGAGATTTGTACTTGACGCATTCGCGTAGTCACCGCCGGCGCGCGGCGAAAGATAGCCAGAGGTAAGCGCGGAAGCGCGCTGCAACTGGGATGCGGCCAGCGTTAGTGTTGACGGACCAGCGACACATACGACCACAGCGGCACCGCCACACCTTTCGCGAGTCACCTTCCGAGCGGCGAGGTGTATGCCGGAACCTCGCCGCTTATTTTTGTCGTGGGTATTTGAGCTGGGAGTATTGTAAGTCCGACGCTCATTAGACCATTGGACCGGAGCCACCGCTCAGCGAGCTTCTCATCAAACTGATCCGGTTCTATCATGGCGCGTGTTGACGGCGTGGACCGGTCAACTCAAACCGTTCGCTGACTTGCGCACAGAATTGGGGGCCTATGAAGAATAAGATTGCATGTATCGTTTTGATTGTGATTGGCGCGTCGCTGGGCGCCGTCGCGCAAGACCCTGCATTCCCTGAGAAAGACAAAAAGGTCACCACCGTTTACAACGACAAAACAGACACAACCGTCGTACGTTTTGGTCCAATGCATCTAAAGAACTTTACCACCAACAGTCCTTTTAGCTATGCGATCGAAGACGGAGAGCTGAGGCTATCTGCTTTCTTTACGTATCACGGGCAGACTCTTATCAAACCGCAATCCATTAGTTTGCTTTTCCTTTCGGTTAACGTTCCTTTGAATCGTTGGGAGCTGTCCAAACAGAAGGACTTGGAAATCACCGCGGACGCTGCGCATTGGAGTATTCCGGATGTGCAGATCGTCAATTCACAAAAGAGCATGAATCTAGTCGTCGACTCGCTTGGTGTGTCGGTTCCCTGTGAGGTGTTTGCGAAAATCGCGAACGCTAAAAAGGCAAAGTTCCGGCTAGGTGATCGACACTTCGATCTGACGAAAGATCAATTTGTCGCGCTGCGCGACTTGGCTGCGCATGCTGGATGTTAACCGTCGGCGAACAAACCGTTGGACGCCAGCGGCGGGGAGTGTGTTTCGCATCATGACTGGTCCGCCGAGGCGTGTTTGAATTCGCGCCGCCGGGTCAACTCCGCCGTGCGACGGAAGAACTCCGCCATATGCTCCGTCTAACCATTTGTGATGAGCAAAACATTCGTCTTGATTGTGATCTTCGTGGGTTCCTGCGCCCTGGGCTGTTTCCGTTTTCGGTCGTCAACGACAGCGACGTCGGTGCAATCGCCTTCTGTCGATGAACAGCGCCCTGTAGTGCCGGCCTCCTGTCCGGTTACAGTTGCGCCAACCACGCCATTCACGCCTCCCGGCGAGCACCAGATGGGTGCGAACGATGATGCCTTTTGGTTGGGTACGGAAAAACTATGGATCGCCCTTCCGAAATCGGGTGAAGTCTGGGGCTGGGTGCCGCACAGACCGGGCCATGAAGACGATTTGACCGCAAAGATTTTCTGGGGAAGCGTTGATTTTGATTACCACAAAAAAGAGGACTATGACCTAAAGGTCACCGGACGACGGCTCGATGGGGACGCGCCGCCCCTTATGGTGAGCAGGGTCACGAACGCGCTTTTTATCCCTCATGCCGCCATGCTGACGGGTGTCTGGGCACCGGCGCCCGGTTGCTGGGAGGTCACAGGTGACCGCAGAGGTCAAAAGCTGAGCTTTGTCGTCTGGGTCTATCCGGTCAAGCAGGCTAACGAATAAGTAGTGGAATCAAATCATTTAACGAAAATAGTTCGCTGGTTCGTGAAGAAACGAGGGCCACTCGGTAAGTAGGGCCGTGATCAGGAAGGCCGACAAGCAGACATAGATCGACCACAAGATCCAAAACCAAACTGCCTGCTTCACCTCTTCAGGCGACCAGTGCAGTTTATCAACGCTCCGGTTGTGACTTCTCAACTTCATCCAGTCTTTTCTCCAAAGCCCGGATTCGTTTGGGAATGTCTCCCAATTTCTTAAATACTGCCACCGCGCGCCAGAACGCGCTCACTTCAAATGCCGGTGTGCCGACCAGGATTTCGCCCGGCGCGACATCGTTCGGGACGCCGCTCTGGGGGTAGAGAATGGCGTCGTCTCCGACAGTAATATGCCCGCCGATGCCTACTTGTCCAGTGAGAATCACCCGATCGCCGATGCGCGAGCTGCCGGCCAGGCCGACCTGTGCGCAGAGCAGAGCGTCTTCGCCGACGATGCACGAATGGCCAATCTGGACCAGGTTGTCGATCTTAGCGCCGCGTTTGATGCGAGTTTCGCCGGTCGAGGCGCGATCGATAGTCGTGTTCGCGCCAATCTCGACGTCGTCTTCGATCACCACGCGACCGACTTGCGGAATCTTGAGCCAGTGTTTGTCTTCGTCCTTCGCGAATCCGAAACCGTCGCTGCCGATCACTGCATTGTTATGAATGATCACGCGCTTGCCGATGACGGTATTCGCGCGGATGGCCACCCCGGAATGGATTTCACAGTCATCGTCAATAGTGACGTTTTCATAGACGGTGACGCTCGGATGAATGCGCACGCGATCGCCGATGATTACGTGCGCGCCTATGACCGAGCGCGCGCCGATGAAAGTCCCGTCGCCGCTCTTCGCGCTCAGCTCGATCACTGCGGCCGGATCGATCCCCGCTTCGAACGACGGTCGTGGATGAAAGAGGACCAGCGCGCGAGTGAACGCGAGATAAGGATCCCTGGTTCGCAAAACCGCGATGTCGTCACGCTCGACGCTTACGTTGTCCGTTACATAAATTGCCGAAGCACGCGTCGTCGCCACCTTGTTCGTGTATTTCGGATTCGAAAGAAAAGTAACGTCGCCCGCCTCCGCTTCATCAAGCCCGGCGGCCGCCTTGATTTCGATATTGCCATCTGTGACCGTGCACACCGCGCCGGTTTCCGTCGCGAGATCGAATAGGTTCATCGCAATCAGTTTAGCGCAGGCTCCACAGGGGCGCACGTTCCATGCGTGCGGGATTTAAAAATCATCCAGTCATAAGGGCTTGAGACCATACGCCGGCTCCGTCGAACACGATGCTTGAGAAAGCTACGGCGCACCGTCGGTCGCTACGGCAGTGAGTTCAACCGGTTGGACGGGTATCGGTTCCGTGAGAATCAAAGGCAATCACGAATCTCAAGATCTCTGAGCCTCAACTCTTTCGCACTCGAAGATAATAATTTCCAGCGGCGATCGTCTCGTTGTTTGCCGTCACGCCGCTGAGGTGAATGACGTAGTCACCGTCCGGCAATCGATTGGCAGGCACAAATAAATCCACGCCTCTGCCGGCGTCGTTGGGGTGAGGCTTAAGTGAACCCGTCTTAAAGACCTCAGCATCTTTCGCCGTGGTGACGACTGCCGTGTAGTCAGCGTCGCGCGGGTCGTCAACTATCAGCACCAACTTGACGAGGACTATGCTCGGCAGAACCAATACGTCGGCGCGCGCGTCGCTGGCGGTGCCTGTCAGATCAGAGGTTAGCGGAACCGTCAAAAGCGAGCCGGAATTGTCGCGCGTCTGAGCGGGTGCGGCTGAACCCGTGGGGCGCGGCTGGTTCGGATCAATCGCTGATTTTTCGGCTGAGGCGGACGAGGGGTTTCCCAAACCAGCTTGATTCCCGTCAACCGATTCTTGACGACGAGAGCGAAGGATTAACCAGCCAACTCCCAAAAGTACCAGGAGGACTGTTGCTACGATGATTAGTCGGCCATAACTTGACACGAAACTCGACAGCGCTGCACGCGTTTGACGGTAGCGCGTTTGCGGCGCGGACGTTAGACCGACGCTGCGTGTGTCGATTGCTCCCTGCAACGTTTCGGCGAAGCGAATGCGTTCGTTGATGGCCCAGGATTTATCGATCCCGGCTTCGAAGCGCTCGCGCATGGGTGGTGACAGACGGCCGGACACGTAACTGTCAATCAGGTTGTTGCGGCGGGCGCACAGTTCACCGAAGAGTTGGCCATCGCTGAAATAGCGCATCTCAAAGTCGGTTTGCTCCTCTTCGGGCATTTCGCCGAGCAGGTAGCGCGTCAACTCTTCGTTGGTGGAATTGTCCTGGTTCACCGTCTCCACATCGTTACATCATATTTACCGGATCGATTTCAAGGCTGACGCTGCGCGCGTCTCCGCCGCCGTCTTCAAAATTCTTTAAAGCGTCATCGATGACGGCCCGCATCCGTTTTCGACTTCGGGACTTCAAGAGGATTTGAATTCGATACTCGTTACGCAGACGAGCAAACGGGGCCGGCGCCGGTCCGAGGATGCGGCACGAATGATCGCGATTGGCTTCATTCAGAAAATTTCGGATCTCCTGTGACGTCTGTCTGGCGCGCACCGGGTCCGTTTGACGAATCAACAGCAACGCCAACCCGACAAACGGTGGGTACCCATGATTGCGACGATGGCGTATCTCCTCATCATAAAAGCCGCGATAGTCCTGCGCCGTCGCGTGGCGCAGCGCGTAATGGTGCGGGTGATAGGTCTGGATCATGACCCGCCCCGGCAAATCCCCACGTCCGGCGCGGCCGGCCACCTGCGTAATCAGTTGAAAGGTTCGCTCAGCGGCGCGAAAGTCCGGCAGCGCCAGACCAGCATCGACGGAAATCACTCCCACCAGTGTCACGTTGGGAAAGTCGTGGCCCTTGGCCAACATCTGCGTGCCGACGAGCAGGTCGATCTCTCCTTTTCCGAAATCAAGCAACGTCTGTTCGAATTCGCGTCGCCGGGCTTTCGTGTCGCGGTCGATGCGACCGATGCGCATTCCCGGAAAACGCTTGCGCAAAATTTCTTCCACCTGTTCGGTGCCTTCACCGACGTAATAGATGTATTTACTCGCGCAGTTCGGACATTCGGACGGCGCGCGTTGGCGGTGATTGCAGTAGTGGCAGACGAGCGTGCGGTCACTGCGATGATAAGTCAGCGTGACATCGCAATTCGGACAGTCGATCGATTCGCCGCAGGAACGGCAGAGGATGAAGCTCGAATAACCGCGGCGATTGAGGAGAATGATCGTTTGCTCGCGGCGGGCGTGGGTCTGCTCGATCGCCTGCAGCAGCTCTTCGGCAAAAGCCGTCGGCTTCTTGTTCCGCGCAAACACTTCACGCATGTCGATGATTTCAGCGCGGGCCAGCGGGCGATTACCGATGCGATCCGGCAACTCGAGGTATCTATATTTCCCCGACTGGGCGTTATGAAACGATTCCAGCGAGGGCGTCGCTGAGCCGAGAATGACAACCGCTGATTCTTTTTGCGCGCGCACAATCGCAGTGTCGCGGGCGTGGTAGAACGGCGATTCTTCCTGCCGGTAAGACGAGTCCTGCTCTTCGTCGATCACGATCAAACCCAAATCAGTGACGGGAGCAAACACGGCTGAACGGGTGCCAAGCACGACGCGCGCTGCGCCGGAACGCAAACGCGACCATTCATCGTAACGCTCGCCTTTCGACAAAGATGAATGAAAGATCGCGATCAGGTCGCCAAAGTGCGCGCGCAAACGGCGCGACAGAATTGGCGTGAGTGAAATCTCGGGGACCAGCATCATCGCGCCGCGATTCAGTTCGAGCGCGCGTTGCATTCCGCGAATGTAGATTTCGGTTTTGCCGCTGCCGGTTACTCCGTGCAGCAGAAACGGCGCGAACTCTCGCGCGTTCAGCGGCTCATCAATTAATTGCAGAGCTGCCGTCTGCGCCGACGTTAACGACAGACGATCGGCGTCGGGCAGACTTGCATTCGCCAGAGGATCGCGCCGTAGCTCTTCTTCGAATTCAGTAACCAGGCCTCTCTTCATCAAAGTCTTGATGACAGATTCGCTGATGTTTGCCTGCTCAATTAGATCGACGGCCGGCATCGCTCTGCCGGGACGATCTTTGAGAATGTGCAGCGCGCGCTGCTGCGCCGCCGTCTCGCGTTGCTTCGCGATAGTGGTTTCCTGAATGGCCGAGTCGGCGAGCCTTACCGCGCGGCGGCGCTTTGCTCGCGTTGCCATTTTGCGCGTGCGATAGCCCCGCTCGATCAATTCATCTGCTTCCAATTCGCGCAGCCACGCCGGCGGCCGCTTCAAGCCCAGGCGCAAACTGAAAGCGTTAATTTCGAATTCGCCTTCGGCGCTGAGCATCGCCAGTCCGCGACCTTTCGGAGTGATCTCAGTCATCAACTCTGAGAGTTGGTTCCGCCCTCGATCTGTGATTTTGACTGTTTGCTCGACGGTTGCGTTGATGCCCGCCGGCAAGGCCGCGCGCATCACCTCGCCCCACGGCGCGGCGTAGTACTCGGCGACCCAGTGCGTGATTTCCAAAATTTCCGAAGTCAGTGGCGGATCGACGTCGAGGAGTTCCTGGACCTCCTTGAGTTCTGCTTCGACGAGACTCGTACCACTGCGCAGCCGCGGAAGCAGCGCCACGATGTAACCGGACATCGACTTGGTGCCGAGCTGGACCATCACGCGCGAGCCGATCCTTGCGGAATGTTGCATCGATGGCGGCAAGCGATAGGTGAACAGCTTCCGCAGATGAACCGGCACCGCGATTTGCGCGAACTGCGCCGCAGATTCCGCTGAAGTTTGAGAACCAATCATGACGAGTACTGCGCGACAGCCTAACGCGATTGCCGGCGGTCGGGAAAGCGAAGACTCAACTATCGTTTGGATTTTGGCGGATTCGTATCGAGGTAGTCTCGCACCATCTTCAAGTCTTCCCAGGTCTCTCTTTTCTTCGAAGGATCGCGCAGAAGATATGCGGGGTGAAACGTGGGCATGACTTTAATGCCGCGGAAGTCCTGGAACTTGCCGCGCACGCGCGTGATGCCTTCGCGGACCTCGAGCAGATTACGCAGCGCGGTGTTGCCCATGACGACAATTATCTCAGGTTGAATTGACGCGATTTCGCGGAACAGAAACGGTCGGCAGATCGCGGCCTCTTCGAGAGTTGGCTGGCGATTGCCGGGCGGCCGGCAGCGATTGACGTTGCCAATGATCACCTCGTCGCGCTTCATGCCCATCGCTTCGATCATCTTCGTGAGCAATTGTCCCGCACGACCCACGAAGGGTTTGCCTTGCGCATCTTCGTCCGCGCCCGGAGCTTCGCCGACGAACATCAGCCGCGAGTTTCGATTTCCGTGAGTGTTGACGACCTGAGTGCGCCCTTCGCACAAACCGCACCGGGTGCAGTCGCCGATGTCGGTCCATATCTGTTCCAGTGTTTCAGACGTGGTTAAAGCAGGTTCTGCGGGCGTCATGCGGTGGAAGAGCGCTTCGGTTTGCTGCGGCGCAGTCTTCGGCGACACGGCCTCGCGCTTCGCTGATGCAAACGGCGGGCGTGTATCGGCCGATATCGTCGCTGGCGCCGCAGCCGTCGCTTGCGGGACCGAAGTCGGAGAGGCTGCCGACTCGACCGATGAATCGAGCGCGACTTGCTCGACGCCGAGTTCCTTCAAAAACTGCGCCTGCTCGCGCAAATTGCGCAGCACCTCTACCAGTTCGCCGGTTGTATCGTTGGGCATTGGGTCTGATTAAGTCAGCTGGCGCTCTTCGCTCTCGGCGCGCCGTCTCTTAGTTTGATGATCTCGTCGAGAATTCGATTCGCGACTTCATCTTTGGATGATAATGGGACCACGATCGAATCGGGCTTGTCACGGACCAGTATGGTTACCTCATTCGCATCGGACTCAAACCCGGCGTCTGTTCGCGAGACATCATTCGCGACGATCATGTCGAGACGCTTGGCAGTCAATTTCGTCTGTGCATTTTGAATGACGTCTTTGGTTTCTGCGGCGAAGCCGACGAGCAATTGGCCTGCGATCTTTTTCAGCGCTACTTCGGCCAGGATGTCAGGCGTGCGCTCGAGGTCGAGAGTCAATTCCGACTCCGTTTTCTTTATCTTTTCCGGCGACACTTGCCTGGGCCGGTAATCGGCGACCGCGGCCGCCGCGATAAAAATCGTCGCCGTGCCGAGCTCACCCAAAACCGCGTCGCGCATTTCTTCCGCTGTTGTCGTTTTGATCACATCGATGCCTGAAGGTGCAGCCGCCGTGGTTACGCCGCTGACAACGCGAACCTGCGCGCCTCGTGCGCGGGCGGCTTCAGCCAGGGCAAAGCCCATCTTTCCTGAAGAGCGGTTGGAAATAAAGCGGACCGGATCGATGAGTTCACGAGTTGCGCCGGCGGTAATTAGAATCCGTTCGTTAGCCAGATCAACCGATGCGGGCGAATTGAACTGACCGCTTTCCAGGAGCTTCAGTGCCGCCGAGACTATTCGTTCCGGCGCGCTCAACCTGCCGGGTCCGATCGTACCGCAGGCCATTTCTCCGGCGTCGGGTTCGATGAAATGCACACCATCGCGTCGCAGCTTTTCGACGTTGCGCCGGGTTGCCGGATGTTGCCACATCGCGGTGTTCATCGCCGGCGCGACCAGCACTGGTGCGGTGCAGGCCAGGTAAGTTGAGGTGATGAAGTCGTCGGCGACACCGTTCGCTAATTTCGCCACAGTGTTGGCCGTTGCCGGCGCTATTACGAAAAGATCTATCGTCTGGGAAAAAGTGATGTGCGCGATCGGATCAGGATTATCAGGTGAATAATCGTCGACGATCACGTAGGTTCCCGATAGCGCGCGAAAGGTGAGCGGCTGGATGAATTCGCACGCGTGACGAGTCATTGCCACGCGTACCTCGCAGCCTCCGCGCTGCAATCCGCGAAGGACTTCGATGGCCTTGTATGCAGCGATACCGCCAGTAACTCCGATCGCGACTTTTCTCGAATTAAGAGATGGGTTGTTCACTAGAGATGAAATTGAAATGTAACATCGCCGAATGGCGCGCGCAACGAAAGTAACCGGCCCCGTCCTTATAATGCGCGCACCGTTTTTGAATCCCAACTGGCGTTCTGAGGTCAGCACGCGCTAAAGTATGATGCCGACGCTTAAAGAAGCCGGTCCGACAGCCCGAGGGTGCATCCATGTGTAGTCTTTCTGGTTCCGTGCGTTTTGTTCTTTCCGTCATAACCGTCCTGACTTTCGTGGGCGTCGCCGCAGGCCAACGTCAGGCGGATCAGGAGTTTGGCCCGGTGGTGACAGCGTATCTGGGCTACCTGAACAATGAGCAAGAGGTGGTAGATGACCGAGCTAGCCGCAGGGAAATTACGCCTGGCTACTATCGACGTAATTTAAATCGGATTCACGCCTTGCGCCAGACGGCGCTGAGGCTGGTCCGTCAAAGCGGGAACGATTACGTGCCCGAACTCGAAGCCGTTACTACCGACGAGTTTAAGACGATATTCGAGCGGCCACCTGTGCCGGTTACGCTGCGCGTCAACGAGGTCTTTGCCAACAAATTTCGCTTCCTGGGGTCGCTTCACTCGGGTGAGACGTTCTACGTTTTTGCGCGGCTGGATCCATACGAACAAGCAGATTTGATTCAGCGGAGTGCGAAATCCCCGGCTGGGAACGCCGTTTCTGACAATGGCGGTGGCAATGTCATGAGCACGCGAGCTCGGCGCGTCGTTCCCAAGTAGGTTGATGACGAAGCGTCCGGTTTGGGGACCCGAAAGACACAGAATCTTAACAGCCAAAGGGAAAAAACCTCTTTACAGCCCCTTTTTGGCGTGCTATCTTCCCGCAAAGCTAGTTAATACTGTAGCTTAAGCGTTTCTAGTCAGGGCTTTATTGTTGACATTCGGGCAGTGGTTCGTGTAAAAAGGCACAGACAAGGGCCTTTTTGTAGGTTCCTGCCAAGCTTTCTTTTTGGTCTCGCGGTAGCGAGACTTTCGAGTTCGACGGGAAGAGTGCCGTCGGATGTGCGTTTTTTTAAGCGCGCTTCCACAAAACTTGTTCACTTCGTATGGGAGGAAATGATGATTAGCAGAACTTGGAGCCGTAAGTCGATTGCGTTCTGTGTCGCAGTTGCCGTTCTGAGCGTTTACTCAATGGTCACGCTGGCGGCAGCGCCGCAGAAAGCATCAGGCGAGCTTTCGGTTTCTGGTCAAGTAACCGTCAACGGGCAAGCCGCGATCTCTGGAGCGACGATCTTTTCAGACAGCGTCATTACCACGGCGGGCAATAGCAATGCGACGGTCAGCCTGGGCAAGCTTGGTCGAGTTCAGTTGTATCCGAACTCGTCAATCAAGTTGAGCTTTAGTGACGGCAATATTTCAGGATATCTCGATGCAGGCCGCGTGCAGGTATCGACCTTGGCCGGCAACTCAGCGATTGTCACCGCGAAGGATGGAGCCGCTGTGGCTGATCCCAGCCAGGCCTCGACCTTCATGGTTGATCTCGAGTGCGGCAACATGGTCGTTGCATCACAAGCAGGTCAAGTCGAA
>Ga0105242_10003178_pt1 | contig 12815 bp, 14 predicted proteins | sample KBSM24metaG_FD_81521 | JGI IMG/M metagenome (GOLD analysis project Ga0105242, IMG submission 81521) | Miscanthus rhizosphere microbial communities from Kellogg Biological Station, Michigan, USA - KBS M2-4 metaG | ecosystem: Host-associated > Plants > Roots > Rhizosphere > Soil | place...
CACCGCGGCGGCGTAGAGCGCGGCCACGTAGATGAACGTTGGATTCATTGGGTTACCCGGTTGCCCGGTTGCCCGGTTGCCCGGCCAAGGGGCGATCTCGCCGGGCAACCGGGTAACCGGGTGACCGGGCAACCGCTCACAGTTTTCTCCACAGACGCTGCGCGCGTTCGAACGCGTCCGCCGGATCGCCTTCGACGATCTCGCGCACGACGCGCGCGAGCTCGTCCGCGTGCGGGGCGATGTTCGCGCGGTTCGCGTCGATCACCGGCTTCCACACCGACGCTTCGCTGCCCGCGAGCCGGAGAAACGTCGTCAGGCCGCTGCCGGCGAAGCGGAGCATGTCTTCGTGCTCGCCGAGGTATGCGGCCAGGGCGGTGGAGAGAATCTGCGGCAGGTGGCTCGTCAGCGCGACGGCGCGATCGTGCTCGTCCGCGTCGACGAGCTCGGGAATCGCGCCGCAGTCGCGCACGAGTTGCTCGACGTCGTCGTCGCGCGCGTCGAGAAACCAGCGCTTTCCTTCGAACAGATCGCCGCGCGCCGCGGCGAGCCCGCGCTCGTGCGAGCCGGCCATCGGATGTCCGGCCACGAAGCGCGTACGCGCCGCCTCGCGCAGCGGCCGCATGACGCTGCAGACCGTGGTTACGAGCGGCCCGTCGATGTCGCGCAGCATCGCCACCGCGAGATCGACGCTCGTCGCGAGAAGGACGGTCTCGTCATCGGCGATCGCGTCCGCGCGCTCATCCGCGGCTTCACGTTGACGCGCTTCATCAATATTGACGTGAGGGTCAATATATCGAATGTGCCGCCCGTGCCGGCGAAGAGCGATGCCGGCGGAACCGCCGATGAGGCCGAGACCAACAATGAGTGTCATCCTGAGCCGCGAAGACGGCGAAGGATCCTCCGCCGGCAGACCGAGAAGCGTTCTGGCGCCGGGGGTCCTTCGCTTCGCTCAGGATGACACAACAAAATCACCGCGACATCAGGATCAGCGTACGGTCGACGACCTGCGAGGTCGTGACGTCAAAGTACGGCCGCTGCACCGTCACCCGCGGGCGGTTCGGGCGGGGCTGGATGTCCGCCGCCTTGTACATGCCGGTGGCCTTGGAGACGTCGGTCGGCAGGTTCATCTTCTTCAGCAGTTCCTCGATGGCCCGGGCATCCCCGGCGAGGTCGCCGGTGCGGTAGTACGCGGGCGGCTTCGCGGCGCTGAGGTTGTTCGTCGCGTCGGGGGCCACGCCGTTATAGCCGTACTCCTTCGCGTAATACTCGGCCACCTGTTCGATCGGCGCGTCGGTGTCGTAGATCGCGGTCGGAGGCGGCTCTCCGTTCGGATTGAGGACTTTGTGGGCCTGCTTGGTGGTCTCGGTCAGTTGCCCGAGGTAGCGCGCGCCGGGATAGACCACGAAGCTGAACGCCTCGGGCTCGGTGTACTCCTCCTCGCCTTTGCATCCGGTGAACATCAGCGCCGCGGCGAAGAGCGCGGCCAGTACGGCACGGTATCGATTCGACAACGGGATCTCCTTCAACAACGGTTTTCGAGCGCGCATTATACGGAGCGCGCGTCGCCGGCGTCGCCGAGGTACTCGAAGATGCTCTGGCCGGCGACCTCTTCGAAGCGCTGCGCGTATGACTTGATCGCCCCCGCCGGCTCGTCGAGAAAGATGCGCTCGACCCGGAACAGCGGCACGAACATGCTGATCATCTCGATGTCCTGCTCCTCCGCGCGCGCGATCTGGTGGATCCAGTCCTCGAAGGAGTCGAGGTTGATCGCCCGCATCGTCACGCCCGCCGGCGAGAGCGCCCGCAGCAGCCCGAAGAACTTCTCCTTCGGGTTGACGAGGTTGACGATGACCAGCGACTGCGGCTCGAAGCCCTCGATCATTTCAGTTTCTCGCTCAATTCAATCAGCACGCCGTTTCCCGAAGAGGGATGAAGAAACGCCACCCGGCAGCCGTGCGCTCCCGGCACGCCCGTTTCGTTGATCAGGCGGAACCCCGCCGCGCGAAGGCGCTCGAGATGCGCGTCGATGTCGTCGACGCGGAGGCAGATGTGATGGATCCCCTCGCCGCGTTTCTCGATGAACTTCGTCACCGGCGAGCCGGCGCTCGTCGGCTCGAGCAGCTCGAGATGCGAGTCGCCGACCGCCAGAAACGCCGTCTTCACACCCTGCGTCTCGACGACCTCCACGTGATCGATCGTCAGGCCGAGGGCCTCGTAAATCTTCGCCGCGTCGAGCGAGCGGACCGCGATGCCGATGTGATCGAGTGTTGGCTTCGTCATTTCTGAGTCTTCGAGTCCTGAGTCCTGAGTCCTGAGTCCTGAGCTGCTTTCTCAGGACTCAGCACTCAGCACTCAGCACTTCAAACTCCCCGCACTTCGGCTCCCCAGATGTGTTTGTGCAGTTGTGTTTGAAAGCGCGCCGGCACGTGGTCGGCGAGCATCCATTCGGCGAGCGACTTCATGTCCATGGTCCCCCACACCGGCGAGAGAAGAACGGTCCAGCGATCGAGTTTGCGCTCTTCGATCACCCGCCGCGCCCAATCGTAGTCCGTGCGGTCGGCGATCACGAACTTGATCTCGTCGTGCGCGCGCAGGTGCTCGAGGTTTTCCCAGCGGTTCTTCTCCGCCTCGCCCGAGCCCGGGCATTTGATGTCGAGGATGATCTTCGCGCGCGGATCGACCGGCGTGACGTCGATCGAGCCGGACGTTTCGATCAGCACCTCCAGCCCGTCGTCGCAGAGGCGTTTGATCAGATCGAACGACTCCGCCTGCGCCAGCGGCTCGCCGCCCGTCACCTCGACGAGATTGCAGCCGTAGCTCTTCACGCGTTCCGCGATCTCGTCGATCGACATCCGCTCGCCGCCGGTGAACGTGTACTCCGAGTCGCACCAGACGCAGCGGAGATTGCATCCCGTGAGGCGCACGAACACGCACGGCCGGCCGGCGTGGGACGACTCACCTTGGATGCTGTAGAAGATCTCAGTAACGCGCATCATGCAGTTTATGCCGTACCAGAGATCCCGCGTCTTCGCGCGGGATAAAATTAGAGAACCGCATAGGTCGTCGGATCAGGAACGCCCGCCTCTTCGAAACCCTTCCGGCGGAGGATGCACGAGTCGCAGTGGCCGCACGCGCGTCCCTTCGGGTCGGGGTCGTAGCACGAATGGGTCATCGCGTAGTCGACGCCGAGGGCGATGCCGCTGCGGATGATGTCCGCTTTGGTCAGTTGCAACAGCGGCGCGACGAGCTTCGGCTCATGGTGCTCCTCGCCGCTGCGCGTCCCCTTCCAGATCACCTTCTGAAACGCGTCGATGAACTCGGGGCGGCAGTCGGGATAGCCGCTGTAGTCGAGCGCGTTCACGCCGATCCAGATCTCCCCGGCATTGCGCGCCTCCGCGTATCCGAGGGCGAGCGCGAGGAAGATCGTGTTCCGCGCGGGGACGTAGGTGACCGGGATGCCCGGCGCGCCGGAGGAGTCCTTTGGCACTTCGATGTCGCTGGTGAGCGCGCTGGCGCCGAACACGCGCAGATCGATCGGCATGATGACGTGCTCCGCGACGCCCATCGCATCGGCGACGCGCCTCGCGGCCTCGAGCTCGATGCGGTGGCGCTGGCCGTAGACGATCGAGAGGGCGAGACACTCGCGCCGGTCGCGCTTGGCCATGGCCAGCACGGTCGCGGAATCCAAACCTCCGCTCAGCAGGATGACTGCCCTCATTCGTGGGCTATGCTACCCCGCTATGGCTGACTACTCCGTGTACGAACTTCTCAACAAGAAACGCCGCGGCGGACCGCTCGACGCGCGCGAGATCGAGTTCTTCATCGACGGCTTCACGCGCGGCGCGATTCCCGAGTACCAGATCTCGGCGCTGCTGATGGCGGTCGCGATCAACGGCATGACCGCCGCGGAGATGGCGACGCTGACGCAGGCGATGCTGCGCTCGGGCGAGCAGTGGCATCTGCGCGACAGCTACGACTTCATCGCCGACAAGCACTCCACCGGCGGCGTGGGCGACAAAGTCTCGCTCGTACTCTCGCCGTGGGTCGCGGCATGCGGCATCAGGATCGGCATGCTCTCCGGGCGCGGCCTCGGGCACACCGGCGGCACGCTCGACAAGCTCGAGGCCATCCCCGGCTTCAACGCGCGGCTCTCGCGCGCGCAGTTCGAGCAGTCGGTCGCGGACGCCGGCTGCGTGATCTCGACTTCGACCGAGGGGATCGCGCCGGCTGATAAGAAAATCTATGCGCTGCGCGACGTCACCGGCACGGTGGAATCGCTGCCGCTCATCACCGCGTCGATCATGTCGAAGAAGCTGGCCATGGGCGCGTCCGCGCTCATCCTCGACGTGAAGACCGGCAGCGGCGCGTTCATGCGCAACTACCAGGACTCGAAGGCGCTGGCGCAGAGCCTCGTCGCCGCCGCCGCGGGCTCGGGCACGCGCGTCGAGGCGCTCATCACCGACATGGACCGCCCCCTCGGCATCGCCGCCGGCAACGCGAACGAGATCATCGAGACGATCGAATGCGTCAAAGGAAAGGGACCGGACGACGTGATGGAAGTGACGCGCGCGCAAGCGGTGCGCATTCTCGTGATGTCGGGCCGCTTCGACGACACCTCCGCAAACGCCGCGCTCGATGACGCGCTCACGTCCGGCCGCGCGGTCGAACAGACGCGCAAGTGGATCGCCGCGCAGGGCGGCAACCCCGCCATCGTCGACGACTACTCGCTGCTCCCGCAGCCGCGGTCGGTCATCGAAGTGAAAGCGCCGCGGAGCGGCTACATCACTCACATCGACACCTATCAGGCCGGCATGTTCACGGTGGACCTCGGCGCGGGCCGCAAGAAGGCGGACGACGTGATCGACTACGCCGCGGGCGTCATGTTCGACCGGCGGACCGGGGATGAGGTGCGCGCGGGGGAGACCATCGCGCGAATTCAGTTGGGGACAGGGTCGCGCAACGCTTCGGACCTCACGGCGCGTTTCCTGTCGTTCGTTACGTTCGGAGACGAGCGGCCGGCGGAACGGCCGCTGGTGCACGAGCACCTCATGTGATTACGATAACTGTTCGTGCTCAGAAGTTTGTCTCTCCTCGGATTCCTCGTTCTCGTCTTTCCTGCATTCGCCGCCGGACCGAGACGCCGCGCGATTGCGCATCCCGCCCCGCCGCTCACGCGTGAACGAGTGACGGAGTTGTCGGTGAAGATCGCCGAGCGCGTCGTGATTCCTCCGTTCGAGCCGCGGCTGCACTGGGAGAACGTGCCGTATCTCGACGGAACGCTGCTGGTCGCGGAACAGATGGAGCGCCGGTCGCCCGGCTCCGGCGCGGCGCTGATCGAGCGTGTGGCCGCGGTGATTCTCGGGAGCGGCGACAACGTCAACAGCATCTACTGGGGCGACGGAACCGCGTTCTCGCAAGTGGTCATGGATCTCTACCGCCTAACGCCCGAAGGCGATCCGCGACGCGACGCGCTCCTCGGCACACTCGGCGGATCGATGGCGTTCGCCGAGCACGCCGTCCGCGTTTCGCCGGACTTCGGTTCCCCGCGCGAGCCGTGGTGGGTCGAAGGGGGTTTCGGGACGCGGTACTGGCAGGACGACATGTACATGGTCATTCCGTGGCTGGCGATGAACGGCTCGACGCGGGATGGGCTGCCGGGAAACACGCGCGCGCGCGATCTCGCCTACGAGTGGATCGAGTCGTACGTCTACGATCACCGCCCGGCCTCGAGCGATCCGCGGCAACGCGCGGTGCCCGCGGCGCGCGAGCGAAACGGATTTCTTCTTTGGGATCCCGATCACAGTCTCTTTCAGCACGCGCCGGAAACGATCGGCTCGGACGAGTTCTGGGGACGCGGCAACGGCTGGGCGGTGATGGGCCTCGCGCGAGCCGCGAAATATCTCGATTCTCCTTACGGAGGCGGCCGGTACGCGGCGGTCGTCGATGCGACGCAGATCCGGACGATGCTCGTTCGCGTCGCCGAGACACTCGTCGAGAAGCGTACGCCCGATGGCGGGTGGCCGTCGAACCTGTCGAAGCCGTTGGACTGTCCGATCGCCGAAACCTCGGCGACCGGACTCGTGACCGCGTTTCTCGCGCAGGGCGTCAACGAAGGCTGGCTCGATCGCGAGACGTACGTTCCGGTGATCCTGCGCGCGTTTTCGCTGCTGCTGAACAGGATCGATCGCGACGGAGTCGTGTCGGGCATCCAACCACCCGGAACCGGCCCCGCGTTCTGCAGCGCGCAGATGCTCGCTTCGAATCACCCGACGATCAACGTGAACTACGGCGTCGGAGCCGTCCTTCTCGCCGCCGCGCGGATCCTCGAGCTCCCCGACGAGGTGTTCTAGGAGTGCGGTGGCGTTAGCCACCGCTCTCAGAGCGACGGCTTTGCCGCCGCACTCCTAGATCGGACAGTTTGACTGTTCCGCGTTCATCCTTCATCGTTCCCCGCTGATGAAAAACCGCACGATCGTGATCGTCTGCGATTCCCTCGGCGTCGGCGAGCTGCCCGACGCCGCCGACTTCGGCGACGAAGGCTCCAACACACTCGGCCACGTCCTCGACACGCAACACCCCAGCCTTCCGACGCTGACGAGACTCGGACTGCTGCACACGCTGCCCACTCCCGCAACGACGGACAACCCGGGGAACAGCGCGTTCGGCCGCATGGCCGAGGTCAGCGCGGGGAAGGACACAACGACGGGGCATTGGGAAATGATGGGACTCGTCGTGAAAGATCCGTTCCGGACGTATCCGAACGGATTTCCGCGCGACGTCATCGAAGAATACGAGCGGCGGATCGGGCGGACGACGCTGGGGAACAAGGCGGCCTCGGGGACGGTGATCCTCGACGAGCTGGGCGAAGAGCACATGCGCACCGGCGCGCCGATCGTCTACACCTCGGCGGACTCGGTGTTCCAGGTCGCGGCGCACGAGGAGATTGTGCCGATCGAGGAGCTGTGGCGCATCTGTGCGATTGCGCGCGAGCTGATGCGCGGAGAGCACAACATCGGCCGCATCATCGCCCGTCCGTTCGTCGGAACGGGAGCGGGTCACTTCAAACGCACCGCGAACCGCAAGGACTTCTCCGTGCGCCCGACCGGCGAGACCGTCGTCGAGCGCGCGCACAAGGCGGGACGCGAGGTGATCGGTCTCGGCAAGATCGCCGACATCTTCGATCGCGTCGGCATCGGCACCGAGATCCGCACCGAGTCGAACTCCGACGGCATGCGCAAGACCATCGATCTGATCCGCGAGTCGAATGCCGATTTCATTTTCACGAACCTCGTCGACTTCGACTCGAAGTACGGCCATCGCAACGATCCGGTGGGCTACGCGAAAGCGCTGGAGACGTTCGATCAGGAGCTGGCCGGGCTGCTCGACTCGATGCGCGAGAACGACCTGCTGTTCATCACCGCCGATCACGGCTGCGATCCGACCGACGTCTCGACCGATCACACGCGCGAGTACGTTCCGCTGATCGTGGCCGGCCCGCGCGTGCGCGGCGCGCGTCCGCTCGGCACGCGCTCGACGTTCGGCGATCTCGGCGCGACGATCTGCGATTACCTCGGCCTCTCTTCGAGCGGCCTCGCGGGAACGAGCGTTCTTCCGGAACTGGGGGTGGAGTGATGAGAATCGGTTACGCGGTTACGCGGTTGCGCGGTTACGCGGCAACAGCAATCGAACACCGCGCAACCGCGCAACCGCGCAACTGCGCAACCGCATTTTCAGTTCTGCTGATGCTGATTACCGTGAGCGTGTTTGCGCAACAGGCGCCGCAGGCGCCGCAGGTCGCGCGCGTGGCCGACGACGGGCTGGTGATCGATCGCGTGGCCGAGGCGAGCAAGCGTGATCTGCCGCGCGACCTGTTGAAGAGGATCATCGGCGACGACATCGACGTGCTGCGCGGCAAGCGCCAGGACGGCACGTTTCAGTACGCGACGTACGAGCGCTTCGAGGCCGGACGCAGCACGCAGTCGTTCTCGATCCAGCCGCGCAAGGATCGGATGGAGACCGTCGAAGTGAAGGGCTCGTTCGTGTACCGGGTGATCGTCGACGTCCCGTCGCGGCGGCTCGTGGTGCGCAAGAACAATCCGATCTGGATCGAGCGCGTCGACGTCGAGATGATCGGGCAGACCGGCTCGCAGACCGAACGGCCGTCGTTCGACGTCAAGGCCTGGCTTCAGCCCGGCGAGATCAAGCCGATCGATCTGCCTTCGGTCGCGCGGCAGGCAACGGTTCGCGTGATCGCGACCGCCGATCCGAAACACGGCTACGGCAATCTCGACGTCGTGCTCGTCAAGGCGAGGATCGTCGACAACGCCGACAGCCCGTACGCGGACGCGGTGGCGAGCGCGAAGGCGATCCAGCGCGGCCTCGACAACAACGACATCCCCTCCATCCGTGCGATGGCTCAGCGGATGCGCAGCTCCCTCGGCGGTGTGGTGCGCGCTTCCAGCGCGCCCCCGCCCCCGCCGGACGCGCCGGAGGCGCGTACCACACCAGGGCCCGAGCTCCAGACCGAGCTGCAGATGATCGAGGACCTCCTGACCGGGAGCGAGCCGGAGCGGCGCGAGGGGCTCGACCGCCTGCATCAACTCCTCCGCAGGATGCGCCGTTGATCACGCTGACGTGTGACGACTCCGGGGGTTCTTCGCCGTCTCCGCGGCTCAGAATGACACCGGATGACACAGTTTTGGTGGTTTGACGGAAGGCGATGTGTGACGTAGAATGCCCGTCCCTCAGGTTGTAGTCTTTGCGTTTCCGAAAGGAGCCTCACTTGTCGTCAGTCAAACTAGGATTCAAGGTCGGGGACAAGCTCGTTTACCCCAACCACGGCGTCACGATCGTGGAGCATATCGGTGAGTCGCCGATCATGCCGGCGGGAGACAGCTACTATCACCTTCGGCTTCTCGCGACGAACTCGCGGCTGGTGGTGCCGATCACGAACACGGACCGCGTCGGTCTTCGCCGCCTCTACCAGCAGAAAGAGATCAAGGGTCTCCTCAGCCTGCTGGAAGAGAAGCTGGTCAAGAACCACACGGACTGGAAAGGGCGGTACCGCGAAAACCTCGAGAAGATGAAGACCGGCCGTCTCGAGGACGTCGCGGAAGTCCTGAAGAACCTCAACGAAGTCCAGAAACGGAAAAGCCTCTCGTTCCGCGAGAAGAAGATGTACGACCGCGCCAAGTACCTGCTCGTCTCCGAGGTCGCGATCGTGAAGAACATCCCCGAACCGGAAGCCGAGAAGCTGATCCACAAGTGCCTGGAAAAGTCGCTGGCGACCAGCGGGCACTAGTTCTGCCTTTCCGTGAGTTGAACGTGCGCCGCCTTCGGGCGGCGTTTTTCTTGTGGGGCGGAATTGAAAATTGAAAATTGAAAATTGAAAAAAGTGCGATGATCGCGGCTACGCCGTTTTTTCAATTTTCAATTTTCAATTTTCAATTTTCAATTTCTTATGCTCCCTCCCTGGATCCGCGAGAAAAAACTCAACCTCGCTTCTTTGCGCGAGGTGAAAACGCTTCTTCGCTCGCGCGAGCTGCATTCTGTCTGCGAGTCGCTCGCCTGTCCGAATCGGACGGAGTGTTTCTCGCGCGGCACGGCCACGTTCATGATCCTCGGCGACGTCTGCACGCGCTCGTGCGGCTTCTGCAACGTCACCACGGGCCGCCCCTACGGGCCGCCCTCGGCGGAGGAGCCGCGCGCGGTGGCGGAGACGGCGCGGCGGCTCGGGCTGCGTCACGTCGTGGTGACCTCGGTGACGCGCGACGATCTGGCCGACGGCGGCGCGCGGCACTTCGCCGAAACCATTCGCGAGCTGCGCGTCGCGCTGCCTGACGCGGCGGTCGAAGTGCTCACGCCCGACTTCCGCGGCAACCATGACGCGGTGCGCACGGTCGTCGAGGCGCGGCCCGACTACTTCAATCACAACGTCGAAACGGTGCCGCGTCTCTACGATTACGTGCGGCCGGGATCGCGCTTCGAGCGGTCGCTCGCCGTTTTGCGCGAGGCGAAATCGATCGATGCCGGCGTCGTGACGAAGTCGGGACTGATGCTCGGACTCGGCGAGCGGCGCGAGGAAGTGATCGAGGTCCTCCAGCGCCTCGGCGAAGCGCAAGTCGAGATCGTGACCATCGGCCAGTACCTCCAGCCGAAGCGCGAGAAGCTCGACGTGGTCGAGTACATCCACCCGAGCGTGTTCGAGGAATACCGCGTCATCGGCGAGGAGCTCGGGTTCCGCGCTGTCTTCTCCGGCCCGTTTGTGCGAAGCTCGTACATGGCGGACGTGGTGGCGCAGGAGCATGCGAGAGCCTGAAAAAGAGCGGTCACCCTTCTTCGTAACCTACCTTCCGATCTTCCTCGACTACCTCGCCGTCGAAAAAGGACTCGCCAAAAACTCGCTCTCGTCGTACGCGACTGATCTGCGCCGCTTCGGGCAGTGGCTGAGCGACCAGTCGATCGACGTCGAGCGCGTCGAGCGCATCAACATCGTGAAGTACTTCCAGTCGCTGCGCGCCGCCGGCATCTCCGCGCGCTCGGTGGCTCGCGCGCTGGCGGCGATCCGGGGGATGTTCCGCTTTCTGGTTTCCGAGCGCCACCTGAAAGCCGATCCGACGGAGAACCTCGAGAATCCGAAACTCTGGTCGTCGCTGCCGAAGTCGATCCTTCCGACGGAAGTCGACGCGCTGCTCGCCGCGCCCGACCGTACGTCGCCGGAAGGACTGCGCGACGCGGCGATGCTGGAGCTGCTCTACGCGACCGGTCTCCGAGTGAGCGAGCTGATTCGCGTCCGCATCGACGACGTGGTGATGGACGCCGGGTTTCTGCGGACGATGGGAAAGGGCTCGAAGGAGCGCATCGTGCCGTTCGGCGACGCGGCCCGCGCGGCGATCGTCGCATACATCGAACAGGGACGTTCGCACTTCGACAAGTACGCCGATCCGCATCTCTTTCTCTCGCGCCGCGGCCGTCCCATGACGCGCCAGTCGTTCTGGATGAAGATCGTGCGCTACGCGCGCGACGCCGGGATCAAGTCACACATCTCGCCCCACGTGCTCCGCCACTCGTTCGCCACACACCTCCTCGAGAACGGCGCCGACCTCCGCTCCGTGCAGATGATGCTCGGCCACGCCGATATCTCGACGACGCAGATCTACACGCATGTGTCCCGGGCGAGACTGCAGAAGATGTACGACGCGTTTCATCCGAGGGCGTGAGGGGCGGGGGTTGCTGGGTTACTGGGTTGCTGGGTTGCTAAAGGCGCCTCAGCAACCCAGCAACCCCAGCAACTCAGCAACCTCAAGTCGGGCATAATCGTCCCACCTGAGCAGTTGAAACCAATCTCACGATGAAACGCGTATTCGCCACCCTGGCCACCTTCTTCGCCGCGACCGCGGCGAGCGCGAGCATTGCGGTGTTCAGCGACGGGCGGAACATGAAGATCGAGGCGTACGTCGTCGAGGAAGACACGATCCACCTCACCTTCAGGGGCGGCGGGAAGATGTCGATCGCCCTGGCGCGCATCGAGCGCATCGTGGACGACGAAGTCACGACCCCCGAGGTCGTGGAGGAAGTGAAGAAAATCGTCGAGGAAGGCGTGTTCCCGCGGCGCTCGTGGAAGTACAGCGAAGAGAGCAAGCCGCTGTTCAAGTCGAAGTACAACGAGATCATCATCAAGGCGGCGAAACACTTCGACGTCGACGCCGCGCTCGTGTCGGCGGTCATCAAAGCCGAATCCGACTACGACGCGCGCGAGGTCTCTCACAAAGGCGCGCGCGGGCTGATGCAGCTCATGCCCGCGACCGCGCGCCGGTTCGGCGTGACGAACTCCTTCGATCCGGAAGAGAACATCTACGCCGGCACGCGTTATCTTCGCTGGCTGCTGAAGACGTTCGAGGGCGATGCCGATCTCGCCGTCGCGGCGTACAACGCCGGCGAGGGGAACGTCTGGAAATACAACGGCGTGCCGCCGTTCCGCGAGACGGTCAACTACATCAACCGCATCGCGCGGCACATCCGCAAGGCGACTGAGTCTGATCCGCTCGCGAGCGCGGACTCTTCCGCCGTCGTCACCGCGGGGATGCAGCGCTGAAACGCGCGGTCTTCTTCCTCTCGTTCTTCCTCGCACCTTCTGCCTTCGCATTCGAGTCGCGCCTCATCGACGACAAGAATCGTCCGGTCGCCGGCGCGCAGGTCTCGGTCGTCGGTCAGATGGGATCGGTGCGCAGCGATGCCGGGGGGCGATTCGAGATCACGCCGGCGCCGCTGTTGCCGGTGACGCTGATCGTGGTCGACAGCAGCGGTCACATCTACCCGCCCGTGCGGCTCGAGCGATTCGAGAGCGAGATTCGCCTCGAGCCGATGTTCCGCGAGACCATCACCGTCACCTCCGGCGCCGCGCCGAACATCGAGGCGCCGCCCGCGGCCGCGCCGGTGGTGGTGGGGCAGGAGGAGATCGAGCAGCGCAAGCCGGCGCACATCGCCGATGCCATCGCCACGACGCCCGGCATCGCGCTGCGCGGCGAGGGACCGCCGGCGGTGCCTGTCGTGCGCGGACTCGCGGGCGGACGCACGATGCTGATCGTCGACGACGCCCGCATCGTAGCCGAGCGCCGCGCCGGTCCTTCGGCGACGTTCCTCGATCCCTTCATCCTCGGCTCGATCGAGGTCTCGCGCGGTCCCGGCTCCGTAGCCTACGGCTCCGACGCGCTGGGCGGCATCGTGCACATGCGCCCGCGCGATCCCGTTCCGGGCCGTCCCGGGTTTCGCTATGACTCGTGGGCATCATTCGGCGGCGAGGACGCGCGCAGCGC
>Ga0105242_10003179_pt1 | contig 12809 bp, 11 predicted proteins | sample KBSM24metaG_FD_81521 | JGI IMG/M metagenome (GOLD analysis project Ga0105242, IMG submission 81521) | Miscanthus rhizosphere microbial communities from Kellogg Biological Station, Michigan, USA - KBS M2-4 metaG | ecosystem: Host-associated > Plants > Roots > Rhizosphere > Soil | place...
GGCGATGCGATGCCGAGGCCGCTGCGATGCGCAGTCCCGGCTGACGCGCCGGCCGGCGTCAGACCGCTGCCAGCGCCTGGTCGAGGTCGGCGATCAGGTCATCGACGTGCTCGATGCCGATCGACAGTCGCACCGCATCCTCGCTCACGCCGGCCTTGTCCAGCTCCGCCGGCGACAGCTGGCGGTGCGTGGTCGACGCCGGATGCGTCGCCAGCGACTTGGCGTCGCCGATGTTGACAAGCCGCGTGAACAGCTGCAGCGCGTCGAGCAGCCGCGCACCCGCGGCGCGGCCATCGCCTGGCGCGGACTTCACGCCGAAGGTCAGGATGCCGGAGGCCTTGCCGGACAGGTACTTGCGCACTAGCCCGTGGTCGGGATGATCCTCCAGCCCGGCGTAGTTGACCCAGCCCACCTTCGGATGCCGACTCAGGTGCTGTGCCACAGCGAGCGCGTTGTCGCTGATGCGGTCGACGCGCAGCGCCAGCGTCTCGATGCCTTGCAGGATCAGCCACGCATTGAACGGCGAGATCGCCGCGCCGATGTTGCGCAGCGGCACGACGCGCGCGCGGCCGATGTAGGCCGCGGGCCCGAGCGCGTCGGTGTAGACGACGCCGTGGTAGCTCACGTCCGGCTCGTTGAGGCGCTTGAAGCGATCCTTGTGCTGCGCCCACGGGAACTTGCCCGAGTCGACGATGGCGCCGCCGACGCTGGTGCCATGCCCGCCCAGGTATTTCGTCAGCGAATGCACGACGATGTCGGCACCGTGCTCGATCGGCCGGCTCAGGTAGGGCGTGGGCACGGTGTTGTCGACGATCAGCGGCACGCCGTGGCGGTGCGCGATGGCGGCGACAGCGGCGATGTCGGTCACGTTGCCTTGCGGGTTGCCGAGCGACTCCACGAAGATGGCCTTGGTGCGTTCGTCGATCAGCGGCTCGAAGCTCTCGGGCCGACGGTGGTCGGCAAAGCGCGTCGTGATGCCGTACTGCGGCAGCGTGTGCGCGAACAGGTTGTAGGTGCCGCCATACAACGCGCTGCTGGAGACGATGTTGTCCCCCGCCTCGGCGATGGTCAGGATCGAGTACGTCACGGCGGCTTGTCCCGACGCCAGTGCCAGTGCGGCGATGCCGCCCTCGAGCGCGGCGACGCGCTGCTCCAGGACGTCCTGCGTCGGATTCATGATCCGCGTGTAGATGTTGCCTGGCACCTTCAGGTCGAACAGGTCGGCACCGTGCTGCGCGCTGTCGAACGCGTAGGCCACGGTCTGGTACAGCGGCACGGCGGCGGACTTGGTCGTCGGGTCGGGCGAATAGCCGGCGTGCACGGACAGCGTCTCGAAACGCAGCGGACGGGGATCGGTCATCGGTGGGTCTCCTTGATGGAAAGCAATTGGCTAGACACGGCCCTTCCACGGCACCAGCCGCCGCTCGATCGCCCGCATCAGCAGGTCGAACGCGAACGCGACGGCGCCGATCACGAGGATGCCCATCACGACGATGTCGGTGCGCAGGAAGTTCGACGCGTTGAGCACCATCTGCCCGAGGCCGAGGTTGGCGGCGACCATCTCGGCGGCCACAAGCGTCGTCCAGCCGAAGCCGATGGCGATGCGCAGGCCCACGAGGATGTCGGGCAAAGCCGCGGGCACGATCACGTGGCGCACGACCTGCCAACGCGTGGCGCCCATCGATGCCGCGGCGTGGATCTGCTCAAGCGTCGCCGCCTTCGCGCCGGCACGCGACGCGAGCGCGACCGGCGCCAGGCAGCTCAGGAACATCAGCAGCACCTTGGGAAGCATCGTCGATGCCGAACCAGATGATGATCAGCGGCAGGTAGGCCAGCGGCGGCAGCGGCCGGTAGAACTCCAGGACGGGGTCGGCGATGCCCCGCACGACGCGCGACACGCCCATGCCCAGCCCGACCGGGATGCCGACCACCGCGGCGAGCGCGAAGGCCGAGAAGACGCGCAGCAGGCTGGCCGTGGCGTGCTGCAGCAGCGAGTGGTCGTTGGCCTGTCCGGTGAGGTAGGCGATGAACTGCTGCCACACCGCCTGCGGCGACGGCAGGAACAGCGGCTTGACCCAGCCAGCGTTGGTGACCACGGCCCAGGCCAGCAGCAGCGCCGCGATCGTCGCGACGCTGATCAGCGTGGCGTTCCCTTCGCCCGGCTCCGCGAACGCGCTCGTGCTCGGCGCCGCCTTCGCGTCCGTCGCGGGCACGTCGAGCGTGGACATCTCATCCGCGAGCAGCGACCACTGCAGTTCAAGCAAGCGCGGCCTCGCCGACTGGCGCGCGTCGCCGCACGAGGTCCAGCACCTCCTCGCGCAACGCGATGAACTCGGGCAGCGACTTGACGCGCCGGGCGTCGCCTTCGCGCAGGAAGTGGCGCGCGAACGGCAGCTCGTCGTAGACGCGTTCGACGCGACCTGGCGACGGGCTCATGACCACGAGCCGCGTCGCCAGGAACAGCGCCTCCTCCACCGAATGCGTGATGAAGAAGACCATCTTGCAGGTGCGCGCCCAGACCTGCAGCAGGATCTCCTGCACGTGCTCGCGCGTGAAAGCGTCGAGCGCGCCCAACGGCTCGTCCATCAGCAGCACGGCCGGGTCGTTCGCGAGCGCGCGTGCGATGCCGACCCGTTGCTGCATGCCGCCGGACAGCTGCCAGATCGACTTGCCCGCGCTGCCGGACAGGCCCACCAGCGCCAGCGTCCGCTCGACGATCTCGCGGCGGTCCGCCGCATCGACGCCACGCAGCCGCAGTCCCAACGCCACGTTGTCGGCGACGTTGAGCCAGGGCATCAACGCGTGCCGCTGGAAGACGACGCCGCGCTCGGCGCCCGGTCCGTCGACCCGGCGGCCATCCAGCAGCACCTCGCCCTCCGAGGGCGGCAGGAAGCCTGCCAGGCAGTTCAGCAGGGTCGTCTTGCCGCAGCCCGACGCGCCGACCGCGACCACGAAGTCGCCGTCATTCAAACGAAGGTCCACGCGATCGAGCGCGGTGACCGGGCCGCCGCGTCCCGCGTAGCGAACCGTCAGGCCACGGACTTCGAGCTCGGCCATCGCCAGGCCTCAGCGCGCCAGCGCCTTGCGGACGTAGGCGTCCGTGACGAAGGCGGCGTAGTCGGGCTTGACCTCTTGCACGCGACCCTGCTCCTTGAGGAACTGCGCCGTGTCGCCGAGCGCCTTCGCGGCGCCGCCGTCGAGCCACGCAGGGGAAATCTGCTGCCGGAGCGTCGGGAAGCGATACAACGCGATCGCCGCGGGCACGTCCTTCGGATCGGCCTTGCTCCACTTGGCGACGGCCCTGACCGGGCCAGAGTCCGCCGTCCACTGCGCGGCATCCTTGCGGTAGGTGTCGTCCGCTCGCGCGATGGCCTTGACCAGCGCCACCAGGAAGGCCTCGTTGTCGGCAGCCCACTTCGCGTTGACCACCAGGCCGTCGAAGGTCGGGTAGCCCGCCTGGCCGAAGTCGGCCGAGGTGCCCAGCACCTTGCCGGTCTTCTTGATCCTGGCCAGCGCCGGATCCCACACGAAGGCGCCGTCGATGTCGCCGCGCTCCCAGGCCGCGGCGATCTCCTGCGGACGCAGGTTGACGATGTTGACGTCGCGCGGGTTGATGCCCGCCTGCTTCAGGCCGACCAGCAACTGGTAGTGCGAGGTCGACACGAAAGGTGTCGCGATCTTGTGGCCCTTGAGGTCCTTCCACGTGTTGATGCCGCTGCCGTTGCGAACCACGAAGGCCTCGGCGTTGGCGATGTCGTCGAGGATCCAGAACAGGCGCACGTCCTGGCCCTGGCTCGCCGCGGCCGCGATGGGGCTGGAGCCTGCCTCGCCGAGCTGCACGTCACCCGACGACATCGCGCGGATCACGTCACCGCCGCCGCCGAACTGGCGCCAGTTGATCTTGTAGCCGGTGGTCTTCTCGAGTTCGCCCGAATCGATCACGGTTCTGAACGGCACCAGCATGTCCTGGTAGGCGAAGGTCACCTCCTTCGTCTGCGCGAACGCGACCTGACTGGCCGCGAGCAAGGCGGCGGCCAGCCATCGCGACAACGTGTTCCCTTGCAAGGCATCCCCTCCGTGTGCATGAGCGATCGATCTTAGGAAGCGGCGCTGCTCTCGACAAAGACGCATTGATCGCTTCGATATGCGCTCGCCGTTGTGCGGGGCCACGCGCGAAGCGCGCAAGCAAATCCAGGATCGTTCCTTCGCGCGCGCGCCGCTCGACAAGAGAATTTCCGGCGCCTTTTCAACACCTACAACATCTCGATGTCCACTTCCGCCCTCGCGCACACCTTTGCCCTCACGCCGATCGTCATCGCCGCCAGCCTTCTTGCCAGCGGCATCGCACAAGCCCAGACGCAGCCCGCCGACGCGTCCGCGTCCGACCAGACCCAGACCGTCGTCGTCACCGGTACCCACCGCTCGAACCGCACCGTCGCCGAATCGGAAACGCCGATCGACGTGCTGACGGCCAGCGACCTGCGCGCGAGCGGCGCCGCCGACCTCGGCACCGTGCTGTCCAAGCTGCTGCCGTCCTTCAACGACCCGCGCCCATCGGTGACCGACACCTCCGACGCGGTGCGCGCCGCGCAGTTGCGCGGCCTCGCGCCGGACGAGACGCTGGTGCTGATCGACGGCAAGCGCCGTCACACGACCTCCATCGTCAACGTCAACGGCAGCCAGGGCCGCGGCTCGGCGCCGGTCGACCTGAACAGCATCCCCGTCGCCGCGATCGACCACATCGAGGTGCTGCGCGACGGCGCCGCCGCGCAGTACGGCTCCGACGCGATTGCCGGCGTCATCAACATCATCCTGAAGAAGGGCGCCGAGGGCGGCTTCGCGGAGGCTGACGCGGGCGAGACAAGCCGGCACGACGGCGCGCAGCTGGCGGGCTCGGCCAGCGCCGGCTACGCATTCGCCCCGACGGGCTGGGTGCGCCTGTCGCTCGAAGAACGCAAGCAGGGCGCGACCAATCGCGCAGGCCGCGACACGCGCGACCCTACCGAGCCGCGCTACGGCGATGTCAACCAGCACTACGGCGACCCGGACTCGCGCCAGCAGGCCTTCGTCGTCAACGCGGCGCAAGGCCTGTCGGCATCGACCGAAGCCTATGCCTTCGCCACCTTCGCCAAGCGCGACACGCTGGCCGCGGCCACCTGGCGGACAGCCCAGACCGCGGTCGGCTCCGGCGTGCTGCGCAGCCCGCTCTATCCAGACGGCTTCCTGCCGATCGAGAACAGCAGCAACCTCGACTTGGGCATCGTCGCCGGTGTGCGCGGCGACGTCGCCGACTGGCACTGGGACGTCAGCGTCAACCATGGCAGCAACACGTTCTCGCTGGACATCGACCGCACCGCCAACCTGAGCCTGGGCGCCACGAGCCCGACGTCGTTCCACGTCGGCCGGCTGGAGAACGCGCAGACGCTGTTCAACGTCGATGCGGTGCACGACGTCGACATCGGACTCGCGGCACCGCTGACGGTCGCCCTCGGCGCCGAGGCGCGCCAGGAGCGCTACGACATCGGCGCCGGCGAGCCGGACTCCTACAGCGGCAGCGGCGCGCAGGGCTTCTCGGGCTTCCGCGCCGCGGATGCCGGCAGCAGCCGGCGCCACAGCGAGTCGGCCTACGTCGATCTCGAGACTGGTTTCACGCGCAGCCTGAGCGGCTCGCTCGCGCTGCGCCAGGAGCACTACAGCGACTTCGGCGACGCGACCTCGGTCAAGGCCGCCGGTCGCTGGGAGGTCGATCCCTCGGTGGCGCTGCGGGCGACAGCCTCCACGGGCTTCCGCGCACCGTCGCTGGCGCAGGAGCACTACACGATCACGACGACCAACTTCGTCGTGGTCGGCGGCGTCAACACGCCGCTGGAGACCGGCACCTTCGCAGTCGGCTCGCCGGCCGCCCAGGCGCTCGGCGCACAACCGCTGCGCGCCGAGAAGTCGCGCAACCTCAGCTTCGGCGCGCTGTTCAAGCCGACGCGCGACTGGCAGACCACCGTCGACCTCTACCAGATCGACATCGACCATCGCGTGCTGTTCTCGGCCAACCTGGTGCTGCCGGCCTCGCTGCAGGCGACGCTGGCGGCGCAGGGCATCCTCGCGAGCGCCGCGCGCTACTTCACCAACGGCGCCGACACGCGCACGCGAGGCGTCGACATCGTGAGCACGCTGCACGAGGACTGGCGCACGGCCGGGCGAACGGATTTCACCCTCGCCTACAACCGCAACCGCACGACGGCGACCGATATCGAGGCCAATCCCGCCGTGCTCGCCGCCAACGGTCTGACGCTGATCGATCACCAGACGATCGGGCGTGCCACCGAGACCTCCCCGTCATCCAAGCTGTCGCTGTCGGCCGACCACACGCTCGGCGACTGGGGACTGCGCGCCACCGAGACGCGCTGGGGCAGCTTCGTCGTGCCGCAGAACAACCTCGCGCTGGAACAGAAGTACGGCGCCGACTGGCTGCTCGATCTTGCGGGCAGCTGGCACCACGGCCCGTGGAGCGCGACGCTGGGCGTCGACAACGTGACCAACCGCTACCCGGACAAGACGACGTCGGCGGGCAACCTCAACACCAACGGCATCTTCCCGTACAGCAACTTCTCGCCGTTCGGCTTCGACGGCCGGCAGTACTACGCGAAGGTGGCCTACGCCTGGTGAGGGAACGGCGCCGACGGCGTGCTGCTTCGAAATCGACAGGGCTGCTGTCCATCAAGCATGCATGGACGCGGTACGCGGTGCGTCCACCGCCGCTCGCGCAGCGGCTGCACGGATCGTTCGCGGTGGCGCAGAGTTTGCATTGAAGGTCGTCGAACGCTTCGTTCCGATCACCTCGATCGGCCACTCCCCGCACTCGACACCACCATGAAATTCGCTCCGCACGCCCTGGCCATCGCCGGCCTGTTCGCCTCGTTCGTCGCCCATGCCCAGGTCCCTGCTGCCAGCGCACCGCAAGCGGCTGCCGCGCCGCCGGCGCGTGGCGTGCTGGTCGAACTCGCGCTCGAGGCGGCCAGGACGGCGCTCGACGTCTGCAAGGGCCTGGACCAGAAGGTGGGCGTGAGCGTGCTCGACTCCGCGGGCGAACTGCGCCTGGTGCTCGCCGCCGACGGCGCCGCCAATCGCGGCGTGCAGAACAGCGCGCTGAAGGCCAAGGCCGCACTCGCCTTCGAGATCCCGAGCGGTCAGGTGGCCGAGCGCGCGAAGACCGATTCGGCCATCGCGGCGCGTCTCGCGGCGAACCCGACCTGGCTCGCCCGCGCCGGCGCGATCCCGGTCAGCGTCGGCGGCACGCTGATCGGCGCGATCGGCGTCGGCGGCGCGCGTGGCAGCGAGAAGGACGAGGCCTGCGCGATCGCCGGCCTCGAGAAGATCCGCAGCCGCCTGTACTGAATCCGGAGACGCCGATGTTCCAGACCGCTTCGATCCGCAGACTCACGGTGTCCCTGGCGTTGGCGCTGGCCGGCGTCGCGCACGCCGGACCCAGCGTCTATCCCGAGGGCACGACGCGGCTCGACCCTGCGCGCGCGTGGCCTTCGTACGTGCTGTTCACGGGTGGCGACGACGTTGCGCGCCTGATCGACATCGATGGCAAGACGGTGCACACGTGGCCCGACGTCGGCTCGTTTGCCAGCGTGTTCATCGATCCCGCGCTGGCGGGCGGCGAGCGCGGGCACGTGCTCGTCACGCTGGAGAACGGCGACGGCCGCGGCATCGACCTCGTGCCGGGGCGCGCCGGGCCGCGCGTCTCCAAGACCGTGGGTGAACTCGATTGGGCTGGCAACGTGCGTTGGCGCTTCGGCCCGCAGGCGCCGGGCGGCCTCGCGCAACAGCATCACGACTGGGCGCGGCTGCCGAACGGCAACACGCTGGTTCTTGCGAACCTGCGCCATGCCGTGCCAGGTTTCAAGCAGCCGGAGGTGCTGGACGACGTCGCCTATGAGGTCGACAGCTCGGGCGCGATCGTCTGGCGCTGGGTGGCCTCCGAGCACCTGGAGGAATTTGGCTTCAGCCCCGCGACGCTCGCGCTGATCCGCGCCGCCGACAGCGCCGACTTCCTGCACGTCAACGACCTCAAGCCGCTCGGACCGAACCACTGGTTCGATGCGGGCGACCAGCGCTTCGCGCCGGACAACCTGATCCTGGACTCGCGCAACGCGAACATCATCGCCGTCGTTGACCGCAAAAGCGGGCACATCGTCTGGACGCTGGGCCCCGACTACCCGGCGATTCCGCGCGGCGCCGCCGCCCGCCGCGTGCCGCGCCCGGTCGACCAGATCAGCGGCCAGCACGACGCCCAGATCATCCCGGCAGGCCTTCCGGGCGCGGGCAACTTGCTCGTGTTCGACAACCAGGGCGAGGCGGGCTATCCGCCGGTGGAACTTCCAACGACCGGCGGCTCGCGCACGCTGGAGATCGATCCGACCACGCGCCAGATCGTCTGGCAATACACCGCCGAAGATTCCGGCCAGCCTTCGTGGGCGTTCCGCAGCACGCACATCAGCGCCGCGCGCCGGCTGCCGAACGGCAACACCTTCATCGACGAAGGCCAGAGCGGCCGGTTGTTCCAGGTCACACGCGACGGTGACATCGTCTGGGAATACGTCAACGCGTATCCGCGGCTGCGCAAGGATCCGTCGACCGGCAAGACGACGGCCAACCATCAGCTGTATCGCGCCCAACCGGTACCGCTCGACTGGGTGCCCGCGGGCACGCCGCACGCCGAAACGGCGCTGCGCGTGACGCAGGCCGCCGACGGAGCGACGCGATGAAGGTCTCGGCGACCTTCATCGGCCGACGCCGACCCTCACCGCCGCAGTCTTAGGGCAGCCGCTGGCGCCGCAAGGCGTGGCCCGGCGAGCCCTTGCTGCCTTGCCGCAGGCCAGCGAGAGCCAGTGCGCCTTCGGCGGACGAGTCGCCGTTCGGCGGCGATCGCTCCAAGCGCCGCGACGGTGAGAAGCAGCGACCGATCAGTGTCCGGATTCGATCGAGGTCGTTGGCAATGGAGGACTCCGGCTCGACGCAAGCTAGATCGACCGCGGGCGTCGGCTCACTGACGCCAACGCCATTCAACTGAGAGGTGCCTGCGACCTCGCGTTTTTCCAACTCGGCGCGAATCGCCTCGACCTCATAGTCGCTGTAGGTCCAGTCGCCGAAATTCGCGGTGCTTGCTCTCTCGTCGATCGCCCGCTGCAGATGCACGCGCAGCGCAGGGGTGTCAGTTCGTTTCCAGCTCGTGGGCATCTCTCGCCTCGATTCGCAAACGGCGGCGTGCGTCGCTCGCGACGGGCCGGTGTTGCTTCGCGGCGCACTCGCGGCCGCAGCATGTGCGAATGCTAGGCACGGGTGAGACTCGAGACAAACAAGCTTTGCTGTTATCGATAGTCGATCGCCGCATCGCAGGCCGACTGGCGCCTGCTGTACCAGCTGACCGCTCGACATCGCGTGATGCGGTCGACCGGTATCCCGTCGGCCACGCATTCAGCTGGCTGGTCGGTTTGCAGGCGACCGCCGTCATCAACGTGGACGTGGGATTTCCCAACCGTTCGGCGGCTAAACACGCAAATGCCGACATGGAGCTCGGAGCAAGCGAAGACGGCTATCGCTGCGTTGCTGCCTGTCGCGAGGAAGACTGCAGAGGTCGCTCCGCACGTGCCGCTGAGCACCCGCGCTGTACCGGCGCGCGGCAGTGCCACGCCCACTGTCGGCAGGCGTCAGCGATTGATATCGTTCGAACAGCGGTCGCTCACCACGTCGGCCGCCAAGCCAACAGGCCCGACATCGTCCCTATGACCGCTCCTCACGCTCGTCAGCTCGCGCTGTCACCCGTTGCGGTCCTTTGACGAGCGCGAACTCGATATGCAGAAGCGATCACTCAGTGTTTGCCGTGACCGGGAAGCACCAGCGGCGGACAGTACCGTGGCCTCGAGGTCTGGCGTCGGAGGATGCAAGTGCCGGTGCTTATACGGACGTGTCCGAGCCTTTCCCGCGCCGGTCACCCGAGGTCTCTGGCGGCCAAACAGCATTCGATCGTCGCCTCGAGTCTCCGCCTTTCCCGTGTCTGAACGAACCACAGGATGGTCTTGACCGTCCGGCGGCGAGGTCTACACTAACCAGCGTGTCTCCCGGAGGCAGGAGGGACGTACTATGCACACCGCGTCACTGAACGACGACTTGGCCATTCATGGCCGGCCGGCACGCTCGGATGGATGCAACGAAGGCCCCTGGCGCCTCTGGGTCGATCGCCCGGAGGGCTCGGACACCCACCGCATCCAGCCGTTCCACCACAATTTCCACGAGCATCCGCTGATGGCCTTGCCGCGGCTCGCGCGTCTGGCGGAATCGCTGTGGCCCAAGGGGCAATGTCGCTTCATGGTGCCCGAGGCCACGGATGCCACACCCCTATCGAGCGCCTTTCGCTTGAGAAGCCCGGACGGCCGCCACATCGATGAAGTCTTTCGCCACCTCGACGAGCCCGACTCCTGGGTGGCGCTGTACAACGTCGAATCGGATCCGGACTACCGGGCCTTTCTCGCCGAAGTGATCGCGGCGGCCCGTTCGAGCATCGGGCAGGCGCATACGGGCATCTTCAGGGTGTGCGGCTACCTGTTCCTTTCGGCTCCGCCCTCGGTCACGCCCTTCCACATCGACCGAGAGAACAACTTGTGGCTGCAGCTTCGCGGCCGCAAGACCCTGACCGTGTGGGATCGCCAGGATCGGGACGTCGTGCCCGCTGAGGCGGTGGAAAAATTCATCCTCTCGGGCTCGCTCGACGACGTGAAGCTCGACGACTCGATGCGCGGGCGAGGTCGCACGTTCGACAGCGGCCCAGGAGACGGCGTATTCTTCCCGAGCACCTCCCCGCACATGACCCGATCGGACACCCGCTGGACGAGCCCGGGTGACGGCGTGACCGTCTCGATGGGGGTCGTGTTCTACTCCTCGGAAACCTTGCGCGACGCGCGCGTGCATCTCTGCAATCGGAGCCTGAGGCGGCTGGGACTGCCCGCCGCCTTCCCGGGGCGACATCCGTGGATGGACGCCGCGAAAGCGCCTGTGGGCGCCCTGCTCGCGCGGCATCGCAAGGTGTGGCCCGACGTCAGTGCCTGGTCCTACTTCCCGGAAGGCCACTGAGCGCGCCATCTGCGACGAAGCGATCCCCAAAACAAAGAAACCTCGCGCGAGCGAGGCCTCTTGCATCACCCGGCGGCGATATCGGTGAGGCCGTCGCCATTGAGATCGCCGGCGCTTCCGTAGCCCTTGCTCAACTCCCCAGCGCACTCGCCATTGCTGACGAAGCCCCCGCGGCCCGCATTGCCGGGCTCAGGTATGCGGCTCCGGCTGGACAAGCCTTGCCCCCCCGCCGACTGCACAAGGTGTAGGTGCGAGGACATCGCGCTGCTGCAGAAGGCGGCTGGAATGTGCGCAAGAGGGTTGCGGGGTTCGGGACGCATGCGCGATATGGCAGCCCGGTTGCGCTTCAGATTGCCAAGCGCGTCAGGGCCAGGACGCTGAACTCCGGTGGCAAACGAACCGCGGGCGTAAGATCGTCCTGCAGTCCAAAGCCACCTGAGGCCGGCGACCGCCCCACCGGGGCGGCGGTCCTGGCCTAGTCTGGAAGAAAGGAGCGATCGCATGGAGACATCCACGTCGAGCCCGAAGTCCGGAGCGCCCTTGCCCGCCCCATGGATCGAAGCCGATTCGCCGGTGTTCAGGGAGAACTTCGATCGAAAGAGCTTCGAGGTCGGCCACCACCTGGCGGGCCATCCGCTCTTCCAGCTTCCCCAGTTGATGGAGTTGGCGGAGCGCACGCTAAGGACGCGGCCCTCCGACCTGTACTACGACATGGGAGACGTGGCGCCCGGCCAGAAGTGGAAGGACACGACGCGTACGTTCTCCCCGCTGAAGGCCCTGCGGCTGCTCGAAACCTCAGATGCCTGGTTCATCTTCCGAAGCACGCAACGGGATCCGGCCTACACCGAGCTGTTCCGGCGCGCGCTCGCCGAAATCAAGCACATGGTCGGCGACGACATCGAATCGAAGATCAGCAAAGAAGACATCATCATCTTCGTGACGTCGCCGAGGCGGGTGACGGCCTATCACATCGATCGCGAATGCAATTTCATTCTCCAGATCCATGGAGAGAAGGATCTGCACGTCTTCGATCGGGAAGACCGCGAGGTCCTTCCCGAGGAGGAACTCGAGCGGTTCTGGACGTTCGACAACAACGCGGCGAATTACAGGCCCGAGCTGCAGGACCGGGCCCGCACGTACAGGCTGGCTCCCGGCCGGGGCGTCCACGTTCCGGTCAACTGTCCGCACTGGCTGCGCAACGGCGACGACATCTCGGTGACCTTGAGCGTGAACTTCCAGTTCATCGACTCCCTGCGGGCGGACATCTATCGGGCCAATCACTACCTCCGGCGGCTCGGCATCCATCCCAGCCCCCCCGGACGGAGCGCGACGCGCGATCGAGCCAAGGCGATGGCCTTCTCGGTCGTGAATGCCGCGGGGCAGGCCGCCAGGTCGGCACTGTCGAGGCGGGCGGCGAGTTGAGGCCGCAACGGCGGTCAGGCAGACCAATCGGGTGGCCGATCCGGCGCGCCGCCCGCTGATGGTTCGAGACGAAACGCCATGCCTTGGTATCGATCGAGTCTCAATTCCGGTGCGTAGGCAACCTCGCATTGCATATCCGGATTCTCCCAGGCGTCGTGGATGACGTAGCCAAGCGCCTTCATCGAATCCAAGAACGCCGAGTGGCGTTCGATATGGTAGGGGCAGAGCGCCGTCCCGATGCTTTGCACCGTCCA
>Ga0105242_10003181_pt1 | contig 12806 bp, 10 predicted proteins | sample KBSM24metaG_FD_81521 | JGI IMG/M metagenome (GOLD analysis project Ga0105242, IMG submission 81521) | Miscanthus rhizosphere microbial communities from Kellogg Biological Station, Michigan, USA - KBS M2-4 metaG | ecosystem: Host-associated > Plants > Roots > Rhizosphere > Soil | place...
ATACGCCGCTGAGCAACGCGCCGGTATGGAGTTACGACGCGGAAGTCGGCGGCTGGGATCTCGACACGACCAACGACAACATCACGCTGGACCTCACAGTCGACGGGCAGTCCACCAACCTTGCCGCCGGCAATTACTGGCTGGTCGTTTACCCCGAAATGGACGATCTGTACTTCGGCTGGGCGTGGTTCGGGTCGGACGTCAACTCCGGTTCGACAGCGCTCTCCCTGGGCGCTGCGTACGCGCCTGACTGGACGGCCCACGACGCGGATGGGGAACCGCCTGGCATGGCGCTGAGGATCGAGCAGCAGATCACCTGCGGCGCGCCGTGGCTCAGCGCGGCGCCGCCGCAGTTGAACCTCGGCGCGCTCGCGAGCACTTCAGCCAGCGTTTCGGTCGACAGCACGAAGTTCAGCGGCGGCAACTCGGCGACGGGCTTCCTCTGCCTGCACAGCAACGATGCGAAGAACCCGCTCAAGGTGGTGCGCGTCAACGCAACGCAGAACTAGCCGTTCAGCGCGCCTACGAATTGCGGCAGGGCTTGCAGTCCTGCCGCTCTTTCTCGTGAACCGAACGACGGGATTCTTTCGGATCCCGTCACTCTTTTTTTTTGAAGCGGTCCGGCGCGGGTCGATGTGGGGATTGTCGACGGTGTCGGCGAGAATCGCCTCGGGTTCAGCAAGCGGTCGAGGACCATCGGTTAGCCTACGAAGTTGCGCAGCAGGAGCCGCGCGATCCCGTAGCTTTAGGAGAGCACGCATGCGTTCATACTCCGTTTATCTGTTCGCGTTGGCGTTCGTGGCGTCGCCGCTGTTTGCCGCCGGTCACGGCGGCGGTCACGGCGGAGGCGGCGGCCACGGCGCAGGCATGGGTCATGCCGCAAGCATGGGTCACACGACGAATCCGTCGACGCACGGGGCGACCGTGTCGGCCGCCGCGCATCAGGCGCAACTCAGTGGCGACAAGGTCGGGCCGCAGGTCCGCACCGTGGCGAAGGACAACCACGGACATACGAAGACGAAGACTCATCCGACGAATCATGGCAGCGACGTATCACAGGCGGCGCATGCTGCTCATGGAAGCGGCGACGTCGGCCCGCAGGTTCGCGACGTGGCTCGTTCGAAGTCGAAGGGCAAGAGTCACTCCAGCAGCGACGACTCGATGTCGGAATCGGACACCTGACAAGCGCGCGCCTCCGCGAACAACTCGGGCCACGCATGCCGTCGAAATAGGCATCGACGAGTGTCCGCAACGCGGCCGCCTATTTTCGCGCCAGAACGTATCACAGCAAAAGCCCCGCATCAGAGCGGGGCTTCGGGGGTGATCTGCGGATTGCTTCGAACGTCCTGCGAATAACTTTTGGTGCCCAGGAGAGGACTCGAACCTCCACGGTTTTACCCGCTAGTACCTGAAACTAGTGCGTCTACCAATTCCGCCACCTGGGCAGGCGTGCGAATCTGCGCTTGGCGCAGGGCCGCGAACGATAACGGCATGGCGCCGGACTGTCAACGGCGGCTTGCATTGTGCGGCCTGCTGGGCGACTCTGAGCGTCGGATCGAAAGGAAATTCAGTGATCAGACGCCGCTCCAAGACCGCGCCGCGAAGCAAGCCCAAGAGCAAGTTGCCGGGCTGGATGCCCGACCTTCCGCCGACGCCGGTCAAGCACGGCAAGGCGGTCAGGAACGCGCCATCGGGCGGCCACGGAAAAGGTCCGTCATCACCGGCATCTGCCGGCCGATACGCTGCGCCGAAGGCGAGCAAGCCTGCGCCGGCGCAACCCGTTCGCAGTGCCCGGCCGCACACCGATCCGCATGCGCAGCGGGAATCCGAGCGCTACGAGCATCCGATCCCGAGCCGCGAGGCGATCCTGCATTTCCTCGGCGACAGCTCGACGCTGATGACCGTCGAGGCGCTGGCGCCCGGCCTCGGCTTGAGCGATCCGCGCGATATCGAAGCGCTGAACAAGCGCCTCTCGGCGATGCTGCGCGACGGCCAGTTGTTGCAGAACCGGCGCGGCGGCTACGGCGTCGCGCAGAAGCTCGATCTGATTCCCGGCACGATCATCGCCAACGCCGAGGGTTTCGGTTTCCTGCGCGCCGATGCCGGCGGCGACGACGTCTATATCTCGCCGGCCGAGATGCGCAAGGTGTTGCATGGTGATCGCGTGCTGCTGAGTGTCGTCGGTCTCGACCGGCGTGGGCGCAAGCAAGGCGCAATCGCGGAGGTGCTCGAGCGACGTGCGTCGCGCCTGGTCGGCCGCATCGTCGTCGACAATGGCGTCGTGCTGGTCGTGCCCGACGATCGCCGCCTGCACCAGGACGTGTTGATTTCACCGGGCAAGGATCAGGGCGCACGCTCGGGCCAGATCGTCGTCGCCGAGATCACGCAGCCGCCGAATGCGCAACGTGGGCCGATCGGCGAAGTCGTCAGCGTGCTCGGCGAACGCTTGTCGCCGTCGCTGGTCGTCGAGATGGCGATCGCCAGCCACGGTCTGCCACACGACTGGCCGCAGGAAACGTTGCTCGAAGCCGAACAGGTCGAGCCACGCGTCACCAAGGAGGAAATCGCCGGCCGCGTCGACTTGCGCAAGATACCGCTGGTCACGATCGACGGCGCAGACGCACGCGATTTCGACGATGCCGTATTCGCCGAGCCGGTGGCGGGGGGCTTCCGCCTGCTCGTCGCGATTGCCGATGTCTCACACTATGTGCGCCCCGGTAGCTCGCTGGACGATGAAGCGCAGAAGCGCTCGACCTCGGTCTACTTTCCGGGTTTCGTCGTGCCGATGCTGCCGGAGACGCTGTCGAACGGCATCTGTTCGCTCAACCCCAAAGTCGAGCGCCTGTGCATGGTCTGCGAGATGCAGGTCGGTTACGACGGCGAGGTGTCGCGCTCGAAGTTCTATGCGGCAGTGATGCGCTCGCACGCACGGCTGACCTACAACCGTGTCTGGCAAGCGCTCGGCGAGAACGATACCGATGCGCGCGCAGAACTCGCCGATGTGCTGCCGCAGCTCGAGCAGCTGCACCAGCTGTACAAGATTCTGGCCAGGGCGCGGCGGAAGCGCGGCGCGATCGACTTCGACAGTCATGAAGTGAATTTCCGCCTGTCGCCGTCAGGTGAGGTCGAACAGCTTGGCGCCGAGCATCGCAATGACGCGCACAAGCTGATCGAGGAGTGCATGATCGCGGCCAATGTCGAGGCGGCGAAGTTTCTCGACAAGCGCAAGATTCCGGCGCTGTATCGCGTGCACGCGCCGCCGCCGGCATCGAAATACGAAGACTTGCTCGAATTCCTGCGCGAGTTCCACTTGCGTCTGCCCGCCGTCGATGCAGTGACTCCGGGCGATTTCTCGGCTCTGCTGAAGAAGATCCGCGACCGACCCGACGCCGGGCTGATCCAGTCGGTGTTGCTGCGCTCGCAGTCGCTGGCTGTGTACAGCCCGCAGAACTCGGGCCATTTCGGGCTCGCGCTCGAAGCCTACGCGCACTTCACCTCGCCGATCAGGCGCTACCCGGACCTGCTCGTGCACCGCGCGATCCGCTATGCGTTGACCAAGGGCAAGCCGTCCGACTACACGTACAGCCCGGCCGAGATGGCGTCGTTGGCGACACATTGCTCGCACAACGAGCGCCGCGCCGACGAGGCCGAACGCGACGTCGACGAACGCTACAAGTGTGCATGGATGGAAAAGCACGTCGGCAGCGAATTCGACGGCATCGTATCCGGCGTCACGTCGTTCGGCTTGTTCGTGGAACTGATCGAGTCGCAGGTCAGCGGACTTGTCCACATCACCCAGCTGCCGAATGACTACTATCATTTCGATCCAGTGCGGCATCTGCTGAGTGGCGAAAAGCGTGGGTTGAAATTCAGGCTGGGCGATGCCGTGCGCGTGCAGGTGCTGCGCGCGAGCCTCGAGGACCGCAAGATCGACTTCCGGCTCGCGCCGCAGGCGAAGTCAAAAGATGAACCACGAAGACACGAAAGACACGAAGAGGAGCCACGAGGAAAAGCAAAGTAAAATGTGCCGCGCTACCTGTCTGACGCCATTTGTGAGCAGGAACACTACTGCTCGCGGCGTTCGTTCGAGCAGCGCGCTCCGACAAGCACATTTTCTTCGCTATTGTTCTTCGTGGCCCTTCGTCGTGCACTTCGTGCCTTCGTGGTTCTTCTTCTCAGATCGAAATTTATGAGCGGTGAATTGATTTTCGGAATCCATGCAGTCGAATCGGCGTTGACGCACGATCCGAAGAACATCATCGAGCTGTACATCGAAATCGACAGCCAGAATGCACGCCTCAGGGAGCTGTCCGAACGGGCGCGCGACGCAGGCGTCAAGCCGCATGCCCGTGACCGCGCAGCGCTTGACCGCATGACTGGCGGCGCGCGTCACCAGGGCGCCGTGGCGCGTTACCGCGCGCCGCCGCCGCGCGCCGAGTCGGAGCTATATGCGCTGGTGGAGAAGGAGGAAAGGAATGCGTTGCTGCTGGTGCTCGACGGCGTGACCGATCCGCACAACCTCGGCGCCTGCTTGCGCAGTGCCGAAGCGGCCGGCGCGACTGCCGTGGTCGTGCCGAAGGACAAGGCTGCCGGCATCACGCCGACAGTGCGCCGCGCATCGGCCGGCGCAGCCGACCGCGTGGCATTCTTCGCGGTGACGAATCTCGCGCGCACATTGAAGGCGTTGAAGGATCGGGGCGTCTGGCTCGTCGGCCTGGCCGGCGATGCCGAGCAGGACTTCTATTCACTCGACCTCAAGGGTTCGACAGCCATCGTCATGGGCAGCGAAGGCGAGGGTATGCGCCGCCTGACGCGCGAGTCCTGCGACTACGTCGTGCGCATTCCGATGCGTGGTGACATCGAAAGCCTCAACGTTTCCGTCGCGACCGGTGTCGCGATGTTCGAGGTGCTGCGCCAACGCGGAGCAAACCCATGATCCCCATGCATTGGTACGACTGGGCCGGGCTGCTGGGCGTCGCGATGACGCTGATTGCGTTCTACCTGCTGCAGGCGGGGCGCATGCGCGGCGACGGGCTGGGTTATCAGCTCATGAACGCGCTGGGCGCGTTCGCCGTCCTGCTGTCGCTGCTGTATGCGTTCAACCTGTCGGCGTTTGTGCTCGAAGGGTTGTGGCTCGGCATCAGCATCTACGGCATCGCGCGCGGGCGGCGCATGCGCCGCGCCCGCTAGCACGGCACGGACCCGGCACGAATGTCCGAATCGCGTGTCTTCGGCCTGGATTTTCTGCGCGCCGCGGCGATCCTGCTCGTCATCGTTGCGCACGCGAGCTTCATGTTCCTGCCGCTGACGCACCGGCTCGAGGCGTGGTGGATGCTCGGGCATCTTGGTGTGGAACTGTTCTTCGTGCTCAGCGGTTTTTTGATCGGCGGCATTCTCGCGAGGCAGGCACAGGACGTCCGCTTCGCCGTCGGCCGCTTCTGGGTGCGGCGCTGGCTGCGCACGCTGCCGAATTACTATCTGTTTCTTGTCATCAACATCGTGCTCGCGCGCTGGATCGAGGGTTCGTGGCCGCACGCCGCACCCTACGCGGTTTTCCTGCAGAACTTCGCCTGGCCGCAACCGCTGTTCTTCATCGAGTCATGGAGCCTCGCGGTCGAAGAGATTTTCTATCTGATCGCACCGCTGCTGGTCGTTGTTTTCGGCGGCCGCCTGGCTCGTCGCGTCGACCCGTTGCTGCTCGTGGTCCTGGCGATCGTGATTGCAACCGCCGTACGCGTGATCTATGTGCTCAAGTTCGATCCGAATTGGGACTTGTCGCTGCGCATGGTTTCCCTCGTGCGCATGGATGCCATTGCCTACGGCGTCGTGGCGATGTTGTTGTGCCGGCGCTCGCCCGGTTTGTCGTCGCGCGCGGCGAACGTACTTGCCTGGTGCGGCGCATTCGGCACGCTGCTCGCGGTTGCGCTGTACCTTGCCTTGCCGAAGGACACCGACCTTTTCTCGCGCACCGGCTTGTTCAGCCTGATTTCGGCGAGCTTTGCCGCTTTTCTGCCCGCCGCATCGAACTGGCGGCGCAGTGGCATGCCGGTCGTGGTGGACAACGCCGTACGCGCAATCGCGCGTTGGTCGTACGCACTGTACCTTTGTCAGCTCGCGGTGATGCGCGCCATGAACGTGACGTTTGCAGGCAGCGCGCAGACGTTTGCCGGCTGCCTGCTGCAGGCATTGGTATTCATGGCCTTGTCGATCGGGTGCGCGGCGCTCGTTTATCGGTATTTCGAAGCACCGATCCTGCGGCTGCGCGATCGCTGGACGCGCGAATCGACGCGCCCTGAGGGTACCACGCCGAACGCGGAAGCCTCAGGGGCTTCGACTCTCTGAATTGCTGAAGGGAGTCGACTGCTGCTGAAGGTTCGTCGCTTCAGAGATCGGCCAGTTCGACGTCGGTGCCTTCGTTGATTCCTTCGAACAGGATCGTGGAGAAATAACGCTCGCCGGTGTCCGGCAGCATCGCCAGGATCACGTCGCCGCTTTTCGCTTTCTTTGCGACTTCGAGCGCCGCGGCAAACGTGCCGCCCGACGAGATGCCGCAGAAGATGCCTTCCTTCTGCGACAGCGCGCGCGCCGTATCGCGCGCATAGATGTCGCTGACCGGAATGATTTCGTCGGCGACCTTCTTGTTCAATACCGCTGGAATCAGATTCGGGGTCCAGCCCTGGATCTTGTGCGGCGCCCAGTCCTTGCCCGACAGCATGGCGGCGCCCTCGGGTTCGGTCGCGACGATCTTCACGTCCGGACGCGCCAGCTTGATCATCTCGCCGGCGCCCGTCAGCGTACCGCCCGTGCCCCAGCCGGTGACGAACCAGTCGAGCCGCCGGCCGGCGAAATCCTGCAGGATTTCCGGACCGGTCGTGCTGCGGTGATAGGCGGGATTGGCCTCGTTCTCGAACTGGCGCGCGAGGAAGGCGTTGTTCTTCTTCGCGTAGTCCTCGGCACGCTTGATCATGCCGGTCGCGCGTTCGGCAGCAGGGCAGAGGATCACCTTGGCCCCGAGCGCGCGCATCAGTTTGCGCCGCTCGATCGAGAACGAATCGCTCATGAATGCGACAAACGGATAACCCTTGGCCGCGCAGACCATCGCCAGTGCGATGCCGGTATTGCCGGACGTCGCTTCGACGACGGTCTGTCCGGGTTTGAGGGTGCCTTTGGCCTCGCCGTCGAGGATGATGCCGATCGCCAGGCGGTCCTTGACCGAGGACATCGGATTGAACGCCTCGACCTTGACGTACATGTCGACGCCTTTCGGGGCGATGTGATTGATGCGCACGATCGGTGTGCGGCCGATGGTTTCCAGGATGCTCTGGTAGATCATGGCGACCTCGCTCGAATGGATTGTCGCTGCTGCCTGCGCCGCGGCGAAGGAACCAGCTTAGCGCGCACCTGTGGCAGCGGCAAATAACCACACGTAATCGCCGGCGGACCACCCGGCATAACGCCTCGCGATGAGGTAGGCGAGCCGCAGCCGGGCACATTCTCATGCACCCCTCACCCAACCCTCTACCCGCCAGCGAGAGGGATCAAGGTGCGCGCGACAGCATTATTCGATTGGCGCGGCAGCCTTTGCGAACGCCTCGAGGATGAATGCGTAGACGTCGGCTACTTCCTCTATCTGCTTGGCCGTCGGCTTGCCTTGCCCATGACCGGCGCGTGTCTCGATACGGATCAGAACGGGCTTGCCGTGCGGGTTGGCCGCCTGCATCGCCGCCGCGAACTTGAAGCTGTGCGCGGGGAACACGCGGTCGTCATGGTCGCCGGTGATGATCAGCGTCGCCGGATAGTTCGCGCCGGACTTGATATTGTGCAGCGGCGAGTACGCATACATCGCCTTGAATTCGTCGGCATTGTCGACCGAACCGTAGTCCGATTCCCACGCCTTGCCGATCGTGAAGTCGCGGAAGCGCAGCATGTCGAGCACGCCGACCTGGGGAATCGCGGCGGCGAACAGGTCCGGACGCTGCAATTCGGCGGCGGCGACGAGCAGGCCGCCGTTCGAACCGCCGCGGATCGCCAGATTCCGGGCAGAAGTATACTTTTCCTTGATCAGGTACTCCGCGCCGGCGATGAAGTCGTCGAACACGTTCTGCTTGTGCAGTTTCATACCGGCTTCGTGCCACTCGCGTCCGTACTCGCCGCCGCCGCGCAGGTTAGCCACCGCGTACACGCCGCCGAGATCGAGCCAGGCGATCAATGACGGAGAAAATGCCGGCTGCAGCGAGACATTGAAGCCGCCATAGCCATAGAGGATGGTCGGATTCGCGCCGTTCTGCGCGACGCCTTTCTTCGCCGTGACGAACATCGGCACGCGCGTGCCGTCCTTGCTCGGGTAGAACACCTGACGCGTTTCGTACTGCGCGGAATCGAACGCCACCTTCGGCGCGCGGAAGACGCTGCCCGTGCTGGTCTTGAGGTCGTAGCGGAAAACGGTCGGCGCCGCGGTGTAGCTCGAATACGTGTAGAAGGTTTCGCTATCGCGCGTGCGCCCGGAGAAGCCGCTGGCGCTGCCGAGGCCCGGCAGGACGAGGTCGCCGATCGCCTTGCCCTTGAGGTCGAACAGGTGCACATTGCTGTGCGCATCCTGCAGGTATTCGGCAATGAAACTGTGGTTGACGATGCTGGCGTTCTGCAGCGTCTCTGCCCCCTGCGGCACCAGTTCCTTCCAGTGCGCCTTGTCCGGATGTCTGGCGTCGACCGCAACGATGCGATAGCGCGGTGCGTCGCTGTCGGTCAGAAAGTAGAAGACATCCTTCGTGTTGCCGAGAAACTGATAGCTTGCATCCCAGGCGCCAATCAGCGTTTCGGTCTTTGCGTCGGCATGCTTCTTTGCCAGATCGCGGAACAGCACGAGGTTCTTCGGTTCGGTGCTGCGCGCGACGCTGATGACGAGATAACGTCCGTCGTCGCTGACCTGTGCGCTGAACAGCCAATCCGGCTGATCTTTCTGTTCGTGGATCAGCAGATCATCGGATTGCTTTGTACCCAGGCGGTGAAAGTACAGCTTCTGAAACTTGCTCACTGCCTTGAGCGAGTTCTCGCCTCTTGGCTCGTCGTAGCGGCTGTAGAAGAAGCCGGTGCCGTCGCGGCGCCAGCTCGCCCCGGAGAACTTGACCCAGTGCAGTTCATCGTCGGTGTTCTTGCCGCTGGCGACGTCGAGGACGTGCCAGTCTTCCCAGTCGGAGCCGCCGCTGGACAGGCCATAGGCTATGTACTTGCCGTCGTCGCTGATTGCATAGCCCTTGAGCGCGATCGTGCCGTCGGCCGACAACGTATTCGGATCGAGCAACAGGCGCGGCGCAGCGGCTAGTGAATCGGCGACGTAGAGCACGGCCTGGTTCTGCAAGCCGTCGTTGTGCGTGTAGAAATAGTGGCCGCCGTACTGCTGCGGCGAGCCGAAGCGCTCGTAGTTCCAGATTTCAGTGAGCCGGTTCTTGATCTTGTCCTTGCCCGCAATGGCGTCGAGATAGGCCGAAGTGACCTTGTTCTCTGCTTCGATCCAATCCCGTGTTGCCGGCGCGTCGAGATCCTCCATCCAGCGATACGGATCGGCGACCTTGACGCCGTGATAATCGTCGGTCTGCGCAACGGTCTTGGCAACGGGGTAGGTCAGTGCCGTGACGGCGCCGCGCTTCGTGTCGGAGGGCATGGCTTGACTGGCAGGTTTCGTGGGGGGAGCCGGCTGGCAGGCGGACAATGCGACCGCGGCGATGATGGACAGGACGACTGGCTGGCGCACTCGGCACTCCCGGTTTCAGGGTTGATCGCATCGCGAAGGGCGGATTATCCGCGGCCGAAGAGGGCGGCGGCCACAACGCAGAATCGTCGTTTATACGGAAGCGGAGAGGGATCGGCAAGCGCTGAAGGACTTGAAACCTTCGAATCCAGCGTTTCGAAGGTTCAACGTGGTCGAGTTGCCGAAACAGCTACGCCAGCTGCATCAGTCGCCGCTGATGAATTTCGGCCCTTTGCCAGCGGTCTTTTCGTAGACTCCGCCACCTGCGCGCCGGTACTGCGTGAATCCGTGCTTCGCCGCGTGGCTTTCCTTGAGCGTATGCGCGCTGCCCATGGCGAATGCCGGTGCGCTGATGACGCGCCGTACCGGCGCGCCGCACTGCGGACACTGCGTCAGCTCGGCCTCGGCGAGTTTCTGGCGCAGGTCGAAATGCCCCTCGCAGCGGGGGCAGCCTTTTTCGACAGCGGCGTATTCGTAGATCGGCATGATTCAATAATGGGACGTAGCGCCGCGCAACTCAAGTGCGGATTGCCGCTTCCGTGGACTCGTGCTTCCGACGTGATACTACGCTGCAGCGCCGGTTTGCGCCTGCCATGCCTCGGTCATCGCGCGCCAGCGATTGACGATATCGCAGAAGATCAGGGCCGTCCGCTCGGCATCGTAGACGGCCGAGTGGGCTTCGCTAGCATTCCACTCGAATCCGGCAGCCTGCACCGCGCGGCTGAGCACGGTCTGGCCATAGGCGAGGCCGGCGAGCGTTGCCGTATCGAAGCAGCTGAACAGGTGAAACGGACTGCGCTTGTGGCCGGTGCGACGGATCGCGGCGTTCAGAAAGTTCAGGTCGAACGCCGCATTGTGTCCGACCAGGATCGCACGCTGGCATTCGAACTCGCGCGAAGCCTTGCGTATCGGCTTGAAAATGCAGTCGAGCGCCTCGCGTTCTTCGATCGCGGCGCGGAACGGATGGGTCGGATCGATGCCGGTAATCTCGAGCGAGCGCGGATCGATATTGGCGCCGGGAAACGGCACAACGTGCGTCGACACGACAGGGTCCGGATGCACGATGCCTTTGTCGTCCATGCGGATGACGACGGCCGCGATCTCCAACATCGCATCGCGCTCGCAATCGAAACCGCCGGTTTCGATGTCGACGACGACCGGCAGGAAACCGCGGAAGCGTTCGGCGTATCTGGTTGCGGTGGAGGACATGTCCCGCAGGATACGCGGCGGGCGCAGCGATCACAACGCTGTCAGTCCAATTGGTCAGCGGCAGCAATCAAGTCAATCCGAAAAGAGCATTCAACGCGGATTGACGCGGATGCAGAGCAAGGAACGCGGATTGCGCGGATAAAACAAGGATCAAAGCGGAGATTTTATTGGAACACTGCTCCATCCGCGTTCATCCGCGTAGATCCGCGTCGACTCCTTCTTCACGGCTCTTCTTGGCTTTGTTCCGCCAAGCTCAGGCGCGTGCGTAGCGCCCGAACAGGAACAGTGCGAGCGAGCCGATCACGAGCGCCAGGCCGAATTTCGGCAGCAGCATCAGGAACGGAATGCCGAGTGCGAGCAAGGCGAGCGACCATGCATAGGCATCGGCGAGCGGTTCAGGCATCGGATCAGCCTTGAGCTTGCGCGCCAGCAGATAGTCGAGGCTGATCTTGCCCGGGCCCTGGAAAATGATCGGCAGAAGCATGACGACGAACAGCAGCGGCAGTTTGAAGTTGCCGAAGCCCATGTCCTGGATGGCATAACCCTTGGCCAAGTCGCTCCACATCGCGAGCATGTCCGGCCAGTGAGCCGCGGCAGTCGCGACGAACGTCAGCACAAGCAGGCTGTACGCGGCAAAGCGCGTGAACAGGCCGAACACGAGCAGGATTGCGCCGCCGAGTTCGAAATAGGTGGCCATCGCCCAACTGATGTCCGTCGGAATCGAGTTGAACGGAAATGGAAACCTGTCCTTGATGTCGGTGAACCAGTTGTCGCCGAGGTATTTTTCGCGGCCCGATTCCCAGAACTCCCAGCCCATGATCAGGCGCAGGATCACGGGCGGCAGTAACTGTCCGATGCCGCGCAGGCGCGCGGTAAGGGATTCCCAGGCGGAAATGGCGTCGAACGACATGGCAAAGCCCCTCAGCGTTTTATGGAATGCAGTATAGACGCAGGGTCGATCGATTCCTTACACCAACCGTGCCGGTGATCGTTGCCCTTGCCCGTCGTCCAGGCGCAAGCCGGGATGCCGCTTCTGCCAGCAGGAACTCGCTGCGGCTGAGGGGAGGAAAACTGGATTCCAGCTTGCGCTGGAGTGACGAACAAGAGGCTCGTCGAGGCCAGGTGGTCCGCAGGCTAGTTGATGCGCGTTCCGAGAATCGCTTCGAACGATTGCAGTTCGCGCAGCAGTGCTAGGCCTGCCGGCCGCAGCGCCGCGGCTTCTTCCACCGGGCGACCGGCCAGCAAAGCGTCGACGCACTGCGCGCCTGTGAGTTCGGTGTTCGCGCGCAGACGTTCGATCAGCATCGCGCTGAGCGCATTGATTTCGTGGAAGCGAACGTCGTCGTCGCGGTTGCGCACGAGCAGGATCCAGGTCGGTGCGGGCGGCATCTCCTCAGGACGGAAATCCGGCCCGATCAGATGGACCGGATAGTGGTAACCGAGAACGCAGGCGAGCGGTGAAATCACCGGCGCGCCGGTCAGCGGATCGCCGCTCGGGTCGTGTGCGACCTGCTCGATGGTGGCTTCGTCGAGCGAAAGCGCCAGCTCGGCCCACTCGTAGTGCGCCAGTTCGAGCAGCCACGCCGGATCGCCGCGGCCCTGCTGCTGGCGCGTTTCGAGCCAGCGCAGGAACTCGCGCGCGAACTCCGGAAACAGCGGCGTATGGCAGACGTGTTCGCGGAAGAATTCGTGCGTGAAAACGTTCCAGGCCGTATCGTCGTGCAATGAGCGGATCACCGGAAAGTTCGACGAGACGAAACTTTCCATGTTGGCGTAGACCAGGTCGCGATAGATCGCCATGCGGCGATCCTCGATTCCTTCCGGCGGCGGATTGTTCTGCGGATCGCGG
>Ga0105242_10003182_pt1 | contig 12805 bp, 17 predicted proteins | sample KBSM24metaG_FD_81521 | JGI IMG/M metagenome (GOLD analysis project Ga0105242, IMG submission 81521) | Miscanthus rhizosphere microbial communities from Kellogg Biological Station, Michigan, USA - KBS M2-4 metaG | ecosystem: Host-associated > Plants > Roots > Rhizosphere > Soil | place...
GCTGTAGCCCTCGGGACCGCAGGCTTCCAGCCAGCTCCGGGAAACGACGAACGCGAAAGAAAGATCGCCATCACCCGCGCGTGACATAGCCGACGCGCGAGCGCGGCCGGCGCCCCAGCCACAGGAACAGCAGCGCCAGAAACAGGAGCAGGGCGGAGAAGGGGGCGGTCAGGGCCGGTGCCAGCACCTTCTGCCAGAACGCCGGGCTCAGGTTCTTCTGAACGGCGCTCTGCATGGCGACGAAGCTGCGCTCCGAGGCCCAGACCCAGATCGCGCCGACGGGCTGCGTCTGCACGACATTGTCGGCGATCGATTTGGCGCCGTCGATGACGAAGGCGACGAAGGCTGTGTCTTGCGGCCAATCGGGCTGGGGGAGGATCGGATACGTCTGCATGACGACCTTCCCTGCCAGTTGCCGCCACGGCACCAGCTCGGCACGCAGCCGATCAATCTCGTCGCACATCTCCTGCCAGTTGGGGCCGTTCTCGATATCCTCCCACGGATAGTCGTCTCGGGCGCTCATTTCGCCCGCCCTCGGCGTAGCTCGTCAGCATCGACAAGCGTGGCACGCTGCACACGAAAGGCAGTATTGAAAGCCTCACGGCGGGTGTATGCACACCAACGCAAATACTTGTAGGTGGTGAGTTTCTTGTAGAGCTTCACAACGCTCTCACTTTCTCTAGAAGCCAAATACTGCCCTTCTCGAATTCGACGGCAAGGGCTAGCGCCTCTTGCCACGAATCCGACTTCACCCACAAGCGAGAGTACGGAACGATACCAGAACCGAACTCTAGCTCAAGACGGCTACCGCCGCTCCACCGCACCATCTCCTGAAGCTCCCACTCTTCATGGGCGTCTACATGGGGGACGTGCCCGATAACCTCGGTCACGTCCTCCCAATCCCAGGAAGCGTACCCGTAGGCGATGGCGTAGCCACGTCGCCGACCCTTGAGAGAATCGGGGTTGTTTTCCATTCCAAACACTGGAACTTGTAGCACTTTAGGGTCTCCGTTCCCCGAAAAGTTTCACTGTTGAAACTTTGTGAATGATGAATCAGATTTCGAAAATCATGAAACCGTGGTCATCATCCTCATCGGGGAGGCCGAAGAACTGGTCCCACGCCTTGCGTGAACTTTCCATGTCCTCAGCCGTGATCTTGCCCTCAGCCAAAAGACGTTCCGTCAACACCTGGGCCTGGGGGATGAGCTGCTCCGTGAGCGACTTGATAGCGGTACCCAAAAAGTATCCCGCAATCCCACTCTGCTGATCGTCCTTCGCCATGAGGGACTGAAGCACCGACCCGCAGATCAACAGGACCGCAATCATGTCATCGAGCCGCAACGGCACACTCGGAATCCCATTAGGGTCGGCAGCCAACGTGGCCCGCAGACGGGTCTCAAACTCGGCCTCGTTATCGAGAGCCGTCCGACAGATCGACGCCCGCAGGGCACGAATGTCGTCACCCAACGTCGGGGACACCTCGAACGAGTACACGACGTCAGCCAGCAACTCCATGTAATCCATCTGGCCCCACACCAACTCGGCGGAATCCAACGACTTCGAACGCCACTTGTGATCGGGGTTCCCTTCGCCATACAGGGCGGTCTGAAGCTCAGCGATCTGAGCAACCGTCATCTGGGTTTGGTCCTCGGGCAAACCCAACTCTCGGGCCTTGGCGGCGGCGGCATCAGCCGCAGCCTTCCGCTTTGCCAAACCGACTTCCTGATCGTCGCCATCCATGAAGGTGAACATTGACGTTTCTCCGTTCCTAGTTTTTCACCAGTGAAACTCTGGTGGGAAGTTGCACACCGCAAGTTCCGAGCTACACACAAAGACGTCGGTTGCGAGGATACCTTGGACTCTGTGTGTAGCTCGCAACCTACGGGTTGCGGGCCACTCTATGTATTCTATGTCTTACTCATAGAGGATGGTATCCCTTGAGGGGATACCATCCCCATAGAGCATCGGTCGCTAGATGCTTGGTGAGCACTAGCTCCCTAGAACCCAACGAGAGTATAGCATGTTACGCTACTGCTTGTCAAGGGTTCTGCGTGTGAAATACGTCACCCTCGGTACCGCAGGGTAAGGTACGTCATCGGGGTTGGCATGCATATAGATGCCATCGGTCGTGTACTCGCCGCACCAGGCACACAATTCGACCTGGGGATTGATGATTCTTGCGGGTCTTAGCTCTGGATTGAACGCCACCCAACATGCTTCGCACATTGGCTGGGTCCAATTCACGTTTTACGCAACCTCCGTGACCATCGGAACAGCAGTCCGAGAAGGATGGCCATGATTGCTATTCCCACCAGGACATCGGACGTTGAGCCCGTCGCTGGAAGCGGCGTGCCACAAACACGGTTACCCATCGTGCGACAATCCCAACAGGACTCATCTTCCTGACACCCATCAGTCGAAATCGTAGTCGAACTCGGGGTCGGGGGAATAGCCGTCGCTACTGAAATCGTCGTACTCGGCGGAGTCGTAGTCGCTGGTGGCAATGTAGTAGCCGTCAGCGTCGTAGTCGTCTCGGGCTGTGTTGTTGGCACGCTCGTAGTCGAACTCGTCGCTGGGGTCGTGGTCGTCGTGGTCGGTTCGCATTCGTCATCGTCTCCTTTTTCATATGTGAAACTTTCACACGGGTTCGGACAGCCGTCCGCTGGTACGGGGTAAATGTCCTTACCCCACTGGTGGTGCAAGTGAGCTTGCACCGCCGATTCGTCAATCTCAATCAGCACCCACCCAGGTTTCCCCTGATTGTGGTGACAGATATCGACCTGCTGGTCGGCGTGGTCGTTATGCAAAGCCTGAGCTTCGCTAACGTTTGGTACAAGAACGGACGCCAAAACTGCCACGCCCGCCCTTAGGATGATTGCCTTCATGTTTCCTCTTTCTTGGGTTTATAGATCGGCACGAAATTGATTCTGGCTCATCGGGCGTAGATGCATCCAAAGATGCGGAACACCCTTGATGTTCGATGACGCCCACGACAACGCACTGGGTAGCTTGCCGAAACGCAACGTCAACTCGTCATTGGTAAACACACCCCAACACCCCTCCTGGGGGATGAAAGAAATATGTCGCTTGAATCTACTCGGCGGTTTCACGAGTCCACTCCCTGATGAGCCTGTCCGTACGCTTCCACAGCGACGGCATCGTGATCTTGGCCTTGAGCGGCACACCCCTCTTGATGGGCGGTGCCTTTTTGATCGGGTCGTCAGGCCCTAGCGGGTCGTACGCCTGCGACGGTCGGGCTGCCACAAACTTGCCGTGATAGGCCCACAGTTCACGAGCCTCGGGTGTGTGAACGACCACATACTTCGGGCCGACATGATTGACCGCCACGGCCTTGCCACCGAACACGGTACAGGTGGCCACATGACGTTCCTTGCCGAACGTTGTCACAGGCTCGTAGGCCACCGTGGACGGGCACGGACGATACACGCCCGTCGTCTTGGTGCCACCCGACAGCAGGTACTCACCGTATTCGTCGTTCATTATCGTGGTTTTGATTGCAGGCATTACTTCACTTCCTTTCTTGTCCATTCTTGGATGAGAATTGTTGTCTTGGGCCAAAGTTTCACGACAGAAACTTTGCGCCTTGGCAGCTTGGGGGGCCGAATGATGATCGACGGGTCATAGGGTGCGCCCCCGTCAATCTCTGTGGACCCGTGATTCGCCCACCACTCGTACTCGGCATCTTCCGAAAGCTTGATGCCGACGTAACGGGTGTCAACGAAACCGATGATGACCTCGAACACGCCAGGCTTACAGAGCAATGGCACGTCACCCTGACGGGTGTCCACAACCCGAACGCCCGCTATCCCAGGGAACTTCCTGGACGGCACAGGGCGAAACGCACCATAGACGGTCGGGAAAAACACCGAGTGTGCGTCCTTCTGGAACACGTACATTCCAGGTAGCGGGATGGGTACCTTCATCATCGGTCCTGGTCCTTGTAGTAGATAACGGTGTCCGTTTCGGGGTTGATTTCTCCCACGACCACAGGACGCACGGTGCCCGCAACGGCGAGACTGGGGCAAGGGTCTTGGGAGCGTAGCACCGCTGGACCAGATAGCCCCTCGAACGGTACGCCCTTCTGTGTGAAGAGGTACTCTTCGCCACGCAGGCACGGTCGGTATTCGACAATGTACTGGACTTTGGCGGGCAGGCGGTACACGGTTTTTTCAGACTTGAAACTACGGCTTTGGGGACGGTACGGGTACGTCATGACTCACGCTCCCAAACGCCCTGGGCCTCAAGCTGAGACAGAACCCACTCAACGGGGTTATCGTACAGCAACCGATGGTCCTTGGCGAGCGACATGATGAAGGATGCCTCCACCAGATCGTCGCACATGGCCGTCACGGGACGGCCGTAGCCGTTGCCGTCATGGAACCCGAAGTGGTCACGGACGGGCTTGGATTCGCCCTCTTGGATAGAGAACACGATGCGCCTCAGCCAGCCAGGATGCCCAATCGGGAACATCACATTATTGATGTCCAGATTCTCACCCGCACGATGCACCCTAGTCAGCGTGCAATAGTTCTTCCACGTACCACGATCACCCTTACGGGACCATCCAGGCTCCACATTGGTCTCCACGTAGATATTCATGTCGAACCCGAGAATCTGCATGGACTCCACCAGGGCAGCGATAGCCGCACCAGTACGGAACACCTTATCGGCCGACACGCCCGAATTGAAACAGCCGTCGATCAGCAGATTGAACACCTTGCCCTTGGCAGGTGCCAACACGGGCATGTACTCACGCATCGACTCAACCTCGTTGGCCAGATAGCGGTCGATATCGGGCTCGAACCCCATGATATCGAAACTCGGCTCGTCAGCGACGTCCAGAATCGTGGCAAGCTTGTCCCTCACGGGAGTGAGAATGGCATCCACCTTGGGGCGAACGGCATCCCAGCCGTTGCGCCCAAGGTCGATGGCTTCACGCCATGTAGCGCCCGCCCACCCGTCACTTGACGTGTGCGATGCACCGTCAGTCTTGGACCGCTTCACAGCGTCATCAACAGCGTCCTTCACTGTCGGATAGTAGCGGAGAATCCAATCAGGATTGTCCGACTTGGGGACGTACTCCCCGAAAGTTTCATCCGTGAAACTCACAGCGGGTTCACCTTCCTCGCCTGGTCGGTCGGCAACTTGTTACCGAGAATCATAGCGTAGGCGTCACGGATTGTCCAGCCGTCGTGCAGCAGGATTGCACCGTTGATAGCGCCACGCATCGTGACGAACACCTTGAGACCGTGTTCGGCGACGTTGGCCCGAGCCTGCCGCCAAACCTTCAGCCAATCCTTGGCCAACAGCCAACCCTCGTCACCGAGCGGCCCGAGATGAGCCTCCACCAGAGCCTGCTCAAGACCCAGGTCGGTCTCCCAGGGCAGATAGGCGAACCTATCCAACGTGGCAGCATCCAAACGGTTACGGCCGCTGAATTCGGCGGTTGGCCCCGTGCCGAACGTGTTAGCACAAGCGATGACCACGAAGTTACGACCCACCTTGCGAGTCCTGCCATCAGGCAGAGTAATCCACCCGTTAGCCAACAGGCTATTGAGGGTAGCAATCACGCCAGGGTGACCGTTGTCCATCTCGTCCATGACATAGATCGCCCCACTGTCGGGATTGGCCTCAGCGTGATCGATGCACTCGATCAACGCAGTCAGGTGAAAGTGCCCGTTGGCGTCCATGCCGCCCATCAGCCGTGACTCTGGGGTCGTTGGCCCCAACGAGAGCGAGCCGTACTTCCAACCCAGGGCACGGGCAACCTGCTCAGCCGTGTGAGACTTGCCGCCACCAGGGACACCAGGCAGATAGGTGTGGATACCAGCCGCCACCAGCTTGAGTAGCTGGGGCAAAGCCATGTGGCTCAAGCCGTCGATCTTGACCTTCTCATGGTCGGGCCGTGTCAGGTCGATGCTCACCAGCACCTGTCGGACGTTTCCGTCATTTTCAGGTTTGAAATTCTTGAGCTTGTCCTCAAGCGCCCCAAGTTGAATGGTGTTAGCGGCGCTCTGGGTAGCGACCTTGTTTAAGCCCTCGTCCAGCGTCTTGATATCGGACGCCAGACCAACGAATTGGGGCTCGATGTCAGCCTTGAGAGTATCCATGGCGATAGCGATATCGCCACGAACGAACCCGATGGTCTGATCCATCACAGCCTGACCAAGAGCTTGCGCCCTCGGGTCAAACTCGTCCTTGAACGAGACAAGCTGAGCCGTGGTCTTGAGGATACGACCCTTGTCGTCCTTCTCAGCGAACGTGAGATAGAGATTGTCGTCTCCCTGGGAACCGCCCTCACCATCGCCATCACCATCGGACGGCATCTGGAACGTGGGCACGTCATCCCTGGACTCGGACGGCTTGCGTCCATCGCCCTTGGGTTCGCCCTGGGGCTCACCGTCCGTGGGAACCTCACCGTCCGTGTCGGGAGTTTCACCGTTGAAACTTCCGTCATTCTCGGGAGGATTCATGGGCGGGTCCATGGGGGGGTCATCCTCCATCTCGTCGGGCTCCCAGACCGCCTCGAATGCGGCTTCTGTCCACATGTTGGCGTTGCGGGAGTACACCGAATTGACTTCGGGCATTGCCTCAAGCCGCTTGAGCTGGTCGGGCTTGAGGAAGGACAACTTCATCCAGCCACCAGGGACAAGAGCTTCTACCTTGTCGCCCTCTTTGCGGCGACGTACACCTTTGAATGTGATATCGGCCATTGGAACCTCGCTTCCGTTTGTTTCAGCCGTGAAATTTACGATACACCCGATGCGTACCGTAAGTCAATGTGACATATGTCACACTAGTAGCTATTGACACTACTAAGATACAGCCGAGCTAACGCCTAGCTGCACCTTGCTAGCTTCAACTAGCTTGAGCTTTAGCCGCCCGCTGACGGGCACGATGCGCCCGTGACCGTAGCGCCCCAGGTGAAGGATTGTCTTGCCGCAGCGAGCCGCCCTTACGGGCATCCAAACGGGCAACACGTTCCCACGGTGACTCGTCAACCCAATCGACGGGCCACCCGCCACGGGGCTCACACGGTCCCGCCCAGTGGGTATCACCAATCGTCTCGATGCGTCGCCTACGGGCGATAGCATCGGCAATGTCCCGTTCAAGAGCCTCAGCCTCAAGCAAGGCTTGATTGAGCCGACGCAACACGTCAGGACGTGCGTTGTTGACCTCGCTCATGCCCAACCCTCCGCACCAGTCGTCTCAGCCAATTGGTGAGCCAGATTGGCCACGTCCAACAGGCTAGAGGCAGCCTCAAGCGCCTCAGGATGCACCAAGTGGGCAGCAATCGCCGCAGGCATCACAGCGATGATGGAACCGAGCGTGAACAACACCAAGCTCAGATCACACGCATCGACCGTGCAGGTCACGTCACACCTTGGACCGAATTCGCTTTCTTCCATGTCTATGTCTCCCTCGCTAAGCCAAAGTTTCGGGATTGAAACTTTGGGAGATTGGTGATCGGCTCAGGGAATTACACCCGTGCACTTAGCCCGTTCCGATGAGAGCCGTTAGGGTACCGATCATGACTTGTCTAGGGCGACACTTTCTTGTGTTCGTTTAATGCAAGAGCATTCCCGTTGCACCCTAGATAGAACCTAGACCCTCGGCGGGTCCAATTCATCCCAAACGAGTACACCATCGATCGGAATGATACCAGCCACATGGTCGGCCGTAACGAGAACGTCGTTAGCCTTGTCCGATGCAGTCAACAACATGCTCAGATAGGCATACGGAACGTTGGCCTCGTCGGCCAGATTGGCCAATTCGCCCAGCGCCAAGTGAAGCTCAGCAACAACATGACGAACATGCTCCTGGGCATCGTGGATACGGTCAAGGCGAGTCATGACGGACACCACACGATCACGACGTGATTGACCCCACCCGCACCAAACGGCTTAGGGAAATTGGCAAGCCAACACCCGTCCGTCACCGTCGTCAACGAGCATGCACGAACGTACACCATCAGGTGAGCCAACGACTCCTGCTCGTAGAACTTGATTTCTTGCGTACCATCATCAGTGGTACGGATAACGGCAAACCTTTCCATAGCAACCTCGCTTTGTTATTGCTCACTTGAGTGAACATGACTACCCACGGGGCGGGACGTTTGCCCCGTGGATAGCTAGCTGACTCAAGCCGAAGTTTCAGCATTGAAACTTTCAGCTACCGAAATTGGACTTGAACGCAGCCTCGAACGCCTCTTGGACTGCGAACGGGTCGATGCCCTCTTTACGGGCCTTCTGGACGACCGTGGCCATCGCCGACACCAAGTCCCACGCTGTAGGCGTACGGGGCTCCTGGGGCAAACGGGGATCGATGGCATCGTAGGCCGTGAACAGGGACTTGTGCGTGTTCGTGAACTCCAACAGGATGGACACGACGTCCTCGGCGTCGGCCGTCACAACATTCGGGATGTAGTGATTGACGACCTTGCAAGCCTTGGAGATGTCGGACTTGGCGACAGAGTGAGTCTTGATCGGCTCAAGCTCCATAACGTCCTTCATGCCCTTCCAATGGAACCCGTCGTCCTTGGTGTTCTTGACGTACGAGATGGCACCAGTCCTGATGAGCGCCACCGTGAGAGCGAGCTTGCTGCCTGTGCCGACAACTTCACCGTTCTCGTACTGCCGTGCCATGTCATCGACCGAGTCGGTGTACTGGAGTGCAGCCTTGCGGGGATTGTATGTGGTCATTGAAATTACCTTTCGTTTGGTGAAAGTTTCACGCTTGAAACTTCCGTTTGGGTTGTGTATGCATAGCATAGCACGATCATCGTGCCATGTCAAGCGTACCCTAGGGCCGATCGAACGGCCGTCCAGCAACTAGAGGTTAGCGTAACCCGTCTCATCGTGTTCACGGGTGATCAGAGGCTAGCGTAGGCCCGACTAGGGACCAATCGTGCATACCTGCCATGCTGCCTACCCCATCTCCCATCTCATTCTACGCTTACGCTACCAGGGATGCATTACGTCCCGTGAGATGCTGGGGAACTATCGGGCCGTGATTCTCACACGGTGGCCGAACTAGGCGATTACGAACTATCAAGCTTGTATGGATTGCCAGTCCAGAACGGTTATCTCAAGCCACCCGATGAAACTAGGTGTCCACTGTCGTGCCCACTTCACAACCCCTGAACCGTGCGGGATCTACTCCGCCGATAGGTTCAAGCCGTGAAGCATCGAACTAACAATGTTAGTGCGAGACTTCCTCCGCCAGTGCGCTGACGGCCTCCCGAATTTACCGTTTCTAAATATCGCCAACGAGGTTGACCTCTTCCCACGGTGTCGCACGGTTCGGGTGAACCGTTCGCCCCTGGTGAGTCCTCCGAGTACCCAATCGGCCCGCCCCCAATCCTCAGAGGCCAACACCGATCGGACGGACATGAGCGCATTGCACTCACCAGAACCGATCGCCGACGCTGCGTACCCCGTGGGGCGCTTGCTTTCGACCTCCAAAGCATTGAAGTAACCGTAAATGCGAGTCAAGCACTTTCCCAAAGTTTCATGCCAGAAACTTACGTTTGCCCTGGTCAGACAATAGAAAGAATTTCTCGGAAATAATGGGAAACCCGTCCTAAGCAAACTATGACTCGCAAAGAATCTCGTGAATACAAACTATCTGTACCGATACAAGAAACAATGAAACGACTAGCGGAAATCGGACAAACAATCACGCCGAACACGACGAAACAATCGACGTGAACGTCACTAAACAATGAGCCGATGACCCACGGAAACAATGAGCCGACCATGAGCCGAACAATCGAAACAATGAGCCTACGACCCACTACGCACCAGGGCGATGCGTGCCGAAGCACGCACATGCGTGCCAACACACACAACATGCGTGCCAACACACACATTGCGAACGCAAAGGTTGTGAGCGCAATAGTTGTAGAGTACAACAAACCACAGCAAACCTAGAGCGCCACCATGGGGGTACCACGGGGGGGTGCCACCCCAAGACCGAAAAGATTCCTATATATGGAACCGTCCCGAGTTTCTTGTTTTTATGAAATCTATGCGGCTTCACATAAGTCCTGGTCAGAGGGGGTGGGAGTTGTTTTCATAGGATTCCTTATTGTGCCGAATTTTCATATGTGAAATTTGTGGGGATTGTTATGTTTCTTTGGTAGGTTGTTGCGTGTTGGGGTGCCATTTTTTGGCACCTTTGGGGTACCGTTTTTTGGTACCTGTGGTGTGACTTGTGTCACATTGTGAAGAAATCACTTGACGGCATGTGTCATAGTATTAGATACTCTAGGCGGGCTAGCGCCCGACAGGGAAGCGAAGCCCGCCGATGAAGTCGGAACTAGGGTTCCTCCCAACGGTGGCGGCGTCTAGAAGCCGCCACCACCTAGAGTCTAAGACTCATGGCGTCCCCTCGTTTGGCTGACGCCTCTCGGGGACGTCTTATGGTTGCGTTTTTTTAGTCGTTCACGACTGACGTTTTGCGCCATAGTTTATGGCCAAGCTGACTGAAGCCCAAAGGCGACAATTGAATGAGAAGCAACTGACGTACGTCGTTTGGGCGGGCACCCCGAAGGGGTTGCGCCATCCCGACACCGAGGAAGAGTTGTGTACCGTGATTGGGGTCGGGCGGACAACGCTGTGGCGTTGGAAGCAAGACCCACGGGTTTTGGATGCCGTACGGTATGTCACTCTTCAGCATGCGGGCGATCCTGACAAGGTTGGCAAGATTTTGGACATGGTGTTCAATAAGGCGGTGCTTGAGGGTGACTTGAAGGCCGCTGATTTGTGGTTGAAGGCTGTTGGGGTTAATTCGATGGCTGCCCGTGAGAACACGATTTTGGATGCTTTGGAAGAGGATGATTTCGCCAACTATTCTGATGAAGAGTTGGCTCGTCTGCGGGACGAGGCTTTGGCGGGAGCGCAGGAGGACGAAAGAATTGCGTCCGCCAAGCAGGCGCTCAAGGATCGGGGTATTGAGCCTACGGTGGTTGAGTAATGGCTGTGTCGGTTGTCACACCGACCCAGGCCGCCCAAGAGAACGCTCGTAAGCGCAAGGTCTCGTCCAAGTTCAACATCTCTGCCATCGAACAGGAATTGAAGTGGCGTGGATGGTTTCCGTCTAAGCCTATCGACTGGTCTCAGGACATCGACCATGAGGATGCTCTCATGCTCGCTGAGGCTTGCACTAGCTTTCTTGAAGAGAACATGTGGATTCGTGTCCCAGGCAAGGGACGTGTCCCGCTAAAGCTCAGAGCGGCTCAGCGAGAGGTTCTGTACGATTGGATCAGGTATCGACGTAACGTGGTCCTCAAGGCCCGTCAGATTGGTTTCTCTACTCTGATTGCTGGCTTCACTTTGTGGTTGACGTTTGGTTGGGATAACCGCCAGATCATCATGCTATCAAAAGGTGAGAGGGAAGCTGTTTCTCTCCTTTTGAAGGCGAAACAAGCGTATAAGCATTTCCCCGATTGGGTGCGTATGCGTGGGCCACGATTGATGGATCGTGTCCGCACGCAGATGACTTTCGAGAACGACTCTACGTTGATGAGTCTACCGTCTGCCAATAATCCTGCCCGTGGCGAGTCGGTCTTTCTGGCTATCCTTGACGAGTGGGCGTTCTTGCCGAACCCCGAGGAAGCGTGGGCGTCAGTTGAGCCCACGACAGATATTGGCGGTCGTGTGTTGGGGTTGTCTACCGCCAACGGCGAGGGGACGTTCTTTCACCGCACCTGGGTTGGTTCCCAGTTGGGCGAGAACGGCTTTCATGGTATCTTTTTCCCATGGTCCGCTGTTGAGGAACGTACTCTTGAGTGGTACGCCCAGAAGCAGCGGGAGTTGGAGCCGTGGCAGTTGTGCCAGGAGTATCCGTCGAACCCTGAAGAGGCGTTCATCGGTTCGGGTAACCCTTTTTTCAATCTGAAAAATCTGGCACGATTCAAGGAAGTGCCACCCGTTTGGGTTGGCACCATCGCCCTAGAAGGCAAAGAGCCTCGTCTCTTCGAGGAAGATGGCCCTCTCAAGATTTGGTCTAGCCCGAATGACGAGGATCGGTACTCGTATGTGATCGGTGCCGACATTGCCCAAGGGTTGGAGCATGGCGACTACAGCGTCGCCTATGTGTTGTGTGTGCAGACGAATGAGATTGTGGCCATGTGGCATGGCCACATCGACCCCGATATCTTCGGTGCGAGCGTTTTGCCCGCTTTGGGATGGTACTACCGCTTTGCGGTGATCGCACCAGAGTTCAACAACCATGGAATGACGACCACGAAGGCCCTTCAACGGGTTAAGTACAACAGAATTTATCGTAGGCGGTCGTTGTCTAAGCGACAAGACCGCCCGTTGGAGCAGTTGGGGTGGTTGACTACGCAAACTTCTAAGCCTTTGCTGGCCGATGATCTTGCTGCGTGGCTTAGGGAGGCGAAAAATGTGCCTGATAGGCGCACGATTGCCGAATTGCGTACGTTCACGAGGGACGAGAAGGGGAAATTGAGTGGTTCTCCCCACGATGACTGTGTTATGGCTCTTGGTATCGCCATCCAGTGCCGAAAATATGCCATCATTGAGAAAATTCAAGGCAATGTCAGCGCCGAAAAGGTGAAAGGGTCGTTTGCTTGGTGGGAAAAGAAGCTTGATGGCGCTAAACGGGGTCACAAAAACTTGAAACCGACGTTTAGTTGACGGTTATCGTAATACTTTATGACGAATTGCCCTGGATGCGGTGACGACTGGCCCGAGGACCGCTTCAACGGGGTCTCAGCGTTCTGTTTCAGGTGCCGTGCGAGGTCTTTGGAGTTCTCGTA
>Ga0105242_10003186_pt1 | contig 12787 bp, 11 predicted proteins | sample KBSM24metaG_FD_81521 | JGI IMG/M metagenome (GOLD analysis project Ga0105242, IMG submission 81521) | Miscanthus rhizosphere microbial communities from Kellogg Biological Station, Michigan, USA - KBS M2-4 metaG | ecosystem: Host-associated > Plants > Roots > Rhizosphere > Soil | place...
CCGGGCCGCTGGGACACGCTGATGGGCGGCATGATCTCCGCCGCCGATTCGCTGCCCCAGGCCCTGGCGCGCGAGACCTGGGAGGAAGCCGGCCTGCGCGTGGCCGAGCTGCAGCAGGTCGGCCACGGCGGCCATGTGCTCTTTTGCCGCCCCAGCAGCGAAGGCGGCGGCACGGGCTACATGGTCGAGCGCATCGACTGGTTCCGCGCCACCGTGCCCGAAGGCATGGCGCCTGCCAACCAGGACGGCGAGGTGGATGAATTCGCTCTGCGCAGCACCGAGGAACTGCAGGCCCAGCTGGCGCAGGACCACTTCACGCTCGAAGCCGGCCTGGTGATGGCGGCGCACTGGGGGCTGTGACGGACGGGGCGTTGGCGCCGGCCGGCAGGCAGCCCAGCCCCTGCAGCGTGGCGCGCACGGCCTCGTCCAGCGGCGTGTGCGGCTCCTCGCCCAGCACGGCGCTCAGCCGCCCGCCCCCAAGGCGCACAGGCTGGCGCCAGAGATAGCGCATCTCGCGCATCTCGCGCAGCGTGGCGACGAAGGGCGAGGCCAGCGTGACCAGCCACCACGGAAACGGCCGTACCGGGGGCACGGCGCTGTCGCCCTGCTGCGCTGCCGCGCGCTGGACGGCGGCGGCCATCTGCGTGCCGTCGGCGTCCCAGTGGCCGGCCATGTGGAAGGCGGCGAAGGGTGGCAGATCGGCGCGCCGCTCCAGCAGCAGCGCCATGGTGCGCGCCACGTCGGGCAGGTAGGCCCACTGGTGGCCCGTGCCGGGCGCGGCGGGGTTGCGCACCACCTGCACGGGGCGGCCAGGCCGCACCAGACCCTGCGCGAACCAGTTGTTGCCGGCCTGGGGGCCGAAGAAGTCGCCCGTGCGCACGACGATCACGCGGCAGCCGCGCTGCAGCGGGTGTTCCACCGTGGCCTGGCGCAGCCGGCGTTCCAGCTCCACGCGGATCGCGCCCTTGCGCGTCAGGGGCCGCTGGGGCGCAGCTTCGCGCAGCGCGCCCGCGCCGAAGGCGTCCGGTCCATAGTTGTAGACCGTGCCCGGCAGCACCACGGTGGCGCCTTCGGCCTGCGCGGCGGCGATGGTGTTGTCCACCATGGGCAGCACCAGTTCGTTCCAACGGCGGTAGCCGGGCGGGTTCACTGCATGCACGATCACGGCGCAGCCGCGCGCGGCAGCCAGCACGTCGCCGCGCTGCATCGCATCGCCGCGCAGCCAGGTGATGCCCTCGCTCTGCCAGCGGGCGGCGCCGGCCGGTGCCTCCGGCGGCAAGCTGCGGCGCAGCGCGCGCAGCTGCCAGCCTCGCTCGCGCAGCTGGCGCGCCACCTCGCCGCCGATGCCGCCCGTCGCCCCGAGGACGAGAACCGTTGTGCCGTCTGCCGTGTCGTCTGCCATGTCCGCGCTCCTGGAAGGAATGAATCGATGAAGGAATGGCGCCAGTCTGGGTGTGCGGCCATCAAAAGGAAATTGCCTAAAAAAGTGGGTTGGCTATACATTGGCGTATGGAGTCGCCCCGTACCCACGACATCGGCTGGGAGCTGTACCGCTCCTGTCTCGCCGTGCTGCGCGAGGGCTCGCTCTCAGCGGCGGCCCGCGCCCTGGGCCTGACCCAGCCCACCATCGGCCGCCACATCGCGGCGCTGGAACAGGCGCTGGGCCTGGTGCTCTTCACCCGCTCGCAGCAGGGCCTGCTGCCCACCGAGGCGGCGCTTGCGCTGCAGTCCCATGCCGAGGCCATGGGCCATGCGGCGGCGGCCCTGGTGCGCGCGGCCCATGCACAGGGCGACGGCGTGCGCGGCACGGTGCGCGTGAGCGCCAGCCACGTCATCGGCACCGAGGTGCTGCCGCCCCTGCTGGCGCGCCTGCAGGCCGAATACCCGGCGCTGACCGTGGAGCTGGCGCTGAGCGACCGCATGCACGACCTGCTGCAGCGCGAGGCCGACATCGCCATCCGCATGGCCGAGCCGCGCCAGGAGGCGCTGGTGGCACGCCGTGTGGGCGCCGTCGAGCTGGGCCTGCATGCCCACCCCGATTACCTGCAGCACCAGGGCACGCCGCAGTCGCTGGCCGATCTTGAGGGGCACCGGCTGATCGGCTTCGATGCGGAAACGCCTTTCATCCGCTCGGCGCGCCAGCGCTTTCCCGTCTGGCAGCGCGAGCGCTTCAGCCTGCGCAGCGACAGCGACCTGGCCCAGCTCGCCTGCATCCGCGCGGGGGGCGGCATCGGCATCTGCCAGACGGGGCTGGCGCTGCGGCCGCCGGCGTTGGTGCGGGTGCTGCCCGATGCCTTCGCCTGGGGGCTGGACACCTGGGTGGTGATGCACGAGGACCTGCGCCACAGCTCCCGCTGCCGCGCCACCTTCGATGCGCTGGTGGCGGGCCTGCAGGGGTATCTGGCCGACGGGGCCGGCACGCCGGTATGAGGGGGCCGAGAGTGGCGTTTCCGGCGGGCGCCTAAGGCTTGCTTCGGGATGGCACGAATCGGGGCGATTGAAGGCCCCGACCGTTGGCAGGGGCACCGAACCCGGTCCATGCGGCGCACCCGAGACATCCAATCATCCCCAGGGATCCCCAGGGCGGCGCTCCAACGCGATCCCCGGAGAGATCGTCCACACGTTCTCAGGTCTGCAGGCCTTCCGCTGCCAGTGCCTGCCGGACAGACGGCCGCGCTCGCAGCCGCGTGTACCAGTCCCTGAGGTGCAGCAGCCCGTCAAATTGGATGCCGGCACGGTAGGTGGTTACCAACCAGTCGGCCTGGCCCCATTGGGTGAGAGCGAAGAGGTAGGCATCGGCCGGGGTGAACGTGTCGCCAGCCAGGAATGTCTGCCCCGCCAACTGCTGGTCGATCCAGCGATAGCGCTGCTCCAGCTTGGGCCGGGCTGTATCCGTGCCATATTCGCCGGCCAGCCTCGGATAGAGCAAAGGAATGAAGCCCTTGTGGATCTCCGAGGTCAGGAAGCTCAGCCATTCCAGCTGCCGGTAGTGCTCCAGGGTGCCTGCGGCAGGCATCAGGCCGGCGTGCGGCTGCAGGCCTGCCAGGAACTGCAGGACCGCCGGCCCTTCGCGCAGCAGACTGCCATCGTCCAGTTCCAGCAAGGGTACATAGCCCAGGGGGTTCAGCGCGAGGAAGTCGCGGCCGTCCTCCGTCCGGTGCGTCTGGTAGTCCACCCGGACCAGGGTGGTATCCAGCGCCAGTTCGTTGACGAGGATGTGGGCCGCCAGCGAACAGGCGGCAGGGATGTAGTAGAGCTTCATGGGCGGGTTCCTATCGAGTGTTGCCCCTCCATTTCGGAAGGACGTGGATAGTTTTCCCGTGCAGCGGCCCGGCTGAAAGTAGGCAAAATTTCTGCCCATAGGTTAAAAAAATATACCTGCCACGAATCGGAAGGAAGTGTGCTATGCGGGAAAGCGTCAGCGGATGTTCGGTGGAAGAGGCCATGCGTCTGCTCGGCGGCAGATGGCGCCTGCTTCTGGTGTCCTACCTCGTGGATGGCCCACGGCGCTTCAATGAACTGCGCAGGGATGTCCCTGGCATTTCCCAGCGCTCGCTGACGCTGGACTTGCGGGCGCTGGAAGAAGCAGGGCTGGTCAGGCGCACGGTCTGGCCCACCGCACCCGTGCGGGTTGAATACTCACTGACCGAGGATGGTCAGCGCCTGAAGCCGGTAGTGGCCGTCATGCAGGAGTTCGGCCTCTGGTGGAAGGCCAAGCTGCAAGCTGGCGTCGCTGCCGGTGGGGACGGTGACGCCCAGGGCCTGTGAGCCATGGTCCAGGGTCGCGAAGCCGCCTGCACGCCCGCCCATCGAGGCGCGTTGCACTGTGCATGTGCTCCCCGTCACAAGCGGAGCAACGTCCAGGGGAGGGCGTGCAGTCGGCTTCCGTTCGGCGTGCCCACAGCCGGGGCCGTCTGCGGGAACGCGATCCCCGGACCCGTGTTGGCAGTCCCTGGAAGCTCCGCCGCACCAAGGCCTTCCTTCAGGTACGCTGCCGCGCCACCTCGCCCACCAACTCCCAAACGGCCTGCGCCATCGGCGCCAGCTCTCGGTGCCGGCGGCGCGCCAGCACGATCTCGCGGTCCACGCGCGGCGCCAGCGGGCGCACTGCCAGGCGTGGCAGGCCCTCGGGCGGCACGGCCAGGGTGGGGATGACGGAGATGCCCAGTCCTGCATCCAGCATACGGAAGATGGTGGTGGCATGGCCCACTTCCTGCGCCACGGTATGGGGCACGGCGTGCGCCGCCAGGGCCTGGTCGATCAGGCGGCGGCTGCCGGAGGCGTGGTCCAGCAGCACCAGCGATTCGCCCGCCAGATCGGCCCAGCGCACGCGGGCCTTGCCGGCCAGCCGGTGGCCGGGCGGGCAAGCCAGGCAGAACGGGTCGGTCAGGATGGCCTCGCAGTGCAGGGCATCCCGGTCGCTGGGGTCGATGACCACGCCGAAATCCACCTCGCCCGAGAGCACGCTGGCCAGCACGTCGTTCTGGATGCGGTCGAGCAGCAGCAGTTCCACGCCCGGCAACGCCTCGCGGCAGTGGGCGATGCATTCAGGCATGAGCTGGGCCGACAGCGTGGGGCTGCTGGCCACGCGCACGCGGCCCCGGCGCGCGCTGCCCATGCCACGCACGTCCAGCAGCACGCCTTCGAGCTCATCGAGGAGGCGCGGCAGGCGCGCGGCCAGGCTGCGGCCGGCGTCGGTCAGTTCGGCCTCGCGGGTGGTGCGGTGCAACAGCTTCAGGCCCAGCTGCGCTTCCAGTTCGGTGATGGAGCGGCTCACGGCAGGCTGCGTCAGCCCCACCGCCTCACCTGCGCGGCTGAAGTTGCGCAGGGCGGCCACGGCCTGGAAGACATGCAGCTGGCGCAGGGTGACATTCATGCGCTGCGATCATAGAACCATCAGCCGAATCCATTTCACTTCTAGATGGCGATGGGTTCCAATCGGCGCATTCCCGTTCTTTCCGATGTGAGATCCGCCATGGTCCGCCCCCGCTTCCTGCCCGACAACTACGTGCTGGCGCTGCTTTCCACCGTCGCGCTGGCCAGCGTGCTGCCGGCCTCCGGCATGGCCGCGCACGTGTTCGAGAACCTGACCGTCGCCGCCATCGCGCTGCTGTTCTTCCTGCACGGCGCCAAGCTCTCGCGCGAGGCCATCGTGGCGGGCCTCTCGCACTGGCGGCTGCATCTGCTGGTGATCGCCTGCACCTTCGTGATGTTCCCTCTGCTGGGCTGGGCGCTGCGGCCGGTGCTGCAGCCGCTGGTCACGCCCGAGCTCTATGCCGGCATCATCTACCTCTGCGTGCTGCCCGCCACCGTGCAGTCGGCGATCGCCTTCACCGCCATGGCGCGGGGCAACATGCCGGCGGCCATCTGCAGCGCTTCGGCCTCCACGCTGCTGGGCATCTTCATCACGCCCATCCTGGTCAACCTGCTGCTGCCGCAGATGGTGGCGGGCGCGGGCGGCGGCCAGCACCCCGACGCGCTGGCAGGCATCGGCCGCATCATGCTGCAGCTGCTGGCGCCCTTCATTGCCGGTCACCTGCTGCGTCCCTGGATCGGCGGCTTCGTCAAGCGCCGCGCCTCGGTGCTCAAGCTGGTGGACCAGGGCTCCATCCTGCTGGTGGTCTACACGGCCTTCAGCGCGGCGGTGATCGAAGGCCTGTGGCAGCAGATGCCGCTGGCCGCGCTGCTGGGCCTCTTCCTCGTGTGCGGCGTGATCCTGGCGCTGGCCATCACCTCGTCCACCCTGCTGGCGCGCCGGCTGGGTTTCTCGAAGGAAGACGAGATCACCATCGTCTTCTGCGGCTCCAAGAAGAGCCTGGCGAGCGGCGTGCCCATGGCCAACGTGCTGTTCGCTCCCCAGGCGGTGGGCGCCATGGTGCTGCCGCTGATGCTGTTCCACCAGATGCAGCTGATGCTCTGCGCGGTGCTGGCCCAGCGCTATGCGCGCCGGCCCCAGCCCGCCGAAGAGGGCGCCGTGCCGGTGGCGGCAGCGCCCGCGGCGCAGTCCTGAGCAGGGCCCGGGCGTTCCTCAGGCTGCTTCGCGCAGCGTCTCCATGTCGATCACGAAGCGGTAGCGCACGTCGCTGGTGAGCATGCGTTCGTAGGCGGTCTCGATTTCGTCCATGCGGATGGATTCGATATCCGCCACGATGCCGTGCTGGGCGCAGAAGTCCAGCATCTCCTGCGTTTCGCGGATGCCGCCGATCAGCGAGCCCGCCAGGCGCCGGCGCTTCAGGATCAGGCTGAACACGTTGGGCGAGGGGTGGGGGCTGGCCGGTGCGCCCACCAGCGACATGGTGCCGTCGAGCTTGAGCAGCGCGAGGAATGCGTCCAGGCCGTGCGGTGCGGCGACGGTGTTCACGATCAGGTCGAAGCTGCTGGTATGCGCGGCCATCTCGTCTTCGTTCTTCGAGACCACGACTTCATGCGCGCCGAGCCGCTTGGCGTCTTCGCGCTTGGAGTCCGAGGTGGTGAACAGCACCACGTGCGCGCCCATCGCGGCGGCGATCTTCACGCCCATGTGGCCCAGGCCCCCCAGGCCCACGATGCCGACCTTCTTGCCCGGGCCGGCGTTCCACTGGCGCAGCGGCGAATAGGTGGTGATGCCCGCGCACAGCAGCGGCGCCACTTCGGCCAATTGCGCCTCGGGGTGGGTAATGCGGAGCACGAAGCTCTCGCGCACCACGATGTGCGCCGAATAGCCGCCGAAGGTGTTGGCACCCGTGCCCTGCTCGGGGCCGTTGTAGGTGCCGGTGAAGCCGTTGTCGCAGTACTGCTCCAGGCCCTGCTCGCAGGGGGCGCAGTGCTGGCAGCTGTCCACCATGCAGCCCACGCCCACGATGTCGCCGACGCTGAACTTCGTCGCCTTCGGGCCGACGGCCGTGACGCGGCCCACGATCTCGTGGCCGGGCACGCTGGGGAACTGGGTGCCGGCCCACTCGCCGCGCACGGTGTGCAGGTCGGAGTGGCAGACGCCGCAGAAGAGGATGTCGATGGCGACGTCGCGGTCGCCGGGCGTGCGCCGCTCGATGGTGAGCGGGGCGAGCGGCGTGGTGGCGGACTGTGCGCCGTAGGCGAGGACGGAGTGGCTCATGGGGAATGGGAATATCGTTGTGGACTGGGGCGCCACGTTAGCGGATGGGCGGGGCAGGCGCAGGGCGCCGGGGCATCGACCACCGGCGGCCTGCGGGCTCTGCGGCGAGGCCCCGCGCCGGGAGCGGTTCCCTGTGTTATGCCGCCGTGCCGATGCAGCGCGGGGCTGCGCCTGCCGGCAGCTGCGGCCTGCCGTCTACTTCTGCGGGGGCACTTCGTTGCGGTGCTCGTTTGCCTCTTCCTCGCCGGGCGGTACCTCGAGGCGGTCGTTGCGCACTTCCTTCATCAGCTTTTCGCCGTCGGCATCGGTGCCGTCGAGCGGCACGTCGCGCTCCTGGGTGATTTCCGGTTCGTCGTGGGCAGGCGAGACGGGCGAAGTGGGCGAAGTGTTGGACATGGCGGCTCCTGGAACAAGGGGGAAGGCCGGGGAAGAAGCCCTCAAGGCGACGGTGAACCGCCTCCCCGCGACGCGCAGCGCGCGAAGGGCTCGGCCCCGTTGCCCTAACTTGCACCCATCCCGCGTCCGCCGGGGTAGGCCGGGGGCGCAGTGTGCAGCCCGCGCCGGCCGACCTCAGGCTGCGGGCCCGGCGTCCTGCGGTGCGCCGGCCGTGCGCAGCCGGCTGGGCGCCAGCGCACCCGCCGAATCCAGGATGGGATAGGCGATGGAGCAGATGTGCGAGTTGATGCGCTTCAGTTCGCTGATGAGGTCGATGTGCAGCGAGCTGGTCTCCATGCTGTGGACGGTCTTGTCCGCCAGGCGCACCAGATGGGTGGCGGCGTAGGCGCGCTCCAGGTCGCGGAAGCGGGCTTTCTCTTCCAGCAGCTTCTGCGCGTCGCGCACGTTACCGTTGAGGAACACGCTCATGCCCAGGCGCAGGTTGCCCACCAGGCGCTGGTGCAGCTCGGTGATCTCGGCCATGCCGGCTTCGGAGAACTGGCGGCCCTTCTTGATCTTCTTGTCCTCGATGTCGATCAGCACGCGCTCGATCACGTCACCCACCTGCTCCATGTTGATGGTGAAGCTGATGATGTCGGTCCAGCGCCGGCTTTCCTCCTCGCCCAGTGCCTCGCGGGAGATCTTGGTCAGGTAGTACTTGATGGACGAATACAGCTCGTCCACCTCGTCGTCCATCTTGCGCAGGCGCTCGGCCAGCTGCAGGTCGTTGCGGCGGATCACGTCCATCACGCCGGTCAGCATGGTCTCGACCACGTCGGCCTGGTAGAGCGCCTCGCGCGTGGCGCAGGCGATGGCCAGCGACGGGGTGCTGAGCGCGGACGGATCCAGATGCTGCGGGCGGCGGCTCTGCGTGCCGGCCGGCTTGGGCAGCAGCCGCGTGACCCAGTGCGCCACCCACTGCGTGAAGGCGATGAAGCCCAGGCTGATAATCACGTTGAAGGCCAGGTGGAACAGCACCACGCCCTGGGCCATGCCGGGCAGCAGCGGGTGGACGTGCCGTATCCAGAGGCCGGTGAAGGGCGCCACCAGCAGCACGCCCATGAGCTTGAACGCGAGGTTGCCCACCGTGACCTGGCGCACCTCGACCGCCGACTTGGCCGTGGTCAGCACCGCCAGCAGGCCGCTGCCCAGGTTGGCACCCAGCACCAGGCCCAGCGCCACGTCCAGCGGCACCACGCTGGAGGCGGCCATGGCCGCGATCAGCAGCACGATGGCGAGGCTGGAATAGGCCAGCACCGCCAGCAGCGCGCCCATGAAGACTTCGAGCACGATGTCGCTGTTGAGCGAGCCCAGCATGGCGCGGATGATGGGCGAGGCCAGCATGGGGCCGCTGGCCTGCACCACCATCTCCAGCGCCAGCAGCATCAGGCCCAGGCCGATGAGCACGCGGCCCACGCGGCCTGCGGTGCTGGCCTGGCGCGTGATGAACAGCACCACGCCCACGAAGATGAAGAGCGGCGACAGCCACGACAGGTCGAACGAGAACAGCACCGACATGAGCGCCGTGCCCACGTCGGCCCCGCGCATCACGGCCAGCGCGGCGGGCAGGGTGATGAGGCCCTGGCCCACGAAAGACGAGGTCATCAGCGAGGTGGCCGTGCTGGACTGCACCAGCGCCGTCACGCCCATGCCCGAGAGCGCGGCCGAGAAACGGTTGCCCATGCTGCGCGCCAGCATGCTGCGCAGGTTGGCGCCGAACACGCGCAGCACGCCGGTACGCACCAGGTGCGTACCCCAGACGAGCAGCGCCACGGCTGCCAGCAGATTCAACAGATGCTTCATGGACGAAAGAACGGACCAGCCAAGCTACCAACCCTCCACCGGAGAATGCGACGCGCGGCCCTGCTCTGGGAGCGGCTCACACGACCCAGCGAAGCGGTTCTGGCCGGGCGCTGCATCGAAGGCAGTACAAGGACGTACGACACGATGCGGCAACGGCGCCAGGAGGGTGGTGTGAGCGGCTTTTAAAGGGCGTGGCGTGCCATGGGTGCAGCATACTCCTGATTCGATAGCGCATCCCCCGCCAGCAGGGCGGGCTTGCGCCCGGATCCGGTGATGGCGGCCAGGCACGGGCCGGGGGCTGAGATCATGCACCCGCTGCGGGCGCGGCGGCGTAGTCCTGCGCCGATGAAGCCCGTTTGTCCGCGCACCGGCCGGCAGCGCATGCACGGCGTAGCCGGGCGTCTCCCGCATTCAGGCCGGGCGTCGCGCCCCTCTCCGCCACGCTGGCGGTCGGCGTCTCCACCGCTCCGGCACCGCCGCAACCGCCCGGCAGCCTGCGCCCCGACCCTCGGGCCGGTGGCCGTACCGGCTGCCATCGGTTGCCGTGATTTCAGTCAAGCCCTGCTGAAACCCGTCAATAATCGCGCACGACCCACCTCGACCAGGAACGTGCCCACGATGCGCTCATCCTCCACCAAATTCTTCGGCACCGTTGCCCTGATGGCTGCGGCCTACCTGCTGGTCGGGGCGCTGTCGCGTGCGCTGGCCAACGCGCAGACCCATACCGTCGCCGTGTGGCTGGCGGCTGGCGTCGTGTTCGGGGCCCTGCTGGTCGCACCGTGGCGGCAATGGGCCGCCGTGCTGTGCGGCGCCGCGCTGGCAGCGGCGGTATGGGGCACGGCGGCGCAACGCCTGGGCCTGGCGGGTTCGCTGCTGTTCGCGGCGGCCGAAGTGACGAGCGTGGCGGTGGGGGCGTGGCTGGCGCGCAGCGGCATCGAACGCGACACCGATCAGGTCCATCGGGCGGGCTACTTCGTGCTCGGAGCCCTGGCGACCGGGCTGATTGGAGCCACCCTGGGCGCCGAACTGTGGCGCTGGCATCGCCCTGGCATCGCCTACGGCGCGGAGTGGCGTACCTGGGCCACGTCGACGGCGGTCGGCATCCTGCTCGCCGCACCGGTGATCGCCGCGTTCAAGGACTTTGCCGTGAAGCGCTCTGGCGGCATGGGCATGGCGCAGTTCGGTGCCGGGCTGGCCGCCTTCGCCGTCTTCGTGCTGGTCGGCTGGTCCGTGTTCGGCCTCGGCGTCGAGCAGCGCTTCGGCACCGTGGCGTCCACGCTGGCCTATCTGCCGATGCCCTTCCTGCTGCTGGCGTCGATGCTCTGGGGCGCACGCGGCGGCTCGGTCGCCATGCTGGTCGGCGCGCTGCTGCTGATCGGCCTGACGGCCGCTGGCGGAGGGCCTTTCGTGGTCGCCGAGGCTTTCGTCGGCGAGGCGGTCGTCGAGGTGCAGGCCTACGTGGCGGTGTGGGCCATGTTGGCGCTGTTGCTGCAGGCGCTGTCGGAAGGGCGCCGTGGTGCGCTGGCAGATGCCCGTGCCTGGCAGCTTCGCTACGAGCGCACCCTGCAGGCTTCCGGAGTGGCCAGCGTCGAGTTCGATGCCGTCACGGGCGCCGCGCTGTGGGGCGAGGGCGCTGCCGCACTGCTGGGCCCCGAGGCTGCCGACCTGGGCCGCATCGCCGACTGGCACGCCCGCATCGACCCCGGCGACCGTCCGATCGCCGAACGGGCGTGGCAGGCCGTCGTGCAGGGGCGGCAGGCAGGCGCCATCGACAGTTACTCCGTTCGTCTGGGGGGCGCCAGCGTGCCGGTGGAGATGAGCCTGGCGGCCGTGCACGGGCCCGACGGCGCCGTGGAGCAGGTGGCCGGCCTGCTGCGCGTGGCAGCGGCCAAGGTCGCGGAAGAGCGCCGTGGCTGAGCCGGCGGTATTCCTGATCCACGGGCTGGGCGGCACGCAGTACGACCTGGGCTCGATGCACAAGCGGCTCAAGAACGCCGGCTTCGTCACCTATTCGCTCACGTTGCCCGGCCACGGCACGCGGCCCGAAGACCTGGTGCAGGTGCGCGCCGAGGATTGGCTCGAGGCGGTTCGCCTGAAGTACCGGGAGATCGTCGGCCAGCACGAAGTGCTGCACCTCATGGGCATGTGCATGGGCTCGTTGCTGGCGGTGGAAACCGCCAAGCGCGAGCGCCATGCCACGGGCCAGCTCGTGGCGCTGGCACCGCCGATCTACATCGACGGCTGGGCCACGCCCTGGTACCGCGGCTTGAGGCCTCTGCTGTACCGCGTGCCCGGCGTGCCGGCGCGCATGAAGGTGGCGGAAGAAGACCCCTACGGCATCAAGAACGAGCAGCTGCGCGCCATCGTCAAGGCCAAGTTCGAGCGCGGCGAGAACTTCCACTACGGCTGGGTGCCGCTGGCCTGCCTCCGCGAGGTCGACCGCCTGCGCGCGATGGTGATGAAGGACCTGGGGAAGATCGAATGCCCCACGCTGGTGGTGCATGCGCGCGAGGACGAACTCACCAGCCTGCGCTCGGCCAACTACCTGGTCGAGTCCATCGGCGGCAAGAAGCGGGCCGGCCGCGCCCGCATGGTGGTGCTGGAGGACAGCTACCACATGGTCTGCGTCGACAACGACCGCGAGATCGTCGCGCGCAGCGTGCTGGAATTCTTCGGTGCCAGTGCGGCGGGCTCGCTGGGCATGGGCGTGACCGATGCCGGCATGACGGGCACCGAGATGGGCGCGCTGCTGGCGGGCGCGCAGTCCGATCTCGGCGCTGGCGACTTTGCCGCCCTCTATGCGCGGGGCATCCCCGACATGGCGTGGTTCCAGCCCGGTGCCAACCGCACCAGTGGCGTCCATCGCGGCGCGAAGGGGCTGGCGCGTCTGCAGGCCTGGGCCGGAGCTGGCGTGCGCTTCCAGGCCTTCGGTGCCCCCAGCTTCAACGCCGGCATGGCCGTCGTGCCCGCCACGCTCACGGAGGGCAGGCTGGCGTCGCAAGGTGTGCTGGTGGTGGTCATGCGCAAGCACAAGCTGATCGAGGTGCGCTGGTTCCCCGACCAGGGCGAGGCCGAAGACGCCCATTTCGGCGGCGAGCCGGTGGCCGAGGGGCCGAGCCCGGCCGAGAAGGCCTTCGAAGCGGCGGCAGCCGCCTCGAAGACCCTGCGTACCGCCCCCGACAACGACACGCTGCTGGCGCTGTACTCGCTCTACAAGCAGGGCAGCATCGGCGATGTGGCCGGAGCACGTCCCGGCGTGCTGGACGTGCTCGGGCGAGCCAAGTTCGACGCCTGGGCCTCGCGCAAGGGCTTGCCGCGCGAGCAGGCGATGGCCGACTACGCCAAGCTGGTCGGATCGCTCCAGGCGCGCGAGGCGCAGGCGGGCACGGGCGTCACGGACGGACCATCGGCATGACCCTTCACCGACGCCATATCGAGCGCGTGCGCCGCGATGCG
>Ga0105242_10003188_pt1 | contig 12787 bp, 9 predicted proteins | sample KBSM24metaG_FD_81521 | JGI IMG/M metagenome (GOLD analysis project Ga0105242, IMG submission 81521) | Miscanthus rhizosphere microbial communities from Kellogg Biological Station, Michigan, USA - KBS M2-4 metaG | ecosystem: Host-associated > Plants > Roots > Rhizosphere > Soil | place: Michigan...
AGGTCCGCGACTACCGCAAGATGATGCAGCAGATCGACCTGTTCGAGAAGTACGCGACGGGCAATATCCGGGACCTCGCCATCCAGGTCGCCCAGAACCCGGCCATGCTGTACTTTCTCGACGCGCAGTACAACGTCAAAGGCGCCGCGAACGAGAACTTCGCCCGCGAGGTGATGGAACTATTCACCATGGGCGTGGGGAACTACTCGGAGAAGGACGTACGCGAAGCCGCACGGGCGTTCACCGGCTGGTACTTCGACAATCTCACCTTCAAGGTCGATCCGGACAAGCATGACGATGGTCCGAAGACGTTCCTGGGCAAAACGGGCAACCTCGACGGCGTGGACGCGCTGAAGATCATCTTTCAGCAGCCGGTGACGGCGGAGTATCTGGCGGGGAGAATCTATCGCTTCCTCGTGCGGGAGGAGCTCTCGCAGGATCTGAAAAAGCGGCTGGGCACAGTCCTGAGAGACAACGACTATCAGGTCAAGCCGCTGCTGATGGTGATCTTTTCATCCAGGGATTTCTACAGCTCGGCGAGCTACGGGGCTCACATCAAGGGACCGGTCGAGCACTTCGTTTCCATGATGAAGCAGCTGGGCGTGGACGCCATACCCGGCGTGCCCGACTTCAACCAGTCGACGATTGCGATGGGCCAGCATCTCCTGAATCCGCCGTCGGTGGCGGGATGGGCGGGCGGCAAAGCCTGGATCACGCCCGGTTTGCTCATCGCGCGCGGCAATGTCGCGCGCGACGTCCTGATCCCGGACATGACCGGCTTCAGGGACTGGAATTTTTCCGCCGGCACCGACGACGTCCTTGGCCGGCGGTTGCGCGACGGGTACGACATCGGCGCCGCGACGGCGGTGAACGATCCGTCGAAGATGAGCACGTTCGACATGGTCGCGATGGAGCGTGACGAACAGTTCAACACGCGCATCTCGGGCTACATCGGCTGGGAGCAGGCCGCGCGCAAGCTCATTCCCACGCCGCGCAATGCGGCACAGTTCGACCTGACACGGATGGTGCTGGAGAGCGGCTCAAAAACGACGGTGGAGGCGGTCGACTATCTGATGTGGCGGATGCTCCGAGTGCCGGCGGCGACTGCCACGCGCGACGCGTTCGTGACATTCCTGACGAAAGAGTTGGGGACAGACAACATCGATCGCGCGAAAACCTACATGGAAGACCCGCTGCGACTGACGGTACACCTGATCATGAGCACGCCGGAGTACCAGATCGTCTAGCAACATCCATCAGGCGCCTGCCGTGGCGCCTATTGCCACCGGAAGATCTTCAGGGCGATCAGAAAGCTGACGATGCCCCAGAAGGCGAGCAGCGCCAGCTGCGGCAACATCGATGACAGGCCCGCACCATCGAGCATCACGCCTCGGAGCGCGTTGTTGAGCGCGGTGAGCGGCAACGCCTGGATGAACGGCTGCATCGTAGCGGGAAACCGCTCTGTGGAAAAGAAGATGCCCGAGAAGATCCACATCGGCACCATGACGAGATTCATGAGGCCGGAGACTCCCTCGATCGTCCGGGGACGCGCCGCCGTCAGCAGACCGAGTCCGCTGAATGCGAGCGCGCCCAGAAGCGAGACGGCGACGAGCAGCAGCAACGATCCGCGCAGCGGCACACCAAGTGCGAAGTGCGCAAACACCAGCAGCGTCCCGGCTTCAGGAACCAGAAACAGCAGGCGCGAGATGAGCTGTGCGCCAAGCACGTGACTCCGCCGCGCGGGCGCCGCGATCAAGCGCTTGAGAAGGTTGCCGTTGCGTGCCACGACCAGTGAAAAGCCAATGCCCCACATTCCGGTGCCCATCAGGTTCATGCCGAGCAGGCCCGGCACCAGAAAATCAACGTAGCGGGCGCCCGGCTTGGTGATCTCGATCCGCTTTGCGATGAACGCATCCGTGCGTCCCGAGGCGCGCTGGAGCGCGGCATCCACCAGCAGGAACGCGGTTCGACTGTCCGGCTGCGTGGGATCGTAGGTGTAGTGAGGCGTGCCCTCCGAGTCGACGGTCAACACGACGTGACCTTGTGCGAGAGCCTGCGCGGCTTCCTCAGACGCCAGCAGGCGTGGCCGAAGTCCGCTGTCACCAGAAAGCGCCGCCATGCGTGCCGCCGCCTGCGGCCCGTTGACGACGCCCACGGGCAGAGGATCGGGCGGACGACTCCTGAACGCGAGACTCAGGATCGCGGCAAGCAGGATCGGAAAGACGAAGACCCAGAAGACGGCTTCCGGCTCGCGCGTCAACTCGCGGATGCGCGCGAGCGTCAGCTCGGTGAGCGCGCTCCGCACCTTGTACTGGAGAGGCGCGCTAGCCATCGCGCAGCCGCCGGCCGGTGAGTGACATGAACACATCCTCGAGCGTTGCGTGATGCGTGGTCAGGTGCGTCGGTTCGAGCCGCCGCTCGGCGAGCGCCAGCAGCAGGGCCGGAACGGCGCGGTGCACCTCGCGCACGGTGACACGCCAGACACCGTTCTCGCGCGCGACGTGCTCGACGCTCGGTAACGCGCGAACGTCGTCGTCGCCGAGCGCACCATCGCCGCTGACGGAAAACTCCACGACGTGCTCGGCGCCGAGGGAGGCGATGAGCTCGCGAGGCGTACCCAGCGCGATCACCTGCCCGTGATCGACAACCGCGACTCGATCGCAGAGCTGCGCGGCTTCCTCCATGTAATGCGTCGTAAGCAGCACGGTTCGGCCACGCGCCTTGTATGCCTGCACGACATCCCACGTCTGCCGGCGCGACTGCGGATCCAGGCCGGTAGTCGGCTCGTCGAGAAACAGGACCTCCGGGTCGCCGACCAGCGCGCAGGCCAACGAGAGGCGCTGCTTTTGTCCGCCAGAGAGCGTACGAACTTGCGCGCCGGCCTTCTCGTCTAGCGAGACCTGCGTCAGTGCCTCCGCGACGTCGAGCCCGCGCGGGTAGAAGCTGCGGAACAGCGCCATGACTTCGGCGACCGTCAGCTTGTCCTGGAACTTCGTTTCCTGCAGCTGAATCCCGAGGCGCACGCGCAGGGCGATCCCGTCGCCTTTCCATCGCTCGCCGAGGACTTCGACCTCGCCGGAGTCGGGTTCGCGGAGACCCTCGAAGATTTCGACGGTCGTGGTCTTGCCTGCGCCGTTCGGGCCGAGCATGCCGAAGCACTCGCCTCGATGGACGTCGAGGCTGAGTCCGTTCAGAGCGACCACGTCGCCGTAGCGCTTGATGAGCGCGCGGCAGGCGAGAGCGTGCATTCGAAACGATCCTACGTCGCCGGTGGCCGTGTTTTCACTAAGATAGAACCGTGAACCGCTATTGCCGTCTTCCGCTTGCCCTCGTGTCCGTCGCGGTCGCAGTCGTCGCTGTCTCGGCCCAGCCGTCCGACCGCGCGAAGGCGCTCGACGATCAGATCACGCAGATCTTCGCGGCCAACACTTACCAGGTGCCGCGCTTTGGTCCGGCGCGATGGTTGCCGGACGGATCGTCGTACACCACCGTCGAGGAATCCGCCGACGGGAACGGCCGCGACATCATTCGCTACGACGCCGCCAGCGGTGCCCGCAGCGTGTTGATCTCCAGCAAACAGCTCGTGGCTCCCGGGACGTCTCAACCCATGTCGATCGACAACTACGTGTGGTCGAGCGACGGCAAGCGGCTGCTCATCTTCACGAACAGCAAGAAGGTCTGGCGCGACAACACGCGCGGCGACTACTACGTCCTCGACATCGCGGATGGCAAGCTGCACAAACTGGGTGGTAAGGGTCCCGAGTCCACGTTGATGTTCGCGAAGTTCTCGCCGGATGCCACCAAGGTGGCGTACGTCCGCGGCAACAACATCTTCGTGGAGATGATCGAGGAGGGACACATCCGTCAGATCACGGCGGACGGCACCGACACCACCATCAACGGGACCTCGGACTGGGTCTACGAAGAAGAGCTCGGCCTTCGCGATGCGTTCCGCTGGAGTCCCGACGGCGCGAACATCGCCTTCTGGCAGTTCGATGCGACGGGTGTCGGCACGTTTACGCTGATCAACGACACCGACACGCTGTATCCGGAAACCAAGAAGATCGCCTATCCGAAGGTCGGCACCGCCAATTCAGCCGTGCGGATCGGCGTCGTCAACGTCGAGAGCAAGAAGACCCGGTGGATGAAGACGCCGGGAGATCCGCGGGACAGCTACCTGGCGCGCATGGAGTGGAGGGACGGCTCGACGGTTGGCATTCAGCAACTCAACCGCCTCCAGAACCAGAACGACCTGCTGCTCGCCGACGCCAGGACAGGCGAAGTACGACGCGTGTTCCGCGATGAGAACAAGGCGTGGGTGGACACGCAAGGCATCACGTGGATCGACAGCGGCAAATCGTTCCTGTGCCTGAGCGAACGCGACGGGTGGCGCAAGATCTACAAGGTGTCGCGCGACGGCTCGCAGATCACCCCGATCACCCTGTTCGACGCCGACGTGCTGGAGCTCTCCGGTGTGAACGAGACCGCTGGCTGGGCCTACTTCATCGCCTCGCCCGAGAAGGCGACCGAGCGGTATCTCTATCGGTCGAAACTTGACGGGACAGGCACACCGGAGCGGGTGACGCCGGCGGATCAGCGCGGCACCCATCGCTATGACGTCGCACCGGGTGGCCAGCTGGCGTTTCACACGTACTCGCGGTTCGATCAGCCACCGGCGGTGAGTGTGGTCAGCCTGCCTGAGCACACAGCTCTTCGGACGCTGACCGATACCAGCGCGCTCGTGGCGAAGCTGGCGCCGATCCTCAAACCCGAAGTGGAGTTCTTCACCATCGATGTTGGTGACGGCGTCACGCTCGATGGCTACATGCTGAAGCCGTCGACGTTCGATCCGACGAAGAAATATCCGGTCATTTCGCACGTCTACGGCGAGCCGGCCAGCCAGACCGTGATGGACCAGTGGGGCGGCTCGGGGATCCTCTTTCATCGCGCCCTGGCCGAAGCCGGCTACATCGTCCTGAGCGTGGACAACCGGGGCACTCCCGCGCCGAAGGGCGCCGCGTGGCGGAAGGTGATCTACGGCGCCGTCGGCGATTTGGCGTCGAAGGAGCAGGCGGCGGCGATGCGCGCGCTGGCGGCGAAGTATCCGTTCATCGATGCCAGTCGCATTGGCGTGTGGGGCTGGAGCGGTGGCGGCACGAATACTCTCAACGCGATGTTTCGATTCGGCGACATCTACAAGGTCGGCGTATCGGTGGCGCCCGTTCCGGATCAAAAGCTGTACGACACGATCTACCAGGAACGCTACATGGGCCTGCCGTCGACCAACGCGGACGGCTACAAGCTCGGCTCGGCGATTAACTTTGCTGACGGCTTGAAAGGCAAACTCTTGATCATCCACGGGTCAGGCGACGACAACGTGCACTACCAGGGGACCGAGCGGCTGTTCAACAAGCTGATCGAGCTCGGCAAGCCATTCGATGTGATGGTCTATCCCAATCGCACGCACTCCATCTCGGAGGGCGCCGGGACTTCGGTCCACGTCTACAAGCGGATCGCGCGCTACTTCATCGAGAACCTGCCCGCCGGGCCGCAGTAGAGCGGTGTTATGCGTTTCATATGCGGCTGCCTCGTTGCCGTTCTGGCGGTTCCGATCGCCGCGCAGGAGCGCCCGCTGCCCGACTACGCCACCTTCATGTCGGAGACGCGTAAGCGCCTCGAGGCTGACGATGTCCGGCAGAGCGAGTACGTCTACGTAGAGACGCGGCGCGAGCAGAAACTTGACGCGACCGGCACGTCCACCAAGGAAACGCTCGACGTCTTCGAGAGCTATCCGTCACTGCCGAACGAGGCCCGCTGGCGGCGGCAGACGGTCAAGGATGGCAAACCCGTGTCGCCCCAGGACCTCGCCGAAGTGGATCGCGAGCGCCAGAAGAAGGTGCTGGAGTACGCCAAGAAGCTGGAGCGCAATCCGGAGAAGGTGCGCGAGGCCGAGAAGAAGAAACACGACGAGGAACGGCGCGACTCCGATCGCGCGGTGGACGATGCGCTGCGCGTCTACGACATCAAGATGCTTGGTCGCGAGGTGGTGAACGGCTACGCGACCATCGCACTCTCGTTCACGCCCAGGAAGGATGCCCGGCCACAAACCAGCGAGGGCAAGATCATGCGTCATTTCGCGGGGAAGGTGTGGGTGAGTGAGTCGGAGTACGAAGTGGTGCGGCTCGAGGCGGAAGCGATCGAGACGGCGTCGTTCGGTTTGGGACTGCTCGCTCGCGTGCACAAGGGATCGAAGGCCACATTCGAACGTCGCAAGGTGAACGGCGAGCAGTGGTTGCCGGCTCGCGCCACCTACAGCGCCAGCGCGCGCGTGCTGCTGCTGAAGGTGATGCGCATCGGGGGCACGCTGGAGTTCTCGGACTATCGCAAGTTCAGCGTCCAGACCGAAACGAAGATCGGCAAGCCCCAATAGGCGCCGCGAGAGGGCGTCGTGCAGGCCTTCAGGCCTGCCCACGGCGGGCCTGAAGGTCTGCATCGAATGCGAATCGCTAACGCGAGGAGGGCACCGCTGCGGGCGTCACATGGATCAAGGCGCCAGGGTTGGCGTCTTCCAGCATCCAGAGCGAGCCATCCGGGCCCTGTTCCACATCGCGGATGCGTTTGCCCACATTCCAGCGCTCGGCGGTCTTCGCGCCGCCGTGGCCGTCGAAGATGATGCGATTGAGTGACGTGGTCGCCAGACCGCTGACGAAGCCGCTGCCGTTCCACTGCGGGAACGTCTGCGTGCCGGTATAGAACATCAGATTGCCGGGCGCGATCACGGGCACCCAGTAGAGCACCGGCTTCGCCAGATCGGGCCGCGTCTCGGGGTCGCCCACGGGCACGCCGTTATAGTTCGGACCATACGACACGAGCGGCCAGCCGTAGTTCTTGCCCTTCTCGATCAGGTTCAACTCGTCGCCGCTGCGCGGTCCGTGCTCGACCTCCCACAACTCGCCGTTGGGCGAGAATGCCAGGCCGTACGGCGTACGGACGCCGCTGGCCCAGGTTTCGGCCGGCGTCATGTTCTCTTGGGGAAACGTATAGGTGCTCACCACCTTCGCAGTCTTGGCCTTTTCGGTGTCGATCGGCGGATCGATCAGCGGAATCGTGGCCGCGCCGGTTTTGCCAAAGTTGGGATTGCCCGGAGCGGGTTTGCCGTCGAGCGTCAGGCGAAGAATCTTCCCGACCGGCTGATCTGGATCCTGTGCCGGCGTCATGCGCTGGCGATCGCCCACCGCGAGGAAGAGAGTCTGACCGTCGGGCGAGAACGCTACAGCCGCACCCTCTTGACCGCCTTTGCCCCTGGGCATCTGGCGCCACAAGACTTCGAAGTTCTGCAATCTCGCCGAGGTGGGTGAAACCACGAGCTTCGCGCGCGCCAGCGCAAGGCCGCCGCCGTAGTCACCCGGTTCGGCGTACGTCAGATAGATGCTCTGGTCGGTGGCGTACGTGGGCGAGATGTACACGCCGTGCATGCCGTTCTGACCTTGCCAATAGACGGCGGGCGTGCCGGCGACCGGGCTGATTTTCTGCCCCTGTGCGGACACCAGCCACACCGGGCCGACCTTTTCGGTGACCAGCATGCGGCCGTCGGGCAGGAAGGCCATCCGCCAGGGCAGTTCAAACGTCGTCACCGTGGTCATCGTAAAGGGCAGGGAGGCTTCGGGTTTCTGCTGGCCCACGTTGACCTGAGCCAACACCGCCGCCGACGTGAGCACGCAAAACAGCGCGACCTTCGCTAATTTCAAAGTCATCTCTCCTTCGTTTCTAAAAGGCTCTCTGTCATTTCGGCATCGGGATCGAGACGGCTTTGCCGGTGCCGCGCTCGGCGATCCAGATCGTATCCCCCGCCGGTTCGACGGCGGTCGGCGTCGTGAGTCCTTCCTTGAGCACGGTCACCACGCCCTTGTCGCCGGTGACCGTGATCGCCGAGATCTTCCCGGCGCCGTTCTCCGCGAGAAGAAGTTTACCGTTGGCGGCGCGCATCCCGTCGGGCCCCTTCACGGGCTGATCCAGGACGATCTCGACGGCCGGCGCCGCCTTACCCGCCCCGTCGACCGGAACGCGATACACCTTGTTCGTGCGGACGTTGTTCACGTAGAGCGTGCCGTTCAGAAAGGTGATCCCGTCGATGCCGGCCAGCGCCGCGCGATCCTCGAGGAACAGGTCGGCCGCGGACTTGCCCGCCGGAAGCTTGAAAATCTTCGCGTTGCCGGTGTCGGTGACGTAGAGCGCCTTATCGGGCCCGATCGCAAAATCGTTGCAGACACTCACGTCGCCCGGCAGATCCCAGCGGATCTTCGGGGCACCGGTGTCGAGCGTGAAGCTCCGCAGCGCGCTGTGACGCTGCGCCGGGTTGCCCTGAACCGGCGTCAGCTGACAGGTCCACAACGTGTTGGTGGACGCGTCCGCAAGCATGCCCAGAAAAAACGTCCCCGGACCTTCGGCGCTCGCATCGATGAACTTCTCGGCGGTGGTCGCTCCGGCGCGCACTCTGTAGACGAATGGCGTGCTGGCGCTGCCGACGATCAGCACTCCGCCCGGCGCAACGGTCAAACTCTCCGGCCCTGACTTCGCATCGTTGATCAGAATGTCAGCGCCGGACGCGGCTTGCGCCAGGCTTGCCGCCACGGCGAGGCACACGGCAAGGCGTCGCGCATTCGAAACAGGCATCGTCACAGTCTCCTTCATATCAAGCGCTAACCGAAAGTAAATGCGTAGACCTGCACGCCGGGATCGAGAAACCGGATCTCGAACGTGCGGTCGGTGATGGTTCCCGCCTGCCGGACCAGCTGATAGAGACGCTGCTCGGTGACGATGCCTCTGCCTTCCGCGTCGACATCGGTTCCGTGATTCTCTCCCGGCGCCGCGCCATCAATCGTGATGCGAAATCGCACGGATGTGCCGGCTGCGGCCGGACCGAGCACCAGGTGAAGATCTCGCGCGTGAAAGCGATAGACGAGGCGCCCGTCCTTCTCGTCGAGACGCGCGTCTTCCTCGCGAATCGTCCAGACGCCGGAGAGTCCCCACTCGTTGAGCCTCGGCGTGCCCGTCGCGTAGGAGTGCCGCCGGTCCCGGACCGCCCCGCCGGACGAGACGAAATGCTCGGCGCGTCCATACCCGACATACGTCTCCGGCGAGAGCGCGTCCTCCAGATCGGGCGCCGCCTCGGCGCCGGTCGCGCGCACGGAGACGAAGTCGTGGTGGCTCATGTCGATCCCGGCCTCCTTCAGCAACTGCTGAATCACTCGCTCCGAGCCGCCGTAGTCGCCTTCACCGAAATGGTGATGGCGGATGCGGCCCGTCGCATCGATGAAGTAGTGGGCCGGCCAGTATTCGTTCTTGAACGCGCGCCACACGGCGTAGTCGTTGTCGATCGCGACGGGGTAGCCGATCTCGAGGTCCGCGACGGCCTTACGCACGTTGCCAACGCTCTTCTCGAACGCGAACTCCGGCGTGTGGACGCCGATGACGACGAGCCCCTGCGCTGCGTACTTCTCGGCCCAGGCGCGCACGTAAGGAATCGCGCGCAGGCAGTTGATACAGGAGTAGGTCCAGAAGTCGACGAGCACGACCTTGCCGCGGAGGCTGTCCGTGGTCAGCGGCGGTGAGTTCAGCCACTCGACGCTGCCGGCGAGTGGCGGCAAGATCCCTTCGTCTGCCAGAACCTCTGTCGTTACCGCTGACGGCGGCGCGGTGGCGGACGAGGCGGGATGCAGCGCGTTGAGAAGGCGCTGTTCGAGCGCTGAGGTTCCCGACAGGGAAACTCTCGTCAGAAATCCTGTGTCGACGCCCAGCGCGATCGCCGCGACGGCGCCAAGGATCGCGATACCGGCCGCGCGCCTGATCCACTCGCCCAGCCCGAGCGATTGCTTCAACGCGGCGAAGACACGCCCGCCGATGAGCAGAGCGAGTGCCAGCGACGTGGCGGAACCCGCCGCAAATGCGAGCAGAAGGAACGTCGTGCGCGCGCTCGCGCCTTGAAGGGCGGCGCCGGTCAGGATCAGGCCAAGCACCGGCCCCGCGCATGGTGCCCACAACAGGCCGGTCGCGACGCCGAGGAGCAGCGACGAGCCGATGCTGAACTCAGGGCCGCCACCAACCGCGGCGCGCGACAGGCGCGCGCCCAACGAAACGGCCGGTTGCATCACGCGATCCGCGACGGCAGGAAACAGGAGCGTGATGCCGAATAGCGCGAGCAGAGCAAGCGCGACGCCGCGTCCGTACTGGTTGGCGCTGACGGCCCAGCCGCCGCCGACGGCGGCGAGCGTGGCGACCAAGGCGAACGTCGCCGCCATTCCAACGAGCAGCGGCAATCCGCTCCGAGTGAATGGCCGATCCGCCCGCGCGAAGACAAACGGAAGGACCGGCAGGATGCACGGGCTCACGATCGTCAGCACGCCGCCGAGATAGGCCAGGACGAAGAGGATCATGAGGCGCGAGCGGCTTCAGGTCGTCGCGGGCTTGAACGTCATGGCGACGCCGTTCATGCAATAGCGCAAGCCGGTCGGCTTCGGGCCATCGTCGAACACGTGGCCCAGATGTCCGCCGCAGCGCCGGCAGCTGACGGCCGTCCGGTCCATGCCGATCGACAGATCGCGTGTGTTGATCACGGCCTTTTCGAGGGGTGCCCAGAAACTCGGCCACCCCGTGCGGCTGTCGAACTTCGTGGTCGAGGAAAACAGGTCGAGACCGCATCCCGCGCACGCAAACGTCCCGCGGCGGTTTTCGTGGAGCAAGGGGCTGGTGAACGGGCGTTCGGTCGCCTCGTGCCGCAGCACCGCGTATTGATCGGGCGTCAAGAGCTTCTTCCACTCAGCATCGGTGTGCGTGACTTCGAATGCGGTTGCCGCGGCCAACGAGCGCGATCGCCACAGCGCGCCGATCGTCGTCATCGCGCCTGCAAAGCCGGTCGTGATCAGACGTCTTCTCGTCATCATGCTCGTGCTCTCCTGGTTTCTGGAGCAGGCCAGAACCCGCCGAGGTCGTGTGCGATCTGCCGCAGGCTTATTGTCGCTCGAATGGACACCTGACGACCCACTGACTAGTGGATGTCCGCGTGGCGTGTTTTCGCGACGAGGAAGACGGGAATTTTCAGGGATCTGGTCTTGTCGCGCGCGCTTCGCGCCTACATCGACGCAAATGGCCTGGATGCGTGCCGCAAACAGCGGCTACACGGCCGGCTTCACGACCCGCACGTGAACAACCGGACGAAGAGCGCCGGCTGACCGCCCGTGCCCGACGTCACGGTTGCGGTGTTGCCGCTGCTGTCCGTGATGGTCAGCATCACCGACAGCGGCTGGGCGATCCCATCGCTCGTGCTTGTCGTCTGTCCACACGTATCGGTGAATGAGACCGAGGGACTCGCGCCGCTCTGCGTGATGGTCTTCGTTGTCCCGTAGGTGTACTGAACGGTCCACGAGTAATTGACGATGCTGGCTGTTCCGAGAGGTACCGACGTCGATTGGACGACGCAGGTCGTCGGCGCTGGAGGCGTCGCTCCGCTGCGGAACTGGCAGTTCGTGGTCGGCCCGGCGGTCTGTGAGGGATCGAGCAGCTGGAATGCCGCGGCGACTGAGGCGCCCGCCTGGGTGACCGTGAACGTCTGGCCGGCAATGGTCACGGTGCCGGTCCTCGACGGACCCGGGTTGTCGGGAATCGCGATGAGCACGCCGCCGCTGCCGGTTCCGCTCGCGCCGTTCGGGAACGTGATGAATGGCGAGGTCGTGGTCGCGGTCCACCCGCAGCCGCTTCCCGTCGTGACGGTGATGGTCGCTGTGGCGCTCGTGCTGTTGATGTTCAGCGTCGTCGGCGAAATCGTGTAGGTGCACGAGGTCGGCGTTCGGAACGTTTCGGTCGGCGAATACGCGCTGGTCGTCACGCCATCGGTCGCGCGCGCGTGCCAGTACCAGAGCACGTCCGGTCCGAGATCGCGATTGAGAGTCCAGCTCGTCGTGCCCGCGCCCTGGGCGATCCCGTCCACCGTGAAGTTGCGAACCGGATCGTTCGGGAAGGTGCTCTGGTCAGAGATTTCGAATCGATAGGTCACGGTTCCGACAGTTCCGCTGGCGACGGCGTTGTTCACCACCAGAGTCGGCCGCGCGATGGTGACCGTCTGGCCTCCGACCGGCGAACTTGCCGTCGGAGCCGACAGGCTGCCGGGTGTCGACGGGGGAGCCGATGCCGCGCTCTGTGAAATGGTGAAACCCGTGCCGGCAACCGTCAACGTTGCGGTACGCGCCGCACCGGTGTTGGGGGCGACCGTGAAGGTCACGGTGCCGTTGCCGGATCCGCCCGCTGAAACGGTGACGAAGGTTGCGGAGCTGGTCGCCGTCCAGGTGCAACCCGTTCCGGCGGTGACGGGTATTGATCCGGTTCCACCCGCCGCGCTGAATGATGAGCTCGTGATGGCCCCGGCTGTCACCGTGCACGATGGGGTCGTCGTTGACGTGCTGTTGTTGTTGTCCGAGCATGCCGCGGACACGAGTAACAGCGCCGACACGATCCAGAGACGAGCGGATGCAGGCATGAGGCACCTTATACACCAGGGTCCCACACGGATGCGCCGAAGTTTTCCATAAGGGTGGCGGCGCTGGATCAACGCCTTGCCTGATAGATCGAACGCGCGCTATTCGTCGTCGTGAGGGCCGCGCAATCGGGCAAGGATGTCGGTCAGGAGGGTGATGAGGATCATCGCGGTGATTAAGCCAAGGGACAGCACTGAGGCAAATCCGCCTATTCGTGATGACCTCTGAGACGAAACCTCTGAGACGGAACCTCTGAGACG
>Ga0105242_10003189_pt1 | contig 12785 bp, 11 predicted proteins | sample KBSM24metaG_FD_81521 | JGI IMG/M metagenome (GOLD analysis project Ga0105242, IMG submission 81521) | Miscanthus rhizosphere microbial communities from Kellogg Biological Station, Michigan, USA - KBS M2-4 metaG | ecosystem: Host-associated > Plants > Roots > Rhizosphere > Soil | place...
CGATCATCTCTACACCGCCAACGTCGACGATCCCGATCTCCTCATCCGCACCAGCGGCGAGCTACGCGTGTCGAACTTCCTGCTGTGGCAGATCGCCTACGCCGAGATCCACGTCACGAAGGTGCTCTGGCCCGATTTCCGCCGCCGCCACCTCTTCGAAGCGATCATCGATTTCCAGGCGCGCGAGCGGCGCTACGGGGCCGTCGAGCCGGCCGACTCCGAGGAGACGGAGATGTTCGTCGAGGCCGAGGACTCGATCAGAGGGCAGAGCGCAGAGGGCAGAGGGCAGAAGCTTTGATCGGGTTGCTTGTCTCTTCTGCGCTCCGCGCTCTGCGCCCTGCGCCCTAATCATGCGTTTCGCGCGCGAGATCACCTCAGTCATCGCCGCCCCGATCGCCATCTGGATCATCGGGTGGAGTCACGAGTACGTCTTCGACGCCACGGTCGCCCTGATTGCCATCCTCGCGCTCCACGAGTTCCTCTCCCTCGGCAGGGCCAAAGGCTACGAGCTGCCGAGCATCCTCTGCATCCTGATCATGCTCGTGATCATGGCCGCGTTCATCCTGCAGGAGCTGTCGGTGGAGTTCGGGATGTTCAGCGCGCTGTTGCTGATCCCCGCCTCGTACGTCTTCAGCCGCAAGCCGCTCGAGGACTCGCTGCCGTCCAGCGCCATCGCGGTGCTGGCAACGACGTACGTCGGTATGCTCGGCGGATCGCTGATCCGCCTGCGCAATGATTTTCCGGTCGGCTCGAAGCTCGTCTACTTCCTGCTGCTCGTGGTCTGGCTCGGCGACACCGGCGCGTACTACATCGGCAGAAACTTCGGGCGGCACAAGCTCTCGCCGCGCATCAGCCCGAAGAAAACCATCGAGGGGCTGGCCGGCGGCATCGTCTCATCCGTCATCACCGCGGTCGTCGTGCACTTCACGTTCTTCCGCGAGTTCCCGCTGCATCACGCCATCATCGCCGGCGTCCTGCTTTCGTTCGCGGGCGTCATCGGCGATCTGGCGGAGTCGATGTGGAAACGCTCCGCGGACGTGAAGGACTCGGGGACGCTGATCCCCGGACACGGCGGATTCCTCGACCGCTTCGACTCGATTTTCTTCACCACGCCGATCCTCTATTGCTACTGGACACTGATCGTGCATGGATTCCGCACGCTGAACATCATGTCGGCCTGATCATGCGAGCCATCTCCATCCTCGGATCGACCGGAAGCGTCGGGCGCAGTACGCTCGACGTGGTCGACGCGTTCGCCGACCGCCTGCGCGTCGTCGGTCTCGCGGCCGGATCGAACGTCGAGCTGCTCGCCAAGCAGATCGCGAAATATCGTCCCGAGCTCGTTTCGGTTCGCAATGAGCACGACGCCGCGCACCTGCGTGTCATCCTGAGCAACGCGAAGGATCTTCCCCCGGTCGAGGTCGTGCCCGGACTCGAAGGCGCGTGCGCGGTCGCGGCCATGCCGTCGGCCGATGCGGTCATCGCGGCAATCGTCGGCGCCGCCGGCATCGCGCCGGTCCACGCCGCGCTGCGCGCGGGAAAGCGCGTCGGCATCGCGAATAAGGAAGTACTCGTCGCAGCAGGCGACGTCATGACCCGCGCCGCGCGCGAGCATGGCGGCGAGATCCTCCCCGTCGACTCCGAGCACAACGCCGTGCATCAGGCGCTCCGCGCCGGCGCCCACGAGGAAGTCCAGCGCATCATCCTCACCGCCTCGGGCGGCCCGTTCCTGAATCGCGACCTGACGACGTTCGGCGAGATCAGCATCGAGGCCGCGCTCGCGCATCCGACGTGGAGGATGGGCGCCAAGATCTCCATCGACTCCGCCACGATGATGAACAAAGGCCTCGAGGTGATCGAGGCCCATCACCTCTTCGACATGCCGCCCGAGCGGATCGACATCCTCATCCATCCGCAATCGATCGTGCACTCGATGGTGGAGTACGCCGACGGCTCGATCGTCGCGCAGCTCTCGACGACGGACATGAAGTTCCCGATCCAGTACGCGCTGCTCTATCCCGAACGAGTCGCGGCGCCGTTCGCGCGGCTCGATCTCGCGAAGATGCGCACGCTCGATTTTCTCCCCATCGACACGCATCGATTCCCCGCCGTCGAGCTGGCGTACGCGGCCTGCCGCGCGGGCGGCTCGATGCCGGCCGTGCTCAACGCCGCGAACGAGATCGCGGTGGAGCGTTTCCTGGCCGGAGAACTTCCGTTCACCGGAATCGTAGACATCGTAGAGCGCGTGCTCGAACGCCATGCCGGAAGCGTCAGCGAGATCGCATCGGTCGACGATGCACTGCACTGGGACGGCTGGGCCAGGAACGAAGCACGCGGTCTCGATGTTACAGTCCGGCGCTGACAACTCTCATGAACGATATCGCCCATAACGCCTTCGCGTTCGTCATCGGACTCGGGTTTCTGATCTTCGTGCACGAGGCGGGTCACTTCCTCGTGGCCAAGCTCTTCCGCGTCCGCGTGCTCGTCTTCTCCTTCGGCTTCGGCAAGCGCCTCTTCGGCTTCCGCCACGGCGATACCGACTACCGCGTCTCGATCTTTCCCCTCGGCGGATATGTGCGTATGGCCGGCGATTCGCCGGAAGAGAACGTCGCCGGAAATCCGGACGAGTTCCTCTCGAAGCCGAAGTGGCAGCGCTTCCTGATTCTCTTCGCCGGCCCGCTGATGAACATCTTCATCGCCATCGGCTTCATCGCGTCGCTGGCGATGGTCGGGCGCGAAGAGCTGATCATGAATCCGGTGATCGGCGACGTGCTGCCGAACAAGCCGGCCGCGCGCGCGGGATTGCTGCGCGGCGACCGCCTGGTGAGCATCGACGGCGAGCACGTGAAGGACTTCGACGACGTCCGCCTGCTGATCTCGATGAATGCCGGAACGCCGCTGAAGGTGGTCTACGTCCGCAACGGCGTGACGCGTACGACCACGATCACGCCGGAGCGCGAGAACAGCGAGTACGGCCCTGTCGGCCGCGCCGGCATCACGCCCTACGGACTCGATCCGGTGATCGGCCGCGTCGAGCCGGGCTCGCCCGCCGCGCGCGCGGGTCTTCGCGCCGGCGACCGCATCGTCGCCGTCAACGGAACGCCGATCGACGAGTTGACCGACTACGCGGAGATGGCCTCCACCGCCGGCGCGAAGCCGGTCGTGGTCGACGTGCTCCGCGCCGGGCAGCGGCTTTCGTTCAAAGTGCCCGCGTCGCCGAGCGCCGATCAGCCGTCGCGCGGCATCATTCCGCAGACGAAGATGTTCAAGCTCAGCCTCTTCCCCGCGCTGCGCTACAGCGTGCAGGAGAACTGGAAGATGCTGAAGCTGGCAATGACCGCCGTCAGCCGCATGGTGCGCGCGGAAGGAAGCGTGAAGGAGCTGAGCGGACCGCTCTCGATCGCGAAGATCTCCGGCGACATGCTCCGCCGCGGCCCGATCGAGTTCCTGGCGCTGCTGGCGATGATCTCCCTGCAACTCGGCGTGATGAACCTCCTGCCGATTCCGGTGCTCGACGGCGGCCACATCATGATCCTGCTGATCGAAGGCATCGCCCGCCGCGACCTCTCGCTGCGCGTCAAGGAACGCATCCAGCAGCTCGGCTTCGCCGTCCTCGCGACGCTGATGATCGTCGTCCTCTACAACGACGTGATCACGAACTTCATGAGGATGCGGAACGGCTGACCTGTTCGCGCGGGTTGCCGATCGTGGCCACGATCGGGATCCCGACGAAAAACACGTGCCCCACCAGCTGAATCCACCAGCGAATATTGATGTTCGGCGGGCGGCGCACCAACAGCGGGATGACGACGAGCGACATCACCATCCATATGATCGGTCCGTACACCGCCGCGACCTTGAACACTCCGTACGGAGAGTCGAGCACGCGACGAATCAAGCCTGAGCGCCCGGCCAGAACCAGAAACACGGCGGACCAAAAGAAGGCCACTCCGAAGTGCATCAAGACGCCGATGAGCGCCGTGCGCATCCCTCCTTCGAACGCGCTCTTGCCGAGGAGCGTCGAGGCGACGCCCTGGAAGAGCCGCGTCACCGTCGAGCCATAAAACACCGCGACGAGAACGCTCGAGAAGAGTCCGTCGATGACGCCGGTCGTGAGACCGGCACGTACGAGCCGGGAGAGTGCATTCCGATTCATCGGGACCGATGGTACACGGCGCTTCGTTACACTTTCGTGAACACGCCGGCCAATCACGAACGCCCGTTGCCGGCGGTGGTTTTGTGCTGACGATGAATATCGAAACAGAGATCGCCGCCATCGACACGGAATACCAGGCCGCCGTCGAGCGCAATGATGCCGCGACCATGGATCGCATCCTCGCCGACGACTTCGTCCTCGTCACGGGAAATGGGAAGGTCTACACGAAATCCGACCTCCTCGACGAAGCGCGCAGCGGTCGCGTCGTATACGAATTTCAGCGCGACACGGACCAGACGGTTCGGGTTTGGGACAATACCGCGGTCATCACGGCGCTGTTGCGCGCGAAGGGGACCGATTCCGGCGCGCCGTTCGACTACAAGTTGTGGTTCAGCGATACCTACGTGCGGACAGACGCCGGCTGGCGCTACGTCTTCGGCCAGGCATCCACACGATCGGCTCCATAGCCGAACGTGTGGCGCGGTGGTCATAGCCGCCAGGCCTGAAGTGGCTATTGTGCAATACCACTTCCTCGGCAACCATCGAGTCATGAACGCGCTGAAAAGGACTGGACCTTATCTCCTGGTGTGCGCCCTGGCCGTCCTGTCGCAGCCCCTTCAGGCACTCGCGCAGGAAAGGGATGGCCAACACGACTTCGACTTCGAGATTGGTACCTGGAAGACCCACGTGCGGCGACGCCTTCGCCCTTTGACGGGATCCACGACCTGGGTCGAAATGAACGGCACGACCGTCGTCCGAAAGGTCTGGAACGGCCGCGGCAATCTGGTCGAGCTCGAGGCCGACGGCCCGTCAGGCCACTTTCAAGGCCTCAGTCTCCGTTTGTACAATCCCCAATCCCGTCAGTGGAGCCTCAATTTTGCGAACGGCAGCGACGGCACGCTGAGCCCACCCACGATCGGCCAGTTCAAGGATGGACGCGGCGAGTTTTTCGCGCAGGAGACGCTCAATGGCCGCGCGATCTTCGTGCGGTTTGTCATCTCGCAGATCACGCCGGATTCATGCCGCTTCGAGCAGGCCTTCTCCGACGACGGCGGCAAAACGTGGGAAGTGAACTGGATCGCTACAGACACACGCGTAGAGGAACCGGCTACGCCGTAGACTTCCTGCTGAATCGCAGCAGGCCAAAACCAAACACGATCATCCAGACCGGCAACAGATAGTTGTTCAGCTCCGCCACCGGTGCCACGGCGCCCGTGATGTTGCGAAACATCCCGATCATTCCCGCTGCCCCCGTAGCGATTCCCAGCCATCCGATCCAACGAGGAAAGCCGCTGCCGTGCTTGAGCATTGCCGAAGCCGACAACAGAAAAAAAGCACTGACACAAAGTTCGCCCAAGAACTCGCCGATGTAGTTGCCCAGGTACCGGTTCGTTGCGTTGAAAACAGCATCCAACGCCGGCCGGACGCTCGGCTCTGCCGCCCACGCGCGCGCCAGTTCCCATTGAAAGCTGGGCCATCGCATGAGCCCGAGGATCATCGCGAGCGAGGAAATCACGGCGAACAGCGTGGCTGATCGCATCCTGCCTTCGCTCCCGGCCCGAAGCGCGTGAAACGCCCCGACCGCCGCGGGGATCCAGAACAGCGGAAGAAGCGAGTAGATCGCCCAGACGAATCGTCCGGCGTTGCCGGTCGCGAGGAGAGCCGGGAGAACGTCCGCAGCCCGTCCATCCAGCACCTCGGGGTAGTTGAATCTTGCCGCGAGATAGGAAAACACTCCGAGGAACGCCACCGCCGCGAAGATGAGGGAGAAACCGCCGGTGCGAATGATGAGCGCACCGCGTCCGTCAGAGACCAGGATCGCATCGTTTGCCATTTGCGGCGAGTATGACAGGGTTCGAAACGTTGACTTTATGCGCATTCCGCATATATTCGAGGCGTGCGTCCGACGGGATTGGCTGCATCCCTCCTCTTTCTCCTCGCAGCAACGCCTGCGGCGCTCGCACAGCCGCTGTTCACCGGCGAGCCGTTTCCGCTGACGCACACGCAGTACAGGCAGCCGTGGGGATACTCTCAGCTCATCACGGCCAGCGGATCGCCGTTCCTCTTCTGGAATGAGAACGGGACGCTGCGCGCCGAGCGCGTCGGGCCGTCCGCTCGCGTCGGCCGCGCTATCCTCAACGACGTCGTCCGCGACGGATTCTCGGTCGCGTGGACCGGCTCACACTTTCTCGTCGTCGCCGAGACCACGGATGGAACGCCGGGGAAGCTGATCAGCAGGGTCGTCGATGCCGACGGCGTCGCGCGGCGTGACCCCGTCACGCTCTTCACGAGCCGCCTTGCTGGAGCGAAGGCTCGCATCGCGTTCAACGGCACACACGCTCTCGTCCTGTACGAAGCGTTCGACAAGCTGCTGATCCATATGCATTCGCTGCTCCTCGACGCGGATGGCAACGCGGTGAGCGCGCCACGGATCCTGGACGAGCCGCTCGAAGGCAACGTCAGCGTGGCGGCGATGGGGACTTCATTCATCGCCCTGATCGGCGCGAACTACAACATCCAGGCGTTCGTCGTCACATTCGATTCCGAAGGTCGCATCGTGACGCAGAATGAAGCCGGTCCTGAACGCGCGACCGAGACGGCGATTGCGTGCAACGGCCAGCAATGCCTCGTGCTCAGCGCCGTCCGCCAGACCGCGTCGACTGCCGTGCTCGCGGAGCCCGTGGATGCGAGCGGCCACCTCGGAGCGGGAATCGTTCTCGAGGTCGGAACCGATTGGTTCTTCGATCCCGCGATCACCTGGTCCGGATCCGAATGGATCGCATCGTACTGGCGGATCAAAGACGGTCATGAAAAAGTCCGCATCGTCCATCTCGACGCCACCGCGCGCCGCGTCATGCAGCGAGAGGAGACGAACGGAGCGATGCCGTCGCTCGCCGCGATCGACGGCCGCACCCTTGCCGCGTTCCGGACCGAAACCGGATCGCTGGCCGTCAGCGCACTGCCGCTCGAAACAGGAGAGCGGTCGCCGTCGTCCGCGGCGGCGCCGCAGACGCTTCTCGCCACGGCATCGTCGGCGAACGCGTTACTCGTCATCTGGTCCGAAGGTGCGATGCGTGCGGGCATTCTGCAGCGCGACGGAACGTGGATCGAGCGGCAGATCGCGCCGGCGTACACGCGCGTGGTGGCCGGGAGCGACGGACGCGAGTTCGTGGTCGTTCTGCAGAAGGAAGCGTGGTACTGGGGACAGAGCTCGCCGTCAGCGCTTCGTCTCGACACGGACCTCCGGCAGATCGGCGATCCGATTCCGGTCCGGCAGTTCCCGTCCGCGATCGCCCGCATCGGCGCGTGGGTCGGCGTCGGAGAGAACGCGACCATCGAGCCGCTGTTCTCATTCTTCGGTCCGACGTGGGTTCCCACGCTTCAGCGCGCACCGCTCGTCCAGCATCCCTCCATCGCGGCCGGCACCGACGGTTTCTATGTCGTCTGGAGCGAGGCCTACCCCGCCGTGGTCCGCTGCGGCGCCGAATCATGCACGTTCACAGACTCGGTGGCGCTCGTCGGAGCCCATGTGAGCGCCGATCTTCGAAGGATCGAGAAGCCCGCGGTTCTCGCCGAAGGCCGCACCTACCGGCCGGCGGTGGTCTGGAGCGGCCGCGAATACGTGGTGGTGTGGAATGACGAGCGCGGCGCGGCGGTCGCGCGCGTGGGGCGTGACGTCGGATCGATGCCGGCGATCTCGCGGCTCGCCGGCGATCCCGCGCAGTCTCACGTCCTCGCAACCGGAAACACCGCGGTCATGTTCTGGCGCACGCGCGATTCCGAGCTCGTCGATCGCGTCATGCCGGTGAACGAGATCGGCATCGGTCCGGCGCTCGAGGTCGGACGCGATCTCCACATGAATGCACCCGCGCTCCTGGCCACGCTTCCCGATGGACAGCTGGCAGTCGTCTACTCGGCCGCGGAGAACGATGCGCCGTACCACGGTGCATACCGATTGATGATGCGCGTGGTCGCGCCGGCGCCTCTCCCTTCGCGGCCCGGACCTCCGCGTGCGTCGGGAGGAATCGCAGGGCGCGAAGCGGTCCTCTTCTGGTCTGCGCCCGACGAGGAAGTCCACGGCTATCGCGTCGAGATTCACGATGGCGACGGCATCTGGCGCGAGGTCGCGCGAGTGGATCCGCACGCGCCGCGGGAGATCCGGGTCCCCGCGCCCGAGAACCGGGTCATCGCACTGCGCGTCCGCGCATGGAACCTCGCCGGACCCGGCCCTTACTCCGAACCGGTACTTCTCAATCCGCAGCGCCGGCGCGCGGCGCGCTGACTTCGCCGCCGCGCCGCAGGATGGCGCGCCGCAACATGTCCAACGCGAACTGCGTCGAGAACCACTTGATGATCGTGCGCGGGCCCTGCCAGAGAAACTTGTGATGGCGGTGGCCGCCGGGCCAGGCCACGGCGATGTGCACGGTGCCGACGGGCTTCTCCGGCGTGCCGCCGGTCGGGCCGGCGATGCCGGTGATACCGACGCCCCACGTGGCGCCGAAGCGGTCGCGGATTCCGGTTGCGAGCGCGATCGCGACTGGCTCGGAGACCTCGCCGTTCTCGCGGATCAGCTGCGGGTCGACTCCGGCCATGGCGATCTTCGCGGCGCCGGTGTAGCAGATCGCGCCGCCGAGGAAGTACGACGAGCTGCCGGAGACGTCGGTGATGCGCGATCCGAGGAGGCCGCCGGTGCACGACTCGGCCGTTGCCAGCGTCTCGCCGCGCGATTTCAGGAGCTCGCCGATCACGCCTTCGATCGTGTCGTCATCGAAGCCGAAGATGCGATCGGCGAAGATCTCGCGGAGCTCGTTCTCGCGCGACGCGAGCGCCGCGCGCGCATCGGCTTCCGCGCCGTCGGCCTGCAGATGGATCTCGATGTGGCCGCCCGACGCGAGGATCGTCGGGACCTCGCCCGGATGATGTTCGTAGTACGGCTTCAGCTTCTCCTCGACGCCCGACTCCGTCAGCCCCGCGATCTTCAGCACGCGGCGATACCGCGACAGTCCGCCACCGACCTGCGCGAGCCACGGCCTCAGATACGTCGCGATCATCCACTCCAGCTCGTGCGGAACGCCGGGGAACACCCACAGCTGTTTTCCGGCGGTCTCGATGTGGAATCCGGGCGCGGTGCCGCGCTCGTTCGTCAGCGTGGTCTGGCCGCGGAAGACGTTCGCCTGCCGCTTGTTGACCTCGGGCATCGTCCATCCGCGCGCGGCGAATCGCGCCTGGATGCGATCGATGATCGTCTGATCGACTTCCATCTCCAGCCCCAGCGCCTCGGCGAGCGCCTCGCGCGTGAGATCGTCCTCGGTCGGCCCGAGTCCGCCGGTGATGATGAGGAGATCGGAGCGCTCGAGATCGGCGCGAATCTCTGCGACCAGGTCCGCGAGCGTGTCGCCGACGATGGACTTGCGCACGACGCCGACGCCGTAGTCCTCCAGCGCGGCCGTGATCTTCAGCGAGTTCGTGTCGACGCGCGTCGGACCGAGCATCTCCGATCCGATGGCGATGATCGTTGCGTTCATTGGCCTGTCATCCTGAGGCGCGCACCATTGTCATTCTGAGCCGCGAAGACGGCGAAGAATCTTCCCGCAGGTCCGCCGCGGTGCGCGGCTCACGATGACACAAGTTCCAGCTCTTCCTTTTCCTTCACCAGCGTCTCCCATTTCCCGTAGAGCAGGTTGATCATCGCCGCGAGATCGGAGCTCTGCCGCTGGATCTTCTTCACGCGCTCTCCGTCCCGGAACACTTCCTCGGAGCAGAGGAGAAGGTCGTTGCGCTCGCGCTCACTCTCGGCCGAGGCGATGCGCGACTCCAGCTGCGCGATCTCCTCGTCGATCTTCTTGATCCGCTTGTTGGGTTTGGCCTTTGGAGGGCGGGCGTCCCGCCCGCCCCCGCTCTTGCCCAGCGGTGGCTCGGCGGGCGCAGCCGCGGACGGGCGGGACGCCCGCCCCCCAAGCGGCGTCGCCGTTCCTGTCTTGAATCGTTCCACGAGCTCCGAGTAGTTGCCGGCGTACACGTCGGCATGTCCATCCTCGACGAGGATGATGTTCTCGGCCACGCGATCGATGAAGTAGCGGTCGTGCGAGACGACGATCAGCGCGCCGGTGAAGTTCTCGAGCGCCTCTTCGAGCGCCTCGCGCGTGTAGACGTCGAGGTGATTCGTCGGCTCGTCGAGCAGCATCACGTTGCCGCCGACGTACATGATCTTCGCGAGCGCGAGCCGCCCCTTCTCGCCGCCGGAGAGATCGCGCGTCTTCTTGAACACGTCCTCGTCGAAGAACGAGAACTGCGCGAGATACGAGCGCACCTCTTCCTCGGTCTGTGTGTGATCGAGGTCCCACACTTCGTCGATCACGCGCCCGTTCGGCTTCAGGTCGCCGAGGGTCTGATCGTAGTAGCCGACGCGCACGTTGTGGCCCGGCGCGACCGTGCCGGCGAGCGGCGGGATGCGCTGCGCGAACGTTTTGAGGAGCGTCGACTTGCCGGAGCCGTTCGGTCCCATGATCGCGTAGCGCTCGCCGCGGCGAACCTGCAGCGTGAAGTTGTTGACGACGGCACGATCGCCCCAACCGGCGGTCACGCGATCGATCGTCAGCGCGACCGCGCCGGAGCGCGCGCCGCCGTCGAGATTGAACTTTGCCAGCGTCTCGTCGGTCTCGGGGCGCTCCAGCTCCTCGAGCTTGTCGAGCATCTTGCGGCGCGACTTGGCCTGCTTCGTCTTCTGGCCGGCGAGGTTGCGGCGGATGAAATCCTGCGTGTCGGCGATGAGCTCCTGCTGCCGCTCGTAATCCTTCGCCATCTTCTCCATCCGCTCGCCGCGGAGCTGGAGGAACTTCTCGTAGTTGCCGTGATACTCGACGAGCTTTCCGTGCGCAAGCTCGACGATCTTCGTGACCGTCCGGTTCAGAAACGTGCGGTCATGCGAGATGAGCAGGTAGCTTCCCTTGAACTCCTGCAGGAACTCTTCGAGGAACTCGATGCCTTTGAGGTCGAGGTGATTCGTCGGCTCGTCGAGCAGGAGCAAGTCGACGCGCGTCAGCAGCACGCGCGCGAGCATGGCCCGGTTCTGCTGCCCGCCGCTGAACTCGTGGATCGGGCGCTCCCACTCTTTCTTGTCCGCGAATCCGACGCCGGTCAGCACGCGCTCCACTTCGGCGTGCAGCGTGTAGCCGTCCGCGTGCTCGTAGTCATGCTGCAGCTCCGCGTACTTTTCGAGCAGCCGCGCGTGATCGGAACGCGACGCGTCCGCGAGATCGTGCTCGATCGCGCGCATCTTCCGCTCGATCGCCAGCACTTCTTCGAACGCGGTCTCGACGAAATCGAAGAGCGACATCCCCGGCTCGGCATTGAGGTGCTGCCCGACGTGGCCGATCGTCAGACCGTTCGCGCGAAGGATCGTTCCATGGTCCGGCTCTTCCTGTTTCAGCAGCAGGCGAAAGAGCGTCGTCTTCCCCGCGCCGTTGCGTCCCACGAGGCCCACGTGCTCGCCGGGATTCTGCTGCCACGTCACGCCCTTGAGGACGTCGTGCGGGCCGTAGCTTTTCTCGATGTTGTCGAAGCGGTAGAGCATGGTGCCGAACGATGAACGAAGCTCGACAGGCGTGTCATTCCGAGCCGCGGCCCTACCGGGCCAGTATGACAATGGGAGTGTGACGCGTTCGCATGCTGCTAACCTTAAACCATGCGGTTAGCAGTCAACATCGATCACATCGCCACGATCCGCGAAGCGCGGAAGACTGACGAGCCCGATCCGGTCGCCGCGGCGATCCTTTGCGAGATGGCGGGAGCGCAGGGAATCACCGTTCACCTGCGCGGCGACCGGCGGCACATCCAGGATCGCGACGTCGAGATTCTGCGCAAGACCGTCACCACGCGTCTCAACATCGAGATGGCCTCGACGACGGAAATGGTCCGCATCGCCCAGACCATCAAACCGGATCAGGTGACGCTCGTGCCGGAGCGGAAGGACGAGATCACGACTGAGGGCGGACTGGATGTGGTCCTGCACTCGGGGAACGTCGAACGAACGGTCACACAACTCGCCGAGGCGCGCATCGACGTCTCGATCTTCGTCGATCCCGATCTCGAGCAGATCCGGCAGTGCCACAAGCTGCGCGCCCCGAAGATCGAGATCAACACCGGGAAGTTCTCCGACGCCTGGAAGGGCGGAAACTGGCAGGCCGAGCTCGAGAAGATCGCCACCGGCGCCCGCGCGGCGAAGAAGATGGGACTGGTCGTCCTGGCCGGCCACGGACTCACCTACCGCAACATCGATGCGATCGCGACGGTCCCCGAGATCGAGGAGCTGAACATCGGACACTCGATCATCGCGCGCGCCGCGCTCGTCGGACTCGATTCCGCGGTTCGGGAGATGGTCGCGCTCATGCGCTCGCCGCGGCGGTTGCCGAACGTGCGGTGACGCCTTGTCATCCTTATAGGTGCTCCCGCACCGTTCTCTCCCCCCGCCCTCAGCCCGTAGAGAAGGGGCCGTGCGTGAACACGGCTGTACCTTTCGGGCGACGCGGTGGAGAGTAGGGACGAGGCACGCACTGCCTGGTTACGCATCAGTCATCCCAGCGGGCGACGCTTAGGCTCAGCTTTGCGAACCAGGCAGTGCGCTTCGGTC
>Ga0105242_10003195_pt1 | contig 12763 bp, 11 predicted proteins | sample KBSM24metaG_FD_81521 | JGI IMG/M metagenome (GOLD analysis project Ga0105242, IMG submission 81521) | Miscanthus rhizosphere microbial communities from Kellogg Biological Station, Michigan, USA - KBS M2-4 metaG | ecosystem: Host-associated > Plants > Roots > Rhizosphere > Soil | place...
ATCTGAGGCGACGTCTCACAGCTTGACCCTGAACGTCCGCGAGATGACCGGGCGACCGGGCTCGAGGGTGAGCCGCACGCGTGCGGTAACCCAGCCCGCCAGCCGGCCTCGGTAGCGGAACTGCACGACGCCGTTCGTCCGAGGACGCAGCTCGCGCGTTTCGGCGCGCACCGACGCGCGGCCACCCTTGCGCACGAGGAGGAGCCGGACCCGGGCCGCGTCGACCCTCTCCGTCACGTTGCCGCGGTTCGCCAGGACGAGCTCGAGCGTCCGTGCGTGACCGGCGCGTCGAACGCGCAACGCGCGGACGGCGACCGACCGGACGACGCGACCCGGCGCCCGGACGACGACCACGACGCCGATGCGCATCCGGACCGCCACACCGGCCGAGCGCCACGGTCGCGTCGTGAGCAGGATCAGCGCGTCGTGGTCGCCGGGCTCGACGCGACGTGGCAGGCGTGATGACACGGTGAGCCATTTCGTCGCACCCGCCGGAAGAACGAAACGCCCCGGCTGCACGGTGAGCCAGGCCGTCGCAGCGCGGGGACCTGCTCGAGCAACGACGCGAGGCCGCCCGCGCAGGTCGAGGGAGAACCCGGCCCGGCCGACGTCGACCACGACCGCGCCGCGACCCGGATTCGTGATGCGGACGCTTGCCTTCCCCGTGCCTGCGAGCCCCACGCGGGCCGGCGTCGCGGTGAGGCCGAGGGGAGGGCGGGTCGTGCCCGCGCCCGCCGGAGCGGGCACGAGCACGAGCATGAGCGTGACGACGGCGAGGGACGTCGCGCGACTCATCGACCGATCACGGTGAACGTCACCGTCGCCGTGTAGCGGCCAGCCGGCACGACGGGGAGCGGGGCCGTGAAACCGAGCCGCGTGTCCCAGACATCCCCGGCGGTGGCGCTTCGCGCCGCCGTGGTACCGACGAGCAGGTCGGCGACCGGCGGGATCGGGATCGCCGCCATGGCACCTCCTGCGAGCGCGGGACCGATCTGTCCGCCGGCAGGGGCCGTACCGGCAATCCCGAGGGGCAGGTCGGCCGGTTGGAACGCCGTCCGGTGCGCGGTGACCGAGTAGCCGGCGGCGTTGTTGCTGGTCACGGTGATCCGCTCCGACACCGGCGTCGGCGTGCTGCCGGTCGTAGCGTTGCCGAAGCTGACGGCGGGACGCTCGAGCGCGATCGAGAGGACGGACTGGATGTCCACGTCGACTGCCGCGCCCTGCGAGGCGCTACCCACCGGCGGCGGCTCGGTGCCGCATGTGACGGCAGCACTCGCGGAGTTCCGCGGCGCGGCTGCAGCCGAGGTGAAGTCGGCGCCGTTGGCATCGGTGTCCACGCAGCCGTCGGAGGCCCGCGTCGCAGCGGTGGTGTTGTCGATCGCGGGTGCGACGGCACCCTCGAAGTCGGTCGCGCCGCCGTAGCCGACGAGATCGGCAACCGACGTCACGACCGAGCAGCTGCCCGCGGTCGCTCCGCACGTCAGAGCGGTCGCGCTACGCACGACCGCCACCTTCCCGCCCGAGACGGCGAGGTTCGACGTGCCGGTCGCGTCCGGTGTCGGAAGCCCCGCGCCGACCGTGCCGCCGGACGCGAGCTGGACGAGATAGTGGCGTCCTGGCGCGATCGTTCCCGCCAGCCCGGTCACCTGCCACGACGTGCCGGTCGCGGATGCGTATTGCACCGACCAACCGCTCACGTCGACGGCAGCCGATCCGCGGTTGAAGAGCTCGACGAAGTCGTTCGAGAACGGCGCGCCGGCGTTGCCGCCGCCGGCGAAGACCTGGCTGACGAGGACGTCCGGCGACGCGCCCCGCGCGGACGGCGCGACGAAGGCGCCAGCCACGGCGAGGACGCCGAAGAGGAGGAGGGCTACGGCTCGGTGCATGTGAGGCTCCAATCGGGAGGAGACGAGGACTCCTTCCCTGATACCGTGTTGCCAACGTGGGCGAAAGGGCCGGGCCGCAGTTGGCACAGAGTTGGCACACTTTTCCGGCAGGAACTTCACCCCCGGTCGTGCAGACGCAGGCAGCGCGACTAGAATGACGAACATCGTGTTGACGACCGACGACCCGCTCAGTCCCCGTGCCGAGCTTGCCCCGCATCCGCAGGAGCTCCCGGCCGCGCATCAGCGCGGACGACGTCGCACGCACCCCGCTCGTCTCTGAGCTCACCGGCCCGGGCCTGACCTGGGTCAACGTCGTCTCCCCCGATCTCGAGACGGCGCAGATGCTCGCCGAGCGCTTCGGCTGGCATCCCCTGGACGTCGAGGACATCGTCTCGAAGCGCCAGCGGCCGAAGGTCGACGACTACGAGGACGACCAGTACCTCTTCGCCGTCCTCCACTTCCCGGTGTTCGACAAGGCCGTGCAGCGGCTCAACGCCGCCGAGCTGGACGTCTTCATCGGCCAGGACTACCTCGTCACCCTGCCGACGCGCGAGCTGCTCCCCGTCACGCGGCTGTTCGCCCGCTGCGAGTCGGACGACGGCTACCGCGAGCAGCTCTTTGCAAAGGGCTCCGGCCGCCTCCTCTACGAGGTGCTCGACGACCTGTTCGACTACTGCTTCCCGATCCTCGACAAGATCGGGCACAAGCTCGACCGGATCGAGGACGAGATGTTCGCCGGCGCGGCCGAGGACGTCGTCCGCGACCTCTCGAACGTCAAGCAGGAGATCATCTCCTACCGCAAGGTGATCAAGCCGGAGCGCTCGACCCTGCGCGTGCTCGAGCGGCGGATCAACCGCTTCCTCCCGGAGGAGCTCGAGCTCTACTTCGACGACATCAACGACGCCGTCGAGCGGATCTGGGACCAGCTCGACAACTACAAGGAAGTCGTCGAGGCGCTCGAGCAGACGAACGAGTCGGTCATCTCCCACCGCCAGAACGACGTACTGCGGCTGCTTACGCTGATCAGCGTCACGATGCTGCCGCTGACGGTGTTGACCGGCATCTTCGGGATGAACGTGATCTACCCGGGCGAAGCGACGAAGGTCGCGTTCTGGGTCATCCTCGCGGGACTCGTCGCGACCCTCGTCGCCATGGTCGGCTTCTTCCGCTGGAAGCGCTGGATCTAGCCCGTTTGGCTTGTCTGCATGGCTTGCGCCGTGTTGCGATCGAGGGGATCAAGGAGATCTCGTCTCGTTCGACACCGAGGATGAGGCGCTCCGGACTGCTCGACGCGTTCCAGCAGCCGCGCGGTCTGACGTCGTCCTCGACTACGACCCTCGCCTCGCCGACCACGCGACTGTCTGACCGACTGCGGCGGCCGGCGCTCGGGTCAACGCGCGATTCCAGAGGGCGGCGCCGCCGGTGCAGGCGTTCACCTGAGCAGGGGAAGGGATGAGCTCAGGGTCGCCGTCGCACCGTGCGGGCAGGCCGCCCGCGCCGCCCGCCGTCTGACGTCATCGACTGTCGAGCCGCGATCGGGCGTTTGCCGGAACGGCGGTGCGGGAATATTGCAGCTCGACGGCTCCGGGTTTCGACGGCGACTTGCGTCGAGGGGGAGTGCTGGTTTGTGGGGAACCGAGTCTCCACCGTGGAACTGGGGGCGAGGCGCACGGAACCCGGAGCCCGTCACCGCCAACTCCCACGCTGATTCAGCACCAACCGTGGACGACGCAAACATCGACAACGCCGAACCAGAGATCGGCGGCGCCGCGGAAGGAGACGACAACGGCGACGAAGGCTCCTGGCCCGTTCTTTCCGACCTCGACCTTGCCGTCTGCATCACCGACAGCACGCTCCCCCAGGGCGCAGGTGTAGGGGCACGATCGACGAACCAACCGACATGAGCCGACGACTGACACGACGCAAGATCAGCCCGAACCAACAGACCCGCGCCGATCTGATCTACCCTCGCTCGCTGCACGTGCTCGAACCTGGCCGCACCCGTCGACACCCGATGCCCCACCTCGCACGCATGTTGTGGGGAGTCGCGATCGGATTCGCGCTGGCCACCGCAGTCACACTGATCGTCCAGTAGCGCGTGCTCGTCGCCGGCTAATACGTCCCCACAGGCGACATCCTCGACCGACCCGCCTACGCAGCCGGCACGCTCGATGGCGCCGTCGTCACCACCAAGCCGACGACGCCACGACGGCTTCGGGTGGCAGGGTAGAACGAGGGCCATGAGCGGGGCACGGCACCTGATCCGCGCCGTCACCATCCTCGCGCGCGACGGCCGCATACCCAAGCCGCTGCGCGGACTCGCTGCGTTCGGCGTGCTTCCCATCCCAGGCCCGGTCGACGAGGCTGCGCTGCTCGTCGTCGGCGCCCTGCTGTGGATCTTCTACCGGCAGTCCCTCAGAGATGCCTGGGCTCAGGCCGGCGCCGGTTAGCCGCTTCCCTCTACTGCCGCGCCATCGCGATCCTGAGCCGCTGCTCCGGCGTGATCAGGTGGTCGACGTCCTCGGCTGCCTCGTCGGTGTCGATCTGCACCCACTCGACGATGCCCGTGAAGCGGCTCTCCGCGGAGGTGTAGTCGCTGCTGACCGGTGACGCCGTGTCGCTCCCGACGTCGCAGGTCTCGTCGGCGGAGAACACCATCGGAACGGTCGCGTCGACCCGGCCTTCCGCGCACGCGGTCCCGTCGACGTAGAGCGTCACCGTGCCGCCCTTCCCGAGGCCGCCACCGTCGTAGCCGAACTCCATGCGCACCTGGTGCTCGCCGGCCGGGACAGACGTGTCGCCGCGCGTATGGAACTGCCGGACGCCGAAGAGGTTGTAGCAGTACGTCGGTCGGCCGCCTTCGAGGTACAGGCTCCAGCCGGCGTACGCGCCGCCCTGCGAGACGATCACCCCCTCCGCTCCGCCCTCCGGCACCGTGACCTGTGCCGTGATGGAGTGGGACTTGTTCTTGACGTTCAGCGTGACGTTCTCGCTGAGGCGCGACATCCCGCCGAAGAGCAGCTGGGACGGACCTGTGACCAGCGTCGGGCGCCCTGCGATCTCGGGGAGGAAGCGCTCGACCCGCCGGTCGTCGAGCGGAAGCACGTTGTACTTGCGCGCCTCCTCCATGAACAGCGCCTTGAGCTCCTCGAGCTTCTCGGGCATCTCGGCCGCGAGATCGTGTGCCTGGCTCCAGTCCGTGTTCGTGTCGTAGAGCTCCCACGTGTCGTCGGCGAACGGCGGCAGGGGCTCCACGATCCAGGGAAGCGAGTGGCGCGTCACCGCGGTCCACCCGCGGTCGTAGATGCCGCGGTTGCAGAACATCTCGAAGTACTGCGTCTCACGGCGGTCCGCGGCATCCGCGTCCTCGAACGCGTAGCGCATGCTCACGCCCTCCATCGGGTGCTGCGCCACGCCGTGCACCTGCTTCGGCTCGGGCAGGCCCGCAGCGTGGAGCACCGTCGGGGCGACGTCGATCACGTGGTGGAACTGATGCCTCACCTCGCCACGCGCCTCGATGCCTTTCGGCCAGTGGACGACCGCGCCGTTGCGCGTGCCGCCCCAGTGCGACGCGACCTGCTTCGTCCACTGGTACGGCGTGTCCATCGCGAGCGCCCAGCCGACCGCGTAGTGGTTGTAGGCGTCCGGTGTGCCGAAGTCGTCGATGCGCGAGACCAGGAACTCGGTCGTCTCGAGATCGTTGACGCCGTTCAGGTGCGCGATCTCGTTGAAGCAGCCGTGCAGGTCGCCCTCTGCGCTCGCGCCGTTGTCCCCCACGATGTAGAAGACGAGCGTGTTCTCGAGGACACCGAGATCCGCGAGCGCATCGACGAGCCGTCCGACGTGGTGGTCGGTGTGCTCCATGAAGCCCGCGTAGACCTCCATCTCGCGCGCGAGCACCGGCTTCAGGTCGTCCGCGATGTCCTCCCACGCCGGGATCTCCGCCGGACGCTCGGTCAGCTCCGTGTCGGACGGGACGACGCCGAGCTCCTTCTGGCGCGCGAGCGTCTCCTCGCGCAGCGCATCCCAGCCGCCGTCGAAGGCGCCCTTGTACCTCGCCGACCACTCCTCGGGCACGTGGTGCGGCGCGTGCGTCGCACCGGGGGCGAAGTACACGAAGAACGGCTTGTCCCCCATCAGCGCCTTCTGCTGGCGGATCCACGCGATCGCCCGGTCGGTCATGTCCTCCGTGAAGTGGTAGCCCTCCTCGGGCGTCCTGTCGGGCTCGACCGCGGTCGTTCCCTCGTAGATCGCCGGGTAGTACTGGTTCGTCTCGCCCCCGATGAAGCCGTAGAAGTGCTCGAAGCCCCCGCCGCCGCTCGGCCAAGAGTCGAACGGCCCGAGCGGGCTCGTCTCCCACACGGGCACCTCGTGGCACTTTCCGAACTGGGCGGTCGAGTAGCCGTTCAGCTTCAGCGTCTCCGCGAGCGGGGCGCAGGTGTTGGGCCGAACCGAGGTGTACCCCGGCGCAGACGTCGCGATCTCGGTGATCCCGCCCATCCCGACCGTGTGGTGGTTCCGTCCCGAGAGGAGCGCCGCCCGGGTCGGTGAGCAGAGCGCCGTCGTGTGGAACCGGCTGAGCTTCAGGCCCTCGCCCGCGAGACGCTCCGCGGTCGGCGTCCTACAGGGACCGCCGAACGCGCTCGACGACCCGAATCCGGCGTCGTCCAGCAGCACGATGAGCACGTTCGGCGCGCCCTCGGGCGGACGCAGCGGCTCGATCGGCGCGAACCGCGCGTCCGGATCCTTCGCGTCCTCGTACACCGGCCCGTCGTAGGGGCGGTCGGGAATCGGAAGAATCTCGCGATCGGCGGCCTTCGGTGCGGGCATCGTGCCTCCTGGTCGGTTCTGGGCGGACGGCGAGTCTCGCAGGTCCGCGGGCCGGAGACGTCGGTTCATCGTTGCGCGCGCGTTGTCCCGCGTGCGCGGCCGTGCCACACCCCTCCGACCGCGTTACGCTCGGCCGGCGCCGCATCGTCCAGAGGAAGGAGCACGCGTGCCCATCGCATACATCCAGGAGTTCCCGATGGTGGACGGGGACACGAGCACGACGAACTACGACGCCGTTGTCGCGAAGCTCGATCTCCATGGAGCGGTGCCGCAGGGCCTTCTGCTGCACTCCGCGGGGTTCGACCACGACGCCGGTGTCTTCCGCATCTTCGACGTGTGGCAGACGCGCGAGGACGGCGAGCGCTTCACGAAGGAGAAGCTCGAGCCGATCATCGAAGGGATGATCGCCGCGGCGATCGAGAGCGGCGAGGATTTCGCACCGCCGGCGCGCGAGGGCTGGTACGAGCTGCACGACTCGATGAGCGGGTGAGCGCGAGCCGCGACCGCGGCTACCGGAGCTCGAACAGTCAGGTGTAGACGCCGACGCGCGGCGCGTACTCGAGCAGTCGCGCGGCGCACGGCGGGCAGTACGTGGCGATACCTGCCGCGTCGACGCCGTCCGGGTCTTCGACGACGATCGCGACCCAACCGGGCGCGGTCTCGCTGACGCAGTCGCATTCGATACACGACAACGCGGCTCCAGGCGCCTCGCGGAGGCTCATGACGAGGAGCGCGCGCAGCTCGACGAGCCCGGCGGGCGGAGTGCGTAGAACGCGCAGGAGGCATTCCGCGTCGAGCGGAGTGAGCGTCGGGCCCGCGCTTCCCCACGTCAGCGCGTCGGCGATCTTGCCGGCCGTGGAGTCGAAGCCCGCGGTGCGGAGCAGGCCGACGAGATCGACGGCCAGCTCGTCCGCGATGTGTGTCCCCCAGACCCGCAACGGGCGCAGCCTATGCGGGAGACGTGCCACCCGCCAGCCCCACCGGGCGGCCGCCTCTGCACCGGCGACCACCCGAAGGGCTAGGCACGTCTCGCCCCGCGGGGGAAGTCTGCCCCGGCACCATGGACGACGTTACTCGCATGGCAATCGAGAGCTCCGAGCGGCGGTCGGCTCTCACGAGAGGGGGCAGGGAATGACGGCGGCACAGTTCGAAGGTCTACGCGTGGACGAGGCGGCCGAAGTCCTCGCCTGGCGGTTCGACGCGCTCTGCAGGACTGGGTACGACCTCGACGCGGCTGCGGTTATCGCCGCGAATGTCGAGGTCGACCTGCACGACGCGGTCGATCTCGTGATGCGCGGGTGCCCGCCCGAGCTCGCGGCGCGGATCCTGCTCTAGGTCTCCCTCCCCACCCGCGGCGTCGGAATCCACGGCGGCGATTCCGACGTCGCGGCTCCCCTACTCGATCCGGATTCCCTCGATCCCCTCCTCGGGATCGGGGAATTGCGGATCGAGCCGCTCGAGCGCGCCGGCGACGAGCTCGGCGACGGCGATCGCCTTCACCCAGTTGCGATCGGCCGGCACGATGTGCCACGGCGCCCACTCGGTCGAGGTCTCGTTGACGGCCTCCTCCCACGCTGCGATCCAGTCGTCGAAGCGCTCGCGCACCTTCAGGTCGTCGCGCTGGAACTTCCAGCGCTTGCCCGGATCGTCGATCCGCTCCTGGAGTCGGACGCGCTGCTCGTCGCGAGAGACGTTGAGGAAGACCTTCAGCACCTTCGTCCCCTCGTCGACGAGCATCCGCTCGAAGTCGCGGAGGTGCCCGTAGCGCGGACGCCAGACCGACTCGGGAGCGATCTCGTACATACGAACGGCGACGACGTCCTCGTAGTGCGAGCGGTTGAAGACGCCGATCGTGCCCCGCCGGGGCAGCGCGCGGTGGATCCGCCAGAGGTAGTCGTGCTCGAGCTCGGCCCCGGCCGGCGCACGAAACGACGTGACACCCACCCCCGTCGGGTTCACGCCCTCGAACACGCGACGCACGACGCCGTCCTTCCCGGAGGCGTCCAGTCCCTGGAGCACGAGCAGCACGCTGCGGCGCTCCTCGGCGAAGAGGCGGTACTGGAGCTCCTCGATCCGCTCGACCAGCTCGTGGAGCCGCTTCTCGCCCTCGTCCTTCTCCAACCCGAGCCGATCGTCGGTGCTCCGCTCCGCGATGCGCGCAGCGCTCCCGGGGCCGACTCTGAGGCTGTCGAGCATCGCCCGACTCTAGACTGCGGGCCGATGGCGGACAGGGGCTCGTTCCACATCGGTTATGCGATCGATCCGGCGACCGGCAAGGCCGGCGACGAGGTCGTGATCGGCTCGAGCGACCTGACGACCCACGGGGTCGTGACCGGCATGACCGGATCGGGCAAGACCGGCCTCGGGGTCGTCCTGCTCGAGGAGGCACGCCTCGCGGGGATCCCGACGCTCGTGCTCGACCCCAAGGGCGACATGACGAACCTCGCGCTCGTCTTCCCCGATCTCGAGCCTGCGAGCTTCCGGCCCTGGGTGAGCGAGTCGGATGCGCAGGCCGCCGGAGTCTCGGTCGACGACTTCGCGGCGAAGCAGGCGACGATCTGGCGCGAGGGCCTCGCGGCGAACGGGATCGGGCCGGAACGCCTGCAGGCTCTGAAGGACGCGGGCGACGTGACGATCTACACACCCGGCTCGACGGCCGGCGTGCCGCTCAACATCGTCGGGTCGCTCGACGCGCCGCCGCTCTCCTGGGACACGGATACCGAGGCGCTGCGCGACGAGATCGAGGGCACGGTGACGAGCCTGCTCGCACTCGTCGGGATCAAGGCCGACCCGCTCTCGAGCCGCGAGCACGTGCTGCTCTCGAACCTGATCGAGAACGCATGGCGCGCGGGGCGCAATCTCGACCTCGGCACCCTGATCGGCGAGATCCAGACGCCCCCGATCCGCAAGCTCGGCGTCTTCGAGATCGACCAGTTCTTCCCGCCCGCCGACCGGACGAAGCTCGCGTTCACGCTGAACGCGCTCATCGCGTCGCCGACGTTCGCCGCCTGGGGCGAGGGCGAGCCGCTCGACCCGCAGAAGCTCCTCTTCACGGCCGATGGCAAGCCACGCTGCGCCGTGATCTACCTCGCGCACCTCTCCGAGGAGGAGCGGCAGTTCGTCGTCACGCTCGTTTTCTCGAAGCTCGTCACGTGGATGCGTGGTCAGGAGGGCACGCCCGACCTCCGCGCGCTCGCGTACATGGACGAGGTGTTCGGCTATGTCCCGCCGAGCGCGGCACCGCCGCCGAAGAAGCCAATCCTCACGATCTTCAAGCAGGGCCGGGCCTTCGGGCTCGGGCTCGTCCTCTCGACGCAGAATCCTGTCGACCTCGACTACAAGGCGATGTCGAACGCCGGCACGTGGCTCGTCGGGCGCCTCCAGACCGAGAACGACAAGGCGCGGGTGCTCGAGGGCCTCCGTTCCGCGGCCGGCACGACCGATGTCGCGCAGCTCGACAAGGCGATCGGCGGGCTCGGGAAGCGGCAGTTCCTGCTCGTCTCCGCCAAGTCATCGGCGCCGCGGCTCCTGACGACGCGGTGGGCGATGTCGTACCTGCGCGGGCCGCTGACGAAGGAGCAGCTGGCGCACCTGAAGCTTGCCGCGGCGGAGGTGGAGGCGTCGGCGCCTGCGGCGCCGACGCTAGGGACGGCACCGAGTGCCGCGACCGCGGCATCACCTGCTCCCGCGCCCGCGGCAGAGCTCGGCGCGGACGAGACGCCGATCCCGCCGCCGGTCGCCACGGGGACGGCAGTGTCGTACCTCGACCCGGCAGCGGCCTGGGCGAAGGACGTCGGCGCGGTCGCCGGCTCGACGCGGCTACGCGCCTTCCTCGCCGCGCGGGTGTCGCTCCGCTACGACGACAGCGCCGCGGACGTCGACGAGCAGGAGGAGTTCGAGGCCGTCTACGGTCCGCTCGACGGCGGGCTCGACCTCGCGAGCGAGTCCCAGGTCGACTACGACGACCGCGACTTCTCCACCGCGCCGCCCGACGGCGCGGTCTTCGTCCTCCCCCAGGCACCGGTCGCCGAGTCGAAGTTCTTCACGCAGACGGCGAAAGACATCCAGCGCCACCTCGTCGAGCGGCGCCCGCTCGAGCTGCAGCGCAACCGGGCCCTGAAGCTGGCCTCGAGGCCGGGCGAGTCGGCCGTCGACTTCGCGACGCGCTGCGACGCGGCTGCCCAGGAGCGGGCCGACGCGGAGGCGGCGAAGATCCGCGACCGGCTCGAGGCGAAGCGCGACCGCCTCGACAGGGCGCTGGCGCAGGCGCAGCGTCGCGTCGAGGAGCTGGACACCGACACCCGGACGCGCCAGGCCACCGAGCTCGTCTCCGGCGCCGGAGCCGTCCTCGGAGCGCTCTTCGGCGGCCGGAAGAGCGCGCGGTCGATGGCGAGCGCGATCGGCGGGGCGGCCTCGCGGCGCGGCATGACCGCCCGGACCTCACAACGGCGCGAGTCCGCGGAGCAGAAGGTCGACGCGACCCAGGACGACCTCGCGCAGCTCGAGCAGGAGATCCTCGACGAGGTGGCGGAGATCGACGAGCGCTGGCAGACGACGGCCCACGAGGTCGACACGCTCACGATCCGGCTCGAGGCAACCGACGTCCGCGTGCTCGAGACGCGGCTCGTGTGGGTGCCGGGCGACTGATCCCGCTCGCGCTCGTCGCGGTGCTCGCGTCGGGCTGCCAGGGATCTGAGAATGCCGTCACGACGTCGTCGACGACGGGACGTGCCGCGGCCGTCGTCGAGTGGGTCAACGACGGCGACACGCTGACGCTGACGAACGGCGGGAAGGTGCGTCTGCTCCAGGTCGATGCGCCCGAGCTCGAGACCGACTGCTACGGGCGCGCCGCGCTCCAGGCGCTCATCGCCCTCGCGCCGAAGGGGACGCGCGTGTCGCTCGACGCCGATCCGAGGCTCGACGACAGGGACAGGTACGGCCGCCTCCTGCGCTACGTCTTCGTCCGCGGGGCGAACGTCAACGTCGAGCTCGTCCGGGCCGGCGCGGCCTCGCCGTACTTCTTCCGCAAGGAGCGCGGCGCGTATGCAGAAGAGCTCCTCGACGCGGTGGACGAGGCGCGGGAGGCTCGCCGCGGTTACTGGGGCTCGTGCCCGGGTGCCGAGCTGAACACGGGCCTCGGGTCGGTCACCGGCAAGCGCTGAACGGGCGCTCGTCAGGCCCAGGGCACCTCCGGGGCGCGGTGGAAGGCGACGCCGAGGGCGTCGAGGCGCGGGCCGTGCGTGGCGAGACGCTGCCGGTACTCGCGCCACGAGCGGCCCTCGGCGGGCGACCAGCCGATCTCCGCGACGCCGAGCAGGCGTGGAAAGGCGAGGTGGTCGAGCCCGGCCCGGGTCGAGATCGTCTCCGACCAGAGCGGAGCCTCAACGCCGGCGACGCTCCGCTCCCCCACGCCGTCCACGAGCGTCGCCGGGTCCCAGTCGTAGGCGGCACGGACGCTCGTCGTCCCCGCCCAGGCGAGCCCGAGCGGCGAGGACCGTGTGTACTTCATGTCGAGGTACGTCTTCGGCGCTGGCGAGAGGACGAGCTTCGCGCCCCTGGCGACCGCTGCGCGCGCGAGCTGCTGGTCGTGCCAGTGCTGGACCAGGGTCGTGCGACGGATCGCGGCGCGGGCGATCTCCTCCCAGCCGAGCATCCGCTTGCCGTGGGCGCGCACGATCCGCTGGACGCGCTCGACGAAGTAGCGATAGTCGTCGGGATCGGTGGACAGGGGCTCGTCGCCGCCGATGTGGAGGTACGGCCCCGGCGTGAGCGCCGCGACCTCGCCGACCACGTCGTCGACGAAGGCATACGTCTCCTCCCTGCGGATGCAGAGCGAGCTGAAGCCGACGTCGATGCCCGTGTACGGCGCCCGGGCGATCCCGTCGCACGCCAGCTCACCGTAGGCGGAGAGCGCGGCGTTCACGTGGCCCGGCATGTCGATCTCCGGCACGACCTCGACGAACCGCTCGGCCGCGTAGGCGACGATGCGGCGGTAGTCGCGCTGTGTGAAACGGCCGCCCGGATCGCCACCGACGGCGCTCGACGAG
>Ga0105242_10003200_pt1 | contig 12750 bp, 4 predicted proteins | sample KBSM24metaG_FD_81521 | JGI IMG/M metagenome (GOLD analysis project Ga0105242, IMG submission 81521) | Miscanthus rhizosphere microbial communities from Kellogg Biological Station, Michigan, USA - KBS M2-4 metaG | ecosystem: Host-associated > Plants > Roots > Rhizosphere > Soil | place: Michigan...
GCTTTCAACTCGTGATGCATCCCGAAGCCGTATAACCAAAGAAACTCGGGAGTGTCAGACCCGGTCATGATCCGTCCGCCCGCGTCGTAGATCGCCTTGATTAGCTTCTCGCGCAGTTGGACCCAGCGTGCTCGCTTTTCCAAAGGCACGGTGTTGATGAAGCGGTTCTTCTTGTAGAAGTCGAGCCATTGTTGCTGCACCTTCGGCGGGTAGAACCGGAAGTCCGGCTGCTTGCGAATCTCGTCCTCGGTTCGCAGCCGTCCGAAAGTGTTTTTCATGAAATGCTGCGTCGGGTCAACATAAGGGTTCGACGCGACCGTTTTCCGCGCGACCTCAGGGATCTTGCTTTCGTCAATGTAGTCGAAGCTTTTCCAATTCTCCGGATTGTATATATAAAGGTCTGAGACGCTTCCTTTCATCGGAGCATCGTCACGAAGTAGCAGCTCCATGTATCCATCGAGGTGCTCGATCTGCTGTTTCGCTTTCCAGGCGCGCTCGACGCCGACGAAACGGCTGTCCGCATGACCGACAACGCGGATGTTTTGCTTCGCCGCTTCGTCCACCGCCGCTTCGTAAACCTCCGGCTTGACGAACGTCGTCACTTTGATGAAGTCGTAACCCGCGACTTTCGATTTGCGCACCGCGTCGCGCGCTTCTTCCGGCGTGTTGACGACGAAGTTGTTTCCTTGTTCGCGCCCTGTTAGATGAGGGCTCGCGACGAAGAGCGTCGGGGCGTCAATCTCACCGCTAGCTGAGCGACTGCGCAGGGCCAACAGCTCGGGAGTCCCAATCATGAACCGGACGGTCGTGACGCCGTTCGCCACCATCACACGCAGCTCATCCGGGCCAATCGAATCAGGAAACTCATTGCTGTCTGACAACAGGTGAGTGTGCATGTCGACGAGACCAGGCATCAAAAACTTTCCAGTGCCGTCGACACGCACCGCCTCCTTCGGCAGCTTCACTTTCTTCGCGTCGCCGATCTCGGCGATCAATCCGTTCTTGATCACAACCGTCTGATTAGCCAGCACCCGCTCGCGGTCCATCGGGATCACGCTGACATTAGTGAAGGCAACGGTCTGTGCTGAAGCGGACGTCATCACCGCCGCAAAGAAAAAAAGCAAAGCGAACAGAGACTTTTTCATAGGGCAAATACTATAACTCGACGGTCGACTTTATGATCACAAAAGCCACAAATAGAGACACAAGAATCACAAAATATTGGGGTGAACCCCTCTATTGAGACAATTTCAATTAGCCACACTTGCGGTTAGATAATATCGTCTTTTCAAACTGCCCCGGTTGTTGCAGAATCCGCGTCGGCTGGTGAAGCGGAGGCGAGCTCTGCTGGAGAGCAACTCACCAAGGAATAACCAGCCGGAGACTCATCGAAACCGATGGTCAGAGGAGCGGTCTGCGGGCCGCTCCTCGTCACTGAAGATTTACTATCGGGTCGATAGCCCTCCCCATGCCTGAAAAAACTCATCGTCGCGGCCGCGCAAGTTGTCGCGGTCGTTAGTTGCTGCTCGAACTCCTCCGGCGGTTGATAGCCGAGCGCGGAGTGCAAGCGGCAGCGATTATAGTAATCGTCGATGAAGGCCTCGATGTTGCTGCGCAAGTGCTCGAGATCGACATAATCGTTAGCATAGATCTCTTCGCGCTTGAGCGTCTTCATAAAGCTCTCACAACTCGCATTGTCGTATGGATTCGCCGGCCGACTCATGCTGGGAATCATCTGGTGTGCTTGCAGTACCTGCACGTATTCGTCTGCGGCATACTGCACGCCACGATCGGAATGATGGACCAAACCTGGTGCAGGCTGGCGGGCCGCGATGGCCCGCTCCAAGGCAGTTCTGGTTAATCGTGTAGCCAGGGTTCGTTCCAGTGCCCAGCCGACCACCTTACGAGAAAAACCGTCCAAGATGACGGCTAAGTAAACGAACTCTGATTGCAGCCGAATATAAGTAATATCAGCTACCCAGAGCTGATTAATGCCAGTCAATTTCAGGTGGCTGGCGAGATTCAAATACACTTCAAACTCGTGTTGTGAATTGGTCGTGACGACGAAAGCCCGCGGCTGGACCGCCAGTAGGTTATCTTCGCGCATCAGTCGCGCCACCCGCTTATGATTAACGAGCAGGCCGCGCCGCCGCAGTTCTGCAGTCACGCGGCGATAGCCGTAGCGGTGCCGGTGTTCCAGCACGATCTGTTGAATCGTGGACCGCACTTCCATCTCTTCTTCGACGGGCAGACGCTCCTGCAACGAGCCATAGAAGCCGGCACGACTTACCTGGGCCAGTTGACACCTCCGTTCAATACTCAAGCTGCCTTGCAAAGACATCACTTCCCGGATTTGGTCGTAGATGCCTTCGCGCCAGAGCCGTCTTTCTGCTGGCGTCGAGCCTCGACTTTTTGCAAGGCACCTTTGAAAAAATCTAATTCCAGAGTTTTCTCGGCCAGCACTCGCTTGAGTTGGCTGACCTCCTTACGTAGGGTGGATTCACGTGAGTTCTGTGGTGGCGGCCACTCGCTCTTATCGGGTGGGTCATACTGATCGCGCCAGCGATACAACAGTCGCCGATCAATATCCAACTCCCTAGACAGTGCCGAGATGTCGTCGCATTGCTTCATGCGCTCGACGCATGCACGCCGAAACTCATTAGAGTAGCGTCCCACTCGTCTCTTGGCCACTTGCAACTCCTTTCTGTGCTAAGTGTGCCAATTTTGACTGTCTCAATCTAGGGGTTCAGTCCAATATTTTTTGTAACTCTTGTGCCTTTTTGTGGCTAAAGAAACTATCTGATTCCCTTCAGGCCACCGCTAAAGGCGATTACTCCTCCTGGCCGACCGCGCAGGCCGTGGCGCTCAGCAAGTTTCTTTTCCGCCCACTTACCTGCATCTTCCATCTTGTCGAGTGCCAATTCCAGTACGAATTGGACCGTGGCGACCGGCGTGACGTTGTACACATCCGTGATGATCGCGTCGACCTGATCTTCTATCTTCGGGTTGGCCGTCATTGAAACTTCGGTCGTAGTTGCAATCGGATTAATCGTCTGGAACGATTCCCAGGCGTCGCGAGTCTTATAGTAAGTGTAGCCTACGAGTCCGATGTTGATGATCCATCCAATTGTGCCGCCCTTGATCCCTTTCCCTTTTGGCGCTTTCACATGAAGCTCCGGCGCATGCAGCCCGCTGCCACCGTGTGGCGTTGAGTGAAACCCGCTGCCACCATGCGGTACCGGGGCCTCGAGGCCATGTGGTACTTCGGACGGCGCATGCGACACGGGCGCCGCTTCGGGCGCATGCGGCGCAGGCGCTGCTTCGGGCGCATGTGGCGTGGACAGTTCGGGCAGGTCTTTGGGTTGCTGAGTCGCTCCAGCTCCCATGGTCTTATTTAATTCAGGAACATCGGGCTCGACACCCTTGGCTCTCTTCTGCGCGAGCGCCTCTTGTCCCGGGTTCGCTGCTCCAGCTTCCTGGGCCTTATTTACTTCATGGGCAAAATTATGACCAGTACCTTCCACACCTGCCTGGCCTCTCTGAAAACTCAGATTCAGAGTCTCGAGCGCTTTGAACGGATTCTTTGCAAGCTCCTGAAGCGTGTGATGTATTTGAAGCCCCTTCAAATATATGCCTGACTCCTTTGCGAGCTGTCCAAATTCCCTTCGCGCCGCCGAATAGGCTTTCCGCGCGTAACCAATGGCGGTGTCAGCCTTGGAATTCGAGCCCAGACCGTTCTTAAGGAGCTTGTCAGCCACGTTGAACTTGAATCCCTCGATGACCTCCGCATAAGTCTGACCCTCTTTCCCGAGTGCTTTGACGACTGCTTGTTCCCAGAGGCCGCCGATCTTTGGGTCAACGCCGATGTTTCCCGGAGGAGGTGGTGCTGAAAAAGTGCCCGTGACATCGCGCAAGCCGATCGGGTTACTGCGGCAGTACTGATACACGCATGGCCCATCTGTCAGACCCGCCGGATCGCAAGCGTTCCAGCGAGCCAGCCACGGCACGTAATAACGCGCGCCCTGGTAATAGAAACCACTCTCGTCGTCGCGTTCCTTGCCGGTAAAGCGATAACGTTTGGGGACCTGGACCTGCTTTGTCGTCGCCTGATATGAAGTTGTGCCGTACGGATGATATTCCTCGTAGGAGATGATCTGCGCCGACTCATCCAGCTCGAGCGCTGCCGAGCCCAGATGATTATCAAACTGAAAGCGAACCACTCGTAGGGGCGTACCGTCGTCGATCGCATTGCGTGTTTCGATCATGACAATGCGGCGCCTGTCGTCCATGACGTTCAGCGAGGTGCGTTCGAGGCCTGCATTGACCCCCGTGTGTTCACGATAAACTTCAATGCCGCCGATATATAACCGCTCGCTTTTACGCTTGGGAGTAACACCGAGGTTGGCTGCCAGCTCGGTTACTTTGCGAACACGTTCACCACCCGCATCATAAACATAGTAAGTCGTTTCAGGAGTGCCGCCGATCTTTGTTACCTGCTGTTGGGAAACTGCCTGCAATTCGTCGCGGAAATTCCATCTCATTACGGGCAGGTGCGGCATCGCCGTCATGAATCCATGCTGAGGATGATGTTGATACGTGTAAGTTTGACCACTGACTGCTGTGCTCGTTAAGCGATTAGTCTTACTCTCATAAGCATATTGCCTCGTCCAGGTCGCGAGCAGGGCGTTGTGGTGCATTCGCAGCATGTTGCCGACTTCGTCATAGCGATAACTCTGCGTGTAGTTGCGCCACGTCATCGCATCGCCGGGGTTGTGTTGCTTCAAAAACGGCAGATCGTTCCAATTGTCTTTCTGGTCCACACTGAGTTGTCCGGCATGCTCCCGGCCAGTGGCTTCAATCAGGCGATACAGCGCGTCGTACGTGTATGACGAAACCCCCGTGATCTTCTGATTGTCAAAGAACACAACGGGAATATTCTTGTCTTCGATGTGCGTAACATTTCCCACCGCGTCGAAGGTGTAATAGAGATCCTGGAGCGGATCGTTATTTTGCCGTTTTGTTTCGAGGTGGATGAGGCGAAGAGTTTTCTTATCGTAGAAGTAATTTGTCGTGACGCCGTTTCCGTAAGTGATCTGGCTGCGCTGCGCCTTCTCCGTGTAGTTGATGTTTTTGACCACAGTTTCGGTGCGCCCGTTTTGTATGACTTGCACACTGTCGAGCATGTTGGCTTCGTTGTACGCCGGCAGGTAAACGCTGCCATCCGCCGAGGTTTGCCGAGTGACGCGATTCAGCGCATCGTACTCAGAAGTAGTAGTGAAACTTTCAGCTTCCAAAAGAACGTCAGGCTTCTCACCGCGCCAATCCGGTACGTTTTTGTAATCCTGAGCGAAGGTCTTCACTACTTCCATCGCGTTCCCGTTGAAATCGAAGGCTGTAGTTTCCAGCTTGCCGGACGTGTCGTAAGCAACGACTGCTCTGGTGCGGAAATTCCGCTTCTCCGGATCAGGGAGTATCTCGCCATAGATAGTCTTTTCATAGACGTGATCCAGTGGCCTTGCTCCATCGCCGCCGACTACTCGTTTCGCGATCGCGCGGTGCAAAACGTCATACTCAACCGACTGTACGTGGTTCCTGTCGTCCCAACTGCGCAGGAGATTGCCGAGGATGTTGTTGAGTATCCAGCGCTGACCTGAATCCTGGCTGTTCTGATAGACCATCCCGCCAAGCATGTTGTACTTGTAACTCACCAACGAATTGTTTCGGGCGTCGATGATTTGGCGAACGTTGCCTTCCTGGTCCAGGTGAGTCTTTGTTTGGAGAAAGACGTCCGCAGCGCCGTCTTTGTTGTGATCGATCAGCAAGACCGCGCGGCCAAGAGTGTCGAAATGTTGGACTCCGGGAGTGCCGTAGTGTGCGCCCGCTTTCTCAGCGGCAATCTTTTCTCGTGCGGGATCTTTGCCTTCCGCGATCAGCTCGTCATCGATGAGGCGGTTGACGCGGTTCGTATACCAGGGCGTGTCCCTGATGGTATCGTTCTGGTCGTAAGAGATCTCTTTCCACGAGTCGAATTCGGTGCGCGTGATCGTAGAGTCGGGAAACTCCTTTTTGATCAATCTACCGGCGGCGTCGTAATAAGAGATGACCGTGACGCCGGTTTCTACCAGCTCCTTCACGTCTTCGTAGTGGTGCGTGACAGAGAAATAAGGCTCGTATTGTTTGAGCACGGAGCCCTTGTTATTGAGGACTGTTCTGCCGTTACCGACCCAGCGGAGTTGTTTTGGAATACTCGCGCCGGTGTCAATCTCAATCACCGTGTAGGTGTTATCCGGATTGACGATTACTTTTTTCGCGAGGCCTGGTTCGGCCTGCACTTTTTGCATCACTGACTGGCCGAGACCATTCGAGTAGTCGAAAGCGAGATGAATAGCCGAATCGGAATCGTCCTTGAAATGTTTTTCCCTGGCGACTGTTGCAGACACCACCGGACGCGCGCCCGCTGAGTTGCGATAAGCATCCATGTCGTAAACGAAGCGCATGGTCGCGTGCTGTAGCAAGCTCTTACCGGCCGCCACGATCTGAACCGAATCGGTCGCTTTTAAAAAATCATTTATCAGCGCGTTCTCGGCGGCCGTGGTGAATTCATTTATGCCAATCAGGTCGTCTGCTTCGTCTCCCTTGCCGAAGACGGCGGATGCTTTCACCATGCCCAGCTCGTCGACGATCACTTCCGAGATATTCTCGTTGGCGTCCTGCATCCGTTGCGGACTGAGAGTGCGCATATTGAATGACAACGCCGTGGCTTTGTTCTGAAGCGCGTCTTCTGTCTCCTCGATGAAAAAGAAATAGTTCGAAAAATACTTCACGCGCGTTTTGGCGCCGAACGGGTCTGTATATGAAACTGGGGAATAGAAACGGTTTTTAGCGTCTGCGACAGTCTCCGCGCCCTCGATGAACTGCGTCGTGCCTGAACGAAGCCACCAGTTATTGTCGCCCTCGCTGTGGGTGTATTTACCTTCGAGCATCAATCCGGCATCGACCTTCGTTCCGAAGACGTCGTTGATGAGCTCCGGGGTAAAAGCCAATTGGTAGTTCTCAAACATAAGGCCGGTGCGCGAGATCTTATGCAGTGGTAATGGACCGGTTAGATCGTTTCGATAAAAAATCGTTCGCAGCTTTTCAATCAATCGCTTTTGAGACGTGCCCGCCGCCGGCTCAGCATCGACTTCGTGATATGCAACCTCTGCAGCGTTGTTCAAAATGTTCTTGAAGTCTTCGACCTGATACAGCTGAGCGGGTTTCGCTACACCCTTGAGCTCGTAGCTTTCCGTCTCAGATGGCATCCGCAAGCGGTAATCGTCATCAGTATCGACGTCGCCAGTATATTTGTTTCGCGTATACGAGATTAGTGTCGTTGCCTGGGCCTGCTGGATTTCGGGCGGCAAAGTTGCGTCCGTTTGGAGACGCGCATAAACAACCGAGGCCGACTCCAGCACGCCGCCGTGTTGGTCGAATTCAATATTCAGCGCGTGAGTGATCCGCGGGTCGTCAGTCATCCGCTCATAGTGGTAAGAAACAGCCTCGCTCTCTTTCACAACATAAACAGCATGTTTATTTTTCCCGGTGGGCTGGATCAACTCGATCAGACAGTTGTGCGTCGCAACTGAGAAGGGCGTAAGCTCGCGCTTAAGCTGATCCGGAGTTGGGCCAACGAGCGGAGCGTCTTTAGCAAAAGTCTCCACACGCAGGGGCATGCTCTTACACGCGCGCAATGCCTCACGCCATTCCTGTGCGCTCAAACGATCGATCAGTTCCGGATCCAAACCAGGCGCGGTGATCAGCCTTGCGTCAGGCAGTTGGACTTCGTGATTGACGACCGCGTGTCCCTGGCGGCGCATCTCCTCGTACCAGTATTCATCGGCAAACTGATCGAGGATTCTTTTACCGTTCGGCACTCCGCCCGTGTGGGACCATGATTTGGTGAGCACCGGATCCTGGTGAAGCTCGCGCGCGACGATATTGCTCGCCGTTCCTTTCACCCAGTCATCGAAATTCTCGGCGTCCATTTGTTCAACCAGCCCGAAGCCACGAAATTCTTTCTCGGCGTGGTCAAAATATCCGTGGTGATACTTGAAAGAGCTGACGAACCGGCGACCCGAGACTTTATCTCTCGTTTCAGTTTTGACAATGCAGTGAACGGGGAAGGGAAGCTTCGTCTTCCATGGCTTTCCGGCCAGCTTGTCGTCGATATAAAACTTCGTCGACGGCGCATACTCGAACAATACTTCCTGACCCATGTTGTTCTGGTAGCCCGTCATGATGTGCGGCTTCTTACCGTTCATCAGATCGACAAACCTTAATGGAGCGGCGGCGTCTCTTTCGAGATCACTCGAATGCACGATGCAGGGAACTCCATTGCCAAGCAGATCGACGACGTCTACATGAGACGAGTTGGTTAACGACGGAAAAGCATCTATTTCAAAAGGCGCCTGGTCGTAGCCATTCCCGTTGAGATTCAACCAGCAGGAAAACTTGTCCTTGCCGAGATAGATGATGTCGGACGGACCCGAGCCGTCGAGATCGGCTAGACGGATCAATTTTGGGTTGAAAGCGTCGGGACTATCGAAGACCGGCGCATCATCCATTGCGATCTTTGCGCCGAAATTCCCATAACCGAGATTGGGCCAATAGCACACCTCGCCGTTCCGGATGCGGACGATGTCGGTCAAGCCGTCGCCAGTCATATCGGCGAGGAAGATCGTCTGTGTCGCTTCCTCAAAGACGACCTGGGGCCCAACTTCTTCATCAACCGGCTTGGGGGCTCTCCGAGCGGAATTGAAACCGTTGCGTCCCGCCGATGGATACCAGGTGAATACCGTGTCGTCGCAGATCAGGATATCGGCCATGCCATCGCCATTTAGATCGAGGAGCCTGGTATTTGGGTCGCGCAGATCGATACTCGGCAGCGTCTCAAAGCTGCGAAATGGCAGCCACTCGTTTTCGTCACTCAGCTCGAAGAAGCCTCTCGGCTCAGTGTTGTAACTGACGATCTGTTTCCCGCCGTCCGCGCCGAGATCCAGTAGCTGCACACCGTCAGGCTGGCCCAGGCCGGCAAACGACGGTTTCGGCGAGACCAGTTTGGCCTGCTCGAATACACCACCGCCGAGATTGTGTTTGTAGTACCAGCCGTTGGCCTGTTCCGTGAGAATGCCGGACAGCCCTTCGTTGAAGAGATCGGTAAACTGATACGACGAATCGGCGAGTCCCGCGGGGCTGTGTACGAGGTTCTCTGCGGAGATGCTTTTTACTTCTTTGTTCCAGTCAGGTTTCTGGTAAGCAAACTCGACCGGCGGAATGCTCTTGCTGGTGTACGAGCCGTCCACGCGTTTGATATAGCCGCGCGAGGTGACTGACTTGAGAAAGGTAAACGTCGCATCCGTCTCGTATTCAAAGTCAACCGATCTCACCAGGGCCGAGCCGCCCGGCAGCTCGACGAAGTGATGAAAGAGCAACACGCGCCGGCATAATCGCGTGGTCCTGATTTCAAACCCCGATTTGTATGACGAAAAGGCGTCTTGCCTGAAAGTCCATTCGTTGACTTCGTTGAATGGAGCTACGGTGTTGTATTCGCCAAAGTCGAAGACGGTCTCAAACATGAAATCCGTTGCGGCTGGAAACGGATCGGCAAAGTTTTTATAAGGAGTTTTGTTTCCGTAGAAGACTTTTGAGAGATAAGTGTTTGTATACGTGATGTCGTTGTTGGCGAAACGGTTCTTGTTATGAGGCCGTGCCGGATCAAAGCCGGCGGCATTTTCTTTTTCGTAGATATAACGGGTGCAATTACCTTTGTCGTCAAAAACAAATTCGGGTAGCCACGTAAAGATTCTGCCGGCTGCTTTCGGGTCTGAAATTCTGGCTGCGGCAGTCCATCCGAAGAGTGTGGTCACATTGTCTTTGGTGATGACGCGCCATTTAATTTCGTCTGAGGATTTGTGACGCCATTTCTCGATGCGGGCGAATGAACCTTCGATTCTGGGTTTGTAAAACCTGATCGTGAAAGCGCCATCGGGCGAGTCTTTTTCGTGAATCACGTAGTCGCCGCTGGGATCTCGTTTGAGACTGCCGTCCGCCTCTTTTGCAAACTCCGGGACCAGATCTTCAGCTTCGGAAAAAACAAACGTGTCTGAGTCGAGGGCATCCTGATACTGCGGCAACTCGTTTTCGGTTTTGCGTTTGATTGACGCGTGGCCGAGGTTCCAACCCAGGCCAAAAATTCCGTTGCCGGAGCCGGAGTTGTATGAAAGACCGAGGGCCGGTGACGCGCCGCGAGCGGGCGAGAATGGCAGTGGAATTGAAAACGAGGCGGTTCCGTTAACGGCATTTACCGCAAACTTCTCGTCAATGCCCTTGATCGCGCCGCCGCCTTTCGGCAGCGAAAGTGAAGGTATTTGAATCGCGTTTGATTTCGTTTTCCCGCGATCTGTTTTTAAGAAAGCGCTGGATAGATTTGTGGTTTCAGGATTCTTCACGGCATCACTCCTGTTGGTAAGTGGCCGCAAGTCCTAAAAGATCACAGCACAGCGGTAGATTTTTCTCTGCGTAACCTCTGCGTTCTCTGCGTCTCTACGGTTTAAATCACCGCTGAGGCGCAGAGGACGCAGAGGTTACGCAGAGGTTCAGTTTTTCAGCTCGACTATCACATTCACAGTCAAAGCCTGACTATTTACATTTTCAAAAAGGCCGAGGTTTGGGACGGGCTTTCTCTGAGCCAGACGTTCTTGCGTGAGTCGCGACATTATTTCACCCATATTGCTACGAACAAATTCACCTGCATAACTCTGATCGTAAACGTTGCCGCTTTTCAGAGCCCACCTTTTGTTGAGAATGAAGGCATCGTCGAGTGAGAACCCCTTGAATTCGACTGTGCCCATACGATATTGCGGGCCTTCGGTGATGGCGATCTTGAAACTCACTTTTGGCGCGCCTTCATCAAATTCAGCGGCGGGGTTAAGGCGTATCTGAACGTGGCCACGCTTACCGTAAGCCTTCTGGACCTCTTTCAAACCCGTGTCGAACTTCTTTCCGTTCGCGACTTCGCCCGCTTTCATTCCCAGCGCATCGTCAAGCTCTTTTGTCGATAACACCTGGTTCCCGAACCACTCAGCCTTTACCCACGAATACACCGCGCCTTCATCGACGGGTATGGTCAAGTCAACTCCTTCACAACCATCTTTCGTTGCAGGCTTGGCGATCGGCTCTCCGAATGATGCGCGCAGGTGGCCTAATTCCCGATAGATCGGATAGAGACCAAATTTCGGAAAAGCCTGCGCCGATTGGCGAGAGTAATCGATGTCCATAGAACTGCGCGTGGCTTCAATCAGTTTCTTTTCCGGTACGTTTTGCGCGCCGGGAAAGTGCAGGGTGCAAATCTTCATAGGTATGCCCGTGACGCGAAACAAGTGTTCGTGTTCGGTGAGGTTGTATTCCACCTGTCCCGGCAGCTTGCGTTCGGCGAGCAGGTTCTGAAGCGCTTGCTTGATCGCATCGTTGGTGTTGCCAATGTCGGGCGCCGAACCGTTGAAAGTGGGAACCTCGCGTTTGATCGCGGCCGCCAATTCTTCGTCGGAAAACCAGATGAAGTTATCGAAGACGACCGGTGACAATTGACCTTTGAGTTCTTCAAGCTGAAACGTAATCGTCACGCTGCCGGCGACGTTTCGCGTGCGGTATCCGACTTTCTTGAATAGACCGCTGCTCAACAAACGCTCAGACGCCGCATCAAGCGCTTCGACTGAAAAAGTGTCGCCAATCTTCAAACCACTGGTGGCGATGACAGTCTCAGTGCTCAAAGCCTGAAGACCTTCAGTTTCGATTTTGGCGATCTTTGGCTCGGTTTGCGCAAAGACGGCAGTAGTTAAGAGGATGCTCAAACAGACTATTGAAAGGATTCTCATCGGACCAACTATACCAACCTAATTGAAAATTTTCTCTCTGCGTAAACTCTGCGTCCTCTGCGCCTCTGCGGTAAAAGAAACATGTAAACCGCAGAGGCGCAGAGGACGCAGAGTTTACGCAGAGTTTTATATACGGGAAGCGGTTGCTATTATTAGCTCCTGCTTGCTCGGACGCTGGAATGATTAGAGAGGTGGACATGATGATTACCGTATTGCTTACGACTGTGATGATGTTGGCTTGCGTCGCGCCGAGCGCAGGGGGCCCGCAGCGCGACTTTAAAGAACGCGACGAATTTAACCAGACGTACCAACTGCCGCAGGGAGCGCGCGTGGAGATCTCGAGCATCCGCGGCTCCGTCAAGATCACCAATACAGATAGCGCCACGGCGGAGGTGCAAATCATCCGTACGGCACGCACTCGTGCTGATCTCGAGTATCACAAGATCGAAGTTGCGCAGACGGGGAACACCCTTGTGGTCCGTGGTGTACAAGAGCCTGGAGAGCGTGGCCGGCGGAATATTCAAGTCAATCACCAGGTCATACTCAAGCTTCCTCGAAGCATCGATCTTTCGGTCAGCAGTGTCAGTGGCTCGCTTCAGTCAGGCGACGTAGACGGTCCGGTGCATGTAAGCAGCATTAGCGGCTCTGCCAATTTCGGTAACGTCGGTGGAAAGTTACAAGTGAATAGTGTGAGCGGAAGTGTCGAAGTCGGGAACGTTGGCTCAGACGCGCGAGTAAACAGTGTTAGTGGCAATGTTGGTCTTGGCCACGTGAACGGCTCGCTTGACGTGACGAGCGTGAGTGGTGGCGTGAAGGCCGGGCTTATGAGCCTGAGTCC
>Ga0105242_10003201_pt1 | contig 12749 bp, 11 predicted proteins | sample KBSM24metaG_FD_81521 | JGI IMG/M metagenome (GOLD analysis project Ga0105242, IMG submission 81521) | Miscanthus rhizosphere microbial communities from Kellogg Biological Station, Michigan, USA - KBS M2-4 metaG | ecosystem: Host-associated > Plants > Roots > Rhizosphere > Soil | place...
ATCGACCATCCGTGGTTCAAGCCTGGCGCGCCTCCCGTCATCATCGCCGTGGGACGCCTCACGGAGCAGAAAGACTTTCCCACTCTACTCCGGGCCTTCTCGCAGGTGCGGGCTCAGCGGCAGGCTCGGCTTCTCCTACTCGGCGAAGGCGAGATGCGAGGCAAGCTTGAAGCGCTAGCGCGCGAGCTTGGAATCGACCAGGACGTGTCGCTGCCAGGATTCATGAATAACCCGTTCGCCTACATGGCACGGGCCGCGGTGTTCGTGCTCTCCTCAGCCTATGAGGGACTGCCCGGCGTGCTGATTCAGGCACTGGCCTGCGGGTGCCCGGTCGTGAGCACCGATTGCCCAAGCGGAGCGGCCGAAATTCTGGAGAACGGGCAGTACGGTCGGCTTGTGCCCGTGGGCGACCCGGCGGCCATGGCCCAGGCCATCCTCTCGACGCTGGAGGCCCTTCCCGATAGAGGACTGTTGCAGAAGCGGGCCTCACTCTTTTCGGTCGATCGCGCCGTGGAGCAATATCTCGAGGTGTTGTTTGCGCCCACCTGAGCGGCCTGGTCCGGAAGCGCACGCACACCTAACGCTAGGGAGATAATTCTTGCTCGACCGCAAACAAATGATGACGCTGAAATCGCTCAGCAGCCCAGCGGTTGGATGAGTGTGGAAAGGTCCGTGGAGTCATTGGTTACTGGGATCATCATTATGTCTATCACGGAGCGCGATGTAGACGGAGGTATACTGATCGACCGCCTGCTGGATGTCCAGGTTCGCCTGACTGTACTCGACGCCACGCAACCCGATTGCCCTTCCCAGGTCGGGTAGGCTTAGCATCTCTGCGATCGCGCGGGACAGAGCGCCGGCATCCTGGTTGGGCACCAGGACGCCATGGCCCACCTTGTTGATCAGCTCAGTCTCCTGTCCCGTATCGAATCCGATGACGGGAAGGCCCATCGCCATCGCCTGATAGCTAGAGAGGTTTTCGGCTTCGAGAATGTTGGTTCGCAGGTACAGCGTCGCCGCCGCGTAATAAGGGAGGGGATCCTCCTGAAACCCCACGATATGGACGTGCCGGCTGACATCCAACGTTTCCGCGCGCGCTAGCAGCTCCGCGTGCTGATCCCCTTTACCCAGCAGAACCCAGTGAAGCGCAGGGAATTGGCCCACCAGACTTGCAATGGCCTCGAGGGCGAACATGTGACCCTTTGTGGGATGCAAGCGTCCTACAGACAGCGCCATCAGAGCATCGTCAGGTAACTGCAGGTCCTCCCTGATCGATGTGTAGAATTGCTCGCGTTTGGCCTTCACCTTGTTGAGCGCGTTCAGATTCACCACGCCCTTGACCTCAAGTATTTTCGACGCAGGTACTCCCAGGCCGAGCAACTCTTCCCGGTAACCCGTAAAGAAATAGTCTACGGACCTAGGGAACCGAACGTAACGCCTCGGCATCCATGGCATTCCCTCGTCAATCATTTGGGATACTAAGCAAGGGACAGTGTGAACCACAGGGATCCGGAACAAAAGCCTTAACAAGACCCCGCTAGTGAATCCCCGGAACATGTGGACGTGGATAACATCCGGACGAAGCTGAACGAGGGCTGTGACCAGATGCCGCCACATCCTTGCGTACCAAGCGACGCGCCGTACCTTCCGTTTCAGCTGACGAGCCATGGTCATCTTCTTCGGTTGTTTCGGATGATGGCCTGCCTCTCCTGTCCGGTGCAAAAATGATCGTGTGCGAGCTGGACGGTAGGCGCCTGCTTCTCGCAAGCGGTCTGCATAAACAAAATCGCCCTTATCAGGGCGAATTGTCACCACCCGATGCTTCAACATCCGTGGGGGTGATAAGCGCACGATATCCCACAAAAACCGCTCACATCCTCCGCCGCTCAATCCATCAATCAGATGGAGAACGCGTACAGGGTCCAAACTTCGTCTCCCTCCAGAGTTGTCCATCAAAGGTTCCTATTCGCCACGACCACCTGATGTCTCCTCGCCGGGAACGACACCGGAGGTCCGGGGAGCCTCATTATTCACAGGAGTCAGTCTCTCCTAGCATTACAGGACACACGCGTTCTCTTTTATCCCCACAAAGTAGAAGCATCGGAGCCATGCGGGGATTCGGACTTCGGTAAATCAGAACGACTAAATACTTCAATGGATGGCGCCCTGGAACAAAGGACAAGAGATACTAAGAAGGAAGGGCCTGCGCATAAACGGATATAAACGAGCCTTTGGGCAGGTACCCTTGATCAACTGCAATGTACAGATGACTTCGAACTTCTGCGGACGAAAACACAGCGATGAACAGATACTGCAAAAATTCTTTATTCGAACGACGCACAAACCCTTCGACTATGTTGCCCAACACTGAAGGTGTGGCACCCTGTATCTGACTATCGAGCCGCGCAACTTCATAGACCCGTCTCGTCTGATCTGAAAACGAAAGTTGATGGATGAATCATGCCCCTTCTTTGAGTAGACGTGAAAGTGTATCCGTAACCGCAACTACCTGTTTCTCAGACATCGCAGGGTAGAACGGTAGAGACATCGTTTCGTTTCCAATACGTTCGGCATGGGGGAAGATCCCTACCCTGAAATCGAATGTTTCCCTGAAATAGGTCAACAAATGGATGGCGCGATAATTAACAACCACACCAATCCCCTCGCGCTGAAGACCTTGAATGATTTCGTCACGGCGACCATTCCCGATCCAAACAGGGAAGAGATGCCTCGCATGACGTACGCCAGGCTTGGGCGAAATGAACGAAAGGCCAGAACACTCTTTCAGCCTCTGAACGTACCATTGCGCGACAGTCTCACGCCTGTGCCAATTCTCTTCCAATCGTTCCAGTTGCGGCAGAAGCAATGCCGCATGGATGTTGTCCATGTTGTACTTCCATCCGAGAACAGTCATGTCCCAATGTTGATACCCCTCTCGATGACGATCTGCCGCTGTCTTCGTCATGCCATGATGATGCAAAAGACGCAGCTTTTCCACCAACGCATCACGATCAGTCACCAACGCTCCACCTTCACCGCATGTAAGGGTTTTCGTCGCATAAAATGAAAAGCAGGCGGTATCTCCCAATTCACCTGGTCGAATGCCGTCGCGCATTCCTTCTACACAATGGGCTGCATCTTCAATAACGAAGAGACCATGCTTATCCGCAACCTTTCGGATTGCACGCATATCACACATCTGGCCATACAGATGCACCGGGATGATCGCTTTGGTGCGCGGAGTAATCGCGGCTTCGATCAGAGAAGCATTCAGATTTCCTGTATCTGGTTCCACATCAACAAACACCGGCTTGGCTCCAGCCTCTATGATTGCGGTCGAAGTCGCAATGAACGTCATGGGGGTAGTAATCACTTCGTCGCCCGCGCCAATACCCAACGCCAGGAGCGAAAGATGCAATGCGCCGGTGCAACTGGTCACGGCAAGCGCATGGCGACGGCCAAGGTAATCGGCAAATCGGCGCTCAAACTTTGCAACGACTTCCCCCGTCGTGAGGATCGGCCCCGCCAGCACCCGTCGCACTTCCTCTATCTCTGGTTCACCAAGGTCATGCATAAAGAAGGGAATAGGCATCTTAATGTAACTCCCGTTTACCAGTCGCTGTAATGATGGGAATATGCCTCATCCACATCTGGGGCCTCCACCATGATTCATGGTCCCGATACCACTGAACAGCCTGCTCCAATCCCTGCTCAAAGGATACACGCGGCGACCATCCAAGGAGGCGATTGGCCTTAGAGTAGTCGCAGGTATGTCGAAACACCTGTCCTGGGCGGTCTCCGATAAATTGAATCGGACTATTCTTGGGCTTCATCAGATCCCGAACCGCATTGGCGATGGTCAGTAAATCGGTGTGCAAACCCGTTCCGAGGTTGATCACTTCACCAACGACTTTGTCGCGATCCGCGTGGAGAATCAGGTCCAATGCTTCGCAATGATCCTGGACATAGATGAAATCTCGCGCAGCCGATCCGTCTCCGTGAACGGTAAGCGGTTCGCCAAGAAGACAGCTGGTGATAAATCTCGGCACGACCTTTTCAAGATGCTGATACGGGCCATAGTTGTTGAATGGCCTGACAATGACCGCCGGAATTTTATACGTTTCCCCATAAGAATACACTAAACGATCCGCACCACACTTGGCTGAGGCGTAAGGGCTCATGGGTAGAAGCGGATGATCTTCCCCCATTTTGTTCGCAACGGCAGTGCCGTACACTTCCGAGGTCGAAATATGAATAAACCGCTCGATCCTGTCCCGATATTTCAAGACCGCATTGGCCACCGCTTGGGTCCCGAGTACGTCCGTCTCAAAAAACAGCAGGTTGTCATAGATAGAACGAGTCACATGTGATTCGGCAGCGAAGTGGAAGACGACATCTGACTGCGAGACAACAGTGTCAACCAGTTCACCGTTTCTCACATTTCCATACCAAAACATCAGGCGCTCATCGGAACCGTTATTGATATCAACGGGGAGATTCTTGACATTGCCGGCATACGTGAGGGCATCGAGAACAATCAATCGGTAATTCGGATATTTGTCGTAAAGATGGCGGACAAAGTTGCTCCCAATAAAACCTGCTCCACCGGTAATGAGTATGGTCTTCACGTTTGCTCCTCTGCACATTGACGAGCCAAGATTCCTGAGCTTTCAGGTCCACAATTTAGCACAAGGTCCAGCACAGAAAGATAGGGGAAAAATTCTCCATGTTGCTGGGGATACACCGGGTGGTGATAGTCCTGCCATATGACCGAGATACGATTCCGTGCGAACAAATCGAGATCGAGGTAGTTCTTTGCCGAGCTACCGCTGAGATACTGCCGAGCGCCAAAATGCTCACAGAACTTGTAGAGCCGTTCACTTTGGGCCCCTTCGATGCCCAACGAGGAAGAGCGCACGACATGACGATCGAGCCCCAGCCATGTGCATATCAATGTGATCACCGCCATGTCCAACTCTGCCAGCAAAGTCCATGGCTTCGACAGAAGGTTCTCTAGCATGGGCAAATAGTGGGTGGTGTAGGGTGCCTTGGAGTAAAACTGCCGAATCGTTCCGACATGTTTCTTCGCCCAGGCCGATTGGTTGTCGATCTCGATTTCGTTAATCTTCGGCCACCCCAACCCCTTATGGCGAACGGGAACAGTCAGCCAACAAGGGCCATCAGGCGACTTGATACGATTGCGGTTCCTCCAACCATGCTTGTCGTATTGCACATCGTCATAGATGACGAAGATGTCACTGCGGCGCATTTGGTCAAAAAACCCGAGCCAAGGCAGATAGCCAGGCTGGAGAACACACAGCGTCAAATCCGTTTGAGACATGGAATTGGTGACCTCGCGAACAGGAGCCGCCGAGGTCGGTCGGCTCATTCACGGCGTCTGACTACACCATGTATAATTCGTACCACTCTTGAAATACCAACAGCGAATAGACTTTATTCACAGCATGGTGATCAGAATGGTTTTGATACAAACCGTCTACGAGTCCTTGCACGTACTCGGACCGGAAGAGTCCGTGCTTACTCAATCGTTGTGGACTTAAGGTATCCCGAACGTAGGTTTCGAGATCTCGAAGCAGCCACTGAGTAATGGGCATAAGAAACCCTTCTTTTTTCCGATACACCATCTCAGAAGGAAAATACTGGAGCGCCAACTTCTTGAGTAGATATTTGGTCTCACCATCCTTAATCTTGAGCCTTCCAGGCAAGCCAGCAACGAAGGACACGAAATCCGTGTCGAGATAGGCTGTCCTTACCTCTAAGGAATGTGCCATGGAGAGTCTGTCAACGAATGCAAGAACTTGATCCGGGAAAATTGTGCGGAATTCGGCTTCCAGGATTCGATTAAGAGGGTCGCGCGCTGAAAGCCCCGAAAAGTCCTGGCGAACGCGTTCCCGACTGCTGAAGGTTTTCCCTTTTAGGCACATATCAGGAGCGTAGAGGGATTCTTTCTCAGCATCACTGAACACGACCAATTTAGATCGCCAAGCCCAATCCTCCGGTTCTGCAAGTTTAGCCAGAAAATCTAGCTGCTTATCGAACGGCTCTAGCCCCTTCAGATCTCCGGTTTGTTGGTAGGATTGGTACTTGCTCAACGGCAGTGCCAGCCGGTGTGAAAGGTAACTGCCGAATAACTCATCAGCGCCATCACCGGAAAGCGCTACCTTGACATGCTGACTAATGAGTTGTGACAAGAAATACGTCGAGACCACCCCGGCATACGGCTCATCGAAGCAAGCCAAAATGCGGCGAAGGTTTTCGGGGAAGTTTGTGACCTGAATCGTTTCCTCATGATGTTCTGTGTGATAACGGTCTGCAACCCACCGAGCCCAGCGCCGATCTTCCTCTTTCCCTTCCGTCGTCGAGTCCCGCGAATATGTGAGCGTAAAGGTCTTGATCTTGTTGGCCGAAAGTTCTGCCGCAAGCACTGTCGACAAGCTGGAATCGAGCCCTCCGCTCAAGAAAAACCCGATCGGAACATCAGAAAGTAATCGGCGTTTTACCCCTTGCCGGAGAAGAACCAAGAGGTGGTCTGTGATCTCTGTTTCCGTCATCCCAGCACTCCCACCTTTCCCTGAAAAGTCGAGATCCCAATACCGCCGGATTGATGGCTCCCGCCCAGGACGATAGGTCAACAGGTGCGCCGGAGGCAGGACGGCAATCCCACTAAAAATCGATGAAGGATGTGGGACATGCTTAAAACTCAGATAGTGATGCAGCGCTTCTAGATTCAGCCGCCGGTCAAATCCTGGAAGACGCAGAAGTGCCTTAATTTCCGATGCGAAAAACAGCGCACCATCGTGAAGACAATAGTACAACGGTTTCTTTCCCATCCGGTCTCGGGCCAACAAGCCAACCTTGTCCTCATCGTCCCATATGGCCACAGCAAACATGCCATCGATGTGTGCCACAAAATCCATTCCGTGTTCTTCGTACAGATGGGGCAATACCTCCGTATCACAGTGAGTCTGCAAACGGTGTCCTCGTTCTTCCAGCTGCCGTCGAATCTCAGGAAAATTGTAAATCTCTCCGTTTTGCGCTGCCCATATTGTCCCTCCTTCATTTGAGATTGGTTGCCGACCGCCTGGCAAATCAAGGATGCTCAACCGTCTTGCCCCTATCGCAAAATCCTTTCCCGCAACAACATGCTCATCATCGGGCCCACGATGGGCAAGTGTCATGATCATCTCTTTCACAACTCGCTCTTCATTTTTCCCAAAGCATCCGGCAATGCCGCACATGGCTACCGCCCTCCTGATGGAGCATAGGTGCCAGGCCGGAGACCTTCGTGAACCGGGGATACGGCATGCGCGGCTCTCGTCGAAATCGACGCGTCTAGTATGTGCTCCTTCACTGTCATTGCACGAAGATCAACCACATACTCAGCGACCGGAGTAAACACAAACCTATCAGACTCCTTCTTGAGACTGACATACTCGAACAGCAATAGATCATGGGGTTGGTATTCAAAGGTTTTGGCGTATCGAAGCAACCGCTCATCGAAGAGAGCCCTGTTGGTTGGATAATACTTGAGCGTTGTAAAAATACACGCCAGCGTAATGGATTCGACGACGTGATCGAATCGATATCCCCCCGCACGTCCATGGCAAGAGATGAGCACTCTTTCATGCGTCCGACCCTCAGGACATCGATACACTCGAATCAAGAAATTAATGAGGTCAACGGAAAAGACCCTCCAAACGATCAGCCCGAAAAAGTTCGTGTATTTCTCTAGTACTTTCTGGATCGGCAGGGGGAAAGATCGCCGTAGATAAAAGTTGTACGAGAGTCCACCGTGCGCAAGGGGGAGCAGGATCAAATATACACCCAGCAGAATGACCAATCCCGTGTTAAAAACACCCAAACCGGGAAATGATTCGACCGCTGGCTGAGCGACCGGTCCCACGATCGTGGCCAAAAGTTGATCGCCGGCACTCCCTGGATGGAAGAAGATGACCCCACTAGACAAGATCACAACCTCGCATAACAGGGCAAGACGAATCTGTGTCGCAATGAAGATGAACATCCCAATGATAATCATCCCTCCAATAAACCGAGTTGGCGGGAAAAGCATCAGAATTCCTGCCAGGATCTGCGAGGACCACGCTAGATGATTCAGAAATCGAAAGAGGCCATGGGACGGCGGCATATTCATGTAGGTTTTCCACCAGTAGCCCCAAGCCGGATTTGCCATGCCTATTTCCATTCCGTGATTCTGAGGGTAACCAGCCGAGAATTTATAAAATCCAGACGACAAATAGATTAAGGCGAAGTCTGCTTGTAACACTTGAAGAGCAAGGGGCCGCACATCCGGCGCATACCATAGACAATATTCGAGCAGGGCAACGGACAATCCCCCCCAGTAGAGCGTGAATCCCGGTGCCCCCATGCCACGAGCTAACCCTTTCCAGCGCATTGCAATAAAAAAATATCGACAAAAGAATAGGTTCAGTACGGCCGGCCAGGGACTCCACACACCCGCTGCGATAAGGACGCCACAAGCCCACCATACAGCCAAAACTAGGGGCGCAATTACGGGATTCTGTATCAACTCAACTTCGCGCAGCGACTGGGCATACCCTCCCCAGCGTTCACTCAGGAAGAAGCGGCGCCAATGAGGCAGTGCTATCAGCAATGTGCCGCAGAGAAGTAGCCCATAAGCCGTCCGAATAAATGCCTGTGCATGGAGGCTTAACTCTGGAGACAGGAAGGGCTGTGGAGAGAAGATGACATCCATGAAGGTTCTAGCGCGACACTATAGGGCGGATTATTTTTTAAAAGACACGCGTTGGCGGCCTAACTGAGGCCTCACAGCGATCTGAAGAGCCTATGACAGATCTTTGATTCTTAGTACCCAAGTCCCTACAAAAGGGCTGTCCAAAATCTTCCTCCGAGACCCGTGGCCATCCTAAATCACATGAATCGCTTCAGCGCGCATCAGGTAACCTTCCAAATAAGTAAACATTTATAAATTGTCCTTCAATCCACCGATCTTCCTTGAGGATTCCCTCTATTTCAAACCCAGCTTTCTCAAAAGCACGTCGCGCCCTTAGGTTACTTTCATGAACATAGGCGTAGATCTTGTGCAAATTCAGGTTACCGAAGCCATATTTGCAGAGAAGTTGAATGGCTTCTGTCCCAATACCCTTCTCCAAACAATCTGCCTCCCCAATCAAAATCCTTAACTCCGCCTTCCGATGATACGGGTCGATATCCCACAACCATATATTCCCAACGTACCTTCCTCCGTTTTCTACTTCAACCGCGAAGTAGACACAATCTTCTCGTTGATGCAGCCCTGAAAACCACTCCTTATGTTCAACATCGGAAATCTTGCGAATTCGTCCCAGCAACCGAGCCAATTCTGGATTATTGAACCAGGAGCGACTCTGATCAAGATGCCGCAGCGCAAGACTGTGCAATCTGACGAGCTGTCCCCCAATGACATGTTCTCGATCTATTTTTTCAGGAAGCTTCTCTGCCCGCTTAGATCTTTGGTTGGTAGATTTCAACTTCCACACCCAAATCTTGTTTCATCACTTCTTTGAGGTGTTTCCCTGAAGTTTTCAAGACCTTCTGCCAACCATGCTCCCAGTCTCTGATACCTGCAAACCAGGCTGAGCATCCACGACAGGGCCAGCATTCTGCTCCACGACCATCTAGATGCATTTGTCGGTACCAATTGAACCGCTCGCCCTGCCAAATCTCCTTAATCGACTTCTCGTTCGCGTTCGGAAATAACGATGCAGTCTTAAAGGAAATGTCCTGTCCGCATAGAGCAATTCTCCCAAGCGTATCCACGTTGAGTCGTTCGAACGGCCACACACAGGGCTCTTCCTTTTTCGTCGGAAGACTGGCATAAAGATGGGGATCGACTGATTTCTTCAGATCAATTCGTGTGTTGTCATCCCACGACAGAAACTTTCTTGTAATAACTTCATCAACACCGACTTCGTTCAACCAATACTGGACAGCTTCGTCTACTCTTCCTTCCAATGCCTGTTGACGAATAATGGAAACAACAATGCGGTTTGTGGTCACAAACTGCTTACGCAGAGAGAGCGCCGCGCGGACATTGTTAACATGCTTTGTCCACCACTGTTCCGCATTTCCAGGCTTCCCACTCCGCGGCGGACGCAACAGCGCATACGTCTCATGGTCGGAGGCATCCATAGAAAATTCGATTAAATCAATACCGGCTTTAATGATTCGAACGAGGTTGTTTCGCAACTTGTCGGTAGGTCCAAACATGCTTCCATTTGTGTTGAGCCATATGCGTGCTCCTTTGGACTTTGCGTATTCAATCATGTCCACCATTTGAGGATGAAGCATGGGCTCTCCACCCCCGGTGCAACGCATCCATGCTCCATAATGGCCGCATTCATCAGCAATCTTCTTCCACAACTCCACGGGCATGAGATCGCCATCGTGCTGCTTATAATAGCGTCTGATCTCAGAATTCGAATCGGTATATGGGCAATTCGGACAACCCATGTTACAGGGGTAAATGATGGAAATAATGACCATCAAGGGAAACTCTTCAGCCCCTGCCCTGAGACCATAGGTCTTCTTTTCTTCAGGTTGTAGAGAATGCTCATGTGAATTTTCCAATGTCGGGTCTCCTTTCAAAAGAGGCACTTCTCAGAACTGCGTCTCCCGCTGGGCAAGCCACATATCGCGCCCATCAATCTCCGCTGCCACCGCTTGCCGAATGAGGCGAACACCCGGCACCAGGTGGTGGCGCTTTTCTTTGGGAAAAGAATCCCGTGAACTCCTTGCAGCGGATGTCGGATCACTTTCACGAGGATCTGCCAGGATGCCCCGCTCGGAAGCGCGGAGAGGAATGGCAGCCCGTAGCATAGCGGAGGGATAACAATCCTCCTGGTTATAAAAGCCCCGCTCGGAAAGACGGGGCCCTTTACTTGCATGCCTTCTTGGAGATACGGATGCGGATCGCAGGGCAGCACGCTCATCATACGCCAATTGTGTCATAGCGGGCAATACGACATGCCTCCATAGAATAGAGTATGCGGCGTCGCATGAAGCGAGTGGTTTGCACGGTCATGGCTTCCCGCGCAGCAACCAGCTGCGATTCGCCATAGTTAACATCGGGGATTATTATATGGCGAGTCATTTCAATGCAGACTTGAGCGCTGTCAAATGCGGTCGGCCTCCTTCAGAACTTGTCAACGAAGACTCCATTTTTCAGATCCAATGGATTTGGCATTCACATTCAGGACACCAAAACAGCGTGTAAATAAACTAAACGGGGGGAGGGCCGACTCTTCAATCAGCATACCTAATACTTAAGTTCGATATCCACCTTTATGCGGCCCTGGGAGACTGTGAATGCCGCTTGATCATGGCTGGGTGAGCCGAGAAATGTTTTCGGATTGTTCGACACCCCAGAGCCCTCTTTGGGAAGACCAGCCCAGTTTTTGTCGAATTTCCCGTCGCCATCTTCATCATGGTAGGCTGCGGCAGCATAGATGCCAGGCTTAGGGAGGATTACACAGAATTCCACGGCTCCCTGCTTCGCAGCGAAACGTTGCTTGAAGATTTTCTTTCCTTTGACGAGAAAGTCCTCGGGTTTGTCCCCATACAGGACAAACGTCACGTAACCCCGGTCGTTGCGAACGCCATGGACGTGTACGTCGATAGCGGTAGAGTCTCCCTCGCAGGCCCCATCGCTCGCCGTGATCTCAGAGCGCGCTCCCGACGGGAGTAAGAGCAAAAGGGCTAGGCCGAGGCTGGTAAGGGCGATTTTTACGAAGGCCATATGTGCTTAATTCTCCTCGAACTTCCTTCTGAACGCAACAGTGTCCTTTCCTTCCAAGAAACCACGCCCATACGACCGACGCTTCCGCAGGTTCTTCATTCGGGAGGAACCGATATGGTTGAAAGCAACTAGGACTTCCTAAATAAACCTGGCTCGTTCTTTCGGAGTCGGCACACGGCACGTGTCCGACTTGCCCATCCACTGATAGCGATTCCGGGCGACAACACTGTAGACCAGATCTCGAAGAGGCCTGGGAATGATAATGAAGGCATACATCCAGGGCCACAGCCCAGGAAGGCAGCGCAGAACTTTGAGGGCCGCCGTGGATTTCGTGAAGACCTTCCCGTTTTCCAGCAGTAAGAAGGTTTCATAATCCTGGGTCGAGAGGCCTAGCTGAGCGAGAATACCTTGGGCTGGTTGGGATTGAAGAGTTCCGAATGTAAATAATTCTTGGGAATCCCGCGCGAGGACAAAATTGACAAACGCATTGCAAAAATTGCATACCCCATCAAAGACAATCACCCGCTCGTAACGGCCCCATTCACGGGATTGTACTGGAGATCCCTGTTTCACGCGCCCCTCTCGGTTGGCTGATCTTTCCTTGATGTCTGCTGATACCTCTTTCTTATAGTACCTCAGAGGTAGGCATGATTCCAGAGGTGAGGCTATAGAGCTTAACCGGCCAGTGAGAGACGACGTCTGAACAATGGCCATGCGCGGGTTGTGAGCCATTGATGAACGGGAACGAGGTCAAAGAAAATGAGATAGACAAATGGAATTAACAAAAAGTTGACGTCCATTAAGACGTAACAGGATATATGGAATATGGTGACTCCCATAATAAACACGAGCCGCAATTTGACCGATTTGAGTAAGAGAATCAGGGGAAACCCGAGCTCGAACACCAGGACGAGAATCGCGAAGAATTGAATCAGGTCTGGATGTTGGGCCA
>Ga0105242_10003202_pt1 | contig 12747 bp, 14 predicted proteins | sample KBSM24metaG_FD_81521 | JGI IMG/M metagenome (GOLD analysis project Ga0105242, IMG submission 81521) | Miscanthus rhizosphere microbial communities from Kellogg Biological Station, Michigan, USA - KBS M2-4 metaG | ecosystem: Host-associated > Plants > Roots > Rhizosphere > Soil | place...
ATACGTCTTGTACGACGCACCGCTCTAAGCGTTCGATGATCCGTGACGCCTCGGCTTCATCGAACTCCGGCCCGTCGAGTTTGATGGCGTCGAACAGTTCTTTATTAGCTCCAACAAGTCCGGTGGAATCGGCCCTCACCCCGCCATCCGCACTGCTCTTTCGGACGTTGACGGTGCGGTGGGCACGCTGGCACCATTCCTTATCCGTTGGAAAGCGAACTAGGCAAATCTTTTTGCCATCGGGGAAGTCGGGATGGGGGACGTGATTGCGGATTTGCTTCGTGCGGTCAAATACGCGCGGCTCGGTGCCTAGAGCCTTACGGCTGTCAGCTGCCTGCGTTTCAGTTACTGTCATAGCTTTCTATTGATGCTCCTTTAGGTTCAGTATTGTGCCGCTAGAAACAACGCTCCCGATACAGCGGCTAATACGGGGCGTATGCACTGTACCAGAGTGGAGTGGGCATGGCCCGCTAAGTCTACCGCAAGTACAGTTCATTTGGCATCACCTGCCTTCCACTACACTACGGCTACGCAACAGTAAGAATATCGTCAAGCGACGTAATGGCTTCAATCGTCATCACACCCAGACTCGAATCCTGCAACAGGAAATATTCCAGTTGGTAACTGGCAATGCCGTCCGAGTCACTAATCGGACTCGATTTAACGCTCAACTTATGGAACGTAACCTTCCAGCCGAAGAACTCGGGGCCGGCACCGACCTGGGCGCCCGTGACGTGGATGACGCCAGTGCCGGTAGTCTGCGCGAGGAGAGCATCTTCTTCCGAAGATCCCGAGTCGCACTCGACAACGGCAGTGAGAGTAATGGTAGGGACGCCTCGGCGCAGGCGACCTTGAATCTGATACCCTCCCTGCGAACCGGAGCCGGGGAAGAAGCCTGACGTACGGATGTTATTCTTCCACTTGAAATCCATCGAGACGAAGCGTTTGTTTGCTAAATAGTCGAAGCCCAAGAGCGTCAGTTCCGTGATGCCCCCGGCATTCATCGTGTTCTCATCGTAGATCGTAGGCATGACGATCGCCGATGGCTTGACGTTCTGCCCTGTGCCCGTCCATTGCGACGTAAATCCTGCATTGTCGCGGCCAGGACCGAGGCGGAATGTCAAGCCGAATTCCTCACAGGCTACGCCGACGATGGCTTTATCGGTAATGGCCGAGCCGCCCGTACGGATCTGGGTAGCCATGGTGGTTGAAGGGAGGGCGATGCCATCGGTGGAGAAGATCGGTTCGGCATAGGTATATAGAAACCCGCCGACGCCCGTAGTAGCGGCTTTGGATGTATATTTGCCGAGGGCAAAGCCGGTGATGATGGCCAGGGCTTCGGCGCTCAGACGACCGTTCCAAGGGCCAGCGGCTTGCCAATGCGAGGGGAAGGTTTGGGTGGCATAGACGCCTTTGCCATAATCAGCCGAATCATCTTCGTTGATCGGTTGGGCTTGGATCAGTTCGGAATTGGTTTGGCGCAGGCTAACCATGTCTGCGGCGACCAAGGGGGTGACGAGATCGGTCTGTTGTTTGAAACCGACTGCAAAGCGTAGTTCTTGGAGTAGGGCTACAGACATGGCGGAGGCTCCTTGTAGTGGTGGTCCTTGGTGGATAGTGTAAGTGATTGGAGCATCAGTTGTCTATGCCCCGTTCTGTGAGAGTGAAGGTGATATCGGAGAATTCGCGTACGCCGAAGTTCCCCGCGATGTAGACGCTGCGGTTGGTGCAGGCCATGTCTTCGGGAGGGCGCACGTCGGTAGTGACCTGGGTGAGTTTGAACTTGCGCCCCTCCGGCACGGCGCAGACGCCCTCGCGGATCATCGTGAATATCTGGGAGGCTCGACCGTTGGGCTTGAGGGAGATGCCAAAGTCGTGCTTGATCGTGTCTTTCTTATCGAAGATGCCGGTGCGGGTGCCGCGCCAGAAGACGACGATGGTGCCGGCGTCCTGTTGCAGTACGAAGTCCTCGATATTGACGAAGCCTTCTTCCATGTTCGTTTTATAAGCGATGATAGATTGGGCGCCAGCGCGCAGAAGGTCGGAGGTCACTAAAGCGTCGATTGACTGGAGCGATGCGATGATGGCGTCGGTGAGGATGTCGGGATCAGTCATTGCCATAAACGGCCCTAAGTGCTACGCCTTTCGAGTACCAGCCTCACGCCCCCGCCTAGATCCTCCTGGATCTGCATCACCGTATAGTTGCCGCCGCGTGTGAACGTGCCGTCTGCGAGGCGTACGATGTCGCCTTTCGCGGGAGTGATGTTCGCTTCTTCTAGGTCCTGCTTCTGCAGCCAGCGCACGGCGAAGTTGCCGTTGGTAAAGCCTTCCAGGCGCAGCGGGTCTATGGGGACGGCTTGGAGATCGGCATCACCGCCCGCTTCGGTGCCCGCAATGCGGCGCTGGTAGGAGATGGTCTCGGTGCCGAAGCTGGAGAGCATCTGTGCGTTGAGGACGGCGAGTTGTTGCTCGAAGAAGGAATCCATTAAAGCCCTACCTCCCACTTCACCGGAGATGCCGCCAAGTTAGGCCAGAAGGCCACACGGTTAGAGCCATCCGTGATCTTCCAACGCACCGAGTAAGGCGCTCTGGAGGCTTTCAGATCGCCCGGTTCTGGATCGAAATAAACCTCCGCTCCTGTTTCGGTAACTTTGCCGGATTGGCCGGGAACAGGGATGATTGTGCCATTGCAGTCGCGCAGGACGATCTCGACTGTAAGACCGCCAAGATTCTGGTCGGACAAGGGGCTACTCTCGTCAGGAGCGGTCTTCACAGTCTCCGTGATCCGTTCGGTCCAGCCTTCGACAAAGTTTTCAACAAGCATATGAATATGAGTTTGAGTATTGATATGAGTATGAGTATGAGTAGCTTTTAAGTCAGTCTATCACCCCTTGTTACAGTGCGTATTGGCGAGTTGCCCGTGACTCTGCGCGCCGGAGCATTCGATACGACAGAGCGGAAGAGAGCCAGGGATTCGACGCGGGCGACTACGATGTCGTTCGGGAAGGCGTAGACGATGCGGGCGATCCCGCCTTGATTCTGCGTCGTTGTGTTGCGGATTAGGTAAGAAGCAGGTAAGGAGGCGCGGACGGTAGCGTAGATCCTAGCCGTTCCGCTCATATCGCGCGAACCGGCGAGACTCAGTTTGGCTTGCGCGCTCTGGTCACGCGTGGCTGTATTACGCAGGCTGGATTTGGCCGGCTGGGGCCGGGTGGTCGTGCTCTGGATGCGGGCGAGGCCAAGAGAGGATGCAGCGTGGGTGGCCTGGATGCGGCTTAGAGCCGTTTCGGTACGGATGGCAGTGCGGCGCAGGCGGCTCACGGCGGATTGGCTGCGGGAGGTATTAGCGCGGATGTCGGACTTGGCTTGCAGCGTGCGAGAGGTAGTGGCGCGGATGTTAGCTTTTGCTGGCTGCGCGGCGCTCACCACAGACTTGACGCGGGCCTTCGCCGATTGCGTTTGGGATGCAGTGCGGCGCAAATCGGATTTAGCCGATTGTGTCCTAGTAGTAGTGACACGTATATCGGCTTTAGCAGGTTGCACTCGATCAATCGAGGAGACGGTGACGACCATCAAGGCCTTGCCTGTCTGAGGCTTCTGCGTGACAAGGCCCATACGAGCAACGCCGGGTTGTGTGTGGAAATGCGTAGCTTGGATGCGCGAGAGAGCAGTCTGCGTGCGGGGAGCACTGGTCTGCAGGCGGGAGCGAGCGGGTTGGGTCGAGGAGGCAGTGCGCTGCAGGCGGCTCTTCGCCGTCTGAGCGGAGCTGGACGTATTTGTCGTGCGCGCTTTCGCAGTGATAGTGCGGGTCGTCGCTACAACCTGCAGCCTACTCTTGGCGGTTTGTGTACGTGCCTGCGTATTACGGACTGCGGACTTGGCACTCTGCGTTGCAGTGCCGGTGCGCTGGAGACGGCCAGTGGCGGATTGCGTTTTGGTAACAGTACGAAGGACCCGGCCTAGCGCAGACTGAGTGCGCGTGGTGGTATTGCGAATCGCAGCCTTTGCCGTAATCGTACGAACCGGAGATGTGGTTACTTTGCCAACCGCAGACTGCGTACGTGTAGTCGTGGCACGAATGGCTCCTTTGGCAGGCTGCGTACGAGCGACGATAGTATCGATACGGCTCACGCCGGATTGAGTGCGGGCGGCGGACTTCTGCGTACGGGCGAGAGCGGATTGCGTGCGTGTAGTGGTTTTACGTACATCTGCGACGGCGCTCTGCGTCCGTGCCACGGTCTGTTTAAGGCGCGACTTGCCGGTAGTGGTTTGGGCTGTAGTGATGCGGATACGGCCTAGCGCGGACTGAGTGCGCGTGGCAGTTTTACGGAGATCGGCCACAGCAGCCTGGGTACGTGTCGCGGTCTTCCTGACCGAGGCCTTAGCCGACTGCGGTTGTATGGTCGTGTTGCGTACAGCAGCCTTGGCCGATTGCGTCTTGGTCGTGTGCGCTTGGATGCGCGACTTACTCGTAATGGTCTGTGCGACGGTGCGGCGGATGCGGCTTACTCCAGGCTGCGTCGGAGTGGCAGTGCGCTGGGCGCGGGCGATAGCGGATTGCGTACGGGTAGTAGATTTGCGAATGTCGCCTTTCGCTTGCTGCGCACGGGAAGTGGTTGCAGTTGTAAGTGCCTTGGCGTTTTGCGTACGCGCGGCAGTGATGCGGATACGGCTTAGCGCTGCCTGGGTTTTAGTGGATGTGATACGGATTCGGCCTGTTGCCAATTGTGTCTGCGCGGTAGACTTGCGAATGTCAGCCTTGGCAGTTTGTGTCTGCGCGGTAGACTTGCGAATATCGCTCTTAGCACCCTGCGTTTTAGTAGCAGTTGCCTGCATACGGGCAAGCGCACTTTGCGTTTGCGTAACCGACTTTTGGGTGCGGGCCTTCGCGGATTGCGTTTTTGTGGTGGTCGCGCGAACGCGCGCCAGTGCAGATTGCGTGCGGTCTTGCGTTATATTGCCGACAACCAAATTCGCTTTCGCGGACTGGGTTCGTGCAGTGGTTCTCCTCACGCTTGCGAGCGCGGCTTGCGTCTTGGTAGCAGTTGCCTTAATGCGCCCTGTACCCAAATAAGCCGGATAAAGGGATAAAGCATTCAAGAACGCCGCCGACACCTTTCCAGGACTAGTGAAGTAAGTAAAGAAAATGCGATTTGAGGAATCTGTAAAGACTTCGTTGGGCGCGTTGCTGGTAAAAGTGAAAACCGTGGTAGCGAGTGTCGAAGGATTGATGCGGACTAGACTTCCGGGACTACTGCCGATAACCGCCCAGACCCAAGTCCCGTCATAGTAGCAGCCATAGCAGGGGCCGGTGCCCGTATAGGCAAGCGCTGAGGACAGGCCAGATTTGGCAACCTGATAGATATTACACGGGTTCGCTTCCGTCCCAACGAAAACGTAACTGGCGTGATCCGCCGCCATGTCGTCGGTGAAGCCAACACTGCCCACCGCCGCAATGCTGACAAGAGTGAAGGAGGAGTTTGAAATCTTGGCTATGTTGCTGTTGCCGGATGCGCTGGAAGTAGCATAAATGTTGATGCCGTCCGTGCGGATGCAATGCGGCGTAAGCATAAAATTGCCACCGCCGTCGTTCAATGACACGCCGCCTTGATTGCTCCAGTCGCTCAAGGCGTAGCGGACTACGGTCCCGATAAAGTCCGTAATAACGTAGAGGTAAGTTCCGTCCGCGCAGATCGATGGGTAGTTGGCAAGCGCAAAAACGGAGGTATCGTTGATGACATCGGTTGAAGTCATCGCATCAGGATCAACCTCGGCGACGACCGCGCGGTTCCCGCTGACGCCTTGCCAAAAGACGACGTATATCTTGCCTTTCGACGCAATATAGATCACGTCCGAGGCGTAGTCATGGTGACCGTCGCTGGCGAAAATGATACTCCCTACGACGCTGCCTGTATATGGGTCTACTTTGATGAGCTGACCCGGCGCGGTTACGGTGGAGATCCACAAATACCCGATGGCATAGACAAAGCCGTGCGGAGAATTCTGCCCCGCAGAGAGCGTAGTCAGCCAGGTGTCGGTTACAGCCGGGCTGGATTTTCCGACGCTCGTAGCCCGCATATTGCTTTTAGCGGATTGCGTTTTCGTCGCGGTCCTCTGCAAACGTCCTAATGCGGATTGCGTTTTTGTTGTGGTCCTCCGCACCGCTCCTTTCGCGGATTGCGTTTGCGAGCTGGTGGCTCTCATGCGGCTTAGTCCAGTCTGCGTCTTTGTAGCTGTTACATTCGCTCTGATCTCCAGGGCGATGCCGCGCCAGCCGACAGTGCTGGTTGTCCAGGTAGCGGAGGCTGTCGTCTCGAAAGCATCGGAACGGTACTGGCCGATCGCTCCGGTAGCAGGGTTGTTGAAGTTGCCGATGGCTCCGGCAGTCGCCGTCCAGTTCGTGCGGCCTGTAGAGGTTTCGTTTGCCAAGTGAACGAAGAATGACATCGGGCGGTTGTTGCTACCGACAGCAGCAGCTAGAGTGACCGTGCCAGTGCCAGTCGTCCCGATATTAGTAGGACTTTGCACGACGGCGTTAGCGGCACTGGTGCCGGCCCAGCCTGTGACCTCGAACTCGACCACCACCCCTCCGGTTTGGCTTCCGGCGAAGGTTGCAGTGACGGCGACAGACGAGGGTGATGCGCCTGCATTCGCGACCCAGACGGAGAGGGAATGGGTGGAGGAGGCAGCGGGGAGGAGGCGGGCGGACAAGCTGATTTGGGTGAAGGTGACGCCGTGGCCGGTAACGCCCGTAGGATCTACGGGAGAGGAGGCGAGGGTGCCGACGACGAAGGCGACGATCAGGGAGTTGGCGGCGGGAGTGTAGGTTCCGGTGGTCGCGTAGCTGCTGGCGGCGCTGGTGCTATAGACTGACTGGCGGTAAGTGAAGACGAGGGCCATAGCGTTATCAGCGCCGTCGAAGCTATGGAGCGAGCGTCACAACTGCTTTACCTGTGCTATTGGGGTTGTTTTTGTCCGTCGCCGTTACAGTCACATTCTGCTGTTGTTGGATTGGCGAATTAGGAGCGGAGAATAGGCCCGTAGCTGTTATATTACAGTTGTTGACAACGGGAGAGATTGACCAGTTGACCGCTAGGTTGGCGGTGAATTGCTGTTTCTGTTTGCGATGAAGAGTAGCGCTAACTGGTGCGATGACAACGGGAGTAGCCGGAGGCGCAGGTACAGGCACGGGGGTCGGTGTGGGCGTAGGAGTGGGAGTGGGCGTGGGTGTAGGGACAGGAGTAGGCGTAGGGGTCGGCCCTGGTGTAACCGAAGCCATCTTCTTAATTCGCATCTGCCCGTCCAAGCTCCCAATCGCCACCAGCTCCGGCATCAAGTAGGGGACGCACGCTTGCGGATAAGTAGAACCGACGCCGACGGCAGCAGACCATTGCGGTGCGCCTGGAGCAAGGTCGCTTGTAGCGATATCCTGATAGCTCATATCCGATATCACCGGGGCGTATCCTAAGCGGTAAACTCCCGGCTCGACTGAAAACGCGATGCTGGTCGTTTTCTCATGGAGTACCGGAAGCACGGGAGAGAATGTCTTGCCGAGCGTGCTGTCGCAGAACGCAATCGCCAGATGAACGCCGATCTCATGGAAGGTCCAGGAGTCTTTTTCAAAACGCGCATAGTCCGCCGAGACGATTTCGGTTCCATTCATGTTATTGGCAGGGCCTTGTCCGGTTGGGTAAGCGAATGCAATCTTGCCTGTGTTTGGATCGGCTAACGCTACAATCCACGGAAGTTCGTTGTACGGCCCGTAGATCCCGTCAGAGGCCGCACTCAGCCAAGGCGTGACCATCTGAAGCAAGGTTACGGTTCCATCGGCGGAAAGAGCCAATTTGCTCGCAGAGATTGTGGCCGAAGCATCGCGGACGCTGAAGCAATAAATATTGCCATCGGTTCCCTGCGCGGCTGTCATCTGGTAGGCGAACGTCGGACTGCCACCGTCTCCTGGGTGCGATATGTTGGTCGTCTTCCAGGTGCCGTCCACATTGAGCACGTTGAACTGGTAATAGTAAAAAGCGGTGGTGCCGGATGGGAACGAACCTACACGCAACATCCTGCCGTCAGCCAATCGGATCAGGTCGCGCCCGATAGAGCTTGTAAATACTACAGTTGATTTGAGAGTGGCTGCTAGAGGAGTGCCCGCGCCCGCGCCCGACAACTCATAAGTCCATAAATTCGGCCCACTGATGACTTGTACTGTTGTCGGCGAACTCATTGCAATCGCCAGTTGATCGACCGCGATGACTTCAGGCAGGATGACGGTGGCAGTTTGCATAGTCGCGTCTGCGCCGTCTATGACTGTAAGAGCTTTGTAGTATCCGATTTGATGCAGAACGACCGTGCGGGTGCCGTAGGAAGCCATTGGGCGCAGGATGACGGATAGGGGCTTGCCTGCAAACGCGTAGTCTGCTGTAGGCGGTGAAAAGGCCGGAGAGGTATAGGAGAATGGAGCGCTCCATGAAGTGCTGCTGCCATCAGGGTACTCGGCCATGATTTGCATCTGGTACAAGGTCTGCGGCTGTGTAATGACGGCGCACTGATGACGTGTGCAGACCTGGATGCCGCCGATAATATCCTCAGGGGGGACAAAGCGTAATACGGTCCCATCCGAATTCTGTATCGTGTAGCGCTGTGGATAAGGACCGCTCGCGGGCGGTGGAGTCCATTGCACGATGCAGCGCCCTGCATTGACTGGGGTGATGGATATGATCTGCGGCATTGTCATGAAAGGCTATACCAGAATAATTTCGGCGCGATGCTTGCGGTCTTCGGTCTCCCAACCGAAATGGTACTCACATTCCTGAGACGTCTCAATGACGCTATCGACGTGAACGGAGAGGTCGGATTGGACGGTGCCCGAGACGTTCGCGTGGTGGCGGCGGCGGCGGAAATAGAAGGGGCGCAAGTGGGCGGTATGCGGCGGGAAGCCAAGGTAGAAGTGGGAGCCGAGCATGCGGTTGCGACCAGCGGTGTGCTGCACCTCGAAATGCCCGTCGCGCAAGTCCACCAGATATCGCGTGCCTGCGCATTCTAGTTGGAAGAGCACAATATCGGAGCGGCAATAGATCCTACCATCCGCTTCGTGTTCGCGCGGGTTGCCGTCCGCGTCTACTTCGAGCAGAGAGTAGAAGGCGTTGCGACCGGGTTGCGTTGGGTGGATGTCGTCGTGGGTTTGCTCGACCAGAGTGCCGTCTACGAGGAGAGCGCAGAACAGATACTTCAAATCGAGCTTGCCGGGAGCTAGCTGGGGAGCATGTGCTCCAGGCGGAGGAAGATTGGTTGCAGTAGAAGCCACAAGCTAGGACACCCCCATCAGTTTCTTGAACCGCTCGTCATACGCCGCACGCTCGGCCTCGGTCTGCTCGGTAGTGACCTGGCCGGTGTTAGATTTGTGATGCGCGGCGAGGTGTGCGTCGAACTCGGCGGCGGTGGAGAACATGGGGAACTTGAGCGCTCGGCCACAATCGCAGGTCGCGACGATCTCGTTGTTCTTATCGAGGGAGAGCTTTTGGGAGGTCTTGGTCTGGCAAGCCGCGCAGAAGATTTCCTTGTTGAGGACGACCTTCGAGGCGGCGTGAGGGGCGTGGGGGTCGGCAGGCTTGATGACGGTCGAAGGGGTATCGGCCTGACCGCCCTGTCCGGTTTGATTCTGTTGGGTAGGCATTCTAGTTCAAGTCTCCTTAGCTTCAGATTCTCATAATAATGCAAGTCAATTTTCGTCGTACTGGAGCGTCAGCGTCACAGTCGCGGTGTCGCCAGCCGCCGCGCTTCCCGTCGTCTGCAATTGCGTGGTGAGGAAGTTGGTATAGCACGGGTTGGTTGTCATGCTGGCCGCTTTACCCGTCGCTTCCGGCCCCGTCGCCCCGAATGCCACCGCCACGCCCGAGCCGATGGCGATGGCCGAGGTCATATCAGTGGTCAGGTTCGTGTTGGCTGTGGTGGATGGCGTTGTGTAGAGAAGGCGGGTGCCGTCACTGGTGCAGAGTGGGGTGCCTTTGAGTGTTAGGCCAGTGCCGAACGTCGTGGCCGTGTGCGCGAACAGGCCGTTGAGAATCTGGTTGAACGTGCCCGAGAAGTGGCCGAATTGCCACTTTTCAAAGCTATTGTTACCTGCTGTGATCGGATTGGAAGTATAGGCGGTGGTCGAGTCGTCGATGTTCTTCCAGTTCGATTCGGTGCGGGCGGCGGTACGCGTGGTGCCCTTGGCGGGAGAGCCAGTAGCGGCACCGTTATCTTCCTCGAACTCAAACGTAGCCGCGAAGCATCCCAGGAGCTTATTGGGGAACTCATGCCGCCGAATTAAGTGTCCGTCGAATTGTTTCATATAGTCTCCTGTCTAGTTTTCAGTTGATGAGCTTCACGTTATAGGTACTCGCTACTGGCGTCCCTGCTGTAGTGGCACAGACTTGCACGGTCACGGTGTCGGCAGCGGAGATGTAGGCTCGGTTCCATTCGATCCCGGTGCCGGGGAAAGTGTTTGGGGTCGCGGTGATGGTAGCGCCGGAGGTTACAGCGGCAGAAGCGCCAGTGATGGAGACGGTGCCAGTCGCGCATTGTCCTAGCGTCAGCGCGCCGCCGCCGATGGAACTGGAGACGCCGCCCAGGGTCGGGGCTAAGGTAGTAACGGCTGCGGGGTAGCCGCCTACAATGGGCGAGGAGATCGGCGTTTGTGCGACCAGCACTCCGGCGAGCACGCAGATGAGGACGAGAAGGACGATGTTAAGGCTTTTCATAATCATAAGGCCGAATAGGCGAAGGTGATCGTGCAAGTGCCGGAAGTGGCGATGGTCACGTTGATTGCCGTGCCATTGCCGCGCAGCCGCAGCCAGCTTAGATCGAGCGGTAGGGTCGCACCTGCTGCGATGTTATAGACCGGCCCAGTGGTGCCAGAGCCGACATTCGAGGCCGTCCATACGGTAACGCCTGAAGCGTTAGCCGTGTTGGGGAGTTTGACTTCCGCGCCTGCAGTAGCTGTGGCGGCAGTGCCGTTCCACTTGAGCGTAGCGGTCTGTGCGCCTGAGCAGTAGACCGAGGCCCCGGCCACGCGGGCATCGCCGAAGTCGATCTGGCGAGCGCCGGTGGCGGGCTGCTGGATGGTGAGAGCCGTGGTCGAGGCGGTGGCGATATAGTGGTCGGTGGCGCGTTGAGCGCAGAGAGGTATGGAGAAAGGTAGGGAGAGGGCTAACGCGAATGCCAGCCTGAATCGTGAGGTCATCAGTAACTCTCCTTATGGCGCATGGTGCTAGATCCTACGCGCTTGCTTCAAAGTAAAACACCGTGATCTCGATCTCGCCCGCCGTGAGCGCGGTGGTGTCGGGAGTCACGGTGATAGTGGCAGCGGCAGTGAGTTTAATAGGGACGGCGGGAGTGGGGACACCGACAATCAGGGCGTCGAGAGATAGGGAGGCTTTGGCGGTAGCTGCGAGCAGAGCGGCGGCGCCTGCACCACCTGCTGATAAGCCGACAGAGACATTGGCCGTGCCGGTCGAGGTTACTGCGACAGTAGAGTTGATGAAGGCCGCGACCAGGATCGAGTTATCTGGAATAGTGGCGTTGATCTTTGGCGTGATGAGAGCGAGGGCGCCACCGTCGAGAGCGAAACGGTACTTAGCGCGAGCCGACTTCAACCCACCCAGAGCAGTGGACCTGAAGCTAGGGCCGAATACAGGGGCTAGGAATTTGGTGACTGCCATGGTGGAGGCTCCTTATTTGGATCAGTTTGGATCGGTTGGTAATTAGCGTTTAGCATCAAAAGGTACAGTGTGCGGCGTAGGGAGCGCTGGGTGCTCCATGTGCGGCTGCGGCACGTCGGCTGGATTGAAATCGGGCGTGGGAGAGGCGGCGACTGGAGTGTCGGCTTGAGCGGCGCGATGCAGGCGCAGGCGTTCGGATTTGTCGCGCTCATGCAATTCGGTGACGGCAGCGAGATTGCCGGGTTCGGACGCAGCGACTATATTAGCATTGAAGTCGCGGATGAAGGCGTCTTGGGACTGGGATGGCGAGAAATCATCGGGGTTAGCGAAGGCCGCGGGGAGGCCTGTTGCGGTGCCGGTGCCTGTAACTGAAGATGTCGATCCTGCATTTACGTCGGCGAATGCAGCCGGGATACCGGCGCGGGATTTGTTGATCTGTGACATGAAAATCAGTCTCCTTTATTTGGATCTCTTCTTGGACTTAGATTTTGGTTTCGGAAAGAAGTTGGATAGATTGGTTGTGGCAGTAGTAGGAGCAGCAGGCAGTGGCAAGCTAGCCTCAGGCGTGTCAACTACTTCCTCAATCGGTAGCGCGATATCGGGGACGTAGAACTCGGCGTTGGTGGCAGGGATATCGACGACGGCAGGAGGTATCGTAGGGAGAGGTTTGGCCTTAGCCGCTTCGGCTACCTCGACCGAGTAACCGCTTTTCTGCACATCAAAGCCTACTGGCGCAACGGGGCGCGATACCACAGTGCCCGCGATCGGTTCGATAAGCCATTGCTCGTACAATTGGCGCACGCGCGTACGGTGCATGACCATACTCTCTGGAATAGGCGTGCCTGGTTCCAGATACTCACCGCCATAAAACAGACGGCGCCGCGAGACTTGGAACTTGGGCATCGAGTAGCGAGTGAGTTGGAGCCACGGGATGATGTAACGCGAGCGCGAGAAGTGCGGGGTGGTGATGGTCGGGAGGATCGAAGCTAAGTTAGGCACAAAGTTCCTTATCGAGTAGGAGAGCCGCCCATAAGGAACATGG
>Ga0105242_10003205_pt1 | contig 12740 bp, 16 predicted proteins | sample KBSM24metaG_FD_81521 | JGI IMG/M metagenome (GOLD analysis project Ga0105242, IMG submission 81521) | Miscanthus rhizosphere microbial communities from Kellogg Biological Station, Michigan, USA - KBS M2-4 metaG | ecosystem: Host-associated > Plants > Roots > Rhizosphere > Soil | place...
CACGCCCGAGCTGACGCTGGACACGGTCGTCGCCACGGCGGAGGAAAATGCGCGGCGCATCGCCGCGCTGCTTCAAGAGCGCGGATTCATCCGCACCGCTCAGGACGCGCCGGAGGACCGGGCTCTGATCTCTCTCACGGCTTCGTAGACGAGCGCGGCGTCGTAGCCCTGATTCAGCAGGTAAACCGTCAGCTTCTTTCTTCCCTCGGCGGAGGCGAGGTAATCCTCGCCGTGACGTTGCGCCAGCAGCCGCGCGCGCCGCTCGCAAACCTCGCGCAGCGTCTCCCGCTCGCGCTCCGCGTCGACGTTCTCCTTCACCGCATCCGCGGCGACATCTTCGGGAACGCCGGCCGCGTGCAGCTCGCGCAGGATGCGTTTCGCCCCGACGCGTTTCTGCGCGCGCGTACGCACGAACGCGCCGGCGAAGCGCTCGTCGTCGAGCCATTTCTCATCGCGCAATCGCGCGATCGTCCCGTCGATGACCGCCTTCTCGAATTTCTTCCGCTGCAGTTTGCGGCGCAGCTCGGCCTCGCTGTTGAAGCGGTAGCCGAGAATCCGCAGCGCGGCGAGGTAGCAACGTTCCGAGTCGGTCATGTTTGGGTTGCTGGGTTGCTGGGTTGCTGGGTTGCTAGGTTGCTAGGTTGCTGGATGGCCAGGTCATTTAGCAACTCAGCAACTCAGCAACTTAGCAACTTAGCAACTCAGCAACTCTTACTTCACGAACGCGAGGAGCTTCTTGCCGACGTCGGTGTTGTCGATGTAGCCGCTGAACGACTCCGAGCCGGGGCCGAATGCGAACAGAGGGATCGACGTCCCTGTGTGCTCGACGGTCGACCATTCGATGCGCCAGCGATGCTTGTCGCGCCCCTGGAAGATGCGCATCCCGCCCGTCTCGTGATCGCCGACGGCGATGACCAGCGTGTCGTTGCGCGCGGCCGCGAAATCGAGCGCCACGGCGAGCGCGGCGTCGTATTGACGGAGCGCGGTCCTCACGTGATCCGAGTTGTTGCTGTGACTCGAGGAGTCGGTGCCTTCGTTCTCGATCATGAGGAAGAAGCCGTCGGGATCGGCGCTGAGCTTCTCGATCGTCCACTTCGCGAGCGCCGCCAGCGGCGCGGCGGGATCCTCGAGATCGTCGTCCTGCCGTTTCATCACGCCGAGGACGCGCGGCGCCTTCGACGCCTGCAATTCCGCGAGCGAGACGACGACGGCGCGGTCGCTCTTCTTCACGTCGTCAAGCGACGGGAGTTTCTCCTTGCCGAGGCTGTCGATCCCGCCGCCGATGATGACGTCGGTGCCGCCGCTCACCATCTGCTGCACGATCGACGGCGCGTCGTCGTAGCGCTCCTTCGCGTGCGACGCGAACGCCGCGGGAGTCGCGTCCCAGAAATCCGTCGTGGTGACGAGTCCCGTGGCCTTCCCCGCCGCGTGCGCGACCTCGACGACGGTCGTGCGCGGATTCCCATCCGCATCAACGCTCAGCGCGTGATAGTTCGTCTTCATCCCGGTCGCGTACGCCGACGCCGCGGCCGCGGAGTCGGTGACCGCCTCGTCGGCGCAATGCGTCGCCACGAACGCGCTCGCCGGCATGCGCAGCAACTGCAGCTTGTCGCCGAGGAGCCAGCGCGCGGCGGTGACCTGCCCCGCGCCCATGCCGTCGGCGATGACGAGGATGACGTTCTTCGGGCGCGGAGCTGCGAAGGCGCTAGTCGTGAAGGCGAAGAGAAGCGCAAGTGCTCCCCTCACCCGGCGCTTCGCGCCACCCTCTCCCCGCAAGCGGGGCGAGGGGCACTCGGCAGGAGCTTGGCGAGAGACCTTCTCCCCGCTTGCGGGGAGAAGGTGGCCGAAGGCCGGATGAGGGGTGCCCATCAAAGCGTGTTGCTGAAGTCGAAGGGCGACTCGTCGCTGAACGGATCGTCGCTCTGGCCGGTGACCGTCAGCTTCGCGTCCATCTCTTCCTTCGCCATGTCCGACGTCGACTGAATGCCGGAGAGCTTGAGGCGGAACTCGTCCGGGTTCGTCGCGCGGCGCAGCGCTTCATCGAGCGTGATCAGCCCGTTCTTGTAGAGAATGAACAGCGACTGATCGAACGTCTGCATGCCGTACTGCGACGTGCCGGCGGAGATCGCGTCCTTGATCAGCTTTGTCTTGTCCTTGTTCTCGATGCAGTCGCGGATGTAGGCGGTGGAAATGAGCACTTCGGTCGCCGGCACGCGGCCGAGGCCGTCGGCGCGCGGGAGAAGACGGAGAGAGATGACCGCTTTGAGCACGGCCGCGAGCTGCAGGCGGATCTGCTTCTGCTGGTGCGGCGGGAAAACGGAGATGATGCGGTTGACGGTCTCCGTCGCATCCATCGTATGCAGCGTGGAGAGCACGAGGTGGCCGGTCTCCGCCGCGGTGAGCGCGGTCTCGATGGTCTCGTAGTCGCGCATCTCGCCGACGAGGATGACGTCGGGATCCTGGCGCAGCGCGGAGCGCAAGGCCTGCGAGAACGATTTGGTGTCGACTTCGACCTCGCGCTGATTGACGATCGACTTCTTGTCGCGGTGGAGGAACTCGATCGGATCCTCGACCGTCATGATGTGCTCCGTGCGATGGGCGTTGATGTAGTCGATCATCGCCGCGAGCGTGGTCGACTTGCCGGAGCCGGTCGTGCCCGTGCACAGAATCAATCCCCGCCGCTCCTCGGCGATCTTCTCCAGCACCGTCGGGAGCATCAGCTCGCGGATGGAGAGGATCTTGACCGGGATGACGCGGAGAACCATGCCGACCGTGCCGCGCTGCTGGAAGATGTTGCAGCGGAAGCGGCCCAGGCCGGGAACGGAGTAGGCGATGTCGATCTCGTAGTTGTTCTTGAACTTCTCTTTCTGGCGCGAAGACATGATCGAGAAGGCCATGGCGATCGTGTCTTCCTGCATGAGGCGCTTCAGCTCGACCAGCGGAACGAGCTCACCGTCGACGCGAATCACCGGGTGGGAGCCGACCTTCACATGAAGATCCGAGGCTCTCCGCTCCGCGGCGATTTTCAGAAGATCATTGATGTGCAAGGGTCACCTCGAGGGTAATACCAGGATTCTAGCGCGTCTAGGAGTGCGGCGGCAAAGCCGCCGCTCTGGACGGTGAAGCGGCAGCTTCGCCGCCGCGTTCCAGAGCGGTGGCTGCCGCCACCGCACTCCTATACTGAGCGCGATGCAACGCGATCTTTCCCTGAAGTACCTCCTCAGCGTCCCTTCCCGCCGCCCTGAAGCGGAGCCGATGCCGACCGTGATCGTGATGCACGGCCGCGGCGCGGACGCGCACGATCTCGCCGATCTCGCTCCGATGCTCGACACCGCTCCCGGCTGCCGCTTCATCTTTCCCAACGCGCCGCGGCCCTGGGAGGCGTCGCCGGGGATGACGTTCGGCTGGACGTGGTTCGACGGCTGGCCTCCGGAGCCGGCGTCGCTCGCGGCATCGCGCGAATCACTGCTGCACTTCATCGACGAAGTGAAGACGCGCTATCCCACGACGAAGTTGGTCCTCGCGGGATTCTCACAGGGCGCGATGATGGCCCTCGACGTCGGATTGCGCAGCGATGCCGCGGCGATCGTGGTGATGAGCGGCGGACTCTACGAACTGCCCCCGCAAGTCTCGCGTCGGCCAATCTTCATCGGGCACGGAACGCTCGACGACGTCGTGCCGGTCGCCAACGCGCGCCGTGCGCGGTTGGTGCTCGAAGAGCACGGCTTCGACGTCGACTACCACGAGTACCCGATGGGACATCAGATCGTGATGGAAGAGATGGAAGCCGCCCGGCAGTTCCTCGAGCCCTAAGTGGAGCGGCGGGCTCTCAGCCCGCCGAGGAAAGGGGGGCTGAGAGCCCCCCGCTCCACTGATCAGGGCTTCCGCGTCGCGATCCAGTCGTTCATTCGCGCTTCGAGCAGCGACATCGGCAGCGGGCCCGCGCCCAACAGCGTGTCGTGGAACGCGCGGATGTCGAATTTGTCGCCGAGATCCTTCTGCGCGCGCGCGCGGAGCTCTTTCATCTTCAGCTCGCCGATCTTATAGGCGAGGGCCTGGCCGGGCCAGGAGATGTAGCGGTCGATCTCGACTTCGATGTCGTGCAGCGGCTTGCTGGAGTTGGCGACGAAGAAGTCGATGGCCTGCTGGCGCGTCCAACCCTTCGTGTGCATGCCGGTATCGACCACGAGCCGCACCGCGCGCCACATCTCGTATGTGAGCTGGCCGAATTTCGAGTACGGATCGGTGTACAGCCCGAGCTCCGGGCCGAGAGACTCGGAGTAGAGACCCCAGCCCTCGACGAATGCGGTGAAGCCGCCGAAGCGGCGGAAGCGCGGGAGGTCCTGCAGCTCCTGCGAGATCGAGATCTGCAGATGATGGCCCGGCACCGCCTCGTGCAGCGTCAGCGCCTCCATCTCCCACTTCGGGCGCGACTTGAGGTCGTACAGGTTCGCGTACATGTATCCGGGGCGGTGGGCGTCAGGCGAGCCGCCGTTGTAGTACGCGGTGGTCGTGGTCTTCTCCGAATACGACGGCACCGGGATCACGCCGTACGAGGTGCGCGGCAGTCTGCCGAACAGCTTCATCAGCTCCGGATCGACGCGCTTGGCGATGTCGCGATAGCCGCGCAGCAGGTCCTCGCGCGTGGTGTAGAAGAACTGCGGATCGGTGCGGAGGAACTTGAAGAACTCGTCGAGCGGTCCCTTGAATCCGGACTGCTCCTTGATCCGCTCCATCTCCGCGCGAATGCGCTTCACTTCCGACTGCCCCAGCTCGTGAATCTGGTCGGGCGTCATGTCGGTCGTGGTGTTGACGCGTACCTGGAACGCGTACCACTCCTTGCCGTTCGGCAGCGCGGTCCAGGCGATCGACTGGCGCGTTTTCGGGTAATAGTCGTTGACCCAGAACGTGTGCAGCCGCCGGATCGCGGGGAAGACGTCGTTCTTCAGAATCTCCGCTGCTTCCTTCTGGAGGCGCTGCTGTTCGGATTGCGGAATGGACGGCCGGAAATTCGTGAACGCGATCTGATAGATGGGCGACTTGGCCGGGTCGTCGGCGAGCTGGTTGGCGATGTTGTTCGCGACCTCGCCGAGGACCGGGCGCGGAGGAGTGAGCCCGGCCGCGAGACCGCGCTTCATCAGCGCGATCGTGTCGTCGACGATCCCCGGATACGCGCGCATCCGGGCGAGGAAGTTCTCGTGGTCTTTCACGGTGTCGCGCGGGATGCCCTGCGCGAGCTCGCTCAATTCTTCGAAGACGCCGCCCCGCGCGCCCAGCGGCATCAGCTCGTACGGGAAGCGGTCGCCGTCGAGCGAGTCGCGGACCTGCAGGAGGAAGAGGTCGTAGTTGAGGCGATCGTCTTCGCTCAACTTCGAGCGGTCGATGGCCTGGATGCGCCCGAGAAGCTCGCGATCGTGCGCGCGCCGGCGCTCGAACGCCTCCGGCGTCCGCTCGTTGAGCCGGTCGGCCCCCCGCGGATCGCCCACATACGTCGCCCCCTCGGGATTGTCGAGCATGCTCCACTCCCAGTCGTCGTCGAAGAGCTTGTGCAACTTCTGCGACTCCGTCTGCTGGGCGGCGAGTGTGAGGGCGAACACGAGAGAGAGGAGGAGCGGAAGGGCTCGTTTCATGGGGGTCATTTTATGGCTTCCCGCTTGCTAGAGAACCGTAGCAATGAACGCCCGATCTCTCGTCATCGCCGCCGCGATCGCCACCTTCATCCCGCTGCAGGCAGGCGCGACGATTTCGCGCGCCATGAGCTTCGACGACAAGGTCGACAACGCCGCCGCGATCATCCTCGGCAAATGCGTTCGCACGACATCGCAATGGGATGCGAACAAGAAGTGGATCCTCACCTACTCGACGTTCCGCATCGAAGAAACGATGAAGGGACAGCCGGCGCAGGAGATGACGATCGTCACACCCGGCGGCGTGGTCGGCGGCATCCATCAGGAGACGGTCGGCGTGCCGAAGTTCTCGACCGGCGGCGACCACGTCGTCTTCGTCCGCAACACCAGCGCCGGCCCGACGGTGCTCTACTTCGAGCAGGGCGCGTACGAGGTGGAGAACGTGCGCGGCGAGCGAATGGTCAAGCCGGCCGTGTCCGCGGCCGTTCTCGTCGACACGCAGCGCGGCATCGCGGTCGCGCCGGAAGAGGCCCGAACCCTGCGCGCGTTCGAGTCGAGAGTCCGCGAGCGCATCCGCGACCGCGAGTCCCAGCGGATGGAGATCCTCGAGCGCCAGAAGAAAGAACAGGCGTCGCTCGTCAATGTGCTGAAGCGCAACAAGACCCTGATCGCCCTCGCGCTGCTCGGGGCGATCGTTGCAACGTGGCAACTTGTAAGGCGCTTGTAAGTCTGTAGTAAGTCCTGAGTGCTGAGTCCTGAGTGCTGAGTGATTCAGCACTCAGCACTCAGCACTCAGCACTCAGAACCACTTACATCACCGACCGGATCGCCTTGTCGAACTCTTCGAACGATTGGGCGCCGATGAGGCGGCGTTGCACGCGGCCTTCGCGGTCGAGGATGAGCGTTGTCGGGCGTCCGCCGTAGGCCATGGTCTCGATCGCCCCTTTCGGCGCGGCCGATGAGAAGCGCGCGACGGTGGCCCGGATCGGGTACTTCGCGGTGAACTTCTCGATCACGGCCGCGTCTTCATCGGTGAGCGCGAGGAACACCACTTCCCGGCCGTGCCACTGCGCGGTCACGCGATTGAGATCGGGAATCTCGGCGCGGCAGGGCGGGCACCACGTGGCCCAGTAGTTCAGCATCACCACTTTCCCGCGGTAGTCGCCGAGACGATGGACGCGGGCATCGCCGGGCGTCGTGAACGTGAGCGTCGCCAGACGGCCGTCGAGCGCGCTGGTCACGGATGCGAAGAAGTAGAGCATCAGCGCCGCGAACACGATCGCGATCACCGCGACGGCGTCGAGCGTCCACTTCCACCAGCGGCGCGGGCGCCCCAACAGGACGATCGTCAGAAGGGCGCCGGCGATGATTCCGCCGAAGAGCAGCGTCGAGTGATCGAAGAGCCATGAGAAGACTGCATCCATGCCGATGAGGTACGACAATTGCGCTCTCCGAGTTTCATGGCGGACGGCACTGCGCAGCGGGCGCTCGATCGCGCGCTCGACAAAACCGAACAGCTTCTCCTTCTCTACCAGCCGATTCACGAGGCGCGGAGCGGCGCGATCTACGGCGCGGAGGCGCTCTTGAGGCAGCGGCGCGAGTCGGGCGAGATTCGCGGCGCGTCGATCATCACCGAGACAGCCGAGGACAGCGGCGGAGCGGAGTTGTACGCGCTCGATTCGATGGTCGTGAAGACGGCGTACGCCGCGGCCGCGCGCTGGCCGCCGGACGTCCACCTCAACGTCAACCTCTCGCCGCGCGAGTTCGAGGAAGGAAACGTGATCGAGCGGCTCACCGCGCTCATCACCGACGTACGCATCGACATGCGGAAAGTGAATCTCGAGATCACCGAGACCTCGTACATCGAACAGCCGAATGAAACCGACGACGTTCTGCGCACGATCAAGCGGCTCGGCATCGGCCTCTGGCTCGACGACTTCGGAACCGGTCACTCCTCGCTCACCCACCTCCAGCAGTTTCCGCTCGACGGTCTGAAGCTCGCGGGGAGTTTCGTGAAGCCTCTACCCAACGACAAGCGGTGCCGCGCCATCGTGCGCGCGCTCCTCGGGCTCGCGCACGAGCTCGAACTGAAGGTGATCGCCGAGGAGGTGGAAACGAACGAGCAGCTCGAGTTTCTCCTTGAGCATCAGTGCGACTACGTGCAGGGATTCCTGTTCAGCCGGCCGATGAAGGCGGAGGCGTTCGAGGATCTTCTGCGAGGCCGCGCATCGTGAACTGCCCGGCGATCCATGCGTCCGCGGCGTCGCGATCGTAGAGATCGGCGAGCTTGATTCGCTTGATGCGGCCCTCCGTGCGCGTTAGCTCGAGGTGCGTGGGCGTGATGCGATAGGAACGGATCGTTTCCCACGGAACGCGATGCGCGCGGATGAGACGCAGGCGGGCGATGAACGCCTCATCGTTCGCTTCCAGCCGCATTCCCGCGCGGATGCGGGCATCGAAGAGGCCGAACAGCAGCAGGATCGTCGGCGAGACGAACGTCAGGATGTGAAACGAAAGATGGTGCGGCTCGTGGAACTTCGCGATCGCTTCGACGTACGTCATCGCCGCGCCCGCGAGCTCGAGCCACCCCACGCGCGGATGCGACTTGCGAAACTTCTCCGCGATCGCGGCGACGATCAGTGCCGCGCCGGCGGCCATCTCGAGAACCGGCAGCACGACGTCGTGATGGTTCGGATCGTCGAGGTGACCGTACGCGGTGGTGATCAGGATCAGCGCGGCGAGGACGTGCTGGAGGGTCTGCACCCGGCGCACGCGATCGAGACGTTTCGATCGGATCGGAAAGATCTCCCGCGCCACCGGCTCACGCCACCTTCGCCGGATGCGCTTCGGGAGTGTACCGGTCACGCCGCCATTCGAGGTCTTTGATCACGTTGCGCTTGAACTGTTCGGCGCCGCCGCGGCTCATCATCTCCTCGACGTACGCCGCGATGTCGACGTTCTCCACGCGCAGGCGGACGGTCTTGAAGATGCGCGGCACCTTGCCCGGGATCTGCACGTGATGCAGGCCGCCGCTGTACGCGATCAGCATCCGTCCTTCCTTCACGGCGTGGAGGATGTCGGCGATGCCGCCGCGCACGGTCATCGGATTGCCGTGCAGATCGAGGCCGGACTCGCGTTTCATGCGCCCTTCCGGCGCGAGCACGACCATCGAGTCGGGATCGATCTTGCTCAGGACCTGGAACCACGTGTCGTCGCGCTGCCGGGTGATGGCGATGACGTGATGGGCCACGAAGCGGAAGACCAGGCCGACGAGCGGCCGGTCGGTGGTCTTGTCGGCGGCCGGCACGACGCCGTGCGCCGCGAGGCGCCAGATGAAGCGGTTCGGAACGGCGCCGAGAAAGACCGGCTCGAAGAGACTGGTGTGATTGAGAAACGCGACCAGACGCAGGTTCGCCCACGGATCCTCCGGCGTGTCGCCGACCCAGCCGAAGTCGAACCGGTAGAAGATCTTGCTCAGGTACTTGAGCGTGACGAGAAGCGTGAAAACGATCGCGCTCCGAAGCGTGCTCACGGCGCGGAAGGGTACGCGGGAGGGCGCGGGCGCGTCAACGCGTGTTCCTTACGACGGAAACTTCCGGCGAAGCACCAGGGGGAACAGGACCGCGGCGTTGAGGAGCGATCCCGAAAGACAGATCGCGGCGATCCAGCGCGTCCACCCTTCGTTGCCGAGAACCAAGAGCGCCAGCGGAGCGAGCACCATCACCACGAGGAACGCACTCGCACCCAGGCGCGTGCTGTAGATCCGCTTCGCCAGCCAGGCCAATCCGGACGCGGCCAGCACCTCGAACAATCCGAAGTCGACGAAAGGCTCCATGCGTTATCGCTGAAGGAGGGTCCGCAGCGGAAAGATTCCCTACCCTTCCGCCGCTTCCCGGATCACTTCCGCGCGCATGGTGAGCAGGCGCGTGAGGTAGCGCCGCAGGACGAGCGTCTCGGCGATGCGCCCGAGAATGCCGAGGGGCGCGGAGAACGCGAGGGCGTCGATCATCTTCGTGCGCGCGCCGTCGTATTCGAAATAGTGGTCGTGCACGAACGAGCGGAACGCGCCGCGCTGCATCGCGTCCTGGAAATAGCGCGGGCGGTCGAAGGCGGTGATGCGCGAGGTGAAGTGCTGCGTGATCCCGAAATGGCGCGCGCGCCAGGTCACTTCTTCGCCGAGCTCGATCAGACCGCTCGTGCGTCCGGCCACGGCGCGCTCGTTCGTGTGCGCGACCGATTTCACGTGCAGGTCGAGATCGCGCGCCGCATCGAAGCAGCGCTCGGCCGGCGCGGCAATCCACGTCTCAATGCGAATCGTTTCCACTCGGCAGGAGTCCGATGAAGCGCTTCGCGAACAGCGGTCCCTTCCCTTCGTCCTCGTGCTTGAAGAAGACGTACGCGTCCGACCACTGCTGCTCGCCGACGCGTCGCGTCCACGCGGCGAGCTGTTCGTCGGAGTATTCGGTGCGCCGGAGACGCAGATAGCCCCAGCTCGCGGTGGCGACGAGAATCTTGTCGGGATCGGCGACTTCGTCGGTGTCGGCGGCGCAGAGCGCGGCATCATGCTCGCGCAGGGCGGCGAACACTTCTTCGTCCATCCACGATTCGTGTCGGAACTCGACGCAGACGCGCCGCTCGCGCGGCACGGCGCCGAGGAAATCGCGCAGGCGATTCATCTCTTTTCGCGGTGGAAACCGGAAGAGCGCGGGGCCGAGCTTCGGGCCGAGGGCGGAGGCGATCTCGAAAAAGCGACGGACGTCGTTCGGAGCGAGCTCCTTCCGATGCGTGATCCACTGCGGCGCCTTGAGCACGAACGTGAATCCCTCCGGCACCTCGGACGCCCACTTCGTCACGAGCTCCTCGTCCGGCATCCGGTAGAACGTGTTGTTGATCTCGACGGTGCCGAAACGGCTCGCGTAGAACGGCAGCATCTTCGCGGCCGGGAGATCATCCGGATAGAACGTCCCCTTCCATTCTTTATAGCTGTAGCCGCTCGTACCGACGATCACGCGCATGGCGCGCGTGATGTTATCTCGTCCAGTCAGAGACCGATCAGTCCGTTCCTGATCCCGTAGCGGTACAGGCCGAGGCTGTCCTCGAGGCCGAGCTTGCGCAGAAGGCGCGAGCGGTGTGTGGTGACGGTCTTGACGCCGATGTCCAGATGGACGGCGATCTCTTTGAGGCGCTTGCCTTCGAGCAGCAAGGCCATGACTTCGCGCTCGCGCGGCGAGAGGACCTGATGGCGCTTGTCGCCGTCGCCGTTCGGATGAAACGGGCGCAGGGCCTCGACGAGATCGAGCAGCTCGCGCTTCTGCTGTTCGAGCTGTTCCGGTGTGAGCTGCTGGATGACGTCCTGAAGTTGATGAAGCAGTGGGTGCACGGCGGTTTTCTACCTCCGCCGGTCACGGTAGCGTTGTCAGATTACGCTGAGATTACACGGGCCATCCTCTCGGCGACGCGCCCCGCGAAGTCCATGGCCGTCTGCTGGTGCGCCGCGCCATAGAAGTCAGCCTCGGTCTTGTCGAGCGCGATCATGCCGAGGAGCTGCCCGGCGTGGATGAGCGGTACGCCGAGCCACGAGCGGATGCCCGCGCCGACGTGCAGGCCGCGGCGGAAGGCGCGGTATTGCTCCGTGTCTCCGACGATGAGCGGCCGGCGGCGATAGATCACTTCACCGTTCGGAATCTCGAGGTTGTCGACGTCGAAGCTCTCGCCGACGATCACGTCGAGATCGGCGAAGCCGACGCCGCCGATGATCACGAGCCGGTTCTCGCGCAGCTCCTGAACGGAGCAGCTGTCGTACGGAACCACGGCGCGCATCTCGCCCAGGATCAGGCGAATGGCATGATCGCGATCGCGCAATCGCTCGTCGTGAAGCATTCCCTCACCCCAAGAATTTTGAGGCGCGGATTGTAGCCCGGAACGGTGGTGTGGTGTGGAGCGGCGGGCTCTCAGCCCGCCGGCGGACTAAGAGTCCGCCGCTCCACCTGAAAGGCGCGCCGGAGGCGCGCACCACACCACACCAACCACACGCGGCCTAGCGCTGGTGCGTGGCGCAGTAGTACGTCGTGCGGCCGAAGACGACCGTGCGGCGAAGCGTTCCGCCGCAGCGCGGACAGCGCTCGCCTTCTTCGCGATGATGGAAGAGCGAGCGCGGAGGGAGGTCGCGTTCGATCGCGATGCGCAGGATGCGGCGCATCGTGGTGAAGAGCGCGCGTTTGCCGGCATCGCGGATTTTGTCGACGGCGCGGCGCGGATGAATCGCGGTCTGGTAGAGGATCTCGTCGACGTAGAGGTTGCCGAGGCCGGCGATGATCTCCTGCGACATCAGCAGCGACTTGATCGCGCCGCGGCGGTTCTCGAGCAGGTTCGCGAACCGTTTGTAATCGAGGTCGAGCGGATCGGGGCCGAGGCCGCGCTCACGGATGAAGTCCTCCGGCGAGTCGACGAGGTTCGCGAGCCCGAACAGACGCACGTCTTCGAACGCGAGGTGCCCGCCGCCGTCGAATTCGAACACGATCTTCGTGAATCGCGGCTCGTCCTTCGCGTCGCGGTAGTAGGAAAGATCACCGGTCATGCCGAAGTGGAGGTGGAGCCAGGTGTCGGTGGCGAGAGCGAAGAGATGCTTGCCGTGGCGGCGAACCTCGGTGAATTCGCGCCCACGGAGTTTGCGGATGAACGTTTCCTTCCGGATGTCCGCGAGGATTCGTTCGTCACGCACGTGGACACGCGCGATCCGTTGATGCAGCGCGTGCGCTGCGAAGTAACGCGCGTAGGTTTCGACTTCAGGAAGTTCGGGCATGTGTAGCGGCGGGCTCTCAGCCCGCCGGGCAAAGAACGGCGGGCTAAGAGCCCGCCGCTCCACGTTTGCGGGAGATCCAACGTTCCACGCGCTCATCCAGCGTCTGCAGGGGCAGGGCGCCGGCGCCGAGGACTTCGTCGTGGAACTCGCGGATGTCGAACTTAGGGCCGAGCGCTTTCTGGGCGCGGTCGCGCAGCTCGAGGATCTTCAGCTGTCCGATCTTGTACGCGAGGGCCTGCCCGGGCCAGACGATGTAGCGGTCGGTCTCGGCCTGGATGTCGACGTCGTCCATCGCCGAGTGATCACGGAAG
>Ga0105242_10003206_pt1 | contig 12737 bp, 11 predicted proteins | sample KBSM24metaG_FD_81521 | JGI IMG/M metagenome (GOLD analysis project Ga0105242, IMG submission 81521) | Miscanthus rhizosphere microbial communities from Kellogg Biological Station, Michigan, USA - KBS M2-4 metaG | ecosystem: Host-associated > Plants > Roots > Rhizosphere > Soil | place...
CCGCGGCCGCGCGTGGAGAGCGTTCCGGCCTGCACCACCAGCGCGGAATGTCCGGGCGTCTGATACCGCTCCGCGGTATGACCGACGTGGCTGACGTGGAGATGGCCGGCCAGGAACAGGTCGGCGCCGGCCGCGGCGAGCTGCCGCATCGCCATGTCGGATCGGCCGATCAGATCGTCGCCGCCGTGGTCGGCCGGCAGATCGAACGGATGATGGGTGACGATGATCTTGATCGCGCCGGGGCTGGCCGCGCGGAGCCGCGCCCCCGCGCGCGCCACCTGCGTTTCGTTCAGCCGCCCGCCGCCGTCGAACGGGAGCGTGCGTGCGCTGTTCAGGCCGACCGCGATCATCTCCGCTTCCTCGTAGACCGGCTCGAGGTCCTGCGAGATATAGCGGCGATAGCCGCCGTACGGATCCGCGAATCGAGCCGCGACGTTGAAGAGCGGCACGTCGTGGTTGCCGGGCACGACGAGCTGCGGAGCCGGCAGCTGATCGAGGAACGCCCGCGCCTGCTGGAACTGCCGGCGGCGGGCGCGCTGCGTGAGGTCGCCGGAGACCGCGACCAGGTCCGGCGCGATCTCGCGGACCAGGCGTACGAGCGGCGCGAGGAGGCGCGCATCGACCCGCCCGAAATGAATGTCGGAGAGATGCACGATGGTTCGCATCGGTCAGCCCTCTGGCACCACGACGCGCAATGCCTTTGGATGCGTCCGGTAATGGAGCGGCGTGCGAAGGCTCGACACCTCGCCGTCGAAGGCGACCTGCAGATGCCGCGACCGCGAGGTGTGAATCCACATTTCGGCGGCCTGCATGATCTCGAACTCCCCTGACTGCCTGGCCCGGCCGATCAGCGCCTTCGCAAACAGCAGCGGGAGCTCGCGCGCTCTGAGACGCGGAGTGATATAGACGAACAGCTTGCCTTCGTCGACCTTCGCCCGAGCGCCGAGCCCAATCCCGTCAATCGTGTATTCGTTGTTGCCCACGAAGACGAACGGCGTCCGCCAGGTCCGTCGTCGTCCGTCGATGTCGAGGCTCACCTTGACGCCCCGATAGCGGCGGAGCACACGCAGCGTCGCGATCGCCATCGCCGGCCACTTGCGGTGTCCCTGTTTCCGGAGCGACTCCCGAACGTCGACGATGCTGGGATAGATCCCGAAGGACGAGTTGTTGACGAAGACGCGATCGTTCGCGGTGCCGACGTCCACGTGTCCGATGCGGCCTGCCGCGATGACGGCGATCGCGTCGGGCAGATGGAACGGGATGCGAAGGTCTCTGGCGAAGTGATTCAGCGTGCCGAGCGGAAGGATGCCGAGCGCCGCCGGGGATCCCAGGATGGCCGACGCGACGGTGCAGACCGTGCCGTCGCCGCCGGCAGCGACCACGATGGCGGCACGCTCGCTCGCCTTCCTGATCGCGGCGACCGGATCCTGCCCCGGGTGCAGCATGGTGATTGCCGCGTCGTGTCCCGCGGCCCGAAACAACTCGACGAGTTCGGGGCCGATGTTCGGCCGACCCATCGCCGTGCCGGCGCCGGCGTTCAGGATGACGGCGATTGGACCGGGCGGCAGCATTGGACGATCCCATCCTACCAGCCCGTGGCCGATGAGCCGCTGAGCCTACAACGTTCGCAGGAACGCGATGAGCTGCTCACGTTCGATCGCGTCGAGGCGCAGGCCGATCTCGTGACCTTTGATCGCGGAGGTCTGTGAACCCAGCGGCCTCCATCCTCCGGGGACATGACTCTCCTTCAGTCGATCGGGGTCGAACATCTCTTCGAGACTCGCCACGGATCCGTCGTGCTCGTCGGCACCCACCGCGAGCCGAACACGGTGCCGTCCGGCAGCGGCTCCACGCCGGCCTGTTCGAACGTCTCGCGACTCCTGGCCGCGGCGATAAAACCCGGATCCCACGTGCGCAAATGCAGATGATCGGCTTCGTCGAACACCCGCTTGCCCGCTTCGATCCAGTCGGCCTCCGTCACCAGTTCCTTCGGCTCGATCAACGGCTTCGGTCCAATGCGCCGCAGCATCTCCCAATAGCCCTCCGGTTCGCGGCCCGGAAAGTACACCGGGTAGGTCCGGAGGTTTTCGACGTTGAGGGAGTCGTACTCCTTGCCCGAAATGTGTGTGGGACGACGGTTCAGTCCGGCGAGCGGTGTGGCCCAGTCGGCAAGAGCTGCCTCATCCCAGACTTTGGGATGTCCGGCTTCCAGCGTTGAACCGCGGGAGGGGCCGCGCGCAGGAGGCTCCCGAGCAGCATCGAGACCATCAGCAGTCGTCCGGCGAGTCGCGATCGTCTACGGTTCATGTGCGTCCCACCTTCAGTCAGCTGCCGACGTGAGTGAATCATGCACGGTAACCCGCCGGCTGTCAGTCGAGCGACAATCGCAGCGGGTTCACTTCGACCGGCAGCTGATCCTCGAAGGCGAGCGGCGTACCTCTCCACGTGATCAGCCTGTACCGCCGCAGGACCAGCACGGCCGCGAACACCATCGTGTCCAGCACGAACGCCCCGGGGCGTTTGAGAACGGTGAACCACGCGAGCCCTGAGCCGACCGTCGTGAAGAACACGAACGACGAGAATCCGATGAGGATGCTCTGCGGCACGAAGCCCTTCCCCGGAATGTAGGAACAGGTGAATGGAATTCGTGCCCAGTGCCTCATGACGATCTCGACGAGCAGCCACCCGCACAGCGACGCGACCGCCGATACGCCGATCGCCCCCCAGCCCAGAATCATCCCTTCGAGCGGCGCCATCAGCAGCAGCGGCACTACGACGCCGAGGCGCCGCACCGTGTGAACGGCGGCGGCGAGCTGCTCGACGCGCGCACCATCCGATTCGGTGATTCGGAACACCCAGTTCGCGCGCTGGTCGATCGGCACCGCCAGCGCGAGCCTGACCGCCAGGCTCGCCACGTAGATCAGGGCGAACGGCGCCCAGATCATCGCCGTTGAGAGTGCGCGACTGCTCCTTGCGTCGCCGGCGAACCACCCGGCGACGCCGGCGCCGATCAGGCTGTTGGTGACCAGACCGGCGCCAACGGCCGACAGCGCGACCAGGATGCCCTGGTGCAGCACGCTGCGGCGGAGCGTCAGCAGCGTGAACGTGCGCACCGCGGCGAACACGGGGCGCGACCGAGCCCGCCGCGCCGGGCGACGCCACGCGAGCCGCGGTTCGGCGCGCGCGCCTGCCGGCACCGGCCTCACCAGCACGCGATCGAACCGGCGGTACAGTGACGCATAGGTGCCTGCTGCCAGCGCTGTCGTGAGCGCGACCGCCGCGCCGGCGATCGCCATCAGGGGCATCACATACGTGCGGCTGACGTCGCCCAGCAGCCAGCGCTCGACGCCAAGAAACCAGACCGGCGGCGCGGCATAAAGCCACGAGGCCCCGGCCGCGAACGCGCCCGCCTGTGCCGGCAACCGCAGCGCCAGCGGCAGGGCGATCACGAGGACGCACAGCATCGCGCTCCGCAGCGCCGCCGACACCGCGAGGAGCCGTCCCGGCGGCGCGGTCAGGATCAGCAGACCCTGCACTGCGACCACCGCGATCACGCTGAACCCCGACGCCAGCAGGCTCGCGACGATGTACGCGCCGAACGGCACGAACCATCGGGCGCCGGCGAACCTCCCGGTCGACATCAGCAGCGACAGCGGGAGCAGCGCCACGTGGGCGGAGAAAATGAAGAGCGACGTGAACAACGCCAGCGCCAGCAGCTTGGCGCCGAAGACCAGGTGCCGCGGCACCGGCAGCGCCATCAGCACGCGGTAGTCGGTTTCGTCGGGGAACAGCGAATGGCCGACGAGCACCGTGACGAAGGACACGATCCACATCGGCAGCGCAATGAGGAACGCGTGGTCCGCGAGGAGCGCCAGCCTGAACGCCTCCGGGCTGGGAAGAAGCGCGCGCATGGCGCTGAAGATCCGCGCCAACAGCAGTCCGAACGAGAAAAAGACCACGCAGCAGCCGAGGATCAGCCGCGTGAACGACTCGGCGCCGGTCTCCGAGAGGAAGCCGAGATCGAACAGCCCGGTGAAGAAGTGTCGGGTGAGGTGATACCAGCGCCGATCCCGGGTGGCTGTCATGCCTCGCCGATGGCGTCGAGAATCTGCCGCGCGACCGGGGTGTAGTCCGGCTGCTCGGTGACGCGCACGAAGATGGCTTCCAGCGAGCCTGCGCCGGCGCGATCCATCTCCGACACGCGCTGCTCCGCGACGAGACGGCCGGCCGACAGGATCACGACGCGCGAACACAGCTTCTCCACCATGTCGAAGCGATGGGTGCTGAAGAGCACCATCTTGCCCTGGGCCGCGAGCAGGCCGAGCAGCGCCCGAAACAGCAGGCCGGCGTTGACGTCGAGCCCGGAGAATGGTTCGTCGAGGACCAGCAGGTCGGGATTGTGCAGCAGCGCGGCGGCGAGCAGCACCCGTTGCCGCATCCCTTTCGAGTACGCGCTCATCGTCCGGTAGCGGCTGTCGTGCAGTTGAAAGAGCTGCAGCAACCGCGACACCTTTCTCTCGAGCAGCGTGTCGTCGATGCCCCGCATCCGGCCGACCAGCGTCAGGTATTCCGCGGCGGTGAGGTGCGTGTAGAGAAACGGCTCCTCGGGCACGTAGCCGATCTGCCGCTTGTACCGGACCGGGTCGTCCGCCAGGGCGACGCCGTTGAGCGACAGCTCGCCCGCGCTCGGGTCGAGCAGGCCGACGACCAGGTTCACGGTGGTGCTCTTGCCCGAGCCGTTCGGGCCGAGATAGCCGACGATTTCTCCGGGATGGAGCTCGAAGCTGACGCGGTCCAATGCCAGCAGTCCGCCGTAGCGCCGGGTAAGGCCGCGCGCCTGCAGCATCTGGCTACCGTCTGCGGCGATACAGCAGCGGTCGCGTGAACCAGAGGGTGAGGATGATCGTGGCGGCGACGATGAGCAAGACGACCGCTGCCAGCAGCTCCAGCATCAGCAGGTCGGAGTCGGCGGTGGCACGCGGCATCCGGAACGGCAGGCGCCGCCACAGGCTCGCGAGCGCGGATGCCGCCGTCAGCGGGTACACAATCGCGAGCGATGCCATGACCGGCCATCCCGTCCGCAGCCACTGCCGCGCGATGGTGATCGCGAGATCGGCGATCATGCGCGCGCGGAACAACCACAGGCCGGAACCGCCGGCGGACAGCTGCGCCTCCTGGCGCGCCTCGTCGAACACGCGGAGGATCTCCTCCGAAAACTCCCGCCGGAACGCGGGCGGACACAGGAAGAGCGCCGCGTGGCAACACCGGGCGTCGACAGAAGCGGGCGATCTCATGGCTACTGGGACCGGCTAGGCGCGTGAGGTCCGCGGCCCGATGCCGCGCCCTCGAGCGTGGCGGACGAGCGCATCGAGCCGCTCGACTTCCGCCTTGAGCGCGTCGCGACCGGCGCGCGACAGGCGATAGAAGCGGCGCCGTTCATCCGCCTCGCCGCCGGGCCCGTCCGTCTCCTCCACCAGGCCCGACTCCATCAGCCGCTGCAGCGTCCCGTAGAGCGTGCCGGGGCCGAGGCGGACCTGATGGTTGGTCTGGTGCAGCACGTCTTTCAGGATTGCGTAGCCATGGCGTTCGCCTCCCGCGAGGGACAGCAGCACGTGCATGACCGCCGGCGTCAGGGGCACCATATATCCGTGACGGTTATATCAGCCACGGACACAGTCGTCAAGCGGGGGGCGGCTGGCCCGCTGCCGATGCCTGCCGAAAATGCATGGCGCGGGTGAGCGGCCAGGAGAAAAATGGCCCGGTTCAGCATCGACGGGAGGCTCAGGATGGATATCGGCGGCTTGGCTCAAACGTCGGGCGCGATACTGGTGGCAGCCGCGTGGAGGCTGCTCGGGGCGGGAGCGTTGTGGCTGGTGGGCCGCAGGCTGATCACGTTCGCTCTCCGTGTCCTGCGAGGCGCACTGGCGAGGGAACAGTTCGATCCGACCCTGGCCCGGTACTTTCAGACCGGGCTCAACATCATCCTGAACGTCGCGCTCGTGGTCGCCATCCTCGGATTCTTCGGGGTCGAGACCACGACGTTCGCCGCGTTGATCGCCGCCGGAGGCGTCGCCATCGGCGTGGCGTGGGGCGGGCTCCTGTCGAACTTCGCGGCCGGCGCGTTCCTGGTGTTCCTCCGGCCGTTCAAGACGGGCGACGCCGTCACCGCCGGAGGGGTCACCGGGACGGTGGACGCCATCGGGCTGTTCGGCACGACCATCAACACCGCCGACAACGTCCTGACCATCGTGGCGAACAACAAAATCTTCTCCGACACGATCCAGAACTTCTCGGCCAATCCGTATCGCCGCGTCGACCTGACCGCGACCATCAACAATGCCGTCGACCATCGCGAGGCGATCCGCATCCTCAAGAGCCGCCTGTCGACCATCCCGAACGTGCTCGCAACGCCGGAGCCGGAAGTCGACATCCTCCAATTCACGCCGGCTGGGCCGTTGCTCTGCGTGCGGCCGTGCTGCGCGAACGCGCACTATTCGCAGGTCTACTTCGACACCAACCGCCTGATTCGCGAATCGTTCGACGAAGCCAAATTTCCCGCGCCGGTTCCCGCCTACTCGGTGAGCGGCCCGATGCCGGGGCCGGCCTGGGACGGCCCGCGGCACTGACGGGCGGGCTGACGTCTCCTGGAGCGTGCCGAGTTGATGCCGCCAGAGACGCTCGTGGTGAGCCTGTCGAACCACGAGCCATCCTGGTGCGGCTCGTCCTTCGACAAGCTCAGGACGAGCGGTGTGGTGGTGTCACACCGACGAGACTAATGCGACCGGAGGACAGGCTGTCCCGGAAGATCGGCCGGGCGATCGGATGCCCGGCGGAGCGGGCTCCAGTGCCGCTGATCGACCGGCGTCGAGACGCGAATCCGCGTGCCCACCGACGGCGTCGACTCGACCTGCAGGGTTCCGCCGATCGAGCGCAGGCGCTCGCGCATGCTGATCAACCCGAGGCCGGGCTCACGGCGTGCGATATCCGGATCGAATCCCGCGCCGGTGTCCAGGACCGAGAGCTCGACCCGGCCGCCGCCCCCTGACAGCTCCACGGTGGCCTCAGCGGTCCCGCCGTGCTTGACGACGTTCCGCAGCGACTCCTGCGCGATGCGAAAGATGCACGTGCTGACCTCGATCGACAGGCCGTCGGGCACGTCATGGTGGACGAAGCGGACCTTCAAGCCGAACTGCTCGGAGAACTCCCGGCACAGCCCTTTCACCGCCGCGGCCAGGCCGAGGATCGCGAGCGTCGACGGATGCAGCCGGTGTGACAGATGCCGGATGTCCGACGAGATTTGTGCGGTCGCTTCCGCGATCTGGAGCAGTTCCCGGCTGGCATCGGGCGAGAGCCCGATCGCGTGCTGCCGGAATCGATCGGTGCTCATTTCAAGCAGGGCCATCCGCTGGCTCACATCGTCGTGCAGCTCCCGCGCGATGCGGGCACGTTCCTCGTCCTGCGCGTTGATGAGGCGTCCGCTCAGTTCCTGCAGCCGCTGCTCCGACCGCTTCCGTCCGGTCACGTCGATGCACGAGCCGATGTAGCCGCAAAAGCTGCCGTTGGATTCGAAACGGGGCACGCCGCGACTCACTACCCACCGGAATTCTCCATCGTACCGGCGCAGCCGGTACTCGGACTCGAACTCCTGACGCGCATGAAACGCCGTCAGGTAGGTGTCGAAACAACGCTGCAGGTCTTCCGGGTGCACGCCGGTTGACCATCCGTTCCCGAGCTCCTGGCCAAGCAAACGGCCGGTGAAATCCAACCAGGTCTTGCTGAAGAAGGTGCACAGCGTGTCCGCGCCGGCCATCCAGATCGGCATGGGCGTGGCGTCCGCGACCAGGCGAAAACGCGCCTCGCTCTCGCGAAGCGCGCCCTCGGCCCGCTTCTGCTCGGTGACATCCAGGAACGTGCCGATCGCTCCGCGAGGCACGCCGTCGTCGTCCAGCAGCGGCGCCGCGTTGCCCAGCATGTGGCACTCGCTGCCGTCCTGCTGGAAGAACGTGAACGACTCGCCGGCCACGGTCGCTCCCGTCGACGCCGCGCGCCGCAGTGGAAACGCGTCCGGCGAAACGGCCATGCCATCGCGCGTGATGCCGGACGGTCGCCCGTCCGGATGAACCGCGCCGTCCACGCCGGGGTACCCCATCGCCACCTGACGCAGCCAGGACCCGGCGCGGTTGGCCACGACGGTCTGGCAGTCCACGTCCGTCGCGATGAGAATCGACAACGGCGCGGCATCCAGCAGCGTCTCCAGCTCCCGCGTTCTGTTCTCCCGCTCCGCGATCAGAATCGCCAGGCCGAGCAGGGACACGGTGACCAGGAGCAGAAAGAGCTGCATCGACAGCAGCACCTCGTTCGACGAATTACCCCAGAAGACGCCCGTCCCCCTGACCGCGCCGAGCATCGACACGACCGCGACCAGGAGCAGCGCGTTGGCTGTGCCGAAGGGCCGCAGGCGTATGGCGGCCCATATGAGGAATGGCACCGGGGCGTACAAGACAATCGGCGAGTAGGACGCGTGAGGCATGACGAACGCGAAATACAGCACGGCCAGCAGCCCGGCGGCCATGAGGGCGATCTCCTTCATCCGTGCGTTGACGCGACGATACCCGCCCGCGCACCAATACAGGAGGGTGGGCGTGACGATCACCTGCGCGACGGCGTCTCCAAGGAACCACCGGTAGCCGGCGCTCCACAGCGAGTCGCCCAGGACATAGCGGGCGGGAGCCGCGACCAGCGCCGACGCCAGCGGGACGGCGAAGGCCGCAATGGCGAGGAACCGGGCGAACTCGGACAACGTGTCCAGATGAATCCGGCGCGGATGGAGACGATGGAGCCACCACGCCGCGAGGAGCGCCTTCGCCGTGTCGTTGGCGATGCCAAAAAGCACGAACCACAACGGGGTTCCATCGGGCGCCCCCAGGGCGAGTCGAATCGGCCAGATGGCGAGCAGCCACACCCACCACTGGTGTCTGGGGGTCAGCAGGAGAGCGCAGAGCAGGACGGCATCCGGAAACCAGAAGGGCGACGGAACTCCGACCGTCCCGTAGAGGGACTCGCCACCCAGGACGGCGAGGAAGTAGACGATCGAGAACGCCGCCAGGCGGAAGATCTTGATGCGCCAAGCCTCGCGAGGCGACTCCCTCATGCGTCAGCCCCCCTTTCAGAGCGGGCTCCTCGAGCACGATCAGCCCAAAAGGTCACTCGCGCCTCTCTTATACGCGGGCCGTATTTCCGGCGCAACCGGAAAGGAACCCGTTCCCCGGCGGCCCGCCTGTAAACCCGGGGCCGCCTGTGGAAAGTGACAGGGGTCGCCGGCGGTTGTTCGGTTTTGCCCTGCGCCGCGTTTTAGGAAGTGTTGGTAGACATCTTAGACAGCGAGGACACCATGGCAGGCAATTCGACGGTTCCCTCCCCCGAGCAGATCGCCCTGCTCTCCCAGGCCATCCGGGACGTGGCCCGGGTCCGCAGGCTCTCCGGGACCGATGTCGACGACTTCGCACAGTCCGTCCACGTGCGGTTCCTCGAGAGGAACTACGACATCTTCGATCGCTTCGAAGGCCGATCGTCGATGCGCACCTATCTCATGGTCGTGGTCAGCCGGATGCTGATCGACTGGAGAAACGGCCTGTATGGCAAGTGGCGGCCGTCGAGCACCGCGGTCAGCCTGGGCGGACATGCCGTGGATCTCGAACGGCTCGTGTCACGCGACGGCTACAGCCGGGACGAAGCCGCCGAAATCATCCGCACCAGGGACGGGGCGCCGTCGCTCGCCGCCCTGCACAGCCTCGCCGAGCAGCTGCCCAATCGCCCGCGCCGCCGCGCCGTCTCGGACAAGGCGCTGTGCGACGTCGAGGGCCCGCGCTTCGAGGATCCGATTGAGGTCGAGGAAGGGCGCACGGCGGAGCGGAAGATGCGGCGGGCGCTGGCCGCGGCCCTGCGTCAGCTGTCGTCCCACGATCGCTGGCTGATTCGGGCACGATACATTCATCACCGCTCGGTCCACGCCGTCGCGCAGTCGCTGCAGATCGATCCGAAGGGGCTCTATCGCCGCTACGAGCGGCTGCTGCGGACCCTTCGCACCGCGCTGGCACAATCCGGCGTCGCCGGACCGGGGCTCGGATCGCCCTTCGTCGCCAGACGGCCGCGCGGGCAAGTGCTGTCGCGCACGAGCGCGTAGTCAGGCCGAGACACTCGGCTGCGGTTTCATGAGCGCGAGGAGGCGTTCGATAGGATCGACGCCGACCGGCGGCGTGAAATCGATGCCGACCAGACCGTGCAACCAGATTGGCAACTCGACGCGCTCGAACACGAGCGGCACGAGCCGCTTCCTCCGATCGGCCAGATCGAGCGTCTTGGAGATGATCGCTTCTTCCGAGCAATGGTCGCTGTCGACGTACCGCGACGAGACGACGCAGAGGACGAAGCGGCTCTCCTTGATGCAGCGTTCCATTTCGGACAGGAAGTGCTCGTTCGGCCCGAAATCACGGAAGTCGATCGCCACCCGCAGGTCGTGCGATTCCAGCACTTCGACAATGTTCTTCGCCCACGCATTGTCGGGTTCGACATGGCGGTAGCTGAGAAACGCGTCGTACCTCGTCGTCGTGTGGCCGCCGGCCGGCACCGATCCGGACGGCGGCCGCACTGGCGCGACGGCGAACCGCGGCGTCCGGCGCGCGACCAGGGCGCTCACGCACGCGGCGAACAGCGCCGCGGCCAGCGGCCCGGCCCACCCGATCCAGAAACGGCACGAGGCGATTGACGCCGGCGTCCACACCTTGTCGGCCGCGCCGCCGGCGTCCAGGAGCAGATCTCGCGCGGACGGGTTGGCGCGAGCATAACCGGCTGCCGCGGTCGTGTACTCGCGGCCGATGACGACCAGACGGTTGTCGTAGCTGGCGACGCAGGTCGACGAGGCGGCGACATGTGACAGCAGGACCGCGAGACCCGCGGCGGCCGTCGCCATCGAGGTCGCGGTCCAGACGCCGGGGCGCATACCTTTCGACAGCGCGATGGCGGTGCACACGACGAAGGTGAGAAGGGCGGCGGCAAGTCGCGCCTGCAGGGCGTCGCGCGACGACAGCGCCGGCGACAGGGGCCACACCAGCGCGACGATCGCTCCCGTCATCGCGACGGCGGCATGCGGCCAGGCCGCCTTCATGGGACCGGAAGGTCGAGCACGAGCGCCGGCTGGCCGGCGACTTCGGCGAGGACCGGCTGGCTGGTCTTCCCCGTTGCCGGGTCGCGCGCCCAGACCCAGTAGCGTCCCGGCTCCACGCTGGTTTCGGTCGGCGAGCTCATCCGCGGGAAGTTGCGCGGCGGCGTCTTGAGCCACTCGTCGAACTTGAGCAGGTACAACACCTGCCAGTCGGACACGACCTGCGCCGCTCGAACGGTGTTGACTCTCAATCGCACCGTACCGCCCATGCCGATGGACAGCCGCTTACAGTGGTCGACTTTGGCTTCGAGATCGCGGGTCACGTCCTCGAGCACCTCGGCGGACGGCTTGTCCGACAGCAGCCGGCCGGCGCGCTGGAGCGTCCGCACGTATTCATCGGAGACGTTGTCGGGATTGGTCTTCTCGTAGTTCCGATTGAGCCAGTCCACCGACGCGCGCAACCGATCGGCGCCAGGTCGCGACGAAGGCGGCCTTGGCGCCAGGCGATCCAAATCGGCGAGCGCGGCCTTCAACTGGGTGGCGGCCAGGCGATCCTGTCCGCCGGCCTCGTGCGGAATCCCGGCGGCGAGAAGGGCGACGGCGAGCAGGAAGCCTTTCATCGGTCACCACCACGCAATCGTGTCAGGCAAGACGGATCGCATGATACACCGCGAACGGCGGCTGCGGTCGTTGCGCGCTCCGGGCGTTGATCGTAGGATGCCTGCCAAGAGATGGCCGACATTTTCCTGAGCTATGCGCGCGAAGACCGCGAGAAGGCGGAACCGCTCGCGCGCGCCTTGCAGGAGGCCGGCTGGAGCGTCTGGTGGGATCGCAGCATCCTGCCGGGCGCCAGCTACGAGCAGGTCATCGAGCACGAGCTGTCGTCGGCGTCCTCGGTCGTCGTGCTGTGGTCGGCTGCCGCGAGCCACTCGAACTGGGTCCGCGACGAGGCCACCCTCGCGCAGAGCCGCAACGTCCTGGTCTCGGTGCTCATCGACGACGCCGAGCTTCCGCTGGGCTTCCGGCAGCAGCAGACCGCCAACCTCGCGGCCTGGACCGGCGCGACGTCCGATCCGGAATTCCAACTCCTCGCGGAAGGGATTGCGACGCTCGTCGGCGGCGGCGGCGTGGGCGCCGAGGCGTCGAGCGGCGACGTCGTGGTCCCCACTCACGTGCGCCCGTCAGCACCGGTCCGCGGTTTCTCGTTGCCGCCGATGACGCGGAGTACGGTCGCCGCGCTGGCGGTGGCCGCCTGCGCGCTCATCGCCGCGCCGGTGTGGTGGGCGGCCAGCCGCGTGCCTGCCGCCGGTGCGCACAACACTGCGGCGTCGCAGACGCTAGTCGTCCCCTCACGGGCGGAGGCAACGCTTCCACGCGAACAGATGACCGTGACGGTGTTGTCCGGCACGCTCGAGCGGTTGAACACCACGACCCGCTTGCTCTCGCTGCGCATCCGGTTTTCAAACCGCAACACCAGGAATTTCGACCGCACGTACTACACGGACTTCCGGCTGGTGGTGGACGGCGCGTCGCTGGCGCCGACCAAGGCGCCGCTCGAGCAGATCGAGGCGTCCAG
>Ga0105242_10003209_pt1 | contig 12731 bp, 12 predicted proteins | sample KBSM24metaG_FD_81521 | JGI IMG/M metagenome (GOLD analysis project Ga0105242, IMG submission 81521) | Miscanthus rhizosphere microbial communities from Kellogg Biological Station, Michigan, USA - KBS M2-4 metaG | ecosystem: Host-associated > Plants > Roots > Rhizosphere > Soil | place...
CGCGCCCGCGATGCTGCTGCCCTGCGGCAGGCGATCGAAGCGCCCATGCGAGCCGCGCGCGCGACACTTGCGGGGATGGAGCTTTGCGCGACTGCCTCCAGCGTCGTCAAACCGGCGCTAGCCGCGGACCTGGGAGCGGCGCAAGCCCTGCTGGCAGGCGCGCTGCGGGCGATTCTCCTGTGTCTGGATGCCAACCTAAAGGGCCGTGAGGAGCAGCACCCCAAAGTAGCCGCCGAGCACCGTGCGATCGGGGCCCGAGCACGCCTTTTGTCATCGTAGAAGCATGTGTGGGATACTCGTAAACCGCACGAGTTCCCCTTATGTCGCAACCTATCCCGGCCCCGCTCGCCGAAAATATGCCCAAAGAATCGTCCACATCGTCATTTCTGCCTGTCCTGCTGATCTTATTTTTCGGTAGCGGCTGCGCCGCGCTGATGTACGAAGTGGTGTGGTACCAGATGCTGCAACTGGCCATCGGGTCGACCACCATTTCGATGGGCTTCCTGCTGGCGACGTTCATGGGCGGCCTGTGCATCGGCAGCATCGCACTGCCGCGCGTGCGCACCCAGATGCATCCCCTCAAGATGTACGCGCTCATCGAGGCCGGGATCGCCGCGTTTGGGCTGCTGGTATGGATCGGCATTCCGCTGATTGATCGCGTGTACATCGCAGCCAACGGCATCGGGCTGCCGAATATGCTGCTGCGGGCGCTGGTGGCCGCGATCTGCCTGCTGCCGCCCACGGCGCTGATGGGCGCATCTTTGCCGGCGGCGGCCCGATGGATCGAATCCACGCGTGGCGGCGTGTCCTGGTGGGGATTGCTCTATGGCACCAACACGATCGGCGCGGTCTTCGGATGTCTGCTGGCCGGATTCTACCTGCTGCGCATGTATGGCGTGGCGGCCGCCACGCTGGCCGCGGTCGCCATCAATCTGGTGGTCGCGGCAATCAGTCTGGTGCTGGCGGCGAGAACCCCGGCGCGGATCGAGGCGGACCACATTCCTGACGCCGCCGAATCGGCGGCAGACGAAAACAGCACCTCGGTTTATATCACCATCGGGCTTTCCGGTGCGAGCGCCTTGGGAGCCGAGGTCGTCTGGACGCGCCTGATGGGCATGATGCTGGGCTCCACCGTCTACGTGTTCTCGATCATCCTGGCTGTGTTTCTGATCGGGCTGGCCATTGGCTCGACAGCCGGCGCATGGATTACGCGAACCGTGCGGCCGCGGCTGGCTCTGGGTTGGTGCCAGATTCTGTTAACCGTGGGTATCGCCTGGACCGCCTACATGATCGCCGGTTCGCTTCCGTACTGGCCCATCGATCCGACGCTCACCAGCAGCCCCTGGTACACGTTCCAACTAGACATGGCCCGCTGCCTGTGGGCGATTCTGCCGCCAGCACTCTTTTGGGGCGCGAGTTTCCCGCTGGCGCTCGCAGCCGTGGCCGGCCCAGGTCAGGATCCCGCGAAGGTAGTTGGAAGGGTCTATGCCGCGAACACCTTGGGCGCGATCGTTGGCGCGCTTGGCGTTAGTTTGATTTTGGTGCCGATGTTGGGCACGCAGCAATCGCAACGAGTACTCTTAGCCATTGCTGCCGTCAGTGCGTTTACGGCGCTCATGCCCTATGTGCGCGATCAAAAGTCCGCGGCGATTTCCGGACTGTTGTCGGCTTCCATGGTGCTTTCGCTGGTGCTGTTGTTCGGTCTCCCGGCGGTTCCGGGCGAATTAATCGCCTACGGCCGCCGAATGCCCCTCAACACGGGGCAATCCACAATCCTCTACACCGCCGAGGGACGGAATTCGTCGGTGGCGATTTCGCGCTGGAACAGTGGCGAGATCTACATCAACGTCAACGGACACGTGGAGGCCACCACCGAGATCTACGACATGAAACTGCAGCGGATGGTGGGCCATCTGCCCGGCCTGCTGCATCCCAATCCGAAATCAGTTCTGGGGATCGGGTTTGGCGCGGGAGTTTCGGCTGGAACGTTTACCCGCTATCCCGGAATCGAGCACATCACCATTTGCGAAATCGAACCTGTCATCCCGCCGACCTCCACACGCTTTTTCGCCAAACAGAACTACGAGGTCATGAACAATCCCAAGACTCGGATCGTCTACGACGATGCCCGGCACTACGTGATGACCACCACCAACAAGTACGACATCATTGCGTCGGATCCCCTGGATGTGTTCGCCAAAGGCACGGCGGCGCTGTATTCGAAGGAATACTTCGATGCAGTGAAGGCGCACCTGAATCCGGGCGGCTACTTCTCGCTATACGTGCCGCTCTATGAAAGCGACCTGCGCACGGTGAAGAGCGAGCTGGCCACTTTCTTCGAATCGTTTCCGAACGCCACTGTGTGGGCCAATACCCGCAATGGCCAAGGATACGACATGGTCTTCATGGGTCAGGCGGAACCGCTCAAGATCAATGTCGATGAAGTCCAGCGCAGGATGGAGCGGCCGGATTATGCTCCCGTGGCGGAGTCGCTGGGGGAAGTGGGCGTCCCGTCGCTGACGGCATTGTTCACGACCTACACTGGCCGGAAGGCCGATCTGGGGCAGTGGACCGGGGACGCCGAAATCAACCGCGACAGCAACCTTAGGCTCTCCTACCTGGCCGGCTGGGGAATCAACTCGCAGCTGGCGGATGTGATCTATCGCGATATGCTTCGTTTTCGCCAGCCGCCCGCGGACTTGTTCACCGGGTCGCCGCAGCTTGTCGACGCCATCCTGGGTTCGCTCGAAGGCCGGCCGTAATCGCGATATCTCAGGATGTATGAAACGCATCACGCTGTTACTGGTTGTGCTTTTTTTTGGGCGGGCTTTTCGCGCAGCAAAAGGCCGAGCCGCCACTGCACGTGGTTACCTATGTCGACGTGTATCCGAATTTCGCGGCGGCGCGCGCGAACCTTCGCCATCGTCGAAGCGTGGCAGAGCAAGCAGGCGTACCACGCGCATCTGGCGGCTCCGCACAGCAAGGCTTTTCGGGATCAGTTTCAGCCAGGCCTAGGAGCCGTTCGACGAGCGGCTTTACAACGCACTACCGTAATTTTTCGAATGCGTCGCGACCAGGAATTCTACTCCTCTAGCTCAGTGCCTGGCGGACTGAGCCGGGTCCAGTGGTAGGACATCGCGGCCATCAGTTCTTCTAGCGTTATTCCCACGTGCTTGGCTTCCACCACTACCCGCTCCAGGTCGTTCTTTAGCAGGCTCCCCCGTTTGGCGGAATTCTCCGCAGGTCGCTCTGCGACCACCGTCCCAATCCCAGGCTTGACCTTGAGCAAACCTTCGGTCGTCAATCGGGCAATGACTTTGTGTGCCGTGTTGGGGTTGATCTTGAGCAGAGCGCTGAGTGAGCGGACTGATGGAAATGGTTCACCGGGCTGAGTAAGGCCAGAGACCAAAGCTTTTTTCGCAGCGTAAACAGCCTGATCGCAAATAGATACGCCAGATTCTGGCGTGAGGACCAATTGTGTCACATGTGTACTATAACACATGTGTACTATGACTGATAATACGCTTGGCGGCTAGTTGGACTTGCCCTTGCCAGCTGGGGGTGGGCCGCCACCAGGAACCACGCCATTCATCCTGCTATAGACCACCATTTGGCCGTAGTGATCGAAGCTGTGGAGGCCGATGAATGCTGCGGCCGAAGCCCTGGTGGCGTTGCGGCCGAAAGGCACCGGATCATTCATATTCTTTTCGGTGATGGTCGCAACGCCTTTGCGGGCGAACGCGATAGCCGTCTTAAAGTAGTCGATGATCTGCTCCTTGGTCTTGAGCGTGTCCGGACCATTATCAGACGGACCGATTTCTACCGGGGCCTTCTGGCCACTCATGGCTTCGGCAATGCGGAAAATCTCGGTCGCGATGTGGCGGACTTGCAGGGCGTAGGTCCGGACGCCTGTGAAAGTGCCAGGACTGGTGGGCGCGAAGTCATACTTATCGGCTGGCATCTTCTGCGCCAGCCCCAGAACTTCGCGCTCCACCGTCGAAAGTTGGTCATCGAAGACCTTGGCGAGCCCTTCGGCGGCGAACAGTGACGGCGCGGTGCACAGGATCGCAAGGATTACACAGTTACGCAAGGGGAAAACCTCCACTTGCATATTGTACTCGTTAAGGAAGGTTAACGGTGCCGCCCGCCGCCCCGAAAACTGCCGCCCCCGCGAAAACCGCCACCCCCGCCACGGAACACAAAGGTGGCGCCGAAGCCGGGACCGTAACCGTAATAATATCCGCCGTACGGATAATAGTAGGGCGAGTAGAATGGGTCGTAGTAACCGCCATAATAGCCGCCATAATAAGGCGCTGGAGGCGCAACGGCCCTCTCTCTGGGCTGATCTCTGGGTTGATCTCTAAGCGGAGGCTGCTCGCGATTCGCCCGGTAATCCTGCTGCTGCTGGACCGGCTGGAATGCTCCGCCGGAGCGATCCGTCGCGATGTTGACGGTGTCGATGGTCCGGAAGGTCAAGACCGATTCCGGATGGATTTCGGTGGCGTGTGCTCGCGTGGCCATCACGCCAATGGCCCCAGCGATGGCTCCGCCGACGGCGCCGATCCCCGCTCCCACTCCGCCTCCCGCGGCTGCGCCGATCGCGGCTCCTGCGGCGGTCGTACCAAGCACGATGCCTCCGTCCCGGCCGTTCGAGTTCCCGCGCTGGTATTCCATTAACTGCGTCCGTATGGGGATCTGTTGACCGTCGACCAAACTAAGCTCGGTCAACTCCAACCCCAGGTGCGAACTTCCGCGGCCGTGATCCGCATCAACAGCTTCGGTGACGCGGCCGGCAATGTTCTGGCCGGGCTGCGCGATCACCAGACCGTTCGCCACCAGCGGCTGTATCAAAGTCGCCGTAAAGAAATCGCCCGAGCGGTTCTTGTCGCTCGAGAGCTTTTCGTTGATTTGCACCCTCACGAAAGTACCCGCAGGCAGGGTGACGTCCGATGGGGCGTATTGCGCGGGGCCCGGAGCAGGCGCCTGCGAATTCTGCGGCGGTAACTGGTTCACGGAATACGCCTGATCTCCCGAGGAGGTTCCAAATTTCCGCCAACCTGCGGAGTCCTGTCCGAATGCCACCGGAACGAAGCCCGCCAAGGATAATATGATTGCTGCACGTCTATACATAAAACTTCACCTTCCATGCCGCTTCAGTGCATGTTTGCTGCCATGCACTAAGTGGTTGAAAGATGAAGGATGGCCCCGCCGGGCTGCGGTCGAAATTCGCCAGCCTGGTGGATTTCAGCCAGTCCGCATACTATTTGCGGTCGGGCAGAGCGAATACGTAAAGCGCGTTTCCGTTCGACGGATAGTGCACCTCGGGAGCGAGGATGCCCGGCACCATGCGCGGGCTGCCGCCGCCCAATCCACTCGTTACGGCGATGTACTGCTTGCCACCGGCACTGAAGGTCAAAGGGAAGCCCTGCACGGACGTGCCCAGGCGGGTTTCCCACAACACCTTTCCCGTCTTCACGTCGATGGCACGAAAGTAACGATCCATGTCGCCGACAAACGCCACGCCGCCCGCGGTCGAAAGAATCGCCGTCATGAAGGGCGAGCGCTGTTCCAGTTTCCAATTCTCCTTGAGCGTCCGGACATCGTACGCCGCGAATTTGCCGACGTTGCCGTTGCTGCCGGGCGATTCGAAGAAGCGCCGCGCTGCTCCACCGCCGCTGCCGCCGCCTTCCACTAGATCGATCTTCTGCGGATTCATTTCCTGACAGCTCTGCGTCACCGGGATCAGGAGCTGATTGGTCGGCTGGTGATAGCTCATAGCGTGCCAGTTATGGCCGCCCTCGGACGTCGGGCAATTCGCCACCCACTCGCCGACCTGGTTCTCGACAATATCGTTGCGCAAGTGCGGCTCGCCGGTCTTGGGATCGATGGAATCGTAGACGTTCTGGAACACCGTTTCCTTGTGGCCTGCGTACTTGCCGGTCTTGCGATCCAGTTTCCACAGAATGCCCGTCTTACCCGCGCTGAAGACGTACTTCTGGCCGTTGTCGTCGACCAGAACGCGCTCGAACACCTCGTCCAAGTCGAGCGTTTCGCCGGGCGCATGGTTAAACCACCAGGCGAGCTTCCCGGTATCAAGATCCAGCGCCACCGTCGAGTTGGTGTAGTTGGTTGCGCCGTTCCCCGAGCCGCGCGATGCCCGCATCCAGGGCTTGGCCTGCGCCACTCCCCAATACGTCAGATTCAAATCCAGATCGACGCTGCCCGTGATCCAGGTGTCACCGCCCGCGCGGAACAGGTCCGACAGTTTTCCCCAGGAGTCGCCTCCCGGATCGGCGGTTTTGGCAATGGTGTAGAACTTCCAGATCAGCTTTCCCGTTTGCGCGTCATAGGCGCTGATGAAACACTTCTCCTCGCGATATTGATCGCACAGGCCGCCGCCCAGTCCCTGAATGACTTTGCCTTTCGCGATGATAGGTCCGCTGCTGGTGGTGTAGGTTCCGTTGGCGCGATCGCCGATCACCGTGTTCCAGACGTTCTTGCCGGTGCGCGCGTCGAGCGCAAAGATGTTCGCCTGCCCGGTGGTCACATAGACCTTGTCGTCATAGATCGCCAGGCCGCGCTGCGAATTGCCGGCGGAGGTCTCGCCGATGCGGTTCTCCCAGATCAATTCACCCGTCTTCGCATCGAGAGCCTGGACGATATTGCCCGGGTTGTTGATAAACATGATCCCGTTGTGGACCACCGGAGCCGGCTGATTGACGCCCTCATTCATGGCCCAGGTCCACACTAGGCGCAGATCCTGCACGTTGTTGGCGGTGATCTGGTTCAGCGTGCTGAAGTTATTGGCATGATAGTCGTGCCGGATCATCAGCCAGTCGGCGGGATCCGGATTTTTCATCATCGCGTCGGTCACCGGCGTGTAGTTCTTCACGGATCCGGGGATCGTCAGCCCGCGCGGCACCTCTACTGGGGCGCCACGGCCGCCCGGCGGAACAGGACCCGCTTTACCCTGCTTACCCTGTTTCCCTTGCCCGCCTTGAACTTGTGCGACGACCTGGCCTGTGACGGTGCGAATCGCGACGGTGGAATTCCTGGCCAGCGGCTGGTTGCCAGCCCGCGCGCCGTTCGATTGCAGAATAAACGCGGCTATACTCAAATAATTCTGCTCGCCCAGCCCGCCGGGATTGTTCGGGGGCATCGCGCCTTCGAGGAAACCAACCAGGTCGCCCACGGTGCGATTTCCCCAGCTACCGGTGAACGGAAGGCCGGCTAGCGGGAGAGCGTTCCCGATCCCCGAGAGATCGGCGGCGTGGCAGCCGGCGCAATTGGTCTGATACGCCGCGCGGCCAGCGTCGGCCTGCTGGGCAGTAAAAGGCCCGGCATTCCCTTGTTGAGCGCCTTGCTGGCCCGCCAGTTGCAGAACTCCGTAGAGGGTTGCGACCAGGAATATCGGAATGAGAATTTTCTTCATGAGGCTTGTTTCCTAGTGTTGCAGCCAGCCCCACAGAGTGCCATCCGCGGGTTTTTCCGTGTAGACCTGGACGTAGATCCCACCCTTTTTCAAATTCGCGAGCTGCTGCGGATTCAGGTCGGCCGATCCGGTAAGAGTCCCGTTCATCGATTTGGTAATCGTCAAGTCCGCGAACGCCGGTCCGCGCACTCCGGCCACGATGCCGTTGTGCAACTTGGCGGAGACGGCGTTGGTCTTCAGTCCTTCGAAGGTTCCGTTCACTGTAAGCTTGGTCCCCGACAGCGTGGCGGTCACAGAGCCGGTGCCAGCCAGATCGGGTCGCGTCTTGGCGTCAGCAGGCAGGGCCGAAAGCCTGGTCTTATAGGTGTCGCCCGTTTGAGCCGCGCTCGGCAGGCCGAACCATCCAACGCCTAAGCCCACCAACAGAGCTACAACGTACCGCAAACACGCCGTTTCCAACCTCATAATTTCTCCGATAGTCTCCTGATGGCCACCCTGGCCGGGGGTCAGCATAGCATAGTTACCAACCCAAGAGTCGCATCCGATCCTGAATAATCGTGCTGTATTGATTCATCCGATCGGGTTTGCGCCGCCGCGGGGAGGGCAGGATGGCCGCGAGCCGCGCTGCCTGCTCGCGATTGAGGGTTGCCGCCACCACGCGATAGTGAAACTCGGCCGCCGCTTCAGCGCCAAAGACGCCCGGACCCCATTCGATCACGTTGAGATATAGCTCGAGCACGCGAGCGCGCCCGAGGATCATCACCGCCATGGGCGCCAGAGTATATTCGAACACCTTCCTCACGGGGTTGCGGTGCGTGGTGAAGAACAGATTCTTGACCAGTTGCTGCGCGATGGTGGACGCCCCGCGCGTAACCTCGCCTGAGTCGGCGCTGTCCTCGATGACCTGGCGCACCTGGCCCCAATCGATGCCGTGGTGTTTATAGAAGTTGCCGTCCTCGGCAGCAATAACAGCATGCTGAAGCTGCGGCGAGATGCGGCGGAGCGGCACGAAAGTCTGGCGCTTCTTGTAGGCGGCGCGAGAAAAGAGCGACTCAACACGACGCTGGATCTGGACGCCGGTGGTGGGAGGATCGACAAAACGCAAGGCGAGAAGTGCCATGGCCCACGCCGCATGCAGCCCGAGAAGAAAGAGTAGCGCCGCGCCGATCCACCTCTTCCAGCGCAGCCCGGACTTGGTTTTGCGCATCTTTAACTATAGTTGCGCGTCAAGCGACCGTTTGCCGGTAGACTTCCAGCCAGCTGCGGGTCGGGATCAGCGCCCCCACGATCGCCCCGATTCCGCCCACAACAATCGCGCCCCCCGCCGCATCAACGCCCCTCGATGTGCTAAAAATGCACCAACCGGTGCAGTCCTCATGGGCGGCTGCACCGATGATTGCGCCGAGGGCAGCGCCGCCGCCTAACCCAATCAGCGAATTCCGTCCCCGGTGGCTATCGCCCCTGAGTAAGACTCGCTTCACCTCGTGCTGAGGGAACATCTCCTGGCTTTTTCCGAGCGCCAGCAGCAGCGTGTCATCTGTGACCCGAAGAACCCTACCGTGAACGGCGCGAGAACCGGCCGTGACCCGCACATCGGCTCCCGTAACCAGCGCCTTCACCGTGCTCCAATCCGTGGGATTCGTCTGAGCGGGTGCGATAGCCGCCATAAGAAGCATTACTGCGAGCCAGACATGCTTCGACATGGCCCTTAGGCTAGCACTTTCGGCCTTTCGAAAGCCTTGCGATAAACTGATTCAGGAATGAATCTAAAAAATGCAGTAGCTCTGGTGACCGGCGGCAGTTCGGGCATCGGACACGGTATCGCCAAGATTCTGATCGACGGGGGTGCGCGGGTCGCGATCACCGGACGCGATCGCAAGAAGCTGGAACAGGCCGCCCAAGAGTTGGGCGCGCATCCCATCCTGGCCGACGTTTCCAAGGAAGCCGACGTCTTGCGCACCATGCGCGAGGCTCTGGAAAAATTCGGTCGCCTCGATATCCTGGTCAACAACGCGGGGCTGGGCTCGTTTAAGAAGCTGGTGGATTTCGACCTGGCGAGCTTCGAGCACACGTTCGCCACCAACGTCACGGGGGCCATGCTGATGGCGCGTGAGGCGGCCAAGCATTTCATTTCCCGCAATGGCGGAAACATCGTGAACATCGGGTCTACTGCGTCGCATCGGGGCGCTCCCAACGGCACGGCGTACTATGCCAGCAAGTTCGCGCTCCGGGGCATGACCGAGTGCTGGCGTCAGGAGCTGCGCAAGAACAACATCCGCGTGTTCCTGGTCAACCCCAGCGAAGTGATCACAAATTTCGGCGCGGCCGCGGGGTTTGAGCAGAAAGACAATCCGTCTAAGCTCCGGCCGGAAGACATCGGGCACGCCGTCAAGTCGGTGCTCGAGATGGAAGACCGGGGATTCGTCACCGAACTGACGGTGTTCGCCACCAATCCCACAGACTAAAAGACTAGTCGCCTAGCCTGTAACCTTCGGTCCGTTTGCAGGTACTACGCACCGGAGGTTGTTATGAGACTTGTATTCACCTGGTTGGCCCTGGCGGCGGTGGCCTGCGCGCAGCTACAGGACAATCGAACTCCCCAGATGAGCTGCGACAACGGAAGGAACTACAACGGCGATCGGCAGCGTTTCTGCGAAATCCGCGAGCAAACAATTCCGGCCGTGGGGCGACTGACGGTAGATCCCGGCAAGAACGGCGGTGTAACGGTCAAAGGCTGGCTGCGGAACGACGTTTCGATTCGAAGTCGCGTCGAGACGTGGGCTGGCTCCGCCGACGAAGCTCGCGCGCTTGCGGGGCTAGTTCGCGTGGATGCCGCGGCCGGCCAGATCAAGGGTTCAGGACCCGAGTCGCAGCGTGATTCCCAATGGTCTGTCAGCTACGAAATTTTCGTCCCGCAAACGACTGATCTCAGCATGACCAGCGTCAACGGCGGAATCAATCTTTCCGATGTTCGAGGACGAATCGAATTCCAGGCCAAGAATGGGGGTGTGCGCCTGACCCGGGTAGGCGGCGACGTACGCGGCCAGACTCTCAATGGCGGAATCCAAGTCGAGCTGAACGGCAGGACCTGGGAGGGCGGGCAACTCGAAGCGCGTACGACCAACGGCGGCGTCACCATCGCCATGCCGGAGAATTATTCGGCTCACATTCAGACCGAGACCGTTAACGGCGCGATCGAGTCGGATTTCCCGGTTTCTCTGGTGGTGCAGGGCCGCATCCGGCCGCATAACCTGGACTTCAACGTGGGCTCGGGCGGACCACTTGTTCGCGTAACTACCAAGAACGGAGGCGTGAAATTGCGGAAGATCTGAGACACTGCAAAGGTGCGTGTCCAGATCACCAAGCGTACTGATGGAGCCGGCGTGCTGCGCTGCGTACGCGCTGACGGATCGGCGACGTGGCAGAAGCAGACCGATCGCCACGCGGCGTTCTTCGCGCTGCATGACCTGACGCATTTCGCTGTCGAGACTACGCTCGGATATCGCCGGGGATTTTTCGGACTGATCGCCGAGGGCTGGGAGATCGAGGACACCACGGGCAAAGGCGCTCGTGGGCCTCTGCCGCCGGAAGCGGGCGAGGCCGAGATGATCGTCGGGCTCTTTTCTGCCGAGCAGGCAAGCGGTGTCATCTGGAGCGTCGAAGAATTCAACGAATTCGCGGAGATGAAAGGCACGCGCCTGCTGACTACCGACGAGATTGCGCGCGTTAAGAAGAAGCGCGGCGAACTATTCCGGCAATGGTCCGCCGTGGCGCCCGGCGAGATGCTCGAGCTTCAGTTCGCGGTCCCAGCCCTTACGGGACGTGCACCGGGACGAGGCTAACGGTTTCCGTTTTCAGTAGCTTGACGCGCTTGAAGAAGTAGGCCGGATAGGTCTGCGTCACTGCAGGCTTGTTATTCGATGTGGTCCCGCGTTCCTCGTTCCGGTAAACGTACGGAGCTACGCTCACTAGTTCCCAGCCCTGGGAGGCCAAAGTCTGGAGTTCCTGCGGGGACACTTGCTCATACATCGCCGGCGACGTCTCGCGCGGAAATACCGACCGCACTTCATACTGGGCATAGACTGGCGCGGGTGCCTTGGTTTGCTGGGCCCATAGGAACGCCACGGCGGCCATCAGTAGGCCCAGGCTGACGATGATAATTCTCTTCATACTGAACCTTGACGATGCCCGTCGGTTAAACGTGCAATCCATGGGATAATGACCAAATTCCATGGCCACGACCTCGTTATCTAAACTGGAGTTGCTCAGCTCGCCCTACGACCGCGAACGGCTGGAAGACGTCGGGTTCATGACCTGCATGACGCTGGTGCTGCTGGGAAACTATTCCCAAACGGGACATTTCGGCGGACCGCTGGCCTATACCCCGTACAACGTCGCGATCCACCTGGTGGGGCCTGAGCTGGGCGGGCTGCGCTACGATTATCGCCGCCCCAAGCATCCCTATTGCGACAAGTTCATGCTGGCCGGCGGGCACTGCATCCCTACTTGCTACGCGCTGTGGATGATCATGGGTCAGGCTCTCGCTCGCAAGTACGAAGCCACGAGCCAGAGGCGCTACTTCGCCGATCCGCGGGTAACAATTTTGCCGATTGACGCGCTCGGGTTCCGCCGGGGCGCGGGCGCGATGAAGACTCTGCTTCAGGATCAGGGGCTGGCGGACGATCCGTTGTTCGCTCAGGCCAAGCTGCGCGGCATTAAGGCGCTGGCCGGACATGCCGAAACGACCGACGTCACCAATGACGTGAACGGCGGACCGTCGGGTATCGGCATCGCCACGGCGGCTGGAAAAGCTGCGTTTTGGGACGTAGTAGGCGCCTCGATCGATGCGCCCAAGGTGATCGCGTTTGAAGGTGAGTTCGCCATGACCGAAGGCCACGCCCAGGAGCTCAAGACCCAGGCGCTGGCGCTGAAGGTCGGCAAACGCCTCCGCGTCATGATCTCCGATAACAACGCGGGCATCGACGATTCGCTTCTTGGCGGTGTCATCGACAACAAGTATGAGGCCTACCGTTTAATTGACCAATGGATTTCCTACGGATGGAACGTGTTCGCCATGGATGGCGGCAACGATTACGATCAGGTCGTCGGCGCACTCAAGACCATGGAGCACTGGGATGGAAAAGATCGCCGCCCCATGGTGCTGATCGGCAAGACCGACAAGGGTTATTGGCCGGCGGCCATGGGTGGAAAAATTCCCGAGCACGGCGAGCAGTTGTTGGGCTTCCCCAGCCATCCCTACGCGTTCAAGATGAATTCCGAGTACTTCGTCTCGCTGGCC
>Ga0105242_10003212_pt1 | contig 12728 bp, 8 predicted proteins | sample KBSM24metaG_FD_81521 | JGI IMG/M metagenome (GOLD analysis project Ga0105242, IMG submission 81521) | Miscanthus rhizosphere microbial communities from Kellogg Biological Station, Michigan, USA - KBS M2-4 metaG | ecosystem: Host-associated > Plants > Roots > Rhizosphere > Soil | place: Michigan...
ACGCTTTCCGGAAAGAAGGAAGTGTGGGTCATGACCGCATGACCCACACCCACATGTGCGGTTAAAAACTTAGTCGGGCCGCAAACCGCAGATTGCGCTCACCTATACCGATCGTGCCTGTAATGTAGCCGAAATTGCCGTTCGTAACATCCCCGTTTGGATTGCCAAAATTCGGATGATTGAACAGATTGAGTGCCTCTCCGCGTAACTGCATCTTAACCCGCTCCGTAATGGAGATCGTCTTGAATACGCCAAGATCTACGTTGAAGAATCCCGGACCGATGATGTTGTTTCGGCCGATATTTCCGAATCGTTGCGGCAGAATAGCTGTACAGGTCGAACTGATCACCGTACAGATGTTGATGGCGGCATATGCACTCCGGTCAAAATATTGATAGTTTGCCCCGAGAGATGCGTTTGGAGCGGCTCCCTTCAGATTGTTGCTAAAAATCTTTACCTCCGGCAAAACCTGATCCGGAATCTGGCCGCTGCCCGCCGCGTTTAGATTAAATCCGCTCCCTTGAGTTATGACGATCGGCGTTCCGCTCATCACGCTGACAATAGTGTTGACCTGCCAACCGCTGATCACCTCATTTACAAAGCCGTTCTCATTAGACCAACGCTGGCCTTTACCAAACGGGAGGTCCATCACGCCGTAAAGCTGCAGGTTATTCCGACGATCATATGCCGCCAAACCCTTGTTTCGCTGTTTTTCCGGCATGTACTGGATCCGCGGATTTGCGTCGTTGTCTGCATAGTTGATGGCCTTTGAGAGCGTATAAGCCACACCAAAGGTCGAGCCGCCCCACCTGCGATTGAGGGTCGCCTGCATCGAATCGTACGTCGTATCTCCGTACGGGATAATGTCATTGATATCGGCATTGATCCCAAATCCGATCAGCGGACGACCGGCGTTGCCAGTACCCGGGGCCGACGCGTTGATATTGATGAAACCCATCTGGCCAATCGCCCGGGTTCCGACATAACCGATCGTACCCTTGAATTTCCACGGAAGTTCCCTCTCAAGGATCAAATTGAAGGAATGAATGAGATCACGATCAGGCCGTCTCGGGAAAGTGGTCGTACCTGTGTTTGGAGGAAGTTTCAAAACGCCCTGCGTAAGATCGGGCGCCGCGCTCGTATTTACGAGGCCCGTTGTAAAGTTCGTAACGGGAATGAATGCGTTGTCAGAGCCGTTGAATTTTATAGCCGGCATAGACCACGCGTTCACGATCGGATAAGCATTTCGGAAATCAATGAACGGCCGCGGATCGACCGACGAACCATATCCCCCCCGAATAACCGTCTTGTCGTTGTATCGATAAGCGATACCTATACGCGGAACGATCCAGCCAGTTCCCGAGGTCATGAACGAACTGCGGGGAACTCCGCTAAGTCCGCCTGTGTAGACATTGCCGTCCGAAGGGTCAAAGCGATTTATTCCCGTTACATCTTTGTCAGGCCGAAGATACCGCTCCCACCTCGCTCCGTAAGTAATCGTCAGATTTCGCGTCGCCTGCCAGTGATCACGAGCATAGATAGCATAGGTTGTAAAGTAGACGGCGTTAGGAGTTCGGAGCTGATCTACTTTACCGGCTTGGTTTGGCAGCCCAAGCAGAAAATCTACCCAACTATTAAATCGGGAATCGAAAGCCGGTTGGGTTCCGGTAGGGGCGGTCAATCCCTGCTTACCAGTAGAGTTTCCATTAAGAATAAAGGTCCCGCGAACGGTCTGGAAGGTTCCGCCCTGCGGCTGAAAATGATTGATCCGCTGCTTCAAATAATCCAAGCCAAATCGCATACCATGCGAACCCTTTGTCCAGGTAAAATTTATAGCCTGAGCAAACTGCTTGTCGTGGAAATTAAATGGATTTCCGGTATTCGGATTTCCCATGTTAGACCAGCCTGCGATCTGGAATGCACACTTACCTCCCTGAAAACGGTCCGGCCCGTTCGTTCCAGGAATGTGCATAGTGTCGGAACAAAACTTATTGTCAAGATCAAACTCTGCACCGAGATTTTGAAGTGTCTGACCATAAACCCAGTCGACCAAAAGGTTCGAGTTAAATGCATAGTTGCCGCCGGTTGCAAACACATACACCTTTCCGGGGGCGGTTCCCAACTGGCCGCCATTGAGAGCATCTCCGCCGGCATCACCCAGGACCGGTGGCTCTGTAATGTCAGTCGGGGAGAAACTGAAGCGTCCCCATATCTGTAGCTTCTTGGTCACGTTCCAGTTGATCTTGTTGTCAAAGTTTGTACGTTTGAACGTTGCAACCCCCTGGGCCACGAAGTTGTTGATGAAGCCCGGTCCCGTTGGTAGCGGCAACAGCTTAACGAGTTCCAATGCTCCCGGAGAGATCCGGTTGATCGGAATAAAGTTTCCCGGAAACTGGGTTCTCAAGGTTGGATTCGCATTTGACTGTGGATCATAAATGCATCCCGTGGTTTGAACAGTGGCCGTATCACAATTCGTTCCCGGTGCGAGGAGAAAGGACAGATCCAGACCCGTTGCACCCGGCCGCAAACTGGCCGTTGGGATACTTGTCGTATTAACGCGAGATGTATTGTTTCTCGTCGTCTGCTCGAGATCTGAAAAGAAGAAGACCCTGTTCTTCCAAATCGGGCCGCCCACCGCGTAACCGTATTGCGCCAAAATGTCTTTCGGATTTTGCGGCGTCGTTTGAAAATAGTTTCGGGCCTTTCCTATCGTGCTGTTCAGCAAATAGCCCCATCCTGCACCGTGAAATCCGTTAGTTCCGGATTTCGTGATCACATTTGTAAATGCTCCGCCGACCTGACCCTGCTCGGGATCGTATGAATTGGTAACGACGTTTACCTCCTGAATGGACTCGGTAATAGGAACATACGCCGTATTCGTCGGCAGCCACGGATATAATGCCGAGGCTCCGTCAATTCTTGTGTTGTTCTGCATTCTCGAAACTCCGTTTACGTTGTAGGAGATCGACCTTTGTGGACTTCCGGCCGCAGAATTTTGCTCGCCGCTTCCATTCGCAACCACGTTAGCGGTCAGGTCCTTAATCGCTCCCGGGACAATCGTCAGCAAGCTCTGGTAATTTCTGCCTTGGCTTCCAGTCAGCGGCAGGTCGGTCACTTGCCTTGTCGTCTGGACAAAGTTTAAATCCGCGCGATCGGTCTGCAGAACTGTGTCAGTTGCCCCGCTCACATTCACCGTCGCACTTACGTCGCCGACCTCGAGTTTAGTATCGAATCGCGTGACGCTATTGGCCGCGATCGCGATCGTCTCGTTCACAGCCGTTTTGAAGCCTGTATTTGTGATGGTGATCTTGTAAGTGCCCGGTTGAAGATCGGTGAAGGTATATCCCCCGTTCTCGTTAGTAGTCGTGTTCTTCACCGCGCCCGTGTGGGCGTTCGTTATTTCGACTTTGGCACCTGCGACAACGGCTCCGCCGGCGTCTGAAACATTTCCTGTCAAGGTGCCATATAGCACCTGGCCCTGAACTGCAAAACCTAAAGCCAGCACAAAAAGGAGGGTTAATAAGGCGATCGGGATCTGCTCGGTGCCTCTAACGGTCTGAACTCCTTTGTGAGTAAATTTTGGGCGTTTTTCGCGGGAGATGGGTTTTATGGATTTCAAGAACAAGAACACGGTAGTTTCCTCCTATTTGTGGTGAATTCTCTGCCGGCAATTAACTGACGTTCGATCGCCTGCGCCTCAAATTTTTTGTTTCGAGCGGCGCAAAGTAAAAAGCAAGAGCTGCCGCCCCTGGAATTCAAAGTTGTTAAAGATAGAGAAATATTGCCTGTGTGTAATTAGTTCAGCTCCACAACAATATAGCCACTTTTTTCTGTTGTCAATACATTTTTTAAATTAATTCACTCTAAACCTGTATAAAACACGTTTTTTTGCCAAACGCCTGTGCTAAGATTCGTTAGAAACCACTGCAGCAAGCGCCTTAATTTGTTTCCCAAAATTGAATTGGTCTAACCAATTCCCGGTAGTTCAGACCGTTCTAAGAAAAATGCGCAAGATCAATCTTTCCAGTTTTCAGATCGCAACGAGTGAGATAGCCCGGGATATTAATCGACGAATCATTCTGAATCTGATCCGGACAAAACAGCCGATCTCAAGAGCGGACATTGCTCGTTATACCGGGCTGCAGCGCAGCACGGTTTCACTTATTATCGAGCAGCTGCTGGCCGAACAATGGATAACCGAGGGGGCGCTTGGCCATTTGCCGCGAGGCCGAAAGCCGCGCTTCCTTCATCTCAATAATGAAAGGGCCGGCATCATCGGCGTTAATGTCCGACCGGAGCTAACGACACTTGCCCTTACAGATCTGAACGCGAACTTTATTACCCAGGACTCGCTGCCGACACCGACCAATCCGCAACTCTTCCTGGAGCAGCTCGCCGATCGCATTCAGAATCTGCTCAAGTCTCATCCAAACACTTTTTGCGAAGGCATTGGTGTCGGTGTTCCGGGACGGGTCAACAGGCAGACGCAGAAGATGGTTTTCGCACCCAATCTTGGCTGGCGAAACGTCGATTTTAAGAATTACCTTGAAAAGGTAACTGGTCTTCCGGTAGAGGTTGAGAACGCCGCTAACTCATGTGCTCTGTTTGAGTTATGGTTTGGAAAACACTCCGAGGGCATACACGATCTGATCGCACTAACCGTCTCTGAAGGCATTGGTACGGGCATAATTGCCAACGGCCAGTTGGTTACTGGGGTTGACGGTATGGCAGGCGAGTTTGGACATGTTTCGATCAACGAGAACGGACCTCTCTGCCGCTGCGGAAATCATGGCTGTTGGGAGGTTTATGCCTCGAATATGGCCACCTCCAATTATTATGCCCAGGCTCTAGGCAAATCAAACGGAAAGAGTTCAAACGAAAGATCAATGCCGAGCTTTGAGGACATCATGCGCCTTTGCGAACAGGGCGATAGTCGCGCCCGGGAATCGATCGACCGTATGGCTCATTATCTCGGGGTTGGCATAGCAATGCTCGTGACTAGCTTCGCGCCACGGTTGATAATTTGCGTCGGTGAAGTGACGCGGGTTTGGGACCGAGTCGAGCCGATCATCCGGGATATCGTCGCTGAAAAATCGCCGCTGGCGAACGCTACGAAGATAATTCCACTGGACGACTTCGCTTATCCTCGACTACGCGGGGCCGTTTCACTTGTTCTGCAAAAACATTTTGTTGCTCCATCTGTCGCATGAATCTCCGCATTGTCTTTGTGTTTGTGGCCCTGAATAATATCGTTCCGCAAAAGGAGTCTTTGTTGTTGACGCGAACTAATAATATTTGCTAACTTCGTGTGCGTCTTCCTACGCACAACACGTAATAATTATTTATCAAAGCCGTACTGACTCTCCGCATAACGGTTTAACGAACCTCGAATTTTATTCGCATGAATGTAAAAGGAAATGCTTCGCCAGCGCATTCGGTGAAGAAAAAGGCACCCATTTATCGTGACGCGAATGCCGATGCCCAAAGGCGAACCAGGGATCTATTGTCGCGAATGACCTTGGAGGAAAAGGCTGCACAGATGATGTGCGTTTGGCAGCAAAAGGCCGAGACACTGCTCAATGCAAAAGGCGACTTCGACGAGAAAAAAGCGAAAAGATCTTTCAAACACGGCAGGGGCGTCGGTCAGATAGGGCGGCCGAGTGATGCCGGCAGTACACCGGCCGAACCTTGGAAAGGCAAAGATGCCCGCGGACAGGCTGAGCTTACGAATGCCATCCAGAAGTTCTTTCTTGAAAACAGCCGTCTTGGCATTCCCGTTATATTTCATGAGGAATGTCTCCATGGGCAAGCTGCCGTGGGCGGAACGAGTTTTCCGCAGCCGATTGCTCTCGGTGCCACGTTTGATCCGGACCTTGTCGAGTCGCTTTATGCGATGACATCCGAAGAAGCCAGGTCGAGGGGAACTCATCAGGCGCTGACGCCGGTTGTCGACGTGGCACGCGACCCGCGTTGGGGACGCGTCGAAGAAACTTTCGGTGAGGATCCGTATCTCGTATCCCGTTTGGGGATCGCGGCGGTGCGTGGATTTCAGGGCGATGCCTCGTTCAAAAACAAGGATCGCGTCATTGCCACGCTAAAGCACTTCGTCGCCCACGGCCAGCCTGAATCGGGCATGAACTGCGCTCCCGCCAACATTTCGGAGCGCGTGCTTCGTGAGACCTTTCTGTTTACGTTCAAGGAAGCGATCGATAAGGCCGGTGCGATCAGCCTCATGGCTTCGTATAACGAGGTAGATGGCATTCCTTCACACGGGAACAAGTGGCTGCTTCGCGATGTGCTCCGCAAAGAATGGAAATTCAAAGGCTTTGTTGTGTCCGATTATTACGCCATTTGGGAACTCGCCGATCGTCCGGATACACATGGCCATCACGTCGCGAAAGACAAACTCCAGGCGTGTGAGCTCGCCGCAAAAGCGGGCGTTAACATTGAACTTCCCGAACCAGATTGTTATCTACACCTCGTCGAACTCGTCAAAAAAGGCGTTCTGAAAGAACGTGAACTTGATGATCTGGTCGAACCGATGCTGTACTGGAAATTCCGTATGGGTTTGTTCGACGATCCGTACGTCGATCCTGAGAAAGCCGCCAGAATTTGCGGTAGCAGAGAAAATCGCGAGATCGCTTATAAAGGCGCATCCGAGGCGATCACGCTCCTAAAGAACGAGAACCTGCTGCCGCTCGATTTGAAAAAGATAAAGACCATTGCCGTCATTGGGCCGAATGCCGATCGCAGTCTGCTTGGCGGATACAGCGGCGTTCCAAACTATGATGTAAGTGTCCTCGACGGCATCAGATCAAAAGTTGGAAAAGACGCGAAGGTTCTTTACAGCAAAGGATGTAAGATAACGCTTGGCGGCTCGTGGAATCAGGACGCAGTCACGCCGAGCGACCCAACTGAGGACAGAAAACAAATTGCGGCAGCCATCAAGGTTGCGAAAAAGGCTGACGTGATCGTACTCGCGATCGGCGGCAATGAACAAACATCTCGCGAAGCCTGGAACCTGCAGCATATGGGCGACCGAACCAGTCTCGATCTTATCGGGCGTCAGGATGAGCTCGTCAAAGCTATGCTCTCAACCGGCAAACCCGTGATTGTTTTAATGTTCAATGGCCGTCCGAATTCGATCAACTACGTCGCAGAAAACGTTCCCGCCATCTTTGAATGCTGGTATCTCGGTCAGGAAACCGGTCGCGTGGTCGCCGATGCGTTATTCGGCGATATCAATCCCGGCGGCAAGCTTCCGATAACGATCCCTCGATCGGTCGGGCACATTCCTGCCTATTACAATCACAAACCATCGGCCCGCCGCGGCTACCTGTTTGATGACGTTTCGCCGCTCTTTCCTTTTGGGTACGGGTTAAGCTACACGAGCTTTTCGATTGCGAACCTGCGTCTCTCGAAAAACAGAATGAAGGCAAACGGCCAAACTTCGGTTTCGGTCGACGTAACGAATACCGGAAAGCGAGCGGGCTCTGAGGTCGTGCAAATGTACATCCGCGATCGCGTCAGTTCCGTTACGAGACCCGTAAAAGAGTTAAAAGGTTTTCAAAAGGTCTATTTACAGCCGGACGAGACGAAAACAGTATCAATCGAGATCACGCCTGAGTCTCTGGCCTTCTGGGACGTCAATATGAAATACACCGTCGAGCCCGGCGAGTTTGAGATCATGGTCGGCAATTCCTCGTCCGATCCTAACCTCCAAAAAGCCGTTTTGAAGGTTACAAACTAAGTGATTCACCGCCCGAGTTGTGAAAAATGCGGCTCCCGAAACAGATGAAACATCTTGCACACTGAAACGCGAGTAGGAAACTGAAACAAACAAAAATGAGTGACAACAACCAGAAGCTCTCCTTTATCGAGAAGGCCGGATACAGTGGCGGCGATGCTGCCGCTAACTTCGTCTTCATGTCGATGATCCTGTTTCAGGCGAATTTCTATACGGACGTGTTCGGCCTAACCGCGTCGACCGCCGCGACGATCGTGCTGGTTGCCCGACTGTGGGACGCTTTTTTCGATCCTCTAATGGGCGTGCTGGCCGACCGGACAAAAACGCGCTGGGGAAGATTTCGCCCCTGGATCTTATGGACTTCGCTGCCGTGGGCGGTTGTGATGTTCCTCGCATATTTCACGCCGAGCCTTCCCCCGCCAGCGATGATCGCGTATGCATTTATCACCAACATTTTGCTGATGACGCTCTATTCGGCTAACAACATGCCTTACTCCGCTCTCGGCGCCGTGATGATTGGCGACGTGATCGAGCGGGCCAAGCTTAATTCCTTCAGGTTCATTGCTGTAAATATTGCTCAGTTCATCGTCGGTGGATTTACGCTTACACTGGTCGCCAAATTCGCGGGTGCCGACCAGAACAAGCAGCGTGGCTGGGCCATCACAATGGGCATTTGGGCCTTTCTTTGCCTCGTATTATTTCTGATCACGTTTTTCACGACCAAAGAGAGGATCACATCGTCGTCGACTGTTCAGGCTTCGCCCCGACAGGATTTTTCAGATCTGCTAAGGAATAATCCATGGTGGACGATGGTCGCGATGACGCTCGTCCACTTCGCAATATTGTCCTTCCGCGGCGGCGCCCGTTATAACTATTACCATTATTTTGCCGACAAAACGGCGATATTCGACGTGCTCCACGCGCTCGGGCTTACGGCGCCCGCGCTGATGTCGGGTGAGGCGGCCCCCGGCGGCATCATGGAAACGCTCGGCTACATCGTCCACGGCGATCGCGCCAACCTCGCGGCATCCAACGTTGCCGACGCAGGTAACGGCATAATTAACATGATCGACACTGGCCTGTCGGTCATTGTCATTTTACTTTCGCCGGGGCTCGCACGCCGCTTTGGAAAAAAGGCGGTTGCTATTGTTGGATTCGGTTTAGCGGCGTTGTTCTCATGCGGTTTCTATTTTTTGAGGCCCGACAACTATGTCGGAATGATGGCCCTGACGGCGTTGATCGCGATCTCGTACGCTCCGACGATCCCGCTGATTTGGGCGATGTTCGCCGACGTTGCGGACTATTCGGAATGGAAAAACGGCCGCCGCGCGACCGGCATGGTCTTTGCAACCATCGGCTTTGCGCTCAAGCTCGGCCTCGCCGTCGGCACATCTTCCGTGTTGTGGCTGCTTGCATACTACGGCTACGAGGCGAATCAAGCTCAGGCACCCTCGACGCTCGAAGGTATTCGTTCGCTTCACAGTTTCTACATTGGCGGTGCGTTTGCCGTATGCACCCTTTTGCTCATACTTTACCCGCTAGGGAAAAAACTAACATACCAGATCGCCGAAGACCTCATGATGCGACGCGATCAAGGAGCTGTAGAAAACCAATGAGAGTGATACGTCGACACAAAGGAACTTTTGCTACAGCCTTCCTTATCGTCGTCTCGGCGCTTAACACCACGGCTCAAGTGTCCCTTAAGGAAGTATTTAGAGAACATTTTCTCGTCGGAGCGGCTCTTAACCAGACGCAGTTTTATGAAGAAGATGGACGCGGAGCGGCTAGCGTAAAGACACAGTTCAACACGATCTCGCCGGAAAACATCCTGAAATGGGAATCGGTTCATCCGCAGCCGGGCAAATTCGAATTCGACGCCCCGGACCGTTATGTGCAGTTCGGCGAGAAGAACAAGATGTTCATCATTGGCCATACGCTCGTCTGGCACAATCAAACGCCCAAGTGGGTATTCGAGGATGAAAAAGGAAATCCCGTGAGCCGTGAAGTTTTACTCGAGCGATTGCGCGAGCATATTACAGCCGTTGTCGGCCGTTACAAAGGCCGAATAAAAGGCTGGGATGTCGTCAATGAAGCGATCAACGATGACGGCACTATGCGCCAAACGCAATGGTACAAGATAATCGGCGACGACTACATCGCCAAGGCTTTCGAATTTGCACACGACGCGGATCCGAAGGCGGAGCTTTACTACAACGATTACTCGCTCGAGAATGACGCGAAACGAAAGGGTGTAATTGCTTTGATCGAAAAACTGCAAGCAGCTAAGATCCCGGTTCACGCCATCGGTTCGCAGGAACACGACAAAATGGATTGGCCCACGGTCGATCAACTGGACAACACGATTTCGGAGCTCGCCGCGCTCGGCGTCCGCGTCAACATTACTGAGCTCGACATCGACGTGCTTCCTTCGGCTTCAGATTATCGGGGAGCGGACGTCACCGCGAACTTCGAGCTGAATGAAAGGCTAAATCCGTACGCGAAGGGATTGCCCCACCAGATGCAGCAACTGCTTGCAAAGCGGTATGCCGAGCTGTTCAAAGTACTCCTAAAACATCAAAAATCTATCGACCGCGTCACTTTTTGGTGTGTAACCGATGGCGACTCCTGGCTGAACGGCTGGCCGGTGAAGGGGCGAACAAGCTATCCGCTGTTGTTCGGACGCGACGGGAAACCCAAACCTGCGTTTAATGCAGTTATCCAAACGGTCAAAGGAAAATAGAATAATCGAAGGTCGACTGCAAGGGCGAAACCGCCAGTTGATCACGAGCTGTTTCGCCGGACGCTATCGCTGCGGTCCAAATAATTGCTGCCAAAAAGCCTGCACCCACGTCGCTTGCATAGTGGACGTTGAAATATACTCTTGAGAACCCGATCAGCAGGACGAGCAATATCGCGGTCGCCCAAATCGCAGCGGCCTTCCCTTTCGACCTCATCCGATGAGCAATGCACATTGCCAATATTCCATAAAGACAAGCAGACGCAAGGGCATGCCCACTCGGGAAACTGTAGCTGTCATCGACGACGTACTCGAACGGAACAGGCGGACGCGGGCGCTCGATGAGAAACTTAAACCCTTCATGCAGAAATATCTGGCCAACCATCCCAACCAGCAAAAGCGCAACCTCCCGCCTCCAACTTAGCCATAGAAAGACGAACACGGCTCCCGTTCCTACAATCGTTAGCACGAGTGTCGAACCTGATTTTGTAACCACTTTTAATAACGACGTTAGCACTGGCGAGGCCAGCGATCTTGCCGCAACGCGAACTCCTTCATCAAACGCTGCGACCCTTTGCTCACACGGACCAGTGATCAAATAGCCGATGACGGCCAGTGTGATTGCGGCAAAACAAAAGCCAATGATCAGGCGAATCACAAATGACTGACGAAATAACCGCAAAAATGAGCCGGCCATACATTAAATAGTATCAGCCGGCATCGTACCGCATTGTCGCACACAGGACCGTCCAGTGTGTTAACGCAAACTACTGTTTATTTTCTGCAAGATATCAGACCCGGGGCAAAGATCGTTTTTCGTAAGTTTATTCAGGGGATGCTCGCTTGTATTTAGCAGGTTGTGAAGGTCATTTGTCTCGGGATCGAGGTAAAGTAGCCCGGTGAGAATTTCACCCTTCATTTTCGCGTTTTGAACCGCGTTGATAGCCGAGAGTCGATCCAGCGGATCCCAATCTTTTTGCAATTTGTGAAGCCGTATCTCCGAGCCGTCGTGCATCGTAAGATCCGTGACGTCACCCGCCTCATAGCTGGCCGTGATCTCGCGCATCATCGGTACAAAATCCATCGTGCCGGTCACCTCAACGTGCTCGCGGACGTAGTCGTATGACTTCGTCGAACCCGGATTGTTATTAAAGGTAACGCAGGGCGAGATCACATTTAGCAAAGCGAAGCCCTTGTGCTTCATCGCCGCTTTTAGTAGCGGCGTGAGCTGTTCCTTATCGCCGGAAAAGCTCTGACCGACAAACGTAGCTCCAAGTTCAATGGCCAAACTGGCAAGATCGATCGCTTCGAACAAATTCACGGAGCCTGCCTTGCTTTTTGATCCTGCATCGGCGGTCGCCGAATCCTGGCCTTTGGTCAATCCGTAACATCCGTTGTTCATCACCAGATAGACCATGTTCAGGTTTCGCCGGACGACATGCACGAACTGCCCCATCCCGATCGAAGCCGTATCGCCGTCACCGGAAACCCCGAAATAGATCAGATCGCGGTTCGCTAAATTCGCACCTGTCGCCACCGAAGGCATACGCCCGTGAACCGAATTGAACCCATGCGAATTCGACAAAAAATAAGCCGGTGATTTTGATGAGCAGCCGATGCCAGACAGCTTAGCCACCTTATGCGGCTCGATATTCAGCTCCCAGCATGCCTCGACGATCGCCGCGTTGATCGAATCATGCCCGCACCCAGCGCAGAGCGTGCTTAACGAGCCCTCGTAATAATCGACCGTGTAGCCCAAGTCGTTCTTCGGCAATGCCGGATGTCGAAATGTAGATCTAATGTAGGTCATACTCTTTTGGTTACCCTCTGAAAAACTGTCTCTGCCGCGTAACCTAAAACCTGCCACTATAACGAGGCAACCGCATAGATTCCTGCGTCCCGCATGTTTGAAGGCTGAACTTCAAGGTGAGTTACAAAATCAGTCCACGGACGAATTATTATATAGTTCAACAGCATCAATAAGAAAAATAAGGGATAGAGAGAATGTGCATTAATTTCGTCCGAGGTCAGTCCTCGGACGCGTGTTACGCACGGCACCAACGGCGCGAAATTGATAGCGTAACGTGCAGTTCCAAGCCTGCTGGTAAATACTTTCTTCAGAAAGCTCATACGGGACAACTAGGACCTCGTTTTTTATCGGCCTAAAAATATTGCTGTTATTTCAGGTCGGCGATCTCTTTGGATCCATTACCCTCACAAAGTACGAATTTGCCGCTCATGTAC